>Ga0308175_100000278_pt1 | contig 38308 bp, 32 predicted proteins | sample PhyCR1_3_FD_203893 | JGI IMG/M metagenome (GOLD analysis project Ga0308175, IMG submission 203893) | Soil microbial communities from UC Gill Tract Community Farm, Albany, California, United States - DLSLS.C.R1 | ecosystem: Environmental > Terrestrial > Soil > Agricultural land | place: USA...
GTGCGGCTTCCCCATGCGCCTAGGGCTTGAACACGAAAGCCGGCTCCGTATCCATCGCCACTTCAAGCTTCGACAGTCGGGCGCTCATTTCGCGAACACCATCATTAGCCTTTTTAAGCTTTTCCTCCGGAGTGGCTCCGGCACGTGGGGCCGCGGGAGTTCCGATCGGCGGGGTATTCTGCGTGACGGGGGGAACGGGAACCTGCGCAGCGAGCGGAGTGGCGCCCAATAGTGCAGCTAGCCTGCGTCGAGTGATTTGCGACCCCGGAGCGGATAGGAAGCGCATGCCGACATTATAGAAGCTGGACGGTAACCCCGAGTAGACGCCAAGGCGTATTAACATCGCATCGGACTCCGGTCCTTGCATTACGGAGACATCAGGAGGACTGAATCAGATGGTTCAACCGGGCACGTCAAGCCGTCTTTATCCGTGTCTCATTGCCGTGCTTGTTGCATTACCCTTCGTGTTTTGCGCGAGCGCACAGGTAGCCCGGAACCCAAGCGCACCAAAACCGAACGAATCCAACGATCCGATGCTGCGCAGCTTCGAGTTTCGCTCGATCGGTCCAGCCGTTATGATGGGCCGCCTTGATGACATCCAGGGGTCGGAGAAAGATCCCATGATCCTGTACATTGGATTCGCCACGGGTGGACTCTGGAAGTCCTCGGACGGAGGCAATCACTGGCACTCTCAGTTCGACAACATGGAGAACGAGTCGATCGGAGCCATCGGCATCGCTCCTTCTGATCCGAACATCGTGTACGTAGGCACCGGCGAAGCCAATAACCGGCAGAGCTCTTCCGTTGGGAATGGCGTGTGGGGTACAACCGATGGCGGAAAAACCTGGACTCATTTGGGCCTTGAGAAGACGCAGTCGATCAATCGCGTTGCGGTAGACCCGGCCAATCCAAAGATCGTCTTCGTGGCCTCGCCCGGGCATCTGTTTGGTCCTAACGAGGAGCGTGGGCTCTTTCGTTCTCAAGATGGTGGGAAGACCTGGAAGAACGTCAAGTACATCGACCCGGATACCGGGTTCAACGATGTTGCCATCGATCCTTTGAATGCAAAGATCATCTATGCCTCTTCGTTTCAACGACGCCGGACCTGGTATGGATATAACGGCGGCGGCACGGGGAGCGCGCTTTGGAAGTCCACAGACGGCGGCAACAACTGGACCAAGCTGGATGGCCCAGGCTGGCCCAAGCCGAAGGACGGTCTCTATGGACGTATCGCGATTGCGATCTTCCGGGCAAATCCGAAGATCATCTATGCGCAAGTAGAAGCGGGCGCCAGCGCGGGAATAGGCGGCGGTACAACGGCGGAAGGAGGACCGGCACGACCCGGCTTCCGCCCGAATGCGGAGGAATCATCCGGACCTGCCGGACAGGCCGGCGCAGGGACAGCGGAGGCCGCTGCTGCGATGGGTAATCGCGGACGCAACACACCATCGCCGAATCCCAACGGCAGCGGCGTTTTCCGCTCCGAAGATGGCGGGAAGACCTGGACGTTTCAAAGTAACCAAAATCAGCGGCCGACCTACTTCAGCCAGATCCGCGTCGACCCGCTGAATGATAAAAAGCTGCTCGTGGGCGGCACGCCGGGCCAGATGTCGCTCGATGGCGGCAAGACATGGAAGGGGCTCACCGGATCGCACACTGACTACCACGCATTCTGGATCAATCCGAAAGATCCGCGCGTAATTGCCGTGGGGCACGACGGCGGACTTGATATCAGCAACGACGGCGGGTTCACGTGGGACTACCACAACGACATCGCAGTAGGGCAGTTTTATCAGGTGTCCGCCGATATGCGACGGCCGTATTGCGTTTGCGGCGGCCTCCAGGACAACAACGCGTGGTGCGGTCCAAGCGCTCTTCGCACGACCGCAGGCCCTGTAAATACCGATTGGTTTACGGTCGCAGGTGGTGATGGATTTTACACGCGCCAGGATCCGACAGACTGGGCCATTGTCTACGCCGAATCGCAGGACGGAAACATGAACCGCCACGACCTTCGCGCCGCAACGCAAAAGAACATCAAGCCGACCGTGGCACAACAAGCACAGGCAATGACACCGCCCGCTTCCAACGTTGCGAATCAAAATCCGACCCCGGCCAACCCGACGGCCACGAACCCGACTGCAGGTTCTGCTCCGGCAGAAGCAGCCCGCGCCGCTCGCTCCGGGCGTTCGGAATCGAGTGTAGAAAGCGCCAGTGGCGGTGGACCATTCAGACGCAATGCTACCCCGAACGTGGTCAACGCGCCCGCAAGCATTGATCCATTCCGCTTTTATTGGAATGCGCCCTTTGAGATCTCACCGCATAACCCGGCTGTGATCTACATGGCCGCGCAATACTTCTTCAAATCGAACAATCGTGGCGACACCTGGACCATGAATACAACTGACCTCACGAAGCACGTGAACCGGTGGAGCACCGACATGCCGATCATGAACCTCACAGGAGATAAACCGATGGTGGCGAAGCACGACGGCTATTCGTCGAGTTCACTCGCCACGCAGATTCGCGAGTCTCCGTCGAAAGCGGGCGTGATCTGGATCGGCACCGACGACGGGAATCTGCAGCTCAGCGAGGATGGTGGAGAAACGTTCACGAACGTGTATGGCAACATCGCTGGCGCGCCGAAGGGATACATACAGGTCTCGCGAATCGAACCGTCTCACTTCGACCCGGCAACTGCCTATGTGGCCCTTGATGCGCATCGGCTCGACGACTGGTCGCCCTACCTTTTCAAGACAACCGATTACGGAAAGACTTGGGCGAACGTGACAAGCGACCTGCCAAAGAGCGGCAACATCAACGCGCAGCGGGAAGATCTGGAGAACCCTGATCTGCTGTTTGCCGGTACCGAGTTCGGTTTGTATGTGACTTTGGACGGGTGCAAGACGTGGAAGAAGTTCATGCCGAATCTGCCCAGTGTTCGCGTTGACGATATCCTGATCCATCCACGTGATCGCGATCTAATCATAGGAACACACGGGCGATCGATTTGGATTGCCGATGACATCAGCCCGCTTGAACATCTGAAGGCTACCGAGAAGAACGATGTCACTTTGTTCGAGCCCCGTCCAGCGGTGCTCTGGAAGAACGACGTGCAATCACAGCGGCACGTGGCGAACCGCGAGTTTGTGGCCAAAAATCCGCAAGGTGGAACGGCCATTCACATCCTAGCGAAATCTGACCTAGGCGCGGGAACGCTCGAGTTCCTGCAGAACAACACCGTCGTCAGCACGATGGAAGTATGGATCAAGGCCGGCATGAACAGATTCCAATGGAATATGCGCGGACCTGCGCCGCCGAATGATAATCGAAATCGAGGCACGGGCGAAGGCCGCGGCGGACCTGCTCCAGATCTCGTACCCGACGATCCGGATGCACCCTGGACTCCTCCTGGAACCGCTCGCCCGGAGCGTTCAACCGAAGTTCCCTTCGTCGCTGCACGCGGTGCTGGAGGCGGCGGATTCGGGTCTACTGTTCCGCCACTCGGACCTCTGCTGCAACCAGGCGTCTACATGATCAGGCTCACAGCCGCAGGTCGAACGATGATGTCTTCGGTTCAGATACTCGAAGACACCTGGATGAGACCTCAGTAGCTTAACTGCCGGGCGCCACTGGCGTCGGATTCACCGTCCTCGGCACAAGAACGCGCACGGTTTCATGCCGTGCCAATCGGGATGCAAGTAGCAGAACAGTGCCGCCGATGATGTACACACCAGCTGTAAATCCAAGCGCCGTGCCGAGGCCGACTCGTTGCGATAAGTAGCCAATCGCGACCGGAGCGAGCCCGCCGCCGCAGAGCCAGCCGATCATATTCATGACACCAGCCGCTGTTCCGCGCGCCTCGGCGGGAACTACGTCGAACATGGAGGCGAAGATATTCGCGTCATACAGGCCTTTGCAAAGGCCCCAGGCAATCAACGCAAATGCAAACACGGCCGGCTCGCGCGTTTGTGAACACAACAGAATGAACGGCGCTCCGCAAAACAGCGCAATGGACTGCAGCGCAGCACGCCCCCCCAGTCGCCTGTTCTGCATCTTATCGGCGAGCCAGCCGCCCACGGGAGAGCCGCACATGCTCGCAACCTGTACAAACAAAGTCGCCGAGAGTCCGGCAACGGCAACGCTCAGCCCGAATCGGTCGTACAGAAACTTCGGCATCCAGGAAAGAAGCACCATCGCCACGAAGTTTGCGCAGCAGAACCCGAGTAACAGCAGAAGTGCGGCTGGAGACTTGCTGATATACGAAAGGACTTGAACCAGACCCGGCCGGTCCTGCACGTCGACACCGACGGTGTGTGAGCGGACGGGCTCACGAAGGAAGCGCATCAGCACCAAACCGAGCAGGAGGCCCATGCCGCCGAACGTAAGGAACGACCAGCGCCATCCGTAGCGTTCGCCAATAAGGCCGGCAAAGAAGCCGCCTGCAATCGTACCTACATAGACGCTGGTCTGATGAAGGCCCATCGCACGGGAACGGGTCTCCGGGCCGTGATAGTCGCTGAGCAGTGACATGGACGCCGGGTAGTAGAGGCTCTCGCCCACTCCTTCCGCAGCCATGAAGCTGAAGAGTTGGCCGAATCCGCGAGACAGTGAAGTACAAGCCGCAATGGTGCTCCACGCATACAGACCGCCCAATACCGCCCGCTTACGTGAAATTCGATCCACCAGGTTACCCGCGAAAGGAGCCAACAGACCGTAGGTCCATGCAAACGAGGAAGCGAGCAGACCCAACTGAACTGGCGAAAGATGCATCTCGCGTTCAAGCAGCGGAAACAACGTGAACAAAGCAGCGCGGTCCGCGTAGTTGAAGAACGACACGGTCCAGAGCATGGCGACAACGCGCCACTTGTATTCCCCTGCGGCTCGAAGAGAAAGTGGCATGCGTCAGTACATGGGGCGCGGACCAACCGAGGGCTTCCACTTGTTGAGCGCGCTCAGGTAACGCTCCGCACCCGCGGCCATCAGATTGATCTCGGTTTGCGCCTGGAAGAACGTGAAGCCTTCGTCGACGAATTGCTTGTAATACTGTGCATCCACCAGCGGTCGGCCAACAGCTTTGCCGGCTCTATGCGCGGCTTTCACCACTCTTTGGATGGCGGCGCCGAGTTCGGGAGGATCCTGGCGGCCACGGAAGCCCATTGAAAACGACAGGTCACTCGTTCCGATAAATAGAACATCGATTCCGGGCGTGTCGGCGATGGCGTCCAGGTTGTCCATGGCCGTTGTGTCTTCAATATTCGTGACGACGGCGATGTTCTTGTCGGCAAAATCGTAGTAGCCGCCCGGCGCAGGCCAGCGGAACGTGGCGAGTCCCGCGCCCGAGCCTCGCCCACCATATGGAGGATAACGGCAAGCAGAAGCCGCGAGTTTCGCCTGCTCGGCGGTACTCACGAACGGGAAGATGACGCCCAGTGCACCCATATCCATGACACGCTTGGCGGTCCAGAGTTCAACCACCGGCACACGAATAAAGGGCATTGCGCGAGCGCCGCGCGTCGCGAGGATGATATTGCGCGCCGTCTCAAGCGTGATGGGGGAATGCTCCATCTCGATCCAGAGGAAATCGAAGCCCATATCAGCCGCTTGCGCTGCGATCTCGACGCTCGGCGTGGATAGCGTCATGCCGACCACCGGCTTCTTCTCCCGTAAAGAAGCGAGAACCGGATTTTCCCACGGGACCGCGATGGCTTGTTCTTCCTTCATGAATTCACTTCCTGAGGAGCCAGACCTCGCAGACCTGGCACCCACGGCCGTTGCCTCCAAGCCCCTGCTCACGCGTCCAGCTCAATGTCAACTCGCCGCCTTTGGTTGCCTCTTGAGGAATATCGAATTCGAGCGGCTTCTGTGGCAAAGGCCTTTGAAGAAGTGGATGAACTTCGTACTTCTCATTCGCCACCAGCCGGATCTTTACTTGTTTGCCTTCCGGCGAATACACCACTCGAAGGCGATATTGTGATTCGGGATCAAGCTCTTTGTACTGCATCCGTAACGGCGCATCGAACAGTGACCCACCCCATCGCTTCCACGCAATGGGAGCACTGCTGCCCAACCGATCAGGATAATTGAAGCCGGTCAAAACAGAAGCACGGAACTCCGGATCTTCCTTGTATCCGGGGCCGAGAAGCACATGGGGCCGATTGCTCGGATTGCCGGGCTCATCGTAGAATCCACCCGGACCCGGATCTTGGCGCGCGAGCAATTGACGAATCGCGGTAACTTGCTCGTTTGCCGAGGCGAGTTTGCGGATGCCGGCGATCTGCGCTCGAAGCCAGGACACGTCAGAGATCGGAGATTCGAGAGTCTCGAGATTGGCAGCCCGATTCACGGCTTCACCCGCATACCGATCCACTGCAAGCTGCATGCGGATACTTTGGAACAGGGCTTCGCCGAGTTCCCGCACGCGCGTGCGCAGAGCGGCTCCGGCGGGTTCGGCGAGAACGCGGCTCAAGGCACGATCCGCTTCCTCAAGCAGGACCGTCGGGTCGAGCCCGTTCGCCGGTGCCGCACTCGGCGATTGGCTAATGTCGAGAGGCTCGGGCGCCCATCCGATCTCGGCAGCACGGGCCAGGATGTCGTAGGCTTTCTGAACAGCACTGTTCTCGTCTAACAGCCTGCTTCGTAGAGAAGCGTCGTAATATGCGCGATACAGGCCCTGCTGAAACCGCCAGTTCTGCAGGACCGCAGGAGGCGCCTTCGATTCCATATCGCGGAAGCGCGCGAGGGTTACGGTAACGCTGTCGTTTGTAGCCAGCGGCCCACGCCAGTTACTTTCGAGATCGAGAAGGCCCTGAGCGAATCCTTCAGCAAACGGTTGCCCGAAGAAGTAGCGACTGAAATCACGCAACACGTCTGCGACATGCGCGTCGGGATTCCACCCGAGCGCGCTCCAGACAAACTTGTTGACATCGTCATTGCATCCTTCCGAGTAGCTGATGAAGCCGTTGGTATCAGGTGAGTACCTGCGGAGGATGTTGGCCTGATCCACCGGTCTTGGATTGATGACCTCACGCCCTTCGGTATGAGCGAACGCAATGTCCCAATCGGGCACGGGATATTGGCATTGCACGCTGTGGGTGATGTCCGGGTAAAAACGGATTGGGTAATTCTTCGGCACGCGCTGCCGCAGTTGCGGAAGGCTCATCCGGGATTGTGGCCCAAACACAAGTCCGTCGAGCCACGTAGCCGTGTGGCGGTCTTCAATGATGTGGAAGAAGTCGCTCATCCAGGCTTCGCGGAAACCCTGGGGCGACATCCACATCTGTGCTTTCGGATGGTAGCGGCGCAGGCTCGCCTTTTGTTTCTCGAGGAACGCCAGCATGGCCTGAGGTTCGGTGTGCCCTGGATCGCCGCCTGGGACAAATATCGCGTCGATGCGAGGCAGAATTTGGTAAAAGTGCCCCCATTCCTTCAGCGCCGCTTCCACAGTAGCCGGATTGGCATAATCCGGGTCCATCGCCGGATACCAGATCCAGACATCCAGGCCGTACTCGTCGCAAATACGCGACATTTCGACCATCATTCGTTCGGGCGAAAGCGGGAAATGCGGACTGTCAGGCTCATCGTCTGAACGCGGTGGAAGCAGCTCGATCGCATTTGTGCCGAACATCGCCAGGTCACGAATGTACTGATCCCATATGGGAACGTCCCAGGCATCGTAGGCGTTGGTCTTCGGCCGGTAGCCAAGCTGATGCCCTCGCAGCGGATACTTCGGAGATGTCGAGCCTCCTACATGCTCAACATTCACGCTTGCGGTTCCCCGTCCGAAGACCGAAGCGCGCAGCACTTTCCCGACTCCAAACATCAATCCACGCTCGTCCGCGCCGAGTATGCTCAGCCAGCGCCCGCTCCCATCCTGACCGGAACTGATGGCGTAGCCTTCGGGCGAGAGCGAGGAGGCACCGGACATCGCAGATGCAAACCGATTCCCCATAGTGCGTGCTGATTGATGTGTGCCCGCATAAATGACGAACTCGGAAGAGCGCGCCCCTTTGGCCGTTTGGACAGGCGGCCGCACTTGCGAGCGTTTTTCAATCTCCTCGCTCAAAACCGCAAGCGCCTTCTTCTCTCGCGCCGTTGCACCATCAGCGCCAACGATGACGCACGTGCTCAGGTCGAAGTCGCCGGCCGTAGCGCCAGAGCTCAAGAACGGAGAGACGGCCCAGGCTGCGCCGGCTCCCTGCAAAAAAGTTCGTCTATTCATCGAAATAGGTGGATGATCTACTGTTTCCCCGGAAGGATGAGGGCCGGGTCCCAGATTGTGGCGCCGATGAAGCGCTCCGCGTCTTTCCGGTCGTTGAAATAATAAACCGTTACCACTTTGCCGTCCGGTCGCACGGCGCTCCGCGTGTACCCGAGGTCCCAGGTGCCGCCATCCTGGCGCAGGGTGATCGGCTCGCTCCAGGTTTTTCCTTCGTCGCTACTAATGACTGTGCGAATACCGAATGGCTCAGAGCGGAATCCGTACGTTATGGCGAGCCGCCCATCTTTTAGACGCAATAGATAGGGAGGATTCCCGCTGTGCACGCCTGTGTTCGGAACAGGGCGGCCCAGCGACCGCCAGTTCAGCCCGTCGTCATCGGAACGGTACAGTTCAATCGAAGCTTTGTGTCGAACCGCTGTGAGGATCGCGCTGCGAGAAAGCCGCACGGACGAGGGCATGATCGCGAAATCGTTCTCGGCCGGCTCGGGTCCAATGAAGCCCAGCATCTTCCAGCTCTTGCCGCCGTCCACGGTCCGAACGCAGATCACTCGACCTTCCTGTCCATTCGATTTGGCGGCCGTGAGCATCGCGGTCATGTCATGCGTTCCGTTTACGAGGTAGTCGGTGCGAGCGGCAATGCCCTTCTGACCATAGTCGGGCAGCCGAAAAGGCCCGTGCCAGCTTTTCGCTCGATCGTAGGAGTAGTAGAAACGGGATGGCCCGACGTTCACGTCTTCGAGCCGCAGCGTGAAAGCAAACTCGGGATTGGTGAAATCAATGAAACCCGGGCAGTCCGTTACTTCCCTACCGCCGGCCTCTGTGTGAACCTTCGCAACCATCGCATTCGGGGGCGGCTTCAGGCTTTCGGGATGCTCGATACTCCAGGTTTCCCCTCCGTCTTTGCTGCGTGCAAGAAGATGCTGCGCCGGGCGATCCCAATCGATGGAATGCCGCGTTTCGCTGTAGTGGAAGTAGCCTGACTCGAAGCCAACAACGATTTCATTCCCCCACGACCAGATACCGTGGTTCGCCGGCCAGCCGGCATAGCGCCCGGATTCACGATACACGATCACGTTCTTCACGCCATTCGCCGCGTGCAGATCCGGTTGAAAGGTTACGCCAAGCAACAGGGACGCGAGGGCGAGGCGTTGAGGATAAGACACGGACAATCCTTAGAAGTGGAAGCGCAGCGCAAACTGAATCTGCCTCGCGTTCGTGATAACCGAGGTGATTGTGCCTTGTGCCGCAGATCCGATGCTGTTATTGGGTAAACCGAAGTTCGCCCGGTTCAACACATTGAAGAACTCGGAACGAAATTGGACGCCAGCCTTTTCAGTGAACAGAAAGTCCTTACTGGCTCCCAAGTCCCAGGTTGCGAGTCCGGGCCCGACGAGGATGTTGCGCCCCGCATTGCCAAATGTGTATTGCGCCGGCGCCTTGAAGCACGAAACGTTGTAGAACGCGTTCAATCTTTGCTGATCCGTCGGCAAGTTGCCATCGCAGACACGGTCGGGTCTTGTAAATGTACCGGTATTGGCGGTGGGAGTAGACAGAGAAACGGAGAACGGAGCACCTGATTGGATCGTCGCGATGCTGGTGAGTTGCCAGCCGCCGACCAATGCGTTTTCGAAACCTCGCGCATTGCCGAGGAATTTGCGGCCATGGCCAAAGGGCAGCTCAACGACGGTGCTCAATGTAAAGCGCTGTTTATAGTTGAAGTTCGAAGGACCATAATCGGCCGAAAGATTGCGCGGATTCTGGATGTTGTTGCGAGACTCGCCCGAAGATGAATTCCCACCGGCGCCTTCATCGAGGCTCTTGCTATATGTGTAGGCCGCCAGAAGAGAAATGCCCTGGCTGAGCCGCTTCTGCGCTGAAGCCTGAAGCCCGTTATAACTCGAGGGACCGCGCGGCTCCCACGAAGAGATCGTGGCGTAATTGGGATAGGGCCGCCGAGCCGGGACGGATCCCGGTCCGGGAAAGGCAACGTTCTCGTCAAGAGCAATATTCAGATGCGTGCCGCGCGTACCCACGTACGCTGTGCTGAAGACCCAGGACGATCCGACCTGGCGCTCTACCGTGAGGTTCCACTGTTGCATATTCGGCGTCAGGTTATTGGTCGGCATGTAGACCACATTCGGCAAATTGCTCGATGACAACGTGTTGGGAATTCCGGTGGAGGTGCTTAAACAAGGGGCAGTAGCACTACAGCTAACAGCGTATTGAGCGGCGAATGGATAGTTGATGAACAGTCTGGCTGACCCGCCTGTTCCTACTTCATTGAAGTAAAACAATCCATAGGCCGCGCGCACGACAGTCCGGTCGTTCACTCGATAAGCAAGCCCCACGCGGGGACTGATGTTGTGTTTCTGGGTATCGAGAATGCTCGCCGAATATCCATTCTGACCGGCTAAGACGAGTGTGCCGCTGCCCAGGAGAAAGTCAGACTGCCGGTTATAGCGTTCCGTGAGAGGCGTGAACACGTCGTATCGCATGCCCAGATTTACGGTCAGCTTCGGGGTCGCCCGCCAGGTATCCTGCGCGAATGCGCCGTACTCCGTATAGCGCTCGTAGGGAACGCCGCTCGGGGCGGCCGATTTCGACGAACTCACCGGCAGACCAAGCAGAAAATCCGCGAAGCCGTTGCCTCCGGCCGAATTCGCGGGATTGTTTGTGTATGTTCCAGTGAAGCTGAGCGAGCCTGAAGGCGCACCCAGTTGGAAGAAGCCAAAGCGGTTGTGAATGATGCTCCCTCCGAATCGGAAGGAATGCGCACCCTTTGTGTACGAGACGGTGTCGCTTAGTTGGTAGGTATTCTGCGGGACCACTTCGGGCAGATTGCTGGCGCTGTAACTCTGATAACCGGAGATACCTAGTGATGCCATGGAACTGGCATTTGGATCCGTATTCGCCCCCTGCAATCCGAGCCGCTGAGCGATATTGAACCCGAAATCGAGCGGCGTCACCTGTAGCGCAAATCGCGTGAACCCGAGCGCAAGCTGATTGACCAGAGATGGCGTAAATTGATGTATTTCCTGGATGGTTGCCTGGTCGCTCGGAGCGTGATTGAGCCGTAAGGATCCGGCCGTTCCCGCACCCTGAGCAAAAGCCAGCGGATTCAGCGCTCCATTGAGCAACACCGGAGTAGTCGGAAAAGTGAGATCAGCGTCGCCGTGCGTATACCGCCCGAACATGCTGTCCCGATCAGAAAAGTTCTGGTCAACACGGACATCGTATTGATCCTGGACCTGGACGGCAAGATTGTTCAGCCTCAGGTTGTTGCGATTACCGGGCAAATTGGGAAGAGACAAAATGCCCAGGAGATTCCTCGCAATTGGATCGATACGGTTCGCCGGAATGATATTCCCCGCGAACAATTGACGCGTGTTCGTTGCCGGGTTGTATGTAGTGGGATCGTAGAGCGCAGCCACACCTGTGAAATCACCTGCACGCATGGCCGGTGTAGGCTCCGTGTTTAGAGTGGTGCTCGCAGTGTGGACACGTAGCCCCTGGTAATCCCCAAAGAAGAAGGTCTTATTTCTCTTGATAGGACCGCCGAGCGCGCCACCGAACTGATTCTGCTGGAACTGCGGCTTTCGGGCGTCGAAAAACTGGCGCGCGTCGAATGCATAATTTCGCAGGAACTCGAAAGCTGATCCGTGAAACTCATTCGCCCCAGAACGAGTGATGACGTTCACAACGGCGCCGCCACTGGCAAACTCCGCGCTGTAATTGCCTACTTGAACCTTGAATTCACCAATACTCTCGAGATTAGGGAAGACTTTCACCGTTCCGACTGATTGATCGCGATCATCCAGTCCATCGATCATGAATGTATTGAAGCTTCCGCGTGAGCCCGAGGCCACAATCTCGGCCCCCGCACGCTGTGTTTCGTTTCCGTTCCCCTGCGTGCGGATCCCTCCCACGGGGCCCGGATTGGTCCCGGGAACAAGCAGAGCAAGCTGCGAGAAGTTCCGGCCGTTCAGCGGGAGTTGCTGCGTTGAGTGCTCAGTGAGAACGTTTCCCAACTCAGTGGATTCCGTGTTCAAGAGTGGCGCACCACCTTCCACGGTCACCTGCTGCTCTATGTTGCCCACCTGCAGCGTGAAATCTTCCTGAACCACCTGCTGGATCTGCAGCGCAACGTCTTTCCGCACTGCCGTTGAAAACCCGGGTGAACTGACTTCGATCGAGTAGACACCTGGTTTCAAGAGCGCCACTGTGAAGTAGCCATCGGAAGCTGTCTGCTTAGAGCTCACGATGCCGGTCCGCTGTTCCGTCACCTTCACCGTTGCATTCGGCACAGCGGCGCCAGAGGCGTCAGTGACCTGACCCGAGAATGTTCCCGTAGCATTGACCTGGCTGAACAGGGGCGCAGCCGAAAAGATAACTGTAATCGCGGCAATCAGAGCCGACCGAAGAGTCTGCATGGCACTTCCTTTCATTTGAGATCTGGTAACAGGCGGTTCAGCCTGGAACGTAATTCTTCCCTTTCTTCTTCGGTGAAAGGCCCGAACGGCTCTGCAAGCGTGTCGCCGCAAACACCTAATTCGGCAAGCGCGGCTTTGAGTCCGCGGAAATAACTCGTTTGCGCGGCACCGACGGTATACAGCGACTCAGCCATCCGGACGACGTGTTCCTGCATCCTTGCGGCTTCGGATCTTCCGTCGATCGCCGCCTGGTACAGCCTGGCGAAAAATTCGGGGAACATGTTTGCCCCACCGGGAACGCCGCCATCCGCGCCGGCGTCCACGCAAGGCTTCAGGATCTCTTCTGTCCCAACCAGAACCGCAAAGTCCGGTCTGTGCCGCTTGATCTCAACCACCTTTGACATGTAGTCAACATTTCCGTTGCTGTTCTTTAGACCCACGATGTTCGGAACCGCTGCCAGGCGCGCCACCGTATCGACACTCAACTCGTGATGCGCATTCTGGGGGATGTTATAGAGGAATACCGGCAATTCGGAGCTTTGGGCGAACTTAGTCAGGTACCGGATCAAATCAGCCTGAGTCACTGCAAAGTAAAAGGGAGGACAAATCGCCACAGCCCGGGCCCCCGTTTCTGCAGCGAAACGGGTAAGTTCCAGGGAACTTTGCAAGCAGGTATCGGAAACGTTCACGACGACCGGGATGCGTTTTCCGGCAATCCGGCAGCTCTCCTGAACAATATTGCGGCGGAATTCGGGGCTGAAACTTGTGAACTCGCCGGTACTGCCCATCACAAAGAGGCCATGGACGCCGCCTGCGATGACACGTTCCATCAATTTGGCGTACGCAGGGGCGTCGAACTCGCCCCCGGGAGTAAGCGGAGTCACAAGCGGCGGCACAATCCCGCGCAAGAACACTTTCCCTTCGTCTTTCCCTGATGAATGCATGGCTGGAACGCGAGACAACTACCTGAACGAAACTATATACAATTGTCGACAGGTTGTCTACCGCTTTTAGCCCGCCACACCTATACTGAAGTTCTAGTGAAGCGCACCGCTACAGCTAGTCACCCCCGCGTAGAGCGGTCTGTTCGCGAGCGAGCTTACTTGCTGATCCAGCAAAAGATTGCTCGCGGCGAACTGCCGCCCGGTAGTGCCGTCTCGGAAATCCCTTTGGCGCAGGAGCTAGGGAGCAGCCGTACGCCTATCCGTGAAGCGTTGGGGCAACTGGTTGCCGAAGGGCTCCTGGAGCAAACGCCGAATCGCGGCGCGGTAGTGGTTCAACTCGGACGTCAGGACATCATTGACCTGTACGAGCTGAGAGAAGCGCTGGAAGTGTATGCGGCCGGCAAGGTAGCTTCGCGGGCGAATACGTCGCAGGACCTCCAGCGGCTCGAGGGCTTCGCGAATCAGATTCTCGCACTGAGAGATGAATTGCGCGAATCCGGCCGGGACAAGCTGGACGTGAAGCAGATGAACCGTTTCATCGCCTGCGATCTGGGCTTTCATACTTTGTTGCTCCGGCTCGCCTCGAACGCGCGCATTCTGAAGGTCGTGAACGAGACTAGGCTACTGATCAGAATCTTCGCCATCCACCGCGAAGGCCATGACGGACCAGCACTGGCGAAGATTCACGGCCAGCACCGGGAGATCCTGGAGGCAGTGGGCGCAAAGAACTCAACGCGAGCAATGGCAGTCATGTCCAATCACATCCGGGAGAGCCAGAATGAGCGGCTTATCGAATATGACGAATGGGAGCACGAAGCGTCGCTGCGCGAAAGCTTACCTGCGTTCTTCAGCTTTCACCCTTCAGCGGAAACAAGCTAGTTCTCGCGCGGGCAGTTAGCCGGCAAGAGCGGCCGCCATCACTGCTCGCGGCGCTGATTCTCCGGTCCAGATTTCGAATTGTCGAGCAGCCTGCTCGAGCAGCATCTCTGAACCATGGATGACGGTTGCGCCTTGAGCAGCCGCACACTTGAGCAATACCGTCTCATGCGGGTTGTAGACCATATCGAGCACTAGATCCGCCGGTACTCGATCCGGAAATAAACAATCGTTGCTCTTCGGAGACATCCCGACCGGAGTTGCATGCACCAGCACATCATATTGCCCCTTGCCCGAGTCTTCGAGAGAGACTGCTTTGCCGCGAACAACTCTTGCCAGACTTCGCGCGCCCGCCAGATTACGTCCGGTGACGGTAACGGAGGACCCCGCATCGGACAAAGCCATCCCTGCGGCTCGTGCCGCACCCCCGTAACCGGCTATCAATACCGATGCCCCGCGGAGGTTCAAATGGCGGCTCAATGGCCGGAGAACACCATCAACATCAGTATTCGTACCGCGCCATTTCTGACCTTTCCGCCATACGGTGTTGACTGCGCCGATCCGTTTTGCGATCGGCTCCACAACATCCAGGTGCCGCAGGATGCGCTGCTTGTGGGGAATGGTCACGCTGAAACCGCAAGCAGGAAGTGCCGCGGCCGTTTTCATCCAGTCAGAAAGCTGTGCCGACGGAATAAGAAACGGCAGGTAAACAGCATCGATCCTGCGAGACTGAAACGCTCGATTATGAATCAGCGGCGACTTGGAGTGAGCAACCGGGTCCGCGATCACGCCGTAGATCTTGCTCTGACGCTTTAGCTTTTCACAGCGATAAAGCCCGCGCATGACCTTCGCAGAGATTTGGCCTGGCGCAGTACCGTCCCCAGCGTCCGGAGCAGCGTAGGAATAGACACAACCGGCTGCCGTCGCAAGAACACGGGTGGGAACACCCATCTCCGACATGGCAAACGCAACCAGCGGAGTGGAACCGATACCTTCCCGCGCAAACTCCATCATCCGCAAGTTGTCGCTTGGTTTTGTAGCGGTCGATATGACCTTGTACACGTCCGCCGGGACTTTCGCGATTCGCTTCCGGATGGGTTCCAGCGGTGGAGTGTTCTTGAAGTTGTGATACGACACAACCACGGGTGCCGATTGCCTGAGTGCGGATACGGCCGGAACCGCCTTTTCAGCGGATTCAATTTCGATGTCAAGCGCTGTAGCGCCCGCGCCGGCCGCATCACGAAGCAGCTCCAGTTGCCGATCGATGGAGCCCGGGAAGCCACCACTATTGAGCTTGTGACGGCAGGTCGCGAGCAGGTACGAATCGGGATAGCGACGGCGGAACTCTTCGATGAACCCCAAGCCTGAACCGGGATTCGACAGGTAGTCCAGCCGTACTTCCAGGAACGCGTTGCCGTCCTTGTACTCACGCTCCGCGGCCCGCATGAGCTGTGCGACTGTCGGAAAGCCTAGCGCTACACAGAGACGGGGCAACGACCGGGGGAGCGAAGGCATGACGGCGCGATTCGAACAGGATAGCAGCATGTTACGCTCGTCGGGTGTCAGCGCAGACCGACCCCTGGAATGAGTACTGCCGGCGCTTGAATAAGCACTACCGGCAGGGCAACCTCCGCATCCTCGCGGGCGCCGGCCTTTCGATCGATTCCGGTTTTCCGACCTGGGGAGAACTGAATCGCGCACTGCTTCGGAAATACATCGAAGAAGACCTGGGCCGCGATCCCAAAGCCCAGCCAATCATTCGCCAGCATCTGGACGAACTTGTCCAGGAGCTTTACTCATCCATCGGCAGAGAGGCCGCCGCCGATTTCGTCTGGAACTCGAGTACCCGGGAAAACTTTTTCGAAGACCTGCGGCATGTTCTTTACGGGGATCGCGAGTTGGCCGACCTGCCGCTCACACCTGTTCACCGCCAACTCACGGCAATGGACGGTGCCGCGATCTTTACTATGAACTTCGATCCGCTGCTCGAGCTGGCGCGTCATCGAGCAACGGGTGGCCAATCGAAAGAGCCGGATCTGACGCCTTATCGTTCCGCGAATCCGCCCTTGAAGGGCACGGCACCCGATAGGACGGTCGTGTACCACGTTCACGGGTGGATTGACCCCGACGGTATCTGCGGCGGATCTTTCGTTCTGACCGAGTCGCAATACTTCGAACTCTTCAGCCGGCAGGCGCAGCGGCCGAACCAAATGCTCGATTACGTCTTGACCTCGGGCGGCGCAGTCTTGATTCTCGGGATGAGCCTCGCAGACGTAAACCTGCGGCGCCAATTGTATATGCGCGCCAACAACCGCATCTCCGATTCGACGGAAATCTACGCCGTGCTGCGAGGGGACGGCAGGCAACTTCTGGACGCTTACCAAACACTCCACTGGGCAAATCGCGGCGTACGGCTGATCTACGTGGAGGATTACGACGGCATCTCTGCGAAATTACGCGAGATCAAGTTTGGATTACCCACGGACCCGACCGGCCCCTCACCCTGGATGAACGAAACGCTCCGCTGGGTCAATGAGAACCTGCCGAAGGAGTTGGTCTTTTCGGATCGTTGGCAGGCAAAAGCGCGGACGACACTGCAGGAGTTTGTGTCACAGATCCGAGAAAGCTTCGCCGTCAGTCCACAGGAAGTGATCCACGTTTCGCTCATGGGCCAGGTGACTGCTCAACAGATTGCGACGTTCGTAGATACACGGCATACGTTAAACGGGAAAGAGGCGGAAGAATACGCGCGACAGTTCCGTCTGCGAGTTGGCCAACGCAAGTCGCAAGGGGTTTCCGGAGTCGCATTTTCGCAAGGAAGACCCTACGAGGTCCTCGATGATCCGGAGTTCGCGGATCAAAACTTCACGCCGGCGATGAAGCAGTTCTATGACAGGAAGCTCCGTAACTGGCGTTCTCTGATCGCGACTCCGATCACTGAAACTGCCGATCAGCTGCCGGTACTAGTGGCCGCGATGAGCTCCAATCTGGGCGAGCCATTCTGGTCCAAAGGCGAAGATAAGGAGAAACTCTGGCGCCAGATCAACCAGGCGCTCGAACTCGTAGTACGCGACTTAGTAAGTTCTTTTTCAAAAATGGCTTAGTCAGCCTACAATGAAACTGGAGATTTCATTGGGCAAATTAACTTGGGAACAAGCTCGTGCCCTGGTTGCGAAGGCTTATCAGCCGTCACCCGACTTACATCCGTCCATACGCCCCATCAAAACGTCTCCGATTTCAACTGAAGATTCCGATTTTGCACGCGACTTTCTCCAAAAACTTCGGCGTCGGCTAAAAGCCCGTGGTGACGGTAAGGGCTGATTCAAAGCCGGAAGTACCATGGCTGAGTGACGAGCAAAAAGCTCCAGGGCCTTGCGGTCCTTTTCTTCTCTCCGTTGCTACTCACCTCCCAATCCAGCAGCGAATCGAATACCCAAACAGTAATCCAGATTCTGCAATCAGCCCAACGTGAAGCGACGGCTCACGGCGCGCACTACGCTCCAGTACTGTCCCCGATTGATCGTCTGGTCGCTGGGCCCGCGGCGCCCATAGATAGCCAGGCCGTACAGAAAGCCGGATTTCCGGTTGTCGTCTGGACGGTGAACGATCCGAATGCTATGGCCGAGTTGCTGGCCAAGCGTGTGGACGGGATCATCTCCGATCGGCCGGACCTGCTCCGGGAGGCCGTGTCAAAAGCGCGCGGCCTTCCAGAGAATCGAGGTGAAGATGCTTACTTCGCGAAATTCGACGCAGAAGGGCATCGCGGAGGGCGCGATCTGCGTCCCGAAAATACGCTGCCTGCTTTCGAATCCGGACTCGATCAACTCGTTACAACTCTCGAGACCGACACGGGTGTCACCGCTGACCGGGTGTCACTCATCAGCCATGAACCGTTTATCAACCCTCAGACGTGCCGGAGGGCAGATGGCGGGGAATATACCAGCCCCGATCAAATCCTGATCAAGGACATCTCGATGAAGGACGCGCAGAACCAGTTCATTTGCGATAAGGTATTTCGCGGACCGCAACAGCGAAATGATCTTTCGTTATCGCCCGTTGCCGTCGCATTTGCGAAGCAGAACGGCTTGCGCAGCCCATACGTTCCGACGCATGCCGCTCAACTTTTCGACTTTGTGCACTTCTACGTGTCGTACTACAAGGCGGGAGCGGGCAGGGAGCAGCCTGACGCCGAAAAGCGGTGGAGAAATGCCGAAAAGGTTCGCTTCAATCTGGAAACGAAGATCGACCCGAGGCCACAGTACGCCGGTCGAACATCCGGACCCGAAGTCTTCACCGACACCCTGGCAAAAACAATCGAATCGAAGGGAATGGAAGCACGCTCCGATATTCAGAGCTTTGACTTCCGCACGCTTTCTCTAGCGGCGAGAACTCACCCGAAGATCCAGACGGTATTCCTCATCGAGTCAATCCCGGCTGCGCCTGGTGCCGGCGCTAGCGGTGGACGGAAATAGCCGCTTGTCGTTTAGAGCCTGTGTGGCCTTACGCGCCTGCTCCGAACTAGGATTCGTCTGGATGAGCGATCGCAGTTCCCCGATCGCTTTCGTACGCTGACCGTCCCGCGCGAGCGACATACCCTTCATGTACTTTGCATCGGCTGTCTTCGGGTTGTTGGGATACCGCTCCAAAACGGCATCGAAAGCATCTGCGGCAGCTTTGTAGTCGCCCTTTGTATAGCTAACTTCCGCTAGATAGTATTGGGCGTTGGCAGCCAGTTCAGTATTCGGGAAATACGTCAGATATTGTTGATACTCCTGCGCTGCCAGATCCAGGTTCCCGGTTTGTTGATCGCGCCGCGCGTCGTTATACGTCTTTTCAGCGCTCATGCCCATGGGCGGGATGTTCGAGGCTCCCGGCTGTCCGGGAACTGCAGTGCCGGCGGGAGCCGTCGGCGCAGGGGGCGGGCTCTGCATGATCTGAAGCTGGTTCTTGAGATCAGTCATCTTCGCATCCATACGCTCGAGACGGGCCGCCAGATCGCCCATCGCATCCCGTAGTGCCTTCGTATCCTCACTCATTGCGTCGACCCGTGTGCTCAGTCCGGTGACGGGAGTAAGCGAGCGTGTGACAGCGCCGCTCAAAGATTCCTGCATCGAGGCAATCAACTCGGCATTGTGGCGGGTATCGTTTTGTACCGTGCGCAGAGATTCCGTCAAGACCCCGAGTTGCTTGTCGAAATTGGCCTGAATCAGGTCCATCCTGGCGTCAAGGGCACGTTGCAGTTCTTCCAGATCCTTGTTCCGCGCGAAAGAATAGCTGGAGCAGAGCAGAGTAAGAGCGGCAAGCCGCAGCAATTTCATAGGGAGTAGTCTCCAAAACGAAGGGACGGCTTGTGAGCCGTCCCGTTGAGGCCTGATATTAGTTTAGAAGAAAACGTGCTACTGGCCCGCAGAAAAGTGCGCCCTGCGGTTGCGAGCGTAACACGACTCGTTCGCATCAGTACAAATCGGACGCTCTTTTCCGTAGCTGACCGTCTTCAGCTTGTCGCCCGGTATTCCCATACCTACCAGCGCATCACGCACAGCCGCAGAGCGCCGGTCTCCCAAACCGATGTTGTATTCCGCTGAACCGCGTTCATCGCAGTGCCCCTCAATGGTCACCACGAAGGAGGGATCCATGGAGAAGATGGTCTTCAGCGCGGTCGCGTCCGCGCTCAGAGTGGCCTGCTCCTCCGGCCTGATATCGCTCTTGTCGTAATCGAAATGCACATCCTGAACCTGGCGCGCCAGAATTTCTGCAGGAGTCGATTTCGCGGCTGGCGGTGGAGGCGGTGGAGGCGGCGGCGCACTGACCGTGACGGTCGCGTCGCTTTCAGCTGTACCACCGGGTCCAGTGGCAGTCATGTGATAGGTGGTTGTCGCTGTGGGATAAACGGCACGGCGGCCATTCGGACTTACCTGTCCGATTCCGTTGTCGATCTGGACATTATTCGCATCGTTCACGGACCAGCGAAGGGAGGAAGGCTGACCCGAACTGACAGTTGTGGGTTCAGCAGTGAAATAGTTGATGACAGGTTTATTGGCGGCGGGCGGAGCAGGCGCCGGTGCAGGTGGCGGAGGCGGTGGCGGCGTCTTTTTCTTGCAACCTGCGTCCAAAATCAGCATGAGCGCTGAACATGAGATCAGCAATGCTCTGCATTTCGTCATTGATGTAAACGGTCCTCCTAACAAGTTATAGCTACTTTACGCCATTCACTGTTCTGCATTAACCCAAAACGGCTTTTCGTTGTTACCCGTTTTCGTCAGCTGGCGCTTACCGGTTCCATCCGCATTCATAACCCAGATTTGAGACTGCCGGCCACGTTTGGACGCATATACGATATGGGCACCATCTGGCGCCCAGGTTGGGTTCTCATTCCGGCCCTCGTTCGCGGTAAGTTGGGTGGTTTGCCGGGAAGCTACATCCATAACAAAGATGTTGTAATTGCCCGGCTCGAAGCCCTTCGTCCAGGCAAACGCGATGTGGGCGCCATCGGGATTCCAGGACGGGTTGGTGGCCTCTCCCGTACCCGCGCTGATACGGCGTACATCCGTTCCTTCCATCGTCATCTGATAGATCTGCGGCATCCCGCCGCGTCCGGAAACATCCACGAGATCTGCTCCCGTTTTCGGATTGATCTTGGCCTCTACTTCGATGCCTCCCGAAGCGGTGATCCGATGCAAGTCGCTGCCGTCCACGTTCGCCATATAGAGTTGCGCCGGACCGCCGCCCGCCGTCGACGAGAAGATAACTCGCTTCGAATCCGGCGTGAAAGTAACAAACGAATTCATGGACGCCCGCTGGTTGTAGAACGGTAATTTACGTCCGCTGTCGATTGATAACATCTGAATCGCCGGAGTACCCGACGCATAAGTAGTGAAAGCGACCATCCTGCCGTCTGGAGAAGCGGAAGGAAAACTGGAAAGCGAATTATATCGGGTAAGTTGACGCTCAGCGGTACCGTCCCAATTCATCACCCAGATTTCCTTTGATCCCGTCCGGTCGGACACGAAGACAATCCGGGTGCCGACGAGACTTTTCCCTCCAAGCTGCGCCAGTATGTCGGCGGCATAGCGGTGGCCCGCATCGATCGCACCCGCTTCATCGAGCGAGGCGGTGTAGATCTTTCCGAATATCTGGGCCTGTTGAATGGAGGGAAGGTTCGTTGCGGTGCTATAAAACCACCCGAAAGCAACAAACATACCGCGATCCTCCGCCCCGTACCCGATGCCTAAGTAATTGGCCGTGACGGGCGGCAAGCTCCAATCGGTCAGCCTCTTCGCTTGGATCGCGACTGATCCTGTGCCCGGCGGCGCCACACCTGGAATCAGGTCTGAAGGCTGCTGAGGTGGTTGCAGCGGATAGGAGGTCTTCGGGACCAGATTCAGCACGGGCGAGCTGGCCAGGTCGTTCGCGACAGTCGTGTTGAAGGCCGCAATCAGGGGAGCAGCAGCTCCGGACGCCTGGAAGTCGGTGACAGCAACGCGAGGCTTGCCAGGATTTTTCTCGATCTGACCGCTAATCTGTTGGCCCAGGAGCCAAGTAACGCTGCCGGTCGCGGCACCGATGAGAAGTAAGGACAAAGTAAGATTTCGCATTAGCGCAGATTGAATGTGAACTGAGCCGAAATGGAGGATTCCCGGACCTGGGGAGGCAGAGGCGGCAGAGTGCCGTCGGCCTGCAATACGGCCCGTAAAGCGGTGTTGTCTACGTTCGGGTTTCCGCTTGATTGCAGAACGCGGGCACTACGGACGTGGCCGTCGCGGAGGATCTCGAAGCTAACCATAGCGGGGTTGATCTGCGACCGCGGATCTAGCCCGTTCGTCGCCCAGTTCTGGGCGATACGCTGGCGGATCATTTCCGCGTACCATCCCAGACGATTGTCTCCGAGCGGCGTATTCGGTCCCACACCCACCTGCCCGCCACCGGTGGGAGGACTGTACATCGGATTCGACAGAGCTTGAGACCGGCTATACACCTGGTTGGACGGCGTCGGCTGCTGAAACTGCTGCTGTCGCTGGGGCCGGTCCGCTTGTCGTCGGACACGATCGGGAATCGGAACCGCCTCGTTATCCGGAGCCGCTTCTTTTCGAATGGCGTCCTGTTTGGCGGCTACAGTCGGCGTGGTCGATTGCGTATCGTTCGCCACTGGATTCGGTGGAGCTTCCCGCTGCGGGATGGGAATGTTGTGGACCGGAGATACTGTTGTTGCCGGTCCTCCCGCCGGATTCACTTCGCCGAACGTTTCGCGATGGCGATTCATCCAGAACCAGCCGAAGAGCACGAGCGCCAACACTCCCCCATGAATCAGGAGAGACCCGAGGAACGGAAGCGCTACCGGGTCGCGCTGATCAAGAATGTCAATCGACTCTGCTGGCATAGGCGCTCTGTCCTAGCGATGCTGACGGGCGGCCGTGTCGATCGGGGCGGTGACCATCCTGACCTCGAATTTCGCCTCGCCCAATTCCGCTACAATCTGCGCAATCGGATCCCATGGCGTTTCTTTGTCGGCACGCACATAAACGGCCGTGGCGTTCCGGAAGCGCTCGTGGATGCCTTGCGCGAGCAGGTTGATATTCATGGGCTTGTCGTTCAGCAGCAGTGTTCCATCCTTGGATATGCTGACCACCGGCAAATCCTGCGCGGTGCTCTGAACCCGGCGCACGCGCGGAACCTGGATATTCAAACCAAATTCCATAACATTGGCCGTGATCATAAAGATGATCAGCAGCACTAGAACCACGTCTACCAGCGGGACCACGTTGATCTCGGACATGGTAGGCGTTCCGCTGAAACGCCTGCCGCGCCGGCCTCCATTACTGCCGAAGCTGAATGCCACGTCTGTTCTCCCGCTCAGCCGCCAAAATCGCGTTCCGCCAGGTTCTGGAACTCGATGGCGAAGTCTTCCATGCGGGTTCCAATCTCTTTGATGCGCGTTCCGAACAAGTTGTAGAAGATAGCAGCCGGAATTGCGGCGGCTAAGCCCACCGCTGTCGTGATGAGCGCTTCCGAGATGCCTGGGGCAACCGCGCGAAGACTTGCGCTACCCGCGTTTCCAAGTCCCTGGAACGCGTCGATGATGCCCCAAACAGTCCCAAACAAGCCGATGAACGGAGAGACCGACGCAATCGTGGCCAGCCAGCTCATGTTCTGTTCCAACTTTGTGACTTCTTCACTGATCCCAAGCTGAAGACTGCGCTCAACGGCCGCCTTATTGATCAGCGCACCGCGCTGTTTCACTTGCCGCTCGACCTCGCCGTATCCGAAATCGAAAACCGCAACCAGTGGAGCCGCCGTAAATTGCTCGCTCGCAACCGCTACTGACTGCAGATTATTTGCTTTTCGGAATGCCCTTAGAAAATTCCGGTTGTCTTTTCGAGCGCGGCTAAAAACAGAGCTCTTCGAAAACACAATCGTCCAGGAGTACAGCGAAAACAGGAGAAGCAGAATGATAATCACCAACGGAACCGGACGGAGGTTCCCGATCAGATCCCAAAGGCTAAGATCCGCCGGGACTAGAACGAACGGCAATATAAACTGTTTCCTTCCATCGCTTTGGTTTCATTATAAGGATGGTGGCTGCGTTCTTGTCACTTATTAAGCCAATCGGCTCGGAAGAGAGGGATGTCGAGTGAAAATAATCGTCCTGATAGCAAGAATTCTGATGGGTGCCGTTTTTCTCGTTTTCGGCCTCAATGGTTTTTTCCACTTCATGCCCGCACCACCACTCCCCGGATTAGCAGGAGAATTCACTCACTCGCTGATCGCCTCCGGCTATGTGTACCTGGTATCTGGCGTTCAGGTCATTGGCGGTTTTCTACTGCTTACCAATCAATTCGTTCCCCTCGCGCTGGTTCTTCTTGGGCCGGTCATCGTCAACATCATTGTTTTTCACCTCTCTATGCAGCCGAGCGGAATCGCGCCGGGTCTTGTCATGCTGGTGCTCTGGCTTGTCCTGGCTTATCGCTGCCGCACACTGTTTCTGCCATTTCTCCGAAATCAGCGGGCAGAGTAGGGAGACGTTCTTCGTTGCTCGACCTCGACGCCAGCGTCCATGACATTGTCGAGCGATCGTTTCCCGAGTTGCGGAAGCTTGCGATCTCCTGCCGAGTCACGGAAACCGCTGACGATTTCCTGGCCGGGATCCAGTGGAACCACACCGATCCACCAACAGTCGTGATCACCTTTAGCGCGACGGACATAAGGCAGATGTCCGATGCCGCCCTAGTAGGTTGCATCGTTCACGAGTTATGCCACGCCGAGTTCGATGCTGCTCTCTCACCCTCCGTATTTGCGGCTAATGACCAGCAATACGCGGCGGATCCGGATTTTCGGACGAGCCATGAGCGAGAGATCGATCTCGCAGTGATCAAGAAGGGCTATGGACGAGAACTTTTGGCCTTGCAGAGTTATCACAACGAGCACTACGACCCCTACCAGCCCTCTGACGGGCTCACACCCGAAGAGACGCAAGCCCTTATGGACGAAGCTGATCTGTAAGGGACGGAACAAACAGTCCGTAGTTTAGGGCCGTATCCCGCGCCAGCCCTACCCAACTCCAGCCTGAGCCTGAGAAAATGTAGTTCATGCTCAGCAACACCCTTGCGGTCCTCCGCAATGAGTCACGATCCCTTCTGAGCTATGGCGGGTTGATTGGTTTCACCGCTCTGATCTACCTCGGCATCCGGGCCGTCGGGGATAGCCTGATTGCTCCCACGCTGCCCGACGGACCCGGCGGCGCAAATCGATACTCACAGATTCACGTGAACGACTTCCTTCACGTGCTGCTGGCGCTGGCGTTGGTCATCGCCTCGGCGCGAGCGCTCGGGGCGTTATTCCGGGTCTTCCAACAGCCTCCAGTCATCGGTGAAATGATCGCGGGGATTCTTCTGGGTCCGTCGCTGCTAGGACGGGTCGCCCCGGGGTTTGCCGCCTATCTCCTGCCGCAATCCATCGCGCCTCTGCTCAATGTCATTTCGCAATTCGGCGTCATCCTGTACATGTTTCTCGTTGGGCTTGATGTTGACCTAGCCGCCCTCCGCGATCGCGCCCGCTCCACCATCACCATTTCCCATGCCAGCATTGTGGTTCCGTTCCTTCTGGGCGCCATCCTGGCCCTGCTGCTTTATCCGTTCCTGTCGAACAGCGGCGTAACGTTCACGGCCTTTTCTTTGTTTCTAGGCGTGTCGATGTCGGTAACGGCATTCCCGGTGCTCGCACGGATCCTTACGGACCGCGGGATTCACAAGACAAAGATGGGCGAGCTGACACTAGCCTGTGCGGCTATCGATGACGTGACCGCCTGGTGCCTGCTTGCCTTCGTGGTCAGCGTGACCGCCCACCGGGGCAGCGCAACCCGCACGCTGCTGATGGCGCTGGTCTATATCGCCCTCATGCTGTTCGTGTTGCGACCCCTGGTTATACAAGTAACAAAGTGGATGGACAGCAAAGGGCGCATGACGCAGGGCATCCTTGCAACTGTGCTGCTCGGCATCCTCTTCTCATCGCTCGCGACGGAATCGATCGGCATCCACTCTATATTCGGAGCATTCGTACTGGGTGCCGTTATTCCTCAGCGCAGCAAGCTGGCTCGGGAATTGAGGGCCAAGCTGGAAGATTTCGTCATTGTTTTCCTCCTGCCGGCCTTCTTTGCTTTCACCGGCCTGCGTACCCAGATCGGCCTCGTAAACGGCGCACGCGATTGGATCTTCTGCATTCTGATCATCCTGGTAGCGTCTGCGGGTAAGTTTGGCGGCAGTGCGCTTGCCGCACGCTGGAACGGGCTGTCCTGGCGGGAATCAAGTGCGTTAGGGATTCTCATGAATACGCGCGGGCTGATGGAGTTGATCGTGCTGAACATCGGCCTTGAGTTGGGGGTCATCTCTCCTACGCTGTTTGCGATGCTCGTTTTGATGGCGCTCGTCACAACCATCGCGACCACTCCGATCCTGCACCTGATCAGCCGGCGCGATACGTTCGTTATGGCGGGCCCGGTTGCGATGGCGGATGAAGTACTTCAGCCTCTCTGAGTTTCCTGCCCCGAACTGATCTCGTGCGGGCTGATTGCTTTGGTACGAGCGCCGCGTCCGCAAGCACCCGGATAAAGTGAAGTTTGCGAATCTTTTCGGCATTGTTCCTAATCGCTTCGCTCCGTGTTTTGAACGGGCACGATGAGTCGCCATACTGGCTCGACGTTCCGTTCGTGCAGCAGGTGAAGGCCGGTTGCGGGTCGGCAGCGATAGCCATGGTTGTCCAGTATTGGGCGCGTCAGTTTCCCGGTCTGGAGAAGGCACAGGCAGATACGGAAAAGATTGACCAATTGCTTCCGGCAACTTCTCCGAAAGGTATTGCAGGTGAAGCGCTCAAACACTATCTGGATGACCGCGGCTTCCAGGCTTTCATCTTCGACGGGGAACTGGCAGATCTGCGTGGTCATTTTGCGAAGGGCCGGCCGGTGATTGTCTGCTTAGCACCCAAAGGGAACCGGGGACTCTTGCACTACGCCGTGGTCGCCGGTCTGAACGAAAAGGATGTCTGGCTGAACGATCCCGCGCGCGGCAAGTTGTTCCGGGAGGATGTCGGGCGTTTCACGGCCGAATGGCGGCGAACCGGGAACTGGGCACTTCTCGCGGTGCCGCGGTCGGCTCAGTGATTCGTACGGTCGCAGGCTTTGCCCTGCTAGCATTCGTTTCCCTTACTGACGCGAACGCGCAGACCACGCCCACCCCGGAGCACGCGCTTTCGACTGACACACGGGTGAAGACTCTCTACGATGCAAAGCAGTTCGCGCGGGCCGCAGAGTTAGCCGCTTCCGATCCGTCGCCGTCGGAGACGGTTCTTTTGTATCGAGGGCTCTCACTCACTCGTCTCAATCAGCTTGCCGCCGCGGAGCAGGCCTTTGGGAACGGGGCCGAGAAGTTCCCGAAAGACAAACGATTTCCGCTCGAACTGGCAGGTATTGCTTACCGACAAAAAAATACTGCGAGGGCAAAGCGTCTGCTCCATCAAGCGCTTGCGCTTGACCCGCACGACACCTACGGAAACGACTTCCTGGGCACTCTGTATTCGCTGGACGGCAATCTTGCCGCGGCGTTGTTCTATTGGAACCGGATCGGCAAGCCCGTGCTCCAAAACGTGCACTACGACCCGGCTCCGCCACTCCAGCCCGTTTTACGCGAGCGAACGTTCGCGCTTTCCGACGGCCAGAGACTTACGGCGGAACGCCTGCGCTGGGCGGAGGCTAACGCGGATAGACTGCATGTGCTGGCCGACGTCCAATATGACCTTGCTCCCGGGAAACAAGACGATCGCTATGACATGGTCGTGCGAACGGTACCCGTTGCGCAACCGCTCGCCGGCTGGCTCGGCCGGATATTGCCGTCACTGCGGCAATTGCCCTATCAAGGTTTAGCGTACGACGCTTACAACATTCGCGGCGCCGCCGTAAATTTCAATGTTCTTGGCCGGTGGGACCCGGACAAGCAGCGCGTCTTCGCCCAACTAAGTGCTCCCTGGCGGGAGAATCCCCGTTCGGAATACCGGTTCCACGTCGATCTTCGAAACGAAACCTGGAATCTGCGCAGCAACTTCTTCTCCTTCCCCGGCCAGCTGAACGATGTGCATCTTCGAAAGGCGCAACTGGGTGGCGAGGTCGCGCTCGGTCTTTCCTCCAAACTGCAGTGGACCTTGGGCGGCCTGATCGCTTACCGGGATTACGGACGGACTCCGCGAGATTTGCTTTTCGCGCGCGGATGGAGTGCAGAGATAAACAATCGCTTCGATTACCTCTTATGGTCCTGGCCGGACCACCGGATTCGCGTCGACAGTTTCGCGTCGCTGCGTACCGGGCGGTTCTTCTCCCAAACTGCTTCGCGGTTGATTACACCTCGGCTCGGAGCCCGGCTCCGATGGTTTCCCGAAGCCAAGGGAGACCGCTACATTGTCACCGCGCGTGTGGGAGCCGGCCGGACATTCGGGTCAGTGCCTCTCGATGAGTTGTTCACGCTTGGAATCGAACGCGACAACGACCGCGATCTATGGCTGCGAGGCACGGTCGGAACTCGTGACGGGCGCAAGGGCAGCGCGCCCATGGGCAGGGAGTATGCAATTGGGCAGACAGACTTCTCCCGAAGGCTGTTCGAGGCACCACTGGTGAAAGCTTATCTGGGACCGTTCTTTGACGTCGGTACGGTTGGCGACCCGTCACACCGATACGGTTCGCACGGCGTGCTATACGACACGGGTCTGCAGGCTACGGTTCAGACGCTCGGGTCTGTGAAAGTCACGATTGTGTACGGTCGCGACGTTGTGAACGGACGTGGCGTTTTCTACACCGCCGTATCCAGATAAGCGGGCGAGCTTCCGGCGATCAGGCAACCAGCGAAACAACAATAATGATGACGACGATGAGGCCGATAAGCGCCAGGATGCCGACAATCAATCCGCCTTGGACATCCTTTTCGGAGGTCCGGGCTTTGTTCGCCAGCCGTGCCAGTTCCTCGTCGCTTAGTGTCGCAACGGCCCGGCGCATCTGCTCGCCGTTCACGTTGCTCTTTCCTAACGCCTGAGCCGCGGCCGGGTAGGAGAGGACTCGTTCGATGTCCTCGATGTTCTTTGCTCGATCCTCACTCGCCGAGCGGGCCTGGTCACGGAGTTCCGTGAGGGGAAGCACGTGGTCGTCGGCCCACATCGGAACAGGCATGGTTGTTGCGGCACTCAACAGTACCGGCAAGCTCAGCGACAAGATTCGTTTACGCGACAAGGGACGGAGACCTCCGTGAAATTGTTGGGCACCATGGCCCTGACTCGTGGATGGCCGGGAACGGAAAATTGTTACTCGCCCAAAAGGAAGATGTCCCCCCGCATACTGTTTTCATGTCTTCTGGACGCAGTTTTTTGCCAGGCGCAACCCTCCTGTTGTCCTTCAGTCTGCTCGCGCCTGCCCAGGACGCGGCAGCCCTGATGAATGAAACGAGCGTCAAAGCCGCTTTGGAGGCAATTGAACGCAACGAGCCCCACATGTTGGATGAGCAAGCGCGCGTTTGCGAAATTCCGGCGCCGCCGTTCGGTGAAGACAAGCGCGGCCTTGAGTTCAAAAGGCTATTCGAGAACCTCGGACTCAAGGACGTCCGCATCGACAATGCCGGCAATGTGATCGCCACCCGTCCGGGCCAGAACGCGAGGCCGAACGTTGTTATCGCGGCACACCTCGATACGGTCTTCCCGGAAGGAACGAATGTGAAGGTCACCCGGGAAGGAAAGATCATGAAGGGAGCCGGCATCGGCGACGATTGCCGCGGGTTGGCGGTTCTGCTGGGCGTCATCAAGGGACTCGACGACGGCAATGTGAGAACGCCTGGAACCATCACGTTTGTCGCTGATGTAGGGGAGGAAGGTTTGGGCGATCTGCGCGGGATGAAGGAGCTTTTCGGAGAAAGCATGAAGGGCAAGATCGACAGCTTCATCTCCGTCGACGGTCTGGGGATGAATATCACGAACGTAGCCGTCGGGAGTTATCGGTACCGCGTGTTTTTCAAAGGTCCGGGCGGGCATAGTTATGGCTCATTCGGGATGGCGAATCCGATTCAGGCCATGGGCCGGGCAATTGCGAAGGTCGATGCCTTTGAGGTCCCAACGGAACCGAAGACTACGTTTAACGTGGGGCGGGTTGGTGGTGGCACGTCGGTCAATGCGATTCCGGACGAAAGCTGGATGGAAGTGGATTTACGCTCCGCGGATGTGAAATCTCTCGACGCGCTGAATGCCAGGTTCAAGGCTGCTCTCAATGAAGCCGTTGAAGAGGAGAACAAGCGCTGGAACAACCGGGGCCCCGTTTCCGTGACGCCAGAGATCGTCGGATTACGTCCTGCGGGAAATACGCCTGAGTCGGCACCCATCGTCCAGACGGCGCTCGCTGTTTCGAAAGCGCTAGGGGCAAACAGCCGGATGGGGGAAGGCTCGACGGATTCCAACGTTGCGATGAACATGGGCATACCAGCAATCACTATTGGCGGCGGAGGTACAGGCTCCGGCGCCCATTCACCGAAGGGGGAAAGGTACGATTCCACTGACTCGTGGAAAGGTACACAACGCGCATTGCTTCTGGTTGTGTCGCTTGCCCGGTAGTCCCTTATCTTGCAAAGTGATTCAGAGGTCCGATTCCGGCTCCCAGCGGCACGGCAGTCTCGATCGCAGCCTGTATGTATTCCTTTGCCGCGGCGATCGCAGTGACGACGTCGAGCCCTTTGGCAGTGCAGGCAGTAATGGCCGCCGAGAAGGTACATCCTGTGCCATGGGTGTTTCTCGTCTGTAACCGCGGGCGCGAGAACCGCTGGATCAAGGAACCGGTGACAAGAATGTCCACGGCATCACCGCTCTCGCGATGGCCGCCCTTCACCAGCACACCGCGGCAGCCAAACTCGAGAAGGCGCCTGGCGGCCGCCGTCATGTCTTCTTCGGAGTGGATAGCCAAGCCGGTCAGGGCTTCTGCTTCCGGAATGTTGGGCGTAACAAGCGTGGCGTGTCGCAGCAGGTTCTTGAGCGCTTTTTCGCCATCGCTCGACAGCAGCCGCGCGCCATGTTTGCTGATGAGCACGGGATCAACCACGAGCGGGAAATTGAATTCAGCGGCCATGCCGGCGACAGCCTCAATCACGTCCGCACTACCCAAAGCACCCGTTTTGGCTGCTTGAGGGCGTATGTCTGAAACAACTGCCGCGATCTGATCGGCAACGAGGTCCGCCGGAAGAACTTCGACGCGCGACACACGCTGTGTGTTTTGAACGGTGGCCAGCGTAATGACCGCTTCGCCGTAAACACCGAATTGGTGGAAGGTTTTCAGGTCTGCTTGAATGCCGGCTCCTCCGCTAGGGTCGGAACCGGCGATCGTAAGGGCCACCGGTAGCAAATTCCACGGTAGCGTAGCAGGGTTTACTGGAAGGCGGGTGTCTGGCTGGTGGTACCGGCCGAATTTGTCAGCGTGAACGCGACGCTTCCGATATCTGCCACTTTCCCCGTCACAGGAAAGCTCGCTCTCAAGGAGAATGCCCCGCCGGCCTGGTTGTTCGTAAAGAACAGTTGCTTGAAGGCCGACGCGGCGTCGACATTCAAAGGATTAGCGGTCATCGCCTTGCCCGACGTATCGTAGAACAGAAATCCGAGTTGTCCCAAGCTGTACGTGTTGTCGTAGCCGGTCATAGTGATCACTAAGTTCGGATCCTGCCGGACCGCATTCATCGACGTCACCTGAACCTGAGCAGGCGTGATGGTGAACGACTGGGAGTACGGCGCTTTGTTCGGAAATGTCAGGGTAAACGTAAGCGTGCCCGCGGTAGTACCGGTCTGAAAGGTGAGTGCGGTCTGGCCCGAATACTTTCCAACTGTCGCGCCATTCGCCACGTCAATCTGCAACTGCCGCCCATTGGTCGCGGTGAACACGACGGCCGGATCGTCGCTTACGTTTGCAACGGTCGGGGCGAACTTCATCGTGAGGGTGCCGATGGCACTGACCGTAGTAGCCGTCGGAAAGTTAACGGACAGATGAGCCTGCTTCTGACTGACCAGCGGCTGAACATCAATGGAAAACGAAGGATTCGGGACAGGTGAGTTGATGCCTTGGCCCGTGAGCGCAAAGACACGAGTCCCCACCGTCAGCAAGCCGCTGAAAGTTCCGGTTGCAGTCGCGTTAAACGTAACGGTGAATGTGGTGCTTGTACCCGGAGCAACGCTGAACGGAAGCGAGGGCGCCTGCGAGATCGCGAAACCTGTTCCCGATACAGACAAGGCCGCGACCGAGACCGCCGAAATAGTTGTTTGTGGATTGGTGATGCTGAAGGTAAATGAGTTCGACCCGCTCGCACCGACTACCGATTGGCCCAGGCTGATGGGCGTCGCGGCTTGAGCAGTCAATCGAACGCCGGTGGAATCCACATAAGTAATTACCAGGGAACTGATGTCACCGAGAACGCTCGAGCTTCCGCTGCCCATAAGAGGATACGTGGCGTTTCCAACAAGCAAGTTCGTTTGATACGTGTTGGCGGTACTCGGCGCGAAAGTCACATTGAAAGTCAAAGAACTGCCGGCCGCAAGCGTGCTCGGAAGCGAACTCAACGAGAACGGGCTGTTCGGATTGTTCGTCGGGACGGTCAGGGAAACCAGCGTTTGCGGATTGATGGCTGAAGCACTGCTGTTTGTCAATGTGAACGGGACTTGAGTCGTACCCGTCGTCAGCGTATTCGGAAACGTCAGCGAATTCGCGCTGTTCGGCTGAAGCGTCGCTCCCGTGCACTGCACAATGCCGGAGCTGCTGCACGAAAGTGTAATCTGCGGCGCCGTACCGTTCCCTGCTGCCGTAGTCATAGGAATTGAGACTCCAGCGACACTCGCCTGCAGATATCCGAAGGTGATTCCTGTTGTGGACGGAGTGAAGTTGAACGTCATCAACTTGAAAGCACCAGGCGCAATCGTAGCGCCCAATGTGCTTCCTGTCAGCGTGAAATTTGGCGTCCGGTACGCCGAACCAGCTTCTGCCCCCACGTACACGGCGTCAACCACGACCGATGCTGGTCCGGTGTTCACGACGCGTATAACGCTGCTCGATACAGAACCGACAGGTGTGTCCGGGAAGCCATATGCCGCCGGCAAAGAAGTAAGAGCACTGACCGGAGACGCGCCTCCCGATGGATCAAGATAGAACGCCAGATTTTGGGCTCCTAAGCAGGAACAAAATAGGGCTGTTAATGCGAGAGCTTTCATTTGGCGGAATTCGTGTTTGCTCCGTCGGTCGGCGAAGGACTGATCTTCGGACCGGGTAGCTGATAGAACTGAAGATCTTTGTCGTCCAGATGCAGCAGCCAGTTCTCGCCCGGAGCTTTTGCGCTCAGGTGTAAGCACCGCGCCGAGGCTTCCTCAATGGTCAGGCTTCCCTCCACGGGCAATGCAAGCTCCTGAAGTATGTCTCCCGAGGCGGCCGAAAGAACTGACAACCTCTGGTCGCTGAAGCAAAAGATGCGGCTGCTGTCGTCCCAAGTGGACTTGCATGCTGCTGCCATCGGTACCGAGCTTTTGAGCTCGCCGGTAAGCAAAGAGATCCGATAGGAAGCGACGCTGCCACCAGGTTTTGATACCAGGAAGGATGCTGTGTTTGCGTCGAGCTTCCGGACAGAGGTCGCCGTGTCTCCTTCCCCAATCAAAGAAACTGGAGTCGAAGACAAAGATTTTCCGTTCCAGTGAAGGAGAACGTGAGATTCCGGCAGCCAGGCAACCGCGGTTTCAATGCTTCCATCGATATGGAAGAGGGCGGCGGACTCGCGCACCTCGGAGGTCACAACACTAGTGAGCTTCGAATCCATGAGCGCGAGTGTGCCCGGCTTCAAAACCCATCCTCCTGCGCCCGAGAAGCTCACCGCTTCCGCCGACGTAAGAACACTATCTCCGACGATGTAGTTACCGGGCAGGCCATAAATCGGACGGACATCGCCATTCGCGTAGCGAACGTAGCCGACCGACGGCGTAGCGACTTGACAATTCGCAGCTATGGACGCCGTGATGGCGAGACAAATGGCTGTCAGTAGAGAAAGCTTCATAGGGCGGAGCGGTGCGGGAACTGATTAGTGGCCGATGTTGATGGTGGGTGCGCCGATCGTGCTGGTTGAACTGGACGTTATGGCGCCCGAGCTACTCTTGCCGGAGAAAGCGACCGCTGCACCTGCACCAGCGGCGGCGGCAACAGCGGTCCAGATCAGCCATTTCTTCAGACTGGAATGGTTCGAGTAGCCTTGGGGAGAACTGGAAATCGAAACGGAAGGCTCCACGTTCGAACGGAACGAATTCGCGTTGGCCGAACTGGATTTCGAGAAGGTTGAAATTGAAACACTGGGTCGAGGGGCCGGCGCGACGGCTGCTAACTCTCCTGGGGCAGGCACGACCGGCACTTTTGGCTGATCGAGCGCCGCAACACCCGGCGCGAGCACCGTGGGTGTAAACGAGGGCTGCGGTGGTTTCACCGAAGCCTCCTCGGCGCGAACCATTGGGGTAGGCACGGCGGCTGCGCTCGCCGAGAGCTTCTCTTCAAACAGCAGCCCGGCATGGCTGTTGCCTTTCGACGCGGTAATACGAACGGGCACCGTGCCAGAGCTTGCGATCCATCGAATACCTTCCACGTGGGCAGTTCCGGATGCGTCCGTATAGGCAACGGCCGACTGAGTTCCGTCGGCGAAAGTTCCGGACGCTGACGTATCCGGCAGTCTGAACGCAACCGCCGCATCCTGAACGGGGTTCCCGCTTTCATCGCGGACCTGAACGGTCAGGGCGTTCGCGGGGACGGAGCCGGCGTTCGCCTTCGGTTCTTCGATTACGCGAAGTCGGATGTTCGAGGCTTCTGAATTTCGACTTGAAGCGGTGAGGGCCGACTGGGCCCAGATGGGGGAAATGACCAGGGACGGGATCAGAACCAGCGGTAGAGCGGACGTCCGGAAAATGTGTTTCATGTGCCTCCTTAAACCCGGCCCCGAAAACTGGTGGAACCGAAAGGTGGAAGCCCAGGAAACGGATCAGACTGCCCTAATCAGAACTACGGTAATGTTGTCTGGGCCGCCCGCGTTTTTCGCAGCTTCCACTAGGTAGTGGCATTTCTCCGGAATACTCTTAGGGGAATTGAGCGCTTCCTGCAGAATATTCTTTTCCACCACGCCGTGAAGACCATCCGAACAAAGCAAAATCTGGTCTCCGGGTTGAATATGTAGTTCCTGAGAGGGAATCCGAATCTCATCCGCAGAACCCACCGCTACGGTTAGAACATGCCGGTAAGGATGTTTCCGCAGGGATTCCTCGCTCAGGCCCAGCCCGGACCCTACTTCTGCTATCCACGTCTGATCCCGGGTCAGCGCCTCAAAACCCATTGCCGAATGGTGGTATGCGCGGCTATCGCCCACGCTGCCAATCTGAAATTGGCCGTCCGCGATCTTGCGGGCCGCTACGAGAGTAGTACCCATTCCTTCGAGTTCGGGATGGTCGCGCGCCGCGCGTCGAACGGCGGCGTTGGCCTCAACAAAACCCCGCTCTAAGGTTTCAATTGCCTGAGCGCCGGGCAGATGGCGAAGAAACGCGTACAAAACCTCGGAACTGATTCGCGAGGCGTGCTCCCCACCGTTAGCGCCTCCCATACCATCGGCCAGGATGAAAACACCCGCTTGCGGATCGCAAATAAAGTAGTCTTCATTGTTTGTTCGGACACAACCCGGGTCAGAAAGTCCGAAGGCCTCAAGCATTCAGGTCGTCCGATTATACCGGCACATCGGCGGCTGTCAGTTCGACCCTTTGGGCTGCAGCATCGCCTTTAGTTGCCGGAACGCGATTCCGTCGAAATTCTGCTTCAGACGAAACGGGATGACGCGGTTACCGCCGGAACTCGCATCGTGCTGACGCGCCCGCGAGAGCAGGTTTGCCGCCTCACGATCGTCCGGATCCCTGTCTGTAACGCGCTCGAACAGTTTTGCCGCTTCCTCAAAGGCCGCGGTCTTCATGAGGGCGAGTCCCACGTTGAACTGGTAGATAGCGTCCGCTCCGTCTCCGTCAAGGGCACGCCGTAAATCGCCGGCCGCGGCAGGCGCATTTGTCTGGCCCTCAGCTGCCCCCAAATTGTTGAAAACCTCGTTCAGGGGATAGAGTTTTGCCACCTCTCGGAAGTGGTTTGCAGCACCCGAGAAATCGTTAGCTCCATAGGCGGCGAGGCCCATCCGGAATCTGGCTTCGGGATACCGCTGATCGGTCACCGGAATACGGCCGAACCAGGTGAGCGCTTGCCGATAATCTTTGCGAGCGACCGCCAGCTTTCCCAATTCGAAAGCCGGGCCCGCGAAGTGGGGATCAATGGCCGCAGCTTGCATCAGCCACTTCTGTTGTTGGTCTCCTGGAGGGGACAACAGCCCACGACTGTAACTCTCTTCCGCCTCTAAACGAATGAACTTTTGTGGATTCAGGAACTGCTGGAGTGGCAAATCCAGTGTGGGCTCGATGTATTTGAGCGATTGCCACGCGAGGTGCTCTTCGAGTCGCGAAAGATCGGCGAGCTTGCCGGTCTCCGTTACGTCGGTACCGTCGCGCATTCTGCGAAGGTCCAGGAACCGAGCTGTGATCTGGATTGAGCTATCACGGATGGAACTGCTCGCTTCCGGCAATTTGAAATCGTAACTTCCGTAGCAGACAAAGTTCACATCCAGACTTTGACCAAGCTTGATCAAGCTTGCTTTGGTGAAATCCGCGTCCGGCTTCAGTGAGAGTTTTCGCAGCGCTTCAGTTTGAGATTCACGGCTGAGAACAATCTGATTCCCAGCGTTGAATTCGACGCGAAGTCTCTCAGCAATACTCTCGCCAACCCAATTCAGATCGGTTTGCTGGGAACTGTTGTGGAACTGTAGAACCAGAACGGTCGTGGCCGGCGCTAGCAATGGCCATCCGAGTAACACGGTTAGAGGGAGGAGACGCCCCAAAAGCACGTCTTCATGCTAACAACGGGCTAACAGTCGGAAACCTAACTCGTGACAGCTTGCGGCGGGTCAGGAATGGAGGCACCTTTTTGCGTTGTCTTTTTCGCCTGACCTAGAAATGTATTAGCGATGGCGAGAGCCCTTTGCTTCGCCTTATCACTGGACCCGAACTCATCGATCCATTGGATACTTCGGTCGGAACGAAACCATGTCATCTGCCGCTTCGCGTAATTGCGTGTCTTGGTCTGACAGTCCGCAATCGCCTCCTCAATCGGGTAATCGCCTCTAAGATAATGAAGCGCTTGCGAATAGCCGAGCGAGCGTAAGACTTCAGCGTCGGAGTCTCCCAGCAAGTTCACGAGTGAGGCTGTCTCCTCGAGAAGCCCGTTGGCGAACATCCACCGCGCCCGAGCGTTCAATCGGTCATATAAGAGAGCCCTGTCGGGATTCAGTCCTAGTTTCAAAACGTCAACGCCGGCCAGCGCATCCCGCGAAACCTGCTGAATCCCGGAAGCGGGCCGTCCGGACAGATGGCAGAGTTCAACGGCACGTGTCATCTTCTGCCTGTCATTCGGGTGAATGCGCTTCGCGGATTCCGCGTCGAAGCGCCGAAGATAGCGCGCCAGGAGTTCTGGCCGCCGGAGTGCTGCACGGCTAAGCCGAATGCGGAATTCCTCGTCCCGCGGCGGCGCAGGCGACAACCCTTCGAGAAGAGCCCGCAGGTAAAGCCCCGTTCCTCCCACGACAATCGGCAGACACTCTCGTGCGGCGATCTCAGCAATCGCTTTCCTCCCGACCCTCGCGTACTCGCCTGCGGTCACTTTTTCGCTGGGAGGAGCGATGTCGAGGAGGTGATGGGGAACCCCGCTCCGTTTCTCCGGCGGAACTTTCGCCGATCCGACGTTCACCCCGGAGTAGATCTGAACGGAATCGCAACCCACGATTTCGCCACCGAGTGCCCGAGCGAGATAGATCGCAAGTTCACTCTTGCCGGATCCGGTTGGACCAACGATTGCGATGAGAGGCGTGTGGTAAGTAGTCAATCCAGCACTGGACCGGCATTGCCGAGAAGGCCGACAGTTCGGCGGTTCCGGGGTTTTGGCGCCCAAATTGAAGCTATACTAAGGCTAACAACTCCAGCCGGGTTGTAAGCCCCCTACGTAAAGCGGTGAATTTTGAAGCTGAATTGTTTTTGTAGTCGCTTAGGCCCAGTGCTGCTGATCTCTGCTCCCGCCATTTTCCTGTTTGCGCCGCTCTCGTTCGGGCAGGCGCCGCAGGACAAAACAGCCGGCAATCCGAATCTCCCCGCGTCCACAAAGCAAGCATCCACCTCCAAAGCCTCGGCCTATTACCACT
>Ga0308175_100000280_pt1 | contig 38190 bp, 23 predicted proteins | sample PhyCR1_3_FD_203893 | JGI IMG/M metagenome (GOLD analysis project Ga0308175, IMG submission 203893) | Soil microbial communities from UC Gill Tract Community Farm, Albany, California, United States - DLSLS.C.R1 | ecosystem: Environmental > Terrestrial > Soil > Agricultural land | place: USA...
GGCAGCCTGCTTGCGCTGATCCTGATCGACCTTGCCGGTCTCGCGCGCCGCGTCGCGCATCTTCTGGGACGCCTGACGGTCGCGCTCCTTCTCGTTCTCGTCGCGCTCGTCCTTCTGCTGGCCGTCTTGCTTCTGCGGCTTCTGGAGGTTCTCGGCGGCCTTCTCCATGTCCCGGGTCAGCCGCTTGAGCGCCTGGCGCTCCGCCGACTGCTCCTTGTCCTGCTGGTCCTTCTCGAGCTTCTTCAGCTCGTCCTTCTTCTTGTTGAGCTGGCGCTCGGTATCGAGCCGCTCCTGGTCGGTCTTGGCCTGCTCCTTCTTCTTCTCGAGCCGGCGGATATCTTCTTCGAGCTTCTGCTGCTGCTCTTGCTGCTTCTGTTCCTGCTTCTGGTCCTTCTGGTCCATCTGCTTGGCGACCTTGTCGAGCTGCTTGGCCAGCTCCTCCTTCTGCTGGTCGGACAGCTGCTTCTGGTCGAGCTTCTCGGCGAGCTTCTCGAGCTCTTGCTTGGCCTTGTCGAGATCGTTCTTCTGCAGCGCGTCGCCGAGCTCCTTGGTCGTCTGGTCCTTCGACAGCTCCTTGCCCATGTCGGCCAGCTGCTTGTTCAGCTCGGCCTGGTTGGGCTCGGCGTCCTTGTTCATCTTGTCCTCGGCCTTGGCCAGGGCGTCGAGCAGCTGCTCCTTCGAGATCTTGCCGAGCTCGGCGTCCTTCAACAGCTGCTCGATCTGCTTGGCGAAATCCTCGAGCTCGGGGACCTTGTCGTGCTTGGCGACCGCCCGGAGCTCGGCGAGCAGCGCGTCGAGGTACGCCCGATCGTCGGGATCGAGCTCGACCGAGCCGGCCTTGTGATAGTCCGGGTCCCGGCGATCGATCACGGTGAACGCGAGCGGCCCCACCGCCTCATCGCCGATCCAGGCGGTCAGCGTCGTGGGCCCGAGCGGCGCGTCGGGAACCCGGATCACGATCTGATCGGCCGACCAGTCGAGGACCCGGGCGGGCCGGGCCTTGCCGGCGCCGAGGTACACCGCCGCGTCCGGCGGAACGAAGCCATGGATCCCGAGCCCGGGCGGCGGCTCGACGGCCTCCGCGGGGACGTTTGTTGCTCCGATCGAGCTGCGTACGGGCAGCGAGGCGATCGGACGCGAGATGCCGGTCATCAAGTTCACGCCCTTGAGCACGACGTCGTCGCCCGAGGCGGCGTGGTCCGGATCGACGCGATACAGGTGCGGCGTGCGATCGACCGTGGGGACCGCGAGGCCGGCGGCCAGCGCCGAGATCGCGATGAAGCCGAGCGCGGCCCGCAGATCGGACGGCACGGCGAACGGCGTCGCGTGCGCAATATCTGCGCGTGGCACGGCGCGGACGCCGTCGCGGATCGCCGCCAGCATCAGCTCGTGGGTCTCGTCGGCGCCGTCGCCCCCGTTCTGGGGAACGCCGGTACGCGTGAACGCGATCGCCGTCGACAGCCGGTCCGACAGGTTCGACGCCCGGTCGATCCGCCGGGCCACCAGCTCGTCGTCGAGCCGGCGCGCCGACTTCACCACGGCACCGACGATGACGATGCCGATCGTCCCCACCAGCAGCGCCAGGCCCGTCGGCCTGCCGACCGCCTCGATGCGCATCAGGAAGATCACGACCATGGCGGCCGCGGCAGCCAGGATCGTCGCCGTGGTCGCCCCCTCCAGGGCCCACTGTCCGCGGATCCGGCGCCGCGCCCTGTCGATCAGGCGCTGGATCGCCGACGTATCAGTAGCTTGCACGGTGGGCTCCTACGCGATGGGGTGTTCGGGGCCCCATCAGTCGTCCAACGGTTGAGGATAGCATCAACATTCCACGTGCCACCTAAGGTTACGTTCTAACTCGGACCTGGCGCCGTTCCAGTGCGACACCCGGGCGGCCGTCTCGGGTGCCACACGCGAGACCTACCCGTGCCGCCCCGACGGCGGGGCCCGGGCCCGAACCACCAGGTCGCGGCCGAGCAGGATGTCCGGGGTTGACTTGCTCGCCCGGACAAGGTTGCCCGCGCAGCGGTTCCATGTTCCATGCCGGAGTGCGCTACAGCGGGTTGCGCCAGCGCAGGCCGGGGAATCGAGCGAAGTCGTTGTCGTTGGAGTGCAACTCGCACTGGTGCTCGATCGCAAGCGCCGCAAGGTGGGCATCCGTCGTGAGGTTGCCACCGGTCCCTGCTGCCACGAGCAGGTGATCGAGCAGATCGATATGCTGCGGTCCAGGGTCGATGCGCTCGACATTGGGCTGCTCGAACCATGCACGGACATGAGCGATGGCTGCCGGCGGTGTCAACGGAGTGATCAGTACCGAGCGATGGGTCATCAGCCGGAGGAAGCCGAGCACGACGACCCATGGAACTGCCACTGGTTCCGTGCCGTTGAGCAGACCTTCCCACCATGCTCGCGCTGCCTCGTGACCGGGTGCATCGCGGTTATGCGCGTAGACCACCAGGTTGAGATCCGGAAGGATCACCGCTGGGCTTCCGCGATGAAATCTTCGACCTCGAGTTGATCGACGAGCTGGTTGAGCTTGCCCGGATCGATCCCGGGGCGGAATCCGCCCACGTGAGGGTGGACCGTGTACTTCGTCTGTGCACCTCTCTGAACCGGCCGGGTCAGCCCGCGCCGGATCACCTCGTTCAGCGCTTGCTTGAACGACAACCCGCGACGGTGGGCAAGTGCCTTGACCTTCTTGGCCAGGTCGGGCTCGAGGGTTACCGTCGTCCGCATCAAGGCAGCATGATGCCTCGCTCCACTGCTGTCAAGCTGTCAGGCTAACCTGGCAAAGTGTTCGGCACGATGCGCGGCGCTGCTCGTGGATACCGAGATCGGGTCGACGGGGCGCCATGGTTGTCCGAAATCCGGCCAGTTTCTGGGCAAGCAGACAACCAGCGACAAGGTCACGTCAACCAGCTCTTCGACCAGATCTGGCCGGGCGAATCCATGCCAAAACGAGCCTGGTGGGTATCACGCCATCGGATCGCGATAGACCGCAGCGATCGAGAGTTCGCAGCCGAGGGCGAGCGGGATGACGCCATCGACGTATTCCGTCGCTTTCCAGCTTGGCCCCATCCGCCGCCACACGACGATCTGCGCTCGCCCTTGGCGCCCTTGGCGCCCTTGGCGAGGTCGAAGAAGCGGTTGAGATCGGTGGTGCTGCTGCAGGCGGGAGGGCGGCTGCCGCCCTAGAACCGACTGCGCACCGGCCGAACTTGGTAGGTTCGTGCGTCATGCGTACGTTTCCCGCCGGTCCGGAGCTGTTGAATCCATATCCGTTCTTCGCCGAGATGCGCCAGCAGCATCCCGTGGCGTTCGACGAACGGGCCAACCTGTGGTCGGTGTACCGCCACGCGGACGTGTCCGCGGCGCTCGCCGATCCCGAGAGCTTCCCCAGCTCCACCGCCGAGGCAGGGGCGATGCCCGACGTCGGGACACGCCGGTTCGCCAGCCTGGTGGCGTTCGATCCGCCGCGCCATACCCGGATGCGCAGCCTGGTGATGCGCGCGTTCACGTCGTCCGCGGTGGCCCGCCTGGAGAGACGCATCGTCGCGATCGTCGAGGGGCTCCTGGATGCCGTGGCGGGCGCGGGCCAGACCGATCTGGTGGCGGATGTGGCGGGCCCATTGCCCACGACGGTGATCGCCGAGATGCTGGGCGTATCGGCGTCGGACCAGGCGTCGTTTCGGCGCTGGTCGGATGCGGTGGGCGAGGCGGCCAATGCGATGGTGGCCGATCCGGTGACCGGCGTCGGGAGGTTGGTGGAGGCGTTCACGCCGATGGAGGATTACCTGCGGCACGCGATCGCCGAGCGACGGGGGCGCCCGACGGATGATCTCATCAGCGGCCTCATGGCGGCCGAGATCGACGGCGAAGCGCTGGAAGAGCTCGATCTGGTGGCGTTCTGCGTGCTGCTCTTGATCGCCGGCAATGTCACGACGACGCACCTGATCGGCAACGCGGTCCGCGCGCTGGTGAACCACCCGGCGGAAGCGGCGCGCCCGGTCGCGCATCCCGAGCTGTGGCCGGGGGCCGTCGAGGAGCTGCTTCGCTATGACTCGCCGGTGATCGCTGTGGGGCGATGGGTGCGGCAAGATCGGGAGCTGGGCGGCCAGAAGCTGCAAAAAGGCCAGCGGGTCATGCTGTGGACCGGCGCGGCCAACCGCGATCCCGCCGTGTTTTCGGAGCCGGACCGGCTGGATCTGGGCCGCAAGCCGGCGCAGCACATGTCGTTCGGGTACGGTCCTCACTTCTGCCTGGGGGCGCCGCTGGCTCGCCTGGAGGCGCGCATCGCGTTGCCGGCCATCTTGCGGCGCCTGCCGGAGCTCAGGCTAGCCGAGGGGACCGAGCTGGAGGCGGTGTCGGGTTATTTTCTGCACGGGATGGTCAAGCTGCCGATGCGATTCCAGGCGGCCTGAGCGCCCCGAACGTGCGGGTCGCGGATAACGAGGTGAGCGATGGTGATCGATGGCTATTATCTTGGCTGTCCTGGATGGGGCGTGAAGACGTGGGTCGGGCGGTTGTTTCCGGGCGGCACGCGGCCGACCGAGTTTCTCGAGCGCTACGCGCGCGTGTTCAACACGGTCGAAGGCAACACGACGTTCTACGCGCTACCCACGGCGGAGACGGTCGCGCGCTGGCGCGATCAGGTGCCTGACAGCTTCCGGTTCTGCTTCAAGTTTCCGCGGACGATCACGCACGACAAGCTGCTGGTCGATTGCGCCGATGAGGTCGCGACGTTCCTCGAGCGGGTCGCGCCGCTGGGGGACAAGCTGGGCACGTTGTTCTTGCAGCTGCCGCCGCAGTTCGACGGCACGCGGCTGGCGCGGCTGGATAGCTTCCTGGCGAGCTTGCCCGCCAGTGGGCGCTACGCGGTCGAGTTTCGCCACGAGGCGTTCTTTCGTGGTGAGCCGGAGGCACCGGGTGGGCCGGAGGCGCCGGGTGCGCCGGGTGAGCCGGAGGCGAACGAGGCATTCGCGCTCCTGCGCGCGCGGGGTGTCGACCTGGTCGTGATGGACACGCGCGGGCTGCACGCCGGCAAGAGCCTCGCGCTCGCCGAGGTACGCGCGCGCAAGCCCAGGATGCCCGTGATCATGCGAGCGACCGCGGGGCAGCCGCTGGTGCGCTGCGTGCCGCACGAGTCGTTCGACGCCACGCGGCCGTTCGTCGAGCCGTGGGCGGCGCAGATCGCGCGGTGGATCGCCCTTGGCAAGCGGCCGTACTTCTTCATGCACGCGCCCGAAGATACGTTCGCCCCCGAGAACGCGTATGCGTTTCACGCGATGGTGCGCCGGCATCGCGACGTGGGCGAGCTGCCGCCGTGGCCGGGGGGACCGCGCCAGCTGTCGCTGCTGTGAGGCAGGCGGTCTCGCTGGCGGTCGAGGTTCGACGCTGTCGCTGTGGGAGGCAGGCCATCTCGCTGGCGGTCGAGGCTCGACGCGGCCGTCAGTTGGCGCCCGCGATCATCGTGCGCACGGCTTCGATCGCCCAGGCGCGGTCGATCCGCAGCTCGCGCGGCCCGGGGTGGCCCTGCGTGCGCGCGGCGAGCTTGGTGTAGGCCGCGAGTGGGCTCGCCATGGCACGCGCGCCGGACGGCTCGAACAGCACCCAGCGCAGGGTCTCGCCGTCGAGGTCGTCGAACAGGAGCACGCGCTCGAGGTCGCGGTCGTCGCGCGACGCGAGCAGCAGGACCTTGGTCATCTCGATGGCCCAGTCCTCGAGACCGGCGTCGAGCAGCCGGACCTTCTCGACGAGCGCGTTGTGCGACGGCACGAGCCGCTGCCGGCCCGTCACGCCCGCCGCGCGAAACGCGGCCTCGCCCTCGGCGAGCGCCTGTTCGCCGCCCGGGCACACCTGGCACCAGTAGTCGGCATCGGGGTCGTGAAACAGCACGGTCGCCGCGAGCTGGGTCCGCCGGCCGCACGGGCACGCGAGCACGTTGAGCTCGCCGGCCAGGAGCTGGGTCTTCGCGGCGGGGTTCGTGCGGGTGTTGATGCTCTGCACGAGCTGGCATTCGCGCTCGCGGTCACAGGCCGGACAGCGCACGGGGGTGAGGCCGACGATCGCCATCGCGTGATGTTACCGTGGGCTCGTGACACACGCGCGGGTCCGGAGATCCCCTGGGTCACGTTGTACGCGCCGGCGGAGCAGATCGCGAGGTGGTGCCCGGCCGCGAGCGGCGGGAGCAGCGCGCGGCTGCGCCTTGCTGCGCCGGGCGAGCGTCTCGGCCGTTGGCCGCACGGTCTTTGAGGCAAGGCTCACGACGGACGCCGTCGCGAACCCTCGCTGCCAATCCCCTGCTCGGGATCCGGAGTTTCCAGATCCGGAGTATCAGAGACGGACCGAGCGAACACGAAGGGGTGTGCGCGTCGCGGATAGCCCCAATGAAAATATCGTCATGGACGTGTCGGTAGTTCGAGATCTCCAGTCATATAGGGAGTGTCGTGCTCCCGCGGTCGCCAGGAGGTACGAGGAAGCCATCCGGAGCTCGACGAACTGTTCTTGCTCCCGACCTCGGCCGGTTCGTGACACGTGCTTCGCGTACCGCTTGCGAGCGGTTGCGTGCCGGCCGTATTCTCGGTGGCCGGCAGAAGAGATGAGGAGCGTGGATGTACGGATGCGGATGGGGATGTGAGTCCCCCAGGGAGCGGGACCAGACCCACGATCTGCGGCAACTGCTTGAGAAGAAAGTGATTCCTCCTTCGATGACGCAGAGGGTCCAGGGGGCTGGCACCGCCGTGCCGCGGGGCGAGCGCTCGCGCGGGGCCGATGATCGCGAGAGAGCGCCGGCTGGAGCGATCCGTTTTCCCCGAACCTGCACTACAGGGCCAGATGGTGGTTGCGCCCGGCGCCTCCACAGCCAGGCGGGCGGAGCGGCCCGCTGGGCATGATGACACGAGCACCAGCGACATGGCCCCCACACAGCGAGACCACGCCGCGGACACGTCGGTGGAACCTGCGATGACGATCAAGGAGGAGGAATTCGCGCTCGAGGCGCCCGAGTCGGCAGATGGGGCGGTTTCCGCGCGGCTTCCCCGGCCCCGGAGGACCGCGCGGGAAGCCGCGAGCGCCGAGTCGCCGATGTCGTCGAACGTCCGCAAGGCGCAGGTTCGCGCGGCGCTGTTTCGCAAGCTGGAGCCGATCCGGATCGGGCGGTTCATCCTGCTCGAGCCGCTCGGCGCGGGGGCGATGGGCGAGATCTACGCGGCGTATGACGATCAGCTCGATCGCAAGGTGGCGCTCAAGCTGGTGAAGAGCGGCTCGGGGCTCACGGCCAAGGCCGACGAGCGGCTGCTGCGCGAGGCCCAGACGCTGGCGCAGGTCTCGCATCCCAACGTCGTGCAGATCTACGAGGCCGGCACGTACAACGGCCGGCTGTTCATCGCCATGGAGCTCATCCGCGGCAAGACGCTGACGAGCTGGCTCAAGGACGCGGCGCAGGTGCCGCGCGCGGTGCGCCAGCGCGAGATCCTGCGCCAGTTCATCGCCGCGGGCCGCGGGCTCGAGGCCGCCCACGCCGCGGGGGTCGCGCACCGCGACTTCAAGCCCGACAACGTCCTGGTCGGCGATGACGGCCGCGCGCGCGTGGTCGACTTCGGCCTGGCGCGCGCGCTGGTGGATGAGCCGGGTGACGAGGTGTCGGCGTGGTCGGGAGGCGCGCTCGACGATGACAACATCGATGCGGCGGGGACCCCCACCATCTCTCTCGATGAGATCTCGCTCGGGGAGACGGTGACGAGCCGTGATCGCGAGACCCGCGAGGGGGCGCCCAGCGCCGGCCAGGTCGTCGGGGCGTACAGCGCGAGCGGGCCCGCCGCGATGGACGGTGCCGAGACGCTGAACGACGGCGCCGCCGGGCTGCGTCTGCTCATGACCAGTGCGTCCACGCCTATCGATTCTACGCCCGCGGCAGCGCATGCCCCGCCCCCGCGCGCTGCCACGGGCGATCCTCTTGCCAAGCCGGCCAAGCCGGCGCGGGCCAGCACGAGCGATCCCGCGAACAGCGCGCCGCCCAAGCTCAAGGCGGCGCTCCGCCTCACCGAGACGGGGACGGTGATGGGGACGCCGAGCTACATGGCGCCCGAGACGCTGCGCGGCGCGATCGCCGATCGCCGGAGCGATCAGTTCAGCTTCTGCGTGGCGCTCTACCAGGCCCTCTACGATGCGCTCCCGTTCTCCGGCCGGAGCTTGCGGGAGCTCCGGGACGCGATGGAGAGCGGCGAGGTCGCGTTCGTGTCCGGCGTGCCGGTGGCGGGGTACGTACGCAAGGCGCTGTACCGCGGGCTGTCGGTACAGCCGGCGCAGCGCTTCGCCAGCATGGGCGAGCTGCTGGCCGCGCTCGAGCCCAGGACGCGGCGGCGGCGCAGCTGGATCGCGGTCGCCGTGGGCCTGTTCGCAGTGGTACTGGGCGCCGCGTACCTGCGATCCCAGGCACAGGTGGATCCGTGCGCCGCGGCGGGCACGGGGATCGACGCGCCGTGGTCGGCCGATCGCCAGGCGGCGATCCACGCGGCGTTTGGCCGCAGCGACCTGCCGTTCGCCGAGTCGACGTGGCGCGGCGTGAAGGCGCGGGTCGACGGCTACACGAGTCACTGGCGCGACGAGGCGACCGCGGCGTGTCAGGCGACCCATGTCGCGCACACGCAATCGGCGGAGCAGCTCGACAAGCGCATGCTGTGCCTCGATCGCGGCCGGCGCCAGCTGGCGGCGCTGGCCGGCGAGCTCGGCACCGGCGCGCCCGACACGGTGGCGCACGCGATCGAGGCGACCGAGGCGCTGCCCGAGCTGGGCGCGTGCGGCCGCGCCGAGAACCTCTTGTTCGGCCTCGCGCTGCCGCCGCCGGAGGCCGTCGCCAAGATCGCGACGATCCGCGATCAGCTCGCGCGGGCGCTCACGCTGGAGCTCCTGGGCCGCTACGAGGAGTCGCTGGCGATCGCCCGCGATGCGAGCGCGCAGGCCAGGGGGCTGGGCTATGCGCCTGTGTACGCCGAGGCGCTGGCGCAGACGGCGCGCGCCCTGGATGGCCGGGGCACCGCCGCCGCGGGTGCCGAGGCCGAGTCGCTGTACTTCGAGGCGCTCGACATCGCCGAGGCCGAGCGTCACGATCAGCTCGCGGCCAGGATCTGGAGCCGGCTGGTGCTGCTGTCGGTGCAGCTGGACGCGGACATCAAGCAGGCCCACGCGTGGTGGCAGCGCAACGCCGCGGCGGTCCGCCGGATCGGCGACAACGCCGCCGACCAGGCCGAGCTCCACCACATGCGGAGTGAGCTGTACCACCACGAGAACCAGTACGCCCAGGCGGCGGAACAGGAGCGCCGTGCGATCGCGCTGATCGAGCACGACCCGACCCACCAGCTCGAGCTGAGCCGCTACGACGACGGGCTCGCCAAGTCGCTGGAGTTTCTGGACCACGGCGACGAGGCGCTGCGGCTCAACGAGCGCTCGCTGGCGATCGCCACCGCGGCGCTCGGCGCGGGTCACCCCAAGGTCATCAAGCTGCAGCTCAACTACGGCTGGGGGCTGATGAAGCGCAAGCAGTACGACCACGCACGGTCGGTGCTCCAGGCCGCGCTGGCAAGCATGCCTGCGCGTGACCGTGACGCCCACCCGGATGCCGCGAGGATCCAGGACTTCCTGTCGGAAGTGGATTACTACGAGGGGCAACTCGATAGTGCCGCCGAGCACGCGCGGGTGAGCCTGCAGATCTACCAGCGTGCGCTGTCGCCCGATCATGTGAATTGTGCGGCGGTCTATACGGACCTGGCCAACATCGAGTTCAAGCGCCGGAACTTCCACGACGCGCTCGCCATGTACGAGAACGCGCTGGCGCTCAGGCGCCGCCACCTCGGCGACAACAACAACTGGACCAGCCAGAGCGAGTTGAACATCGCGGAGACGCTGGTCGAGCTCAAACGCTACGACGAGGCGATGCCGCACCTGGTGGAGGCCGAGCGCATCTACCAGCGCAACTCGGGGCACGGGCGCGAGCGCCAGGCATGGATGCTCACCGTGCGCGGCGAGCTGCTCGCCGGCAAGGGGCAGCTCGGCGCCGCCATCCCGGTGCTCGAGGATGCGCTGAAGCTGTTCGACGACAGCGTGGCAGATCCCGGTAACCGCGTCCTCGTGATGTGGACGCTGGCGCGCGCGCTGCACGGGCTGGGGAAGGACGCGGACCGGGTTCGCTCGCTCGCCGAGGATGCCCACGCGCTGTTCGCGGCGCAGGGCGTGGACGGCGCGCCCAACCGCGACGCGGTCGCGCGCTTCCTCGAGCGGCTCCCCGCGCGGCCAGGGCCGCGGACCTCGAAGTCGCGCGGCGGGCCGCCCAAGTAGCAAGACGGCGGGTGTGGGGGCGGGGGGCGTGGAAGACGCCCGCGACGGTACCCATTGCGATCACCGACCCGAAGCAACCCACGAGCAAGGAGACAAGGACGATGTCGACGACCAAGGACAGCGAGACGAAGGCCCCCGCGCCAGCCCCCAAGCCGCCAACCAAGGCTCCCACGCCAGACGGCAAGTCCGAGCTCCCGGGCGGCCTCACGGACTTCCCGGGCGACGGGGGAGGGGGACCGGGCCCGTCGGGAAGCCCGACCCCCTCGACAGGCGGCTGAGGGCGAGGCTCGGGTGCGAGCCGATTCGCGAGGTCGTGCCGTCGCGCCGTATCGATGGTAATGCCTCGGACCCTCGAGGCACGAAGATCGCGCACGCGCGCTGCACCGCTTTGCCTGCTTTGCCGTCGGGGCCGGGCGATCCACCGTGACAGCGGTCCGTGCTTTCGGTTAGAGGTCGCGACATGTTCGCCAAGCTACATCTGTTGAGTCAGGACCAGCCGGAGGGCGGTGGCGGCCTGCGCTGGCGTGCGCATCCGTACCTGCGCATGGTCGGCGCGGTGCCCAAGGGGCCGGCGGTGTTCGACTGGAACGAGCGCCAGCACGCCGATCTCGAGGCGCTGTGGCGGGATCCGGCCGCGGAGGGCGCGCGCGAACGGCTGGCCGGCGATCTGGCCGCGTTATGCGACGAGCTCGGCTGGGTCCCGGACCCGGCGATGCTCGCGGACGCCGAGCAGCACGGCGACGAGTATCTGTTGACGGTCAGCGCGGTGCCGCCGGAGCTGTACCTCTTGCCGTGGGAGGTGATCCAGGTGGGCGCGGCGGGCACGTACCTGTCGGACTACGCGAGCGCGCAGGTCCGCTACGCCGTGCCCGGCCTCGAGCCGCGCGATATCACCGGTGCGCCGCCTCAGCCCGGCGTCCTGTTCGCGTGGTCGTCCGCCGGGGGCGCGGTGCCGCACGAGGCGCAGGCGGCGGCGATCCGCGCGGCGGCCGAAGCCGGCGGCGTGACGTTCCGCGAGCTGGCCGAGGTCGACGAGGGCAGCCTGCAGGCGGCGCTCGACGCCGGGCCGCCGTCGGTGCTGCACCTCCTGTGTCACGGGCGGCCGGGCCCCGAGGGCGAGCCGCCGCGGCTCACGTGGGGCGCGAGCGATATCCCGTCGGAGGTCACGGCCACGCGCCTGGCGCGGATGCTGCGCCACCACAACGGTACGGTCCGGCTGGTGGTGCTGTCGGCGTGTGGCAGCGGCGATGGTCACGGCGATCCGCTGTTCATGAGCAGCCTCGCCCAGGAGCTGCACAAGAAGGGCATCCCCAACGTCGTCGCGTCGCGGTATCCGCTGAGCGTCTCCGGCTCGTGCGTGATCACCCGCGCGCTGTACGACCAGCTGCTGCGCGAGGCGTGGTCGCTCGAGCGCGCGCTCCGGCACACCCGCGAGGCGCTGCTCCGCGCCGGAGACGACGGCGAGCGCCACCCGGGCGACGCCTACGGGATCCAGCTCTACGCCTACGACACCGAGCGCTTCGTCTCGGACAACAACGTCGTGGCCGAGCGGCCCGTGCTGGCGAGCTACCCGTTCGGCACCGCGGCGCGCCCGGTGCCGGCCAAGGGGCCGCCGGCCGCGGAGCTGACGCTGCAGCTCGAGAGCGATCCGGGGCTCTCCGCAGATCAGCTGGTCGACAAGCTGCGGCGCGCGAGCGAGGCCGCGGGCCTGCCCATCGCGAGCCGCGCCGGCGCTGGCGAGCGCGCGGTTGCGCTGGTCGTGCGCACGACCGTCGACGGTGCGCAGCGGCTCCTGGGGGCGTGGCGGTCGAAGGTGCTGCAGGTCGTGGTGGGCGTGATCGTGGGGGAATTGATCATGTCGAAGGTCGCGTCGGCGGGGGCGGTTTCGGCCGCGGCGGGCAATGTCCACGGGGCCTCCAGCGCGGCCAAGGCGACGAGCCAGCCGGCCGCGAGCAGCAGCGCGGCGACGGCGCCCGCGCATGCGGGGGCGTCGGCGGGGCAGGCCACGGCCGCGGCCACCGGAAAGGCCACCCTGGCGATCGCGGGCAAGGTCGTCACGGCGAAGCTCGCCATCGCGGCGGTGGTCGGCAGCGCCGCGGTGGTGGGCGGTGGCGTCGCGGTGTATCGGGCCACGAGCGGGCCGCCGGCGCCGCCCCCGCTGGTCGCCAGGCATCAGGAACCCCCGGCGCCGCCGCCGCTGTCTCCGCCGTCAGGCTCAGGCGTGCTCCCCGCAGTCCCGATCCCGCCGGCCCGGCCCGACATGGGGGCTCCGGCCGAGCCGAGCGCGCGACCCATTGCGGTCGCGGCTCCACCTACCGGGCCCGCGGCGTCGCCTGGAAGGACACCGTCGCCTGGTGGGGCAACACGGCCGGCGGACGCATCCTTACCTGTGGCAGCACCTGCACCTGCCGCGGACGCGTCTCTCCCTGTGACGGCGCCCCCACCTGACGCGGAGCCACCGGCGGTTCAACCGGCGCCACCTGCCACGGCGCCCGCACCTGGCGCGGTCGCGGAGGCTGCGCGGTTCCATGTCACGCCGGTGCTCACCCTGAAGAAGGGCGCATCGGCGACCTTCTTTCGCTCCGGGAACTACGGGCACGGGGTGCCGGTCGGGTTCATGGTCCCACCGCAGGACATGGCCCATGGACCCGATAGCCTGGTGCCTGGTACCAAGCCTGGGGCTGCCAAGCTGGTCGTGGTGAGCAAGGCCAGGTCGACCGGGAAGCCGCAAGAGCTCACGCTCGACGGCATCCGATCCACCCACTGTGGTGAGGTTCCCATGAATGTCATGAACGCCTCGGCGTCGTGCGGCGGCGGAAAGGATCAGAGCATCTTGATCCTGATCATCCGTGAAGCCGACAACGCGACCGTGCCGGCGGACGTGTACACCGGCAGCGTGCGGATCACCGCCAGGGAGGAGAACGGCAAGCCGCTGGTGGCAGATCTGTCCTTCGAGTACGCGATCACGATCCAGCGCGAGGACGCTGGCGACCGGACAGGCACGAGCCGACCTCCGCCGCAGGATCCGGTCATCGACCGGGAGCGCCCCAGGGACGGGGAAGGGCCGGTGCCACGGCAGCCAGGGCCGGATCGCTGAGCGGGAGCGGGTGCGGCACCTCGGAGGTCCGAACATGTTCGATCGCACGTCGGATCCGGTGTGCAGCCAGGTCGATTCACCTACGCTCGAGGAGTGGTCAGGTTTCGGGGCGGGATAGGGCGGTCAGGTCGCGCACCTCGCGCAGCAGGTCACGAACGAACCGCCATACCAGCGGCAAGGCCGAGATACCCGCGGCGGGCAACCCGAGCATGATCATCCGGCTGCACCCCGATACGACGAGGGTCAGGATCCGCGCCCAGGCATGGCGGGTGCGTACGGCGATGGCGACCGAGCGCGCATGGAGCTTCGCGTCGGTCAGCGACAGCCGCGGGATCGTCCAGAGCTCGGTGTCTCCCGACAGTGTCATGATGCTGTGGGCCACGAGCGCGCCGGAGACATGGGTCTCGATCCGCGCGCGCCCGCGGGCGAGATCGGCGACGCGACCGAGGGTCTGTTCGAGGGTCTGGTCGAGCGTCAGGTCGGCGAGCTCGGCGAGCGTGGTGGCCGCCCGGCCGAGCGCCTGATCGAGCCGCCGCGGGGCATCGTCGAGCACGGCGTGGGTCTGCGCCACGCTGCGCTCTCCGGCGGCGAGCTCGGCCCGGCTCGCGGCGTCATCGCGCGCGAGGTCGACGCGCCACCGCGACTCGAGCGGATCGGTGCCGGCGTCGAACGCCACGAGCCTCGGAGCCGCACACCGCCACGGCCCGACCGCCAGCTCCGGGATCGCCGCGGCCAGCGCGCCACCGAGCTCGAACACCGCCACGCTCACTTCCCGACGCGGGACGAAAACAGCGACAGCACGGTCTTGAGCAGCTCCGCCCGGTGATCCTGAGCCTGCTTGACCATCTCGACGTGCAGCGTCCACAGCGCCTGGTCGACCGCGCCGCCGGCCGTCACCGGCACACACACCTCGGTGTCGCCGTCGAGCTTGCATCGCGTGTAGGCCCGCAGGCGCGCGCCGCTCGCGTGCAGCGCTTCGCCGCCGGCGATCGCCTGGAGATCCTCGCTGGTGTAGGTCTTGACCTCGAGCACCGCCGCGTTGCCGAGCACCTCGCTCAGCATCTCACCGAGCCGGTTGCCGAGCCGGGTGAGCGCCCCGGATTGCTGGTCCTCCTTGTCGCCGAACCAGCCGTACGCCGGCGCTTCGATCTCCTTCTCCTTGGGCGGTATGGCTTCGCCGGGACCGGCCGCGCGCGCGGCCGGCACCTCTGGCCTTGCGTCGGTCATCTCGGGTGCTCCTGGTTGGCGCGGGTCAGCGCGCAGGGGGGCCGGATCGCGGCGCACCGCTGCCGGCTCGGCGGGGGCCGGGAGGCGGACCGCCGGATCGCCGATCACCGCGTAGTTGCGCGCGTCGTTGTTGCAGATCCACATGTGCGCGAGCTCGCTGTCCTCGTAGGGCTCATCGTAGCGCTGGATCTGATCGAGGCGCTCGCTCAGATCGGCGGCCAGCTCGGCGTAGCGCAGGTTGAACGCCTCCATCGCGTAGCCCAGCCGCTTACCGGCCAGCACGCCGTCGAGCATGCTCTCGAACACGTCGAGGTGCTTGGCGGTCTTGCCCTTGCCCTGGGCGTCGATCCAGAGGAACGCGCTGCCCCAGGCGCGGTCCACGTGGGCGACGACGGCCAGCGCGCCGCCTCCGGGGTGCCCGAGCATGCGCTGCGGCAGCCGCGCGATCAGCGACGCGGGCGCCAGCTCCTTGGCCTGGGCCTTGGCCTCGCCCAGCGCGCGGCGCATGAAGTCGTCACGCGTCGGCGTGCCGCCGCCGTAGCACGCGAAGAACACCCCGATCATCCCGCGCAGATCGGCGCTCGCGGGCAGATCCTCGCCCGCGAAGTAGTGCTCGCGCGCGACCGGCGTGCCCGGGCCGCCCCAGTCCTGACACAGGAGCGCCCCCTGGCGCTCGCGCTGGCCGGGGTCGCCGCACGGAAAGCCCATGCCGTGGCCGGCCGTGAACAGGAGCGCGGGCGGATCGCCAAACAGCTCGACGAGGCGACCGCGGGTGGCCGCCTCACCGAGGTAGCTGTCCACGGTGAAGCCGTGCTGCGCGGTGCGGCCCCCCAGGTACTCGACGAGCGGCAACACGAGATGATCGGCGCTGAGCAGCGTCGCCGAGTCCCGGGGGTTGGCGACGCCAAAGAACGTCGCGCGGCGCGCGCGCGCCGCCTGGCCGGTCTCGGCCTCGACCACGCTGTGCGCGTAGCCTGCGTACTCGTCGAGGGTGTCGAACGCGATCCGGCCGACCGCGTAGTGGACGTCCAGCTGATACTGGATGTGGTACGGGATCTCCTCGGGTGTCGCGACGAGCAGCAGGTAGTACGGCACCTTCTGCGGCCGCACGGGCCCCGGACCGGCGCCCAGCCGCGCCAGGTACTGCTGCTTGGTCTCGCCGGCGCGATAGCCGAGCTCGCCGGTGTACTCGTGGTAGAGGTCGCCGCCGGCGCTCGCCTGGGCGCGACGGTGGGTCAAGAGCGGCGCCAGCGCGTCGCGGACGGCGGCCTGGCGCGCGGCGGCCTCCGAGCCATCGGCGACCGCGGGGAACACGGCCGCCCACCCCGCCTGCGCCAGATCGTTGGCGTCCACGCCCTCGACGACCCGGAAGCCTGCTTGCCGGCCCAGGCGGCTCTTGTTCTGGAGGTCGGCGAGCTCGGGGCCGGTGAGGCTGCCGCCGGTGGCCACGCGCGCGAGCTGGTGTACGTCGATCGCCGGCAGCAGGTACTCGCCGGTCGTGGCATCGATGCCGTTGCCCACGAGCAGCTGGGCGAGCGCCAGATCGCTGGCCGTCCTCGCAGTTGGGTCGGCTGGAGGCTGCTTCGGGTTCGTCGGCGTCTTCGTCACGGGGCCCGTCCTTTTTCCTGCGCGCCACGGCCCAGCAGCGCCGAGAGCGCCGCGCGGCCTGCGTCGCGATAGATCTTGGCTGCCTCCGCGACCTCGCTGCGCGGGACGCCGAGCTTCTGGGCGATCACACCGGGGCTCTCGCCACCGGCGATCGCGAGCGCGGCCTGCTCCAGCCGATCCAGCGCGCCGGCGTCGCGGTCGGCCGGGTGATCACCCCCGCAAAGCGTGACCTGGCCGCGCTCCCCAGAGCTGTCCGCTGGTGCGGATCGGGCGGGCGCTGGGCTCGCCAGCGGCAGCCGGACGGCCGGATCGCCCAGCAGCGCGTAGCCGCGCAGATCCTGGTGCAGCATCCACAGGTTGCCCAGCGCGAGCGCGTCGGCCGGCGTCGCGCCCTCGACCGTGCCCCCACGCTTGTAGCGATCGTAGTGATCGTTCAGCTCCGCGCTCACGTCGCCGAGCACGAGCCTCAGCGCCAGCAACGCCGCCCCCGCACGTTCGCCTGCCACCAGCTTGGTGATGAGGTTATAAAAATTACGCGACCGGTTGGAGCCGGTAAGCCCCCTCGCGTTCCCGACGCGCAGCTCTTCGTAGCTGTAGCTCCACGCCAGATCGATGTGACCTAGCACGGCCAGAGGACCGTTCGGGTTGGCGAGCGCGGCCTTGGCCAGCCCCGAGACGAACCCACCGCCCTGATCGAGCCCGCGCAGCGTCGCGCTCGCCGGGCCCAGATCGGCCATGCCGTGGAGCGCGAGCATGTCCAGCCAGTGCTTGTACGCGCTGGTGCGCGGCGTGCCGGCGCCGAAGCACGCGAAGTAGATCCACAGGCCGCCCGGGAGAAACGGCACCGACCCGACGTCCTTGGCCGCGAGCGCGCCCTCGACGCCAAAGCTCATCGCGCCCTGGTGCTCGCGCGCCTCGGCCGGCGACCACGGCCGGCGCCGCGGCGGCCCCAGGCCATGGCTCATCGACAGGAGGACCGACGGGTGGCGCGCGGCCGCCAGGGCCAGGAGCTCGTCGGGGTCGGGCGTCGGCCTCCCGTGTACCTCCACCGCGCTCGCCGGGAACTCGCGCGCCTTGTCCCGCGTGGTGCGCGCGCACAGGGCGTGGCAGGGCTGGATCAACCTGGCGTGGCCCGCGGTGGTCGCGCGGGTCCCGTCGTGCACCGTGTAGAACAGCGCGCGGGCGCGATCCTGGCGTGCCGGCTCACGCTGCCACGCCAGCACCTTGTCGGCATACGCGCCGTAGCCATCGTCGGTCGCGAACGCCAGGCGTCCGGGGAAGCCGTCCTGCGCCAGCACCTGCTGGGTGTCGAGCGAGACCTGATCCAGATCGCCCAGGATCAGCAGGTAGCGCGGCCGCTCCGCCTCTTGTTCGCCGTACAGCGCCGGGAAGACGTCCTTCTTCCAGGCGGTCGCCGCCGCGGCGTCCATGCCCGGCGGGACGCGGATCGAGAGCACGTCGGCCTGTTGATCCTCGGCGCGCGCGCGGACGAGCGGCTGGATCAGCGCCTCGAGCCGCGCGCCCTCGGCGCCCGCGGGAGTGACGACGGCCCACCGCTGGCGCGCGAGGTTGCTCGCCTCCGCCGTGATGTCGGCGAGGAATCCCTCCTGCGGCTGGCGCGGCACCGGGCTTGCCTGCGCGGCCGCGGTACCCGGATCGGGCGCGTGGTCGAGTATCGGACTCCCGTCATCGCCGTGCGCGAACAGTAGATCCAAAAGATCCCCCGGCCGAGGGAGTATGCTCGTTGCGCGCGCCCTCGACAATCGGGAGCGTCGCCATCGCGCCCACGCGGTCAGCCATGCCACCAGAGCACCCGTCCCTCGAGCTGTTCTTGAGCCCGGCCGGCGATCACGGCCAGGCGCTGGCCCAGGGCCTGGGCGCGGACACGCTCGCCGAGGCTCGTGAGGCCGGGGCGGGGCGGGCGGCCAGCGCGGTCCCGGCGTCGTACTTCGATCCCGGCGGCGATCCCAACTCGCTGCGCGACCAGGGCTGGGGCGTGATCGCGCCGCGCGGCGAGGCCGGCGACCGGCTGCTCGCGCTGGCGCGCCCGCTGCTCGACAAGCGCGCCGCGGATCAGGACCGCGAGGTGCCGGTGTATCGCGTGGCGCCGGGCATGACGGCCGAGCAGGCGGCGGCCTGGATCGACCGCAAGCTCGTCGAGAACACGCTGCACGACGACATCCCCGGCTACCTGCTCGTGCTGGGCGGCCCCGACCAGGTCTCGTTCGAGCTGCAACAGGTGCTGTCCGGCCCGTTCGGCGTCGGCCGCGTCGGGTTCGACGCCGCGGCGGGCCCCCAAGCGTACGAGGCCTACATCGACAAGCTGCTCGGGAGCGAGCGCGCACCCGCGCGCGAGCAGACCCGCGCCGTGTACTTCACCGCACGCGACGGCACGCCCGCCACCGAGCTCGGCCACCGGCTGCTGATGCAGCCGTGCATCGCCGACGCCGAGCAGCAGCGCGAGGTCGGGCGGTTCGCCGCGAGCGAGATCGCGACGATCGAGGAGGACGACCCGGCGCGGGCCGTGGACCGCCTGCTCGCCGCCGCGGCCGCTCCGGGCATCCTGTTCTCGTGCAGCCACGGCGCCGGCGCGCCGCGCGACGGCTGGGGCTCGGCCGATCGCCGGCGTGCCTTGCAGGGCGCGCTGTGCATGGGCCGCGGCCAGCAGCTGGAGTCGCAGCTCCTGGCCCAGGCGCCGTTCGTCCCCGGCGGCATGTGGCTCATGTTCGCGTGCTTCGGCGCCGGCACGCCCCGCTACAGCGCTTATCACCCGTGGCTGGCCCGCCTGCAGGAGCACGGCGAGTACAGCGAGGATCTGGCGTCGGTGCTGGCCTCGCTGCCGGGCGAGCGCGAGCCGCCGTTCGTCGCGGCGCTGCCCCAGGCCGCGCTCGCCAACCCCGATGGGCCGCTGGCCATCATCGGCCACCTCGACCTGGCGTGGAGCTACGGGTTCCAGGACGTCGACAAGCTGTCGCGCGGCGATCGCCATCGCCGGTTCCACGAGCTCGTCGCCCAGCTGGCGAAGGGCTCCCGCGCGGGGCTGGCGCTCGGTGGCAGCCTGATGCGGGCGCGTAACCAGGTCCAGACCGAGCTCTCGATCGCCGCCGCGACCGAGGCGCGCACGGGCCCCGAAGCGCTCGGTGATCGGGTCCGGCTGGGCCACCGCTGGATGGTGCTGCAGGATCTGGACGGCTACATCGCGCTCGGTGATCCCGCGGCGCGGATGGCGATCGCCAGGCCCGACGCGCGCGCGCGTGAGGGTACGCCGGCCGCCGTCGAACCGGATCGATCCGTCGAGATCGTGACCAGGGACGTGGCCGCGCCTGCCGCCACGCTCGCCGCGACGACCGTCGACGCCGGCGCGATCGAGGCCGCGGTCTTCGATCTCCTCGCGGGTCGGGCCACGGCCGCCCAGATCGCCGCCCGCCACGGCGTGGCGCCCGAGGTCGTCGATCTCTGGCGCCGCGTCTACACCGAGGCCGGCCTGCGCGCGGTGTCCGCGCTGGTCGATTCGTAGAGCCCGGCCCATTGCCGCGCGAGCTCCAGCGTTCGACGGTTCTCGGGCACGCTCTCGAGAAAGCTGTTGCGGTAGTCGGGGTCGCCGATCTTCGCGGCAATGGCGAACAGGCGTTCTCGCGCGCTGGCGATGGCCGCCCTGGCCGCCTCGTGGTCGCCGACCGCCTCGAGGCACTCGGCGTGGACCAGGCGCAGGAAGGCGCCGCGGAAGAACCCACAGGTTGCCATGGCTTCGTAGTTCGCCAGGCCTTCCTCGGCCGCGGCCAGCGCCTCGGCCGTCCTGCCTTGTGCCAGGCAAAGGGCGGCGAGCGTGGCCAGCGCGCCGGGGACATCGAGGGGCGCGGCCGTGCGCAGCGTCGCGAGGGCGGCCTGGATCTCGGCATCTGCGTCCTCGAGCTCACCCGCACGCCGGAGCACCTCGGCCAGCACCCACCGGCCCCGGCCTTCCTCGAGCGGCACGCGTCGCGTTCGGCCGTCCTCGACCAGGCGACCGGCCCAGCGCCGCGCCTCGTCAAAGCAGCCGCGATCGGCGAGCAGCCAGGCAAGCTCGAACGGCCGGAAGGAGGAGGCCAGTCCGGCATCGCCGTCGGGCAAACTCACGTCCATGATCATGCGCTCGGTACCTGCGAGCGCGCCGAGATACCAGCGGTTCATCCCGATGAAGTTCTTCGCGAGCTCCACATTCCGTCTGTGGCCCACGGCCTCGGACGTGTGCAAGAACGTCTCTGCGTGCTTGAGCCCCGTCATCGGGTCGTCTTCCGCATAAGCCGTCCGGATGGCAAGGATGACGTAGAAGAAAGCCGATGCGATCGGCTCCTGATCGCCGGCAGGCCGGACGACCGCGGCCAGCTTGTGGACCAGGTGACTCGCGGCACGCGAGCGTCCCAGGAGATCGAGCAGAAAGATCCCGGTGGCGACACCGAGAGCCCAGGGCGTGACCGCACCCGGCGCGGGTAACGTCTCTCCTGTAGCTCCGAGCAACGTCACGAACTCGTCGAGCTTTCCCGCCTGGATGCTGCAAAGATTCTTGATCAGCATTCCCTGACTCCAGGGGCCGGAGCCTGGCGGCGCGACCCGCAGCACCTCCTCGGCATAGGACAGCGCGTCGCTCTGAAGCTCCATCCTGAAATAGTGCAGCTCGCACAGCATCCCCAGGCATCGAGTCCGGAGCTCGTCCGGCATGCCGCAGCCGAGCGCGCGCTTCGCCCGGGCGATGACCGCCGCCACATCGCCACCTCGACTTGCTTGCTCCGCCGCACGCAGGTAGTGCTGGCCGGCGCGCCCGCCCTCTCCGCCGCGCTCGAAATGCTCCGCGAGGAGGAGCGGATCCTGTTCGCCATGCTGCTCCAGCCATTCGCCGGCCAGCCGGTGCCCGAGCACCCGATCCGCGTTCGTCAGCATGCTATATGCGCCTTCGCGCAGCAGGGCGTGACGAAAGGTATATTCGTCCTCGTTGGCGAACCGGCTCTGCTTCCGCTTGAAGATCAGCTCTCCGTTCGCCAGCGCCTCGAGCCGTGGCGCCATCCCGGCGGCGTGCGGGTCGATGCCGAGCAGCTGGGCGACCGCTCCCGACCAGAACACCTCGCCGAACACGGACGCGGCCCGCAGAATGCGCCGCGCGTCGTCGTCGAGCGCGTCGAGGCGCACTTGCACCATGGTCACCAGCGTCTCGGGAAGGTCTCCCCGCTGGCCCTCCGCGGCGGCGCGGATCAACTCCTCGAGGTAGAACGCATTCCCCCCGGACAGCCGCACCAGCCGATCGATGAGCTCACGTCCCGCGCCGTCGCCGAGCACGTGCCGCACCAGGCGATCGCTCGCCTTCTTGCCGAGCTGCTTGAGGGGGAGCTCCTGGAGGGGCCGTGCGGCCCACAGCTCGGGGAACACCTCGTGGACCTCGGGGCGGGCCAGCGCCAGGACGAAGAGCGGGTGGTCGTGCAGGTCACGCAGGGCGAGGTCGAGGAACTGCAGGGTAGGGCGATCGCCCCAGTGGATGTCCTCCAGCACGAGCAGCACGGGATGGACCGCGGTTTCGGCCTCGAGGAACGCCAGGAACGCCGCGCGCATCTGGTCCGTCATGAGCTGGGCGTCCTGGCGCGCCGCTCGGAGCGACAGGCTGTCGTCGTCCGGAAACGGCGCCGCCGCGATCTCACCGAGGAACTCCGCGACGCGCCGGCGCTCGCTCGGGTCGATCCGCGCGCTCACCTGCGCGACGAGCTTCCTGCGCTGGACGCCGAGCGGCTCGCCGTCGAGGATCCCGCAGGCGCTGCGGAGGATCTGCGAGAGCAGGCCGAAGGCGGAGCCCGCGCGGTGCGGTTCCCCGCGGCCGCCCCACACCCGTACGGGCGCGCCGCGCGCCCGCACGGAACGCAAGAACTCCTGGGCAAGACGCGACTTCCCGGCTCCCGGCGGGGCCGTCACGAGCGCCGCACGCGCGGCGGGCTCCTCGCTGCATTCGTCGAACAGCTGCGCGAGCGTCTCGAGCTCCACGTCCCGCCCGACGCAGGGCGTGGCCCTCCCGAGCAAGAGGCGCGTCCCCTCGACGAGCTCGTGTTCGCCGTGCAGGACATATCCCCCGCCGCGGTCGCGCACGTCGAACCGCGCGTCGAGCAGCCTCGCCGTGACCTCATCGATCGCGATCCCGTCCCCGACATCCGCGGCGCTCGACGCGAGCATCTCGGCGGCCCGATCGATGGTCTCCGCGGCCGGCATGTTCGTCGTCCTGTGGCCGCGCCCCGTGGCCAGCGCCATGAGTCGCCCGACCGTGCGCGAGCGCAGCCAGAGGGCGCACCGTGCGGCCTGCGCCGCCCGATCCGTGGCCAGGCCGGCGCCGCCGACCGTCACCACCACCGAGCCATCCCACAGCTGCGCGAGTCGGCCTCCCCAGGAAGCCGCGTGCTGCTGCAGCTCGTGCTCCATCTGCGCGAACTGGGCCTCGGAGACCGTCGGCGCGTTGTTGATCACGCGCCCGTCCTCGGACACCGTCGGCGCGTTGTTGTTCACGCGCCCGTCCTCGGACACCGTCGGCGGGGGGCTGCTCGCCGCCCCGCCGTGCGCGCCGACCAGGACGACCGAGATCATCCGTTGCTCATCGAGGGTCAGGGCCATGGCAGGCGGCCCCGAGGAGCTAACGGCCACGTGCGAGCCCAGCGCGGCCAGCGCCTCCGCGAGCGCCTGGCCGTGGGGCGGCCGCTCCGCGGGATCCTTGGCCAGCATGTGCCAGAGCAAGGCATCGAGCGACGCCGGGGCCGCCGGCAGCACCTCGCGGAGCCGTGGCGGCTCGGCAAACAAGAGCTTCGTCAAGAAGCCCATGGGGTGATCGGCCTTGAACGCGGGCGCGCCCGTGAGGCATTCGAACAGCACGCACCCCAAGGAAAACACGTCGGCGCGGGCGTCGATCACGCGTTCGTGCCCCGCCTGCTCCGGGGCCATGTATCCGAGCGTGCCGACGATCACGCCCGTGCGCGTCATGCGCCTCTCGCGCTGCAGGCGGGCGATGCCGAAATCGAGCACCTTCACTCGATCGATTCGCCCGTCCACGAGGAAGATGTTGCTCGGCTTGAGATCGCGGTGGATGATGTCTCGCGCGTGCGCGGCGCTCAGCGCGTCGGCGACCCGTGTGGCCAGCTCGATGCTGCCTTCGATCGTGAGCTTGTCGCGAGCCAGCCGCCTCGACAGGTCTTCTCCCTCGAGCCACTCCATCGCGAGATAGTGCTCGCCCGACGCCGTGAGGCCATGCGCGACGTAGCGGACGATGCCGGGGTGCGACAGCTTCGCCAGCACCCTCCTCTCACGATCGAACCGCGCGACCTGCGACGCGACATCGCCGACCATCATCTTCACGGCAACCAGCGCGCCACGCTGCACGTCGCGAGCGCGAAACACCTGCCCCATGCCGCCCGAGGCCACATGCTCCTCGATCTCGAACCGATCCCCGATCAGGTCGCCCGGTCTCATGGGGGGAGCTTACATCTCCCGGGTGTCGGCCCACCCGGCGTTCGCCCGCTGCTCGGCGCGCTGGCTGTCCAGGCGCTCGCGGCACTCGGCGGCCCAGTCGTCCAGCCGCGCCAGCGTCGAGGCCAGATCTTGCGGCGACTCGGCCAGGCGCTGCATCGCCGCCTCCAGCCGGTCGCGCGCCCGCTGGAGCCGCCCGCGCGCGGTTCCGATCGGAATCGCGAGCACCTCGGCCATCTGGTTGGTCGTGAGCTGCTCCCAGTAGTGCAGCTCGAGGAGCACCTGGTCGTCGACGGGGATGTTGCGCAGCGCCTCGATCAGCAGCCGGTGCTCGCGGCGTTGCGCCATCACCGAGCCGGGCCCCGGCGCCAGATCGTGGACCGAGTCCTCGTTGAAGTCGATCGCGCGCTTGCCGCGATAGCGCTCCCGCAGGTGGGCGCTCAGCACGTTGTACGCGATCCCGAACATGTACACGCGAAACCGGTCGTCGTCGCGGATCCGATCGCGGCTCTCGACGCACCGGATGAAGGTCTCCTGCACGAGATCCTGCACGCCGCTGGCGACCTTGTTCAGGAAGAACCGCTCCACCATGTCGTAGTACCGCTCGAACAGCGCTTCGCCGCTGGCGGTATCTCCCCCGCGCCATCGCTCGAGCAACACCCCGTCGCTAGGCTCGCCGCTTGGCTCCATGGCCGAGATACTACACGCCACGGCGCGCGGCGAGCGTGAGGGTCAGCTCCCGGTTTGCCCGGCGCTGTCTTGAATCTCTAGCAAATCAAGTTAGTTGCGAATATCGGCAGAACTCGACGCGCCCGACCGATCCGGAATCGTCGCAGAGTGCACTACAGCGGTCGAACGAACACGCCCGCTTTGCTCGATTCGCAGTCCCGGGGGTCGGGTCGACCGCGAACACGAGCCGAGACGGGTTGGACTTGCCCAGGAGAGACGATGAAGCGTTTCGCAAAGAAAATGTATTGGGGTGTTCTGGTCGCCGTGGCGGGGTGGGGGTTCGTGGCGGGCTGCCTCGGCGAGACCGGCGATGACAGCGAGCTCGTGTCGTCCACGAGCTCCGCGCTGACGCGCACGTTCGCGTCGGGGAGCATGGTCATCCCGCTCGACACGACGTCGCAGGATACCGGCGCGCTGCGCGCGTACGGCCTCGCCTACAAGCTGCTCAGCAGCAACGTCCCGGTGCAGTGGGCGATCCGGGCCGGCAAGGCGGCCGGCGGCAACGACTTCACGATCAGCGCTCCCGCGACGGTCAAGAACCTCGAGACCGGCGCCACCGTCGCGGTGCCGATCAACTACCGCGGCGGCCCGTTCATCATCGACGCTGTGGATCGCGCGGCCGCGCTGCCGATCGTCAACGCGTGGCTCGCGAGCGACGCCGTCACCGTGGTCCACACCGTCACCGGGACGTTCACGGCCGACATCGCCAAGACGCTGACCGCGGCGCCGCGGATCGCCGTGCTCCAGGATGGCTTCGAGACGATCGCGATCGGCAACTTCAACGCGGCCGGCATCACCGACTCGACCGGCGCGGCATGGTCCGCGGCGTCGGTCGACGTCCTGTCCGAGGCCGCGGTCGCCGGCCCGACGACGACCAGCCACGTCGACGGTGGGCTGTGGAACACCGACGGCACCCCCAGGTACTGCAACGTGACCTCGATGCACTACAACGCCACGGCGGCGACCCCGGAGGTCGTGGCCGAGGTCCGCGGCTGGCTGGCTGCCCAGCCGGGCAACCACGCGTTCATGCAGTGCCAGGCGACCGCGACGTTCGAGAACGCCGGGCACTTCCTGACCACCGGGGGCATCATCGACGACGGCGGTACGCCCACCCCGCTGACCAACCGGTTCCCCGATGACCCGCTGACGCAGATCGATGGAACGCTGCAGGCCGACGCCGGGGCGGTCGACTCGATCGGCCTGGCGGCCGGCTCGACCTTCGATGCGGGCGTCCGCACGCTGGTCAACCTCACGGGCGCGCCGACCACCACGCGGATCGTCTGGCTGAGCGGTCGCCTCGACGGCGCCAGCACCAACGGCAAGGTCACGTACCTGGGCGGCCACACCTACGCGACCGCGACGCCGCTCTCGGCCAACCCGCTCACCAACGGCGTCAAGGTGATGCTCGATAGCCTGTTCGAGACCGGGTGTGCCACGCCGGACGGCGGCCAGCCGGTGGTCACGCTGACCAAGGCCGGCCCGGCGCTCACCAACGGCAACCAGATCACGTACACGATCACCTACGCCAACACCGGCACCGGCACGGCGAACAACGCGACGATCACCGACCGGATCCCGGCGGGATCGTCGTTCGTGAGCGCGAGCAACGGGGGGACCAACGCCGCCGGGACGGTGACCTGGAACATCGGCAACCTCGCGGCCGGCGCGACGGGTAGCGTGACGGTCACCGTCGGCGTGACGGCCGACGGCGCGTACGCCAACCAGGCCGTGGCCACCTTCAAGGTCGGGGTGACCACCAAGACGGTCCCCAGCAACACCGTGACGACGATCCGCGATACCTCGCTGCCGATCGCGGTGCCCGATCAGGCCGTGGCCGGCACCCAGCCGATCGACATTCCCGTGCTCGCCAACGACCGCGATCCCGACGGCGATCCGCTGACTGTCACGGCGGTGACGACGCCTTCGAGCGGCACGGTGACGATCAACGCCGACGGCACGCTGCACTACACGCCGGCCCCCGGGTACGTCGGGACCGTGACGTTCACCTACACGATAAGCGACGGGCACGGCGGCACGGCGACCGCCACGGTGACGGTCATGGTCGATGGCGGTGGCGGTGGCGGCGGCGGCGGCAACGGCGACCAGGACGGCGACGGCGTGCCCGACGGCGCCGACAACTGCCCGACCGTCCCCAACCCCGACCAGGCCGATCGGGATCACGACGGCATCGGCGACGCGTGCGAGGACAAGGACGGCAACGGCTTCGCCGACAACCTCGGCGTGTCCGGCGGTGGCTGCCAGACCGGCGGGGGGAGCCTCGGGTTCGGCGCGCTCGCCGCGCTCGCGCTCGTGCGGCGGCGCCGCCGCGGGGCGACCGGGCTCGCGCTCGGGCTCGTGGTGATCGCCGGCCTCGCGCTGCCGCGCCTGGCCTCGGCGCAGGCGATGGAGCCCGCGAACTTCGGGGTCGAGCGGTTCCAGCTGTCGTCCGATCGCGACGGCCTGTTCAACGTCGAGTGGGCGGAGATCCGGGGCCACATGGCGGTGTCGGCCGCGCTGTGGGCCGGCGTCGCGAACGATCCGCTCGTGGTCTATCAGGGCCAGCCGGGCGATCGCGTCGGGTCGCTCGTCGCCAACCGGGCCGGCGGCAGCCTCAGCGCGTCGCTCTCGATGAACCGCTGGCTGCAGATCGGGCTCGACCTGCCGCTGGTGATCTACCAGAACCGCCCGTCGTCGAGCGCGATCGCGCCGATGGGACTCGAATCGCTGCACAGCTTCGGCGCGAGCAACCTGCGCGTGATCCCCAAGCTGGTCGTGCTCCACCAGGCGGACCACGGCGTCAGCCTCGCGGTGGTCCCCACGGTCGTCCTGCCGACCCGCAGCATGAGCAACGCGTACTTCGACGACGGCGGGTTCGGGTTTGCGCCCGAGCTCGTGCTGTCGCGGCGGTGGACCGGCTGGCGGATGAGCGTCGATGCCGGCTACCACGCCCGCCAGCGCGCGACGTTCCTGAACCAGGTCGTCGACGACGAGCTGTTCGGCCACGCGGGCGTCGGCTACCAGCTCGCCGACCGCGGCGGCCCCCCGCTCGGGATCGACGTGACGATGTCGGGCGCGACCGCGGCGAGCGCGCCGTTTGGCCACGTCAACCAGGATCACCTCGAGACCCTGGCCGGCGCGACCTACGATCTTTCCGCCGGCGCGCAGCTGTTCGGCGGCGCGGGCGTCGGCCTGCGCAAGGGCTACGGCACGCCCGACTGGCGCGGCCTGGCCGGCCTGCGGCTCGGGTTCGGGGGGCACGCCCCGCCGGCGTCGCGGTCACGCGAGCTCGATCGCGACGGCGACGGCATCCCCGACCTCGTCGATCGCTGCCCCGACCAGGCCGAGGACAAGGACGGCTTCGAGGACGCCGACGGCTGCCCCGATCCCGACAACGACAAGGACGGCGTGCTCGACGCCGCCGACCGCTGCATGAACGTCCCCGGCCTGATCGCGCTCGCGGGCTGCCCCGACAGCGACGGCGACGGCATCGCCGATCTCGACGACAAGTGCCCGGAGCAGGCCGAGGACAAGGACGGCTTCGAGGACAAGGACGGCTGCCCCGATCCCGACAACGACAAGGACGGCGTGCTCGACGTCGTCGATGCCTGCCCGCTGGTCGCCGGACCGGCCGAGAACCATGGCTGCCCGGACACCGATCGCGACGGCGACAGCGTGGTCGATCGCCTCGACAACTGCCCCGACGAGAACGGCCCGCCGGAGAACCAGGGCTGCCCCAAGAAGCAGCTCGTCAAGATCACCGACGACAAGCTCGAGATCATCGAGAGCGTCTACTTCAAGACCGACCGCGCGGTCATCGAGCCACGCTCGTTCGGGCTGCTCGACAACGTCGCCGCCGTGCTCGTCGCGCACGACCAGCTCAAGATTCAGGTCGAGGGCCACACCGATAGCCAGGGCGACGACGCCTACAACAAGCAGCTGTCGCAGCGCCGCGCCGAGGCCGTCGTCGCGTACCTCGTGAAGAAGGGGATCGCCGCGGCCCGGCTGACCGCGCTCGGCTTTGGTGAGGAGAAGCCGATCGCCGACAACCGCACGAAGGAAGGCCGCGCGCAGAACCGGCGCGTGGTGTTCACGGTGATCGGCGGCGGGGACAAGGTGAAGACGCACGAGCAGGGCGCCGGCGACGACACGAAGTAGCCCGCACCCGCGGCGGCGAGGACACACGTAGCCCCGCGCGCCGAGCGTGGGCGGCAAACCACATCGCCCGCGCGCCGAGCGCGCCTCGCGGAGCCTCTCGCCGCGGGTGCTGCGATCGATCAGCGCCACGAGGCGGCTCTCGCGCCTGACGGCGCATCGTAGGTCGATTCTTGTGGCTAGCTCAGGCCGCGGTGAGCTGGCCAGCATCCGTCCTGTTCAATGCGTAGCAATGGCCAACCACAATTCCTTGGTCGGGTAGGAGGAACCTTGTGGATGCCGCGTCCGGATCGCCGGTGCGCCGCCCACGAGGTTGTTGGGAGTCAAATGATGTCACACGATGACTGTAGTTACCCTCGCGTCGGACAGGGGCGTTCTCCTGATCAGCCGATCGAGGCCATCAGCGCTGCGATCCTCGAATCCAGGGCACGATCGCGATCCTCGGTCAGCGTATTTGATCGCGAGACCCAGCCGAGCACGACGTCGATCCCGCCTGGAACGATCGTGCACCGTGTTCCCTCGGATGACCGCTCGTTGCCGCCGCTCGGCGCGAGGGTGAAGCACTACGAGCTGCTCCATCAGCTCGGCCAGGGCGCGATGGGCATCGTCTACCTGGCCCGCGACACCAAGCTCGACCGCCTCGTGGCGATCAAGCTCTTGCGGCTGCGCTCTGGCCCGAGCGCCGAGCGGTTCTTGCGCGAGGCCCAGGCCACGGCGCGCTGCCGGCACGACAACGTCGTCCTCGTCCATGAAGTCGACGAGCTTCATGACCATCCCTACATGGTGCTCGAGTACCTGGAGGGGCGCACGCTGCGCGAGTGGATGACACAGGGGGCGAGCTCTACGGCGGCCGGGCCGGCGACCGACCTGGGGGATGCCCGGGGCCGCGCCTCGGGCATCATGTCTCCGAGCCATGCGGTCGAGCTCATGATCCCGGTGGTCCGGGCGCTGTCATGCGCCCACAAGCTGGGGATCGTCCACCGCGACCTGAAGCCGGAGAACATCTTCTTGACGACCTCAGGGCGAGTTGTCGTGCTCGATTTCGGCATCGCCAAGCACGTCGATGGGAGCCCCGGGGCGGCGCTCACGGCATCCGCGGCGTGCGGCTCCGGCGACCCCGGCGCGGCGGCCCCGCAGGAGAGCACGGTGTTCGGGACGCTCCTCTACATGTCGCCCGAGCAGCTGCGCGCCCAGGACGTCGATGCGCGCAGCGACCTGTGGTCCACCGGCATCATCCTGTTCGAGCTGGTCACCGGGATGCATCCCTTGCTCTCGCGCTCGACCTTCGAGCTGTTCCAGCTCGTCGACTCCGAGGCGCCGATGCCGAGCGTTCGCGACCTGTGCCCCGGCGCGGGCGTGCTCGGCGCGATCATCGACCGCTGCCTGCGCAAGCGACCGGCCGAGCGCTATCAGTCTGCCGACGACCTCCTGGTGGCGCTGTGCCGCTACGCGCCAGATCGCTGAGCCGGGTGCGGCTCGCTGATACCGGTCAGGCCCACCGCCGCGTCACCAAGCTCCAGGTCCTGGCGGCGCTCGGTCGGCCGGCCCGCCTCCGTGCCGCGACCAGTTCGACACCGACTACGCCCGCCGCCGCCCTGGGCCAGATCTTTGCGGGCCTCGCTGGGCGTGTACGACGGACACCGGACGGGTGCGCTGCGCTATCGCGCGTACGGCAGGTGGCTGCGCAGCCTCCCATGAATGCGGGGGAGCATCGTTTGCGGCGCGTCAGGCATCAAATCATCGCTGTGGAGACGCAACGCAAGGAAGGTTTGATCGATGATGGGGACGCTATGGCCGCCGCGCGACGGAATCCGGCAACGGGGAGGCAGCCGTTCCTGCGCGCACGCTGGTTCGACCTCCTGCTCGTTACCTACGCCGTGCCCGACGATGTCCTCGCGTCGCGCCTGCCGGCCGGGCTCGAGCTCGACCGCTGGCAAGGACGCGCACTGATCAGCCTGGTCGCGTTCGATTTCGCCGATACCCGCGTGCGAGGAGTCGCCTGGCCGGGGTTCGTGCGGTTCCCGGAGCTGAACCTGCGGTTCTATGTACGCGACGGGGAGCGGCGCGGCGTCTGCTTCGTTCGTGAGTACGTGCCGAGCCGGCTGGTGTCGTGGCTCGCACGCACGCTGTACAACGAGCCGTACCGCGGTGTGCCGTACCGCAAGGACGGCGCCGCGCACGTTCTCACGGTCGGTGGGCGTGAGCATCGCATCGCGTGGACATGCAGCGGGGAGCTGCACCCACCGCCTCAGGATTCGCTGGCGCACTTCCTCAAGGAGCACGAGTGGGGCTTCGGTGCGAAGCGAAGCGGCGAGCCGACGTGCTATCGCGTCGAGCATCCGGTGTGGCGCAGCTGGCCGACCGTCGAGCACAAGCTCGACGTCGACTTCGGCGCGCTGTACGGCGCACCGTTTGCGCGGCTGAACGATGCAGTCCCGCTGAGCGCCGTCGCCGCGGAGGGTTCGGCTGTAGCGGTCTACCCGGCCGAGCCGCGCGGCACGCGCTGAGCAGCTGCCGGCGCTGTCGGCCATGAGCGACGGGCGTGATCAGCTGTGGACCGCGCGGCGCGCTGTTGGACGCGCGGGGGGTAAGCGACCAATTTCCGAGAGAACCTGTTTCTCGCACGCTTGCGATGCCCGGCGAGGCCGCCGGCGCGCGGTTACAGCTTGATCATGACGTGACGGACGGCGGTGTAGTCCTCGAGGGCGTACATCGAGAGATCTTTGCCGTAGCCCGAGCGCTTGAGGCCGCCGTGGGGCATCTCGGAGACCAGCATGAAGTGGGTGTTGATCCACGTCGCGCCGTACTGGAGCCGGCTGGCGACGGTCATCGCGCGGCCGAGGTCGCGGGTCCACACCGACGAGGCGAGGCCATAGTCGGAGTCGTTGGCCCAGGCGACCGCGTCGTCGACATCGGTGAACCGGGTGACCGACACGACGGGGCCGAACACCTCCTGGCGCACGATCTCGTCGTCCTGGCGCGCCCCGGCGATCACGGTCGGCTCGAAGAAGAAGCCGGCGCCGGCGCGGGCGTGGCCGCCGGCGGTGACCTCGATGTGGCGGAGCGCGGCGGCGCGATCGACGAAGCCCCGGACCCGATCGCGGTGGGCGGCGGTGATGAGCGGGCCCATCTCGACGCCGGCCTCGTCCTGGCTGCCGAGCTTGAGCGACGCCGCGGCGCTGGACAGGTCGGCGACGAGGCGATCGTAGATCTTGCCGCCGGCATAGACCCGGCAGGCCGCGGTGCAGTCCTGGCCGGCGTTGTAGAACGAGAACGCGCGCAGGCCGGCGACCACGGCGTCGAGGTCGGCGTCGTCGAACACGATCACGGGGGCCTTGCCGCCGAGCTCGAGGTGGGTGCGGATGAGGCTTCCCTGGGCGGCCTCCAGGATGTGCTGGCCCGACGCGATCGAGCCGGTCAGCGAGGCCATGCGGACCTCGGGCCGGCGGACCAGCGCGGCGCCGACGGTCGGACCGCGCCCGGTGACCACGTTGACCACGCCGGGCGGCAGGAGCTGGGCGGCAAGCTCGGCGAGGGCCAGGGTGGTGAGCGGGGTCTGCTCCGAGGGCTTGAGCACCACGGTGTTGCCGGCGGCCAGCGCGGGGCCGAGCTTCCACGCCGCCATCATGAGCGGGTAGTTCCACGGCGCGATCGAGGCGACGACGCCGATCGGATCGCGGCGGATCATGCTGGTCAGGCCGGGCAGGTACTCGCCGGTGACCGCGCCGGTCATGCAGCGGGCCGCACCGGCGAAGAACCGGAACACGTCGGAGATCGCCGGCAGCTCGTCAGCGAGCGCGGCGGCGTAGGGCTTGCCGGTGTTCGAGGCCTCGAGCCGGGCCAGCTCGGCGGCGCGCGCGTCGATGGCGTCGGCGAGCTTGAGCAGGAGCTGGCCGCGATCCTTGGGGACGGTGCGCGACCAGCCGGGGAAGGCGCGGTGGGCGGCGGCGGTGGCCAGGGCGACCTGGGCCGGCGAGGCCTCAGGCACCTGGGCGATGACCTGGCCGGTGGCCGGGTCGAGGATAGCCTCGGGCGGGCCTTCGCCAGGGACGAGCTCGTTGCCGATCAGGAGCCGTGTGTTCATCGTGGATCTCCGGTAGCCGCGTCGACGGGGGCGAGAGCATACGCGCGGGTCGCGCGGCGTCGCAACCGCGCGGGTTCCCCAAGGGTGGCTGCCTCCGCGAGGTCCGCCGATCGCTCTGGCTCCGTGGGCGGAATCGATCTGCCGGGAGCGTCGGGCCGGGTCCCTTCGCGGGCCGATCTCCAAACGTGAACCGCCGAGCCACGCGTGCGCTCCACCCGAGGTATCGTCGGCGCGTTTTCAGCTGTCCCCTGAGGGAAGGAGCACGGCTCATGAAGTGTTCGACGTTCCTGGTATTGATGATGGTCGCGGTGCCGATCGCACCTGCGTGCAAGAAGACCCCGGACAAGGCCGGTGCCGGCTCGGGAAGCAGCGTGGTCCTCCAGGGTGGCTCGGGGGCGAACCCGGCCCCGGTCACGCCTCCGCCTCCGCCGGCGAGTGACAAGCTCGAGGGGCAGCTCGATATCGTCGCCTGGCCCGGCTACATCGAGCGGGGCGACAGCGACAAGGCGTACGACTGGGTGACGCCGTTCGAGAAGGACACCGGCTGCAAGGTCAACGTCAAGACCGCGGCGACCTCGGACGAGATGGTCGCCCTGATGAACCAGGGCGGCTACGATCTGGTGACGGCCTCGGGCGATGCCAGCCTCCGCCTGGTGGCCGCCAAGAAGGTGCAGCCGGTCGATCTCGCCAGGGTCCCGGCGTACGCCACCGTCGACGAACGGCTCAAGGGCGGGGCCTGGTACAACGTCGACGGCAAGGCCTACGGGGTGCCCTATCAGTGGGGCCCCAACGTGCTGCTCTACAACACCAAGGCGTTCAAGACGCCGCCGACCTCGTGGTCGGTCGTGTTCGAGGAGCAGAAGCTGGCCGACGGCAAGACCAACAAGGGCCGCGTGCAGGCCTACGACGGTCCGATCTACATCGCCGACGCCGCGCTCTACCTGATGAAGAAGAAGCCCGAGCTGGGCATCACCGATCCGTACGAGCTGACCGAGCCGCAGTACGCCGCGGTGCTCGAGGTGCTGCGCGCGCAGAAGCAGCTCACCCACCACTACTGGCACGACGCCACTCGACAGATGAACGACTTCAAGAACGAGGGCGTGGTGGCGTCGAGCTCGTGGGGCTACATGGTCAACGGGCTGCTCGACGAGAAGCAGCCCGTCGCCTCGACGATCCCGGCCGAGGGCTCGACCGGATGGGCCGACACGACGATGCTCCACGCCGAGGCCAAGCACCCCAACTGCGCCTACAAGTGGATGCAGTGGTCGCTGAACCCGCAGGTCCAGATCTCGCTCGCCGAGTGGTTCGGCTCGGTGCCGGTGGTGCCCGAAGCCTGCAAGCTGAAGCCGCCCAAGGGCAGCGAGGCATGCAAGGTCAACGGCTTCGATCGATTCGATCAGGTCCACTTCTGGCGCACGCCCACCGGGACGTGCAAGCAAGGCACGTGCGTGCCGTACAGCAAGTGGGTGACCGACTTCGTCGCGATCATGGGCGGCGGCTGACCGGCGCGCGCGACCCGGCCACCTGATGAGCATTGCCGTCGAGCTTCGCGAGGTCAGCCGTCATTTCGGCGACGTCCGCGCGGTGGACCGCGTGTCGCTGGCGATCGAGGATGGCGAGTTCTTCTCGATGCTGGGGCCGTCGGGCTCGGGCAAGACCACCTGCCTGCGCCTGATCGGTGGGTTCGATCTGCCGACCGATGGCCGCATCTTCCTGCACGGCGAGGACGCGTCGGACCGGCCGCCCTACGAGCGCGACGTCAATACCGTGTTCCAGGACTACGCGCTGTTCCCGCACCTGTCGGTGCGCGACAACGTCGCGTACGGCCTGCGCATGAAGGGCGTCGGTCGGAAGGAGCGCCGCCGGGAGGCCGACGCGGCGCTCGCGCAGGTGGCGCTGGGCGGCCTCGGCGATCGCCACCCCGGCCAGCTTTCGGGCGGGCAGCGCCAGCGGGTCGCCCTGGCCCGTGCGCTGGTCAACCGGCCACGGGTGCTCTTGCTCGACGAGCCGCTGGGCGCGCTCGATCTCAAGCTGCGCGAGCAGATGCAGGTCGAGCTCAAGGGCCTGCAGCGCCGGCTCGGCATCACGTTCGTCTACGTCACCCACGATCAGGGCGAGGCGCTGTCGATGTCGGATCGCGTGGCCGTGTTCAACCACGGCCGGGTCGAGCAGGTCGATCCGCCGCGCGAGCTCTACGTCCGGCCGCGCACCACGTTCGTCGCCGGGTTCGTCGGCACGGCCAACGTGCTGACCGGCGCGGTCGCCCGGCGGATCACCGGCGCCGATCGCCCGGTGTCGATCCGGCCCGAGCGGATCGCGTTCGGCGCGGCCGGGGCAGGCCAGCTCGGCGTCGCCGGCAAGGTCGTCGATGTCCAGTTCCATGGCCCGACGAGCCGGTTCGAGATCGAGGCCGAGGGGGTGCACCTCGCCGTGACGCTGGCCAACGGAGACGCCGCTACCGACGCCGGCCGCCCCAGGCCCGGCGACGCGGTCGAGCTCTCGTGGTCGCCCGAGGCCATGGCCCCGCTGCGCGACAGCGGGGAGGGAGACCGAGCAGGGCAGGGCACGCCAGTGCTACCCGGCTCCGCTGTACCTGCGACCTCGGGCGCTGCCGGTGCGGCCACGATCGACGAGCGGTCATGACCGAGGCCGACCGCGCATCCGCGACGGGCAAGCCCGTGCGTCCGCGGCGTCGCGCCGGCGACGCGGTGTCGACCTTCTTCTACCGGCGCCGCCGGCTGTACCTGTGGCTCCTGCTCGCACCGCCGCTCCTGTGGTTCGGCGTGGTGTTCGTCGGCGCGCTCCTCGCGCTGGTCTGGCAGAGCACGTACACGTTCAACGACTTCGCGATGCAGGTGACGCCGGACTTCACCCTCGCCAACTACCGGGCGCTGTTCGTCGAGGCCAACCGCGACATCGTGATTCGCACCGTGGCCATGGCGGCGTCCGTCACGATCGCGTCGGCGATGATCGGCTTTCCGATCGCGTACTACATGGCGCGCTACACCCGCGGCGCGGCGCGCGGTCTGTTCTACGTCGGCGTGATGTTGCCGATGTGGGCGAGCTACATCGTGAAGGCCTATGCGTGGACGATGATCCTGTCCAAGGGCGGCATCATCTACTGGGTGGTCGACCGGATCGGCCTGCGCGGCGCGCTCGATGGGATCTTGACCCTGCCGTACGTCGGCGGCAGCTCGCTGTCGACCTCGAACCTCGGGCGGTTCCTGGTGTTCACCTACGCGTGGCTGCCGTTCATGATCTTGCCGATGAACGCGGCGATCGAGCGCGTGCCGGCGAACTTGCTCCAGGCCTCGGCCGACCTCGGCGCGCTCCCGTGGCAGACCTTCCGTACGGTGCTCCTGCCGCTGGCGTTCCCCGGCGTGGTCGCCGGATCGATCTTCACGTTCTCGCTGACCCTGGGCGACTACATCATCCCGCAGCTCGTCGGGCCGCCCGGGCTCTACATCGGCATGATGGTCAATCTGCAACAAGGCTCGGTGGGTAACCTGCCGATGGCCGCAGCGTTCACCGCGGTGCCGATCGTCATCATCTCGATCTACCTGTGGATCGCGCGCCGGCTGGGGGCGTTCGATGCGCTCTGAGCGGGGTGCGGGGCCGCGGACCCGAGGCGAGCCGATCGATTTCGGTCCGCAGCGGAGCAAGGATCGAAATCACCTTGCGCCGAGGGCCCCCCGGAGGGGGGCACCGTGGCCGCTGCGGATCATGGCCTGGGGCGGTATCGCGTTCCTGCACGTGCCGCTCGTGCTCGTGGCGATCTACGCGTTCAACACGGAGGAGGCCGCGTTCAGCTTCCCACCCCAGGGCTTCACCTTGCGCTGGTTCGCCGCCGCCGCCGCCCGCGATGATGTGATCGCGGCGATCGCGCTGTCGGTCAAGGTCGCCCTCGTCGCCACCGGCGGCGCCACCATGCTCGGCACGCTGGCCGCGCTGGCGATGGCGCGCCGCACGTTCTTCGGCAAGGACCTCATCACGCTGGCGTTCATCCTGCCGATCGCGCTCCCCGGCATCATCACCGGCATCGCGCTGCACTCGGTGTTTCGTCTCGGGTCCGTGACGCCCGGGTTCTGGACCATCGCGGTCGGCCACACCACGTTCTGCGTCGTGGTGGTCTACAACAACGTCGTCGCCCGGCTGCGCCGGCTGTCGCCCAGCATGATCGAGGCGGCGATGGACCTCGGCGCCAGCGGCCTCGTCGCGTTTCGCACGGTGGTCATGCCGCAGCTCGCCACGGCGCTCCTGGCCGGCAGCATCCTCGCGTTCGGCCTGTCGTTCGACGAGTTGATCGTCACGACGTTCACGGCGGGCCACGAGCAGACGCTGCCGATCTGGCTGCTCAACCAGCTCGGCCGGCCGCGCGCGGTGCCGGTGACCAACGTCGTCGCGCTGATGGTCATGCTCATCACCGCGCTGCCGATCGTCGGCGCCTGGTGGCTGACCCGCGGCACCGAGGACACGAGCGGCAGCAGCCGGTGACGTGGACATCGTACCCTGATACGGGTACGATGTCTGAGTGAAGCGGCAAGAGCTCGAGTCGGCGCTGAAGGCGATGGGATGGTACTTCCTCAAGCACGGTGGCAGTCACGACTTGTGGGCCCACCCTCAGCGCACGCGCAAGCTCGCGGTGCCGCGTCACAAGGAAATCACGGAGCACCTTGCTCGGAGCCTGCTCAGGCAGGCCGAGATACAGGATTGATCCCGACAATCGGAGAATCGAACATGATGATCACGGGTCGACTTTGGAAAAATGGAACGTGGTGGCTCGCCGAGTCCGAGATCGCCGATGTCTGCACGCAGGGGCGGTCGCGCAAGGACGCGGTGCGGATGCTCGCAGACGCGTTCGACACGTTGATCGATCGGCCGAGTTGCAAGGTGACCGTCACCGACCAGGGGCGAGCCGATGGCGAGGTCACGATCGAGGCGAGCGAGCCGGCGGCGCTGGCCGCCTTCGTGTTGCAGCGGTTGCGCCAGAACAGCGGCAAGTCGCTCTCCGAAGTTGCGGAGGCGATGGGCCGAGCGTCCAAGAACGCGTACGCGCGCTATGAGCAGGGTCGAGCCGTACCGACGATCGAGATGTTCGACGAGCTCCTCCGCGCTGTCTCCAACGACACCACGTTGATCATCGGCTCGCGGCGGCTAGCCGCCAAGAAGGCTCCGCCGCCCACGAAGCGCCGGAAACGGCGGGCAGCCTGAGTAGGTTAGGCTTGCGCGGTCCGAGGCCGGTATCGACGAGCGTGATAACCCTGTTAGCCATGCGATTTCTATGGCATTTATATTGACTAGCTAGGTGTAAGAGAAGCACCAGGATGTCGTGGGAATACCTCGAGCGTCGCCTAATGCACGTTGATGGGGCTATCCGCGTCATGGCTACTTGATCTTCGGCCACTTCAAGGCCCAGTCTGTGTTCACCGACGTATTCTCGACGACGAGCACGACTTCTTGTCCTTCCTCGAGATCCGAGGGGACTCGAAAAGCGAGG
>Ga0308175_100000281_pt1 | contig 38174 bp, 41 predicted proteins | sample PhyCR1_3_FD_203893 | JGI IMG/M metagenome (GOLD analysis project Ga0308175, IMG submission 203893) | Soil microbial communities from UC Gill Tract Community Farm, Albany, California, United States - DLSLS.C.R1 | ecosystem: Environmental > Terrestrial > Soil > Agricultural land | place: USA...
CGAACCGCTGGCCGCGAGCAGCTCGCGCACTTGCGGGGCGTCCGCGGGATAGTCGCGGACATCGGGATGGTCGCGCAGCCACCCCATGCCCTTGATGCCGTTCGGCAAGGTGATCGTCGTCGTCATGGCTCCTCCAGCCGTGGTGACGGGTACGAGTACTGGAACTGAGCCGCGTACCGGTCGATCGGATACATGCCGGCGCGTACGGTCGCCGGATGGCTTCCCTGGCGGACGACGGCCTGGCCGAGTTCGTGTCGCGGCCGGGGCCGTCGATCGGCGAGATCGAGGTCGAGGCGCTGCGGGCACAGTCGGCCGAGCGGGCCCGTGGCCGGGCGCCGGGGCCGGCCCTGGACACAGTCGCGGACCTCGACGTCGCCGGCCGCCCGGCCCGGTTCTACCGGCCCGCGCCCGGGCCCCTGCCGCTGGTCCTCTACCTGCACGGCGGCGGCTGGACCATCGGCAGCCTGGACACGTTCGACCGGGTGTGCCGGCGGCTGGCGGCCGGGTCCGCGACGGCGGTGCTCGCGCTGGACTACCGGCTCGCGCCCGAGCACCCGTGGCCGGCGTCGGTCGACGACACGGTCGGCGCGCTGGAGTGGGTCGCCCGCCGGCCCCCGGCACTGGATCCGGTCACCGGCCGGGTGGCGGTCGTCGGAGACAGCGCCGGCGGCACGCTGGCCGCGCTCGCCTGCCTGCGCCTGCGGTCCGAACGGCCGGCGGCGCTGCCGGACCTGCAGATCCTGCTCTACCCGAACACCGACCTGACCGGCTCGTCCCCGTCGATGCGGGAGAACGCCACGGGTTTCGGACTGACCGCCGACGACGTGCGGACCTTCGCCCGCTACTGGGTGCCGGACGAGACCCGCTGGGCCGACCCGGGCGTCAGCCCGCTGCACGCGCCGGACCTCACCGGACTGCCGCCCGCGCTGGTCGTGACCGCCGAGTACGACCCGCTCCGGGACGAGGGCGAGGCGTACGCCCGGCGGCTGGCCGAGGCCGGCGTCGAGGTCGAGCTGCGCCGTGAGCCCGGCCTCATCCACAACTTCCTCTTGCTCGACGAGCTCTCCCCGGCCAGCGCCGCCGTCGCGGACCACGTCGCCGCGGAGCTGCACGACCGCCTCCACCGGTAGCGGGCCGGCTGTGCTACCTCCCCGGTCCGGACAGGATCGTCGTCGCGCTGGGCGAGCAGCCGACCGGGAGCGCCAGGTCCGGCTCCGGTGGCGACGCGGCCGGACGTCGCTGCGGCCGCAGTTGGAGGACGGCGACGGAGGACAGCACGATGAGTCCGCCGACGAGCTGCACCGGCGCCAGGAACTCGTTCAGCGTCAGCGCCGCGAGTGCGGTGGTGACGACGGGTTCGAAGGTCGACAGGATGGCCGCGGTCGAGGGGCCCGTCCGGCGCAGGCCGGCGAAGAAGGCGAGCATCGCCATGACGGTGGACATGACGGCGATGCAGGCGATCCAGACCCAGCCGACCGACCCGAAGCGGACGTCGATGCCGCCGGCTGCGATCGACCGGACGGCGAGCGCGGCGGACGCCCCGGTCATCACCAACGCCGCGAGCACCACCGGGGACAACCGGTGCACCGCCGTGTCGGCGACGAGGATGTAGCCGGTGTATGTGACGGCGGCTCCGAACGCCAGAGCCACCCCGATCCGGTCGACGCTGAACCCGCCCGCGCCGAGCAGCACGAGCACGGTCCCGGCGGACGCGACGACCAGGGCGGCGAGCCGTCCCGGTGTCAGCGCCTCCCGGCCCAGTGCGGCGGCGGCGACCGTGACCAGGGCCGGGTACGTGTAGAGGACCAGGGCGACCAGCGAGGCGTCGATCCGCTGCAGGGCCGAGAAGTAGAGGGTCGCCTGGGTCGCGTACCCGACCGCGCCGAGGCCGAGCGCCGTGACCACCACCCGGACCCGGCTCGTCCCGGCCGGCCGCTCAGGGACCGCGGAGGTCGCGCGGAGACCGGGCCGAAGCGCCAGCAGCAGGCCGAGCAGCACAGCCGCGACGCTGAACCGCAGCAGGAGCAGCGCACCGGGCGAGACTCCGGCCGCGTAGGCGAGCTTGCCGAAGATCGCCATCGCGCCGAAGCACGCGGCCGAGAACAGGCACAGTGCGGGACCCACGGGCCCAAGCCTCGACGGCGGTTCCCGTCACGTCCAGTGACGGTTATTGGACTGGTCTCGTTAGAGTTCCTACATGGTCGCGTTCGATCTGCGCCGGCTCCGGATGCTCCACGAGCTGGAGGAGCGAGGAACCCTCGCCGCCGTCGCGACCGCGCTCGGCTACACGCCGTCCGCGATCTCCCAGCAACTCAGTGTCCTGGAGAAGGAGGTCGGGGTGCGGCTGCTCGACCGGGCCGGTCGCGGCGTCCGGCTGACCGACGCCGGCCGGCTGCTGTCCCGGCACGCCGGCGTGCTGCTGGCCGAGGCGGACGCCGCCCGCGCCGACCTGGCCGCACTGACCGGCGAGATCCGCGGCACCGTACGGGCTGGCGGCCTGCAGTCCGCGACCCGCCGCCTCCTCATCCCGGCCGTGGCGCGCATGCGCGCCGACCACCCGCACGTCCGGCTGGAGATCTCCGAGCTCGAGCTCGAGCAGGCGCTGCCCGAGCTCCGCCTCGGCGCGCTCGATCTGGTCGTCAGCGACGAGTACGCCGGCCACCCACGGCCCCGGCCGGCCGGGCTCACCTTCGAACCGCTGCACGAGGAACCGCTCCGGCTCGTGCTGCCGGCAGCGCACCCCTGCGCCGAGCAAGGCGGACCCGTCGCGCTGGCCGCGCTGCGCGAGGACGTCTGGGTCGCCTCGGCCTCCGGCACCGGCCACCACGCGCTCGTCGTCGGCGCCTGCCGTTCCCTCGGCGGCTACGAACCCGACCTGCGGCACCGCTCCAACGACGCCGACGTCCAGCTCGAGCTCGTCCGCCGGACCGGCGCCGTCGCCCTGATGCCGACGCTCGCCCTCCCGGCGGCCGACCCGGCGATCGCCGTCCGCGACATCACCGAGGCGGCCGTCACCCGCCGGCTCATGATCATCACCCGGGACGGCCGCACGCCGCCCGCCCTCGACACCTACCTGGCCACCGTCCGCGACCAGGCCCGGCTGGCTACGACTGGCTAGCCTGCACGGACAGTTCGCCGACGATCAGCGGAACTGTCGGGGTGGCACCGAGCGCGACGAGGCGGACGTACCGGGCCGGTTGGCCGTCGCCGGGCACGACATCGCTCAGGGTCGGCGACGAGACCGTGGCGATCGTCCGCCAGGTGGTGCCGTCCGTGGAGGCCTCCACCCGCTCACCCGCGCTGCGGGTCGGCATGGTCACCCCCTTGCCGCCCGTCGTCGAGGCGAACGTGGTCACCGGCGAGCGGGTGACGGTCACGGTCCCGAGCGGCACCGCCGTACCGAGATCCACCCGGATGCTGGCGTCGGCGGTCGGGCCGATCCACTGGGTGATGTCGGTGCCGTCGGCTGCCGCCTCGGCCGGCTCGGCGGTGGCCGGGTCGGCCAGCGTGGGCTTGCAGCGCGCCACGTCGGTGGTCGGGGTGAGATCCGGCCGGCGGGTCGGCAGCACCAGCGGCGCGCCCGGCCCGACGGTCTTGGCCCCGGACGGGGTGTCGACCGAGACCGCACCACCGGAGACCAGCGAGACCTCCGTCTGCTGTGGACCGACCGAGATGCGCAGTACGCGGTCGCGCCAGTGCAGCGCCGAGACCGTGACGCCGGTCAGCTGCGGCGGCAGGCTCGGGTCGAGCCGGAGGCCGTCGCCGCGCCAGCGGAAGCCGGTGTAGCCGTACAGGAACTCCTGCAGGAAGCCGCCCGCCCCGGTGGTGAAGGTGAATGCACCGCCGGTGCGCGCCTCGGAGAACTGGTCGTACGGCGGGCGCATGAACGGGTCGACGCTGCGCCGGGTGAACGTGAACGCCGGGCAGCCCGGCAGGTCTAGCTGCGAGCTGAGCACGGAGTGGATCGCGTCGGTCATCGACGGGCCGCCCGGGTCGGTACGCGGGACGTAGTAGTCGAGGTCGGCCTTCGTGACCGCCGCCGGCTGCGGGTTCTCCCACGGGTAGGCCAGCAGCGTCACGTCCGCCTGCTTCACCGCGTCGCCCGGGTAGCCCTGGTATTCGGGGTGGATGCCGAGGGTGCCGTCGAACAGCACCCGCAGCTTGTCGGCCACCGCGGCCCACCGCGGCGAGGCCGGCCGACCCACCAGGCTGGCCGCCCGGGTCGCGAACCGCAGGGCGTCCCGCGCGGCGACGTTGGTGTAGACGCTGTCGTCGACCTGCTCGACGTACTCGTCCGGCGGGATGACCGTGTTGATGCTGTAGCTGCCGTCGGAGTTTCGGCTGGCCCGGCTGACCCAGAAGTCGGCGATGCCCTTGAGCACCGGCCAGCCCTTGGTCGCCAACCATGTGCGGTCGCCGGTGGCCAGCCAGTACTGCCACATTGCCAGCGACACGTCCGCGCTGACGTGGATCTCGTACAGGCCGGTGTTCGCCCACGTCGGCGTGTCCTCGCCGCCGGAGAACGCGCTCTCCCAGGGATACCGGGCGCCGGACCAGCCGGTGTCGGCCGCGTACCGGTACGCCGCCTGCAGCCGGTCCACCCGGTACTGCAGGCTCTGCGCTGCGATCGCGGGCTCGGTGGCGAGCAGGGACGGGTACATCCAGGTCTCGGAGTCCCAGAAGACGTGGCCGTTGTAGCCGTCGGAGGACAGTCCGCCGGGTGACGGCGCCCACGGCGTGTCGTCCCGCACGCTGGCGAGCAGGGCGAAGAAGGCCGAGCGCACCTGCCGCTGCAGCCGGGCGTCGCCGGACACGACGATGTCGGACCGCCAGAGCGCCGCCCACGCCGCGTCGGAGCCCGTCCGCATTCGGTCGTAGCCCAGGCTCGCCTCGTCCTTCGACGCCGCGACCGCGGTCGAGAACGGGTCGGTGGAGTCGGCGTTGACCGCCACGCCGACCGCCTTGGTGACGGTGTAGCTCTGACCCGACTTCACCCGGAAGCTGACGTCCTGCCCGGCGCTGACGGAGTCGGTCGTCGCTGCCGGCTTCACCGACGCGCCCTTCGGCGGCACCACGGTCGAGGCGACGGTGGCGGTCATGCCGAGGCCGACCGAGGAGAGCTTCACCCACTGGGTGGTCTTCTCGTGCCCGGTGCCCTGGCTGGTGACCATCTCGGCCGCCTGCCCGTCCAGCAGGTCCGTGACCGTGACCGGTCCGGCGAAGTGCGGCACCAGCCGCAGCTGCACCATCGCCGCGTGCCGGTGCACCCGGTCCGGCGTGACGTCGTAGCGGAGGTCGACCGTACGGCCCGCGGTGGAGGTCCAGGTGACCTCGGTCGTGAGCGTGCCGGTGCGGACGTCGAGGCTCTGCCGGTAGGCGTCGACATGCCCGGAGCTCAGCGAGTAGCGACCGCTGCCGTCTTCATAGGACAGCGTCGACCAGGCCGGCAGCGCGGCCCGTCGCTCGATCGGCGTCGACGGAGGCAGGCCCGGCGGGGTCGGCGGCACCGACTTCGCGTAGAAGCCGTGCACCTGCGACTGGGTGGGCAGCGTCCGGTCGGGCAGCTGCACCTCCGCGAACCCCTGGCCCTCGGCCGGTTGCCGGCCGGCGAGGTAGCCGTTGCCGACGAACGCGGGCGCGAAGCCGGGGCCACCCGGCTGGGTCGTCGTCAGCACGAAGCCGGGATCCGTCGGGCCGGCCGCCGGGACGCTCCCGGCCGCCGGCGCGGCCTGGACGCCCGGTGCGGCCACCAGGGACAAGCCGGCGCTGCCGGCGGCCAGCAGGACGAGCACCCGGATGCGCATCGAGTACGCCCCCTCGGTGTAGAGACGTGATGTCCGCGCCCTTCCCATCCCAGGACGGATGAAACGTCGCACCGAGCAGGAGTGGGCGCGGGTCAGGCCTCGGGCGCCTGGCGCATGCGCAGGTATTGCGTGACCCCGGCGAGCCTGCGCTCGATGAACCGGGCCGGCTGCGGCGCCGGCCGGAGCTCGGGATCGGTGACCAGTTCGGGATCCACGAGCTGGACGACGCGGCCCCGCGTCTCGAGCGAGCAGGAACCGGCGGCGAGGATGTTCTTCACCCACTGCGCGTCCGACCCGTAGGTCAGGAAGAACAGGTAGGCCTCGCCCTCGCGGAAGACGTTGACCGGCGTCTCGTAGGTCCGTCCCGACTTGCGGCCCCGGTGGATGACGACACCGAACGCCGGCAGCCGCCGCGCGAGCGGGCGGAGGACCGGATCGACGTAGCGCGTGGCCACTCCGTGCAGCCGCCATGCCCGAGTTCGGCTCATGCGTCGAACCCTAGTCAACGGTCGCGGCACCGGTGCTACGGTCGGCACCGTGCTCAAGCCGATCGCCGACCTGCCCGACGGGGTCGTCGGGTTCGAAGCGGTGGGCCGGATCGAGGCGTCCGACTACACCGACGTCCTGATGCCCGCCATCGAGGGGTTGATCGAGCAGGGGCGGGAGATCCGCATCGTCCTGGTGTTCGAGCGTTTCGACGGGATGTCGGCAGGCGGTGCAAGGCAGGACCTGAAGCTCGGCGTCGAGCACCTGACGAAGTGGAAGCGGATCGCGCTCGTCACCGACCTGGACTGGATGATCACGGTGGCGTCGCTGTTCGGCTGGATGACGCCTGGCGAGCTGAGACGCTTCCCGCTGGCCGACCGCGCCCGGGCGATCGCCTGGGCGGCCGAGAGCTGACCCGCCCGACTGGCGATGGGAGCCCACCGAGTTCGCCTCGTACGGCCCGCTCGCTGATCGCCGACACCGGGCCGCCGGCCGTCGGTCCACAGTGGACTCAGGCGGCCGGCGGGCGGCGTCGGTCAGGGACCGACCTCGATGATCCGGTTGATCGGTGAGTCGACCGCGCGGTGGAACCGGCTGAACCCGCCCTGCGCGGTGATGGACCGCAGTTGCTCGTCCGTCGCCTGCGCACCGAGCGCCCAGCCACCGGGCTGTGACCGCGCCGACGGCGTGCACACCAGCGTCGAGGCCGAGTAGAACAGCCGCCCGATCGGGTTGAGGTTCGCCGCCACGGAGTCACCGGCCATCGGCTCGACGAGCAGCCAGGTGCCGTCCTCCACCAGCGACGACCGGATGTGCCGGGCGGCTCCGACCGGGTCGCCCATGTCGTGCAGCGCGTCGAAGATGCACACCAACGCGTAGTCCTCGCCCGGGGTAGTCCTGGGCGGCGGCGACCTCGAAGCGGACCCGGTCGGCCAGGCCGGCCTTCTCGGCGGCGACGCGAGCCGCCTCGATCGACGGCGGGTGGCTGTCGAACCCGACGATCGTCGAGTTCGGGTATGCCTGGGCGAGCAGGATCGTCGACGCGCCATGCCCGCAGCCGACGTCGGCGACGGTCACGCCGCTGCGGAGTTTCGCCTCCACGCCGTCGAGCGCGGGAATCCAGCTCGACACGAGGTTCGCCGCGTAGCCCGGGCGGAAGAACCGCTCGACCCCGACATAGAGGTCGTGGTGGTGCTCGCCCCACCCGAACCCGGCGCCGGTCCGGATCGCCTCGGCCAGCCGCTGCTCGTCCTTGAACAGCGCCGCGGCCAGGAACACCCCGGCGGTGAGGAACGTCGGCGAGTCCTCGTCGGCCAGGCAGGCCCGCTGCGCCGGCGTGAGGTGATACCACCCGGTCTCCGCGTCGTACTCGCAGTAACCCGACGCGGCCTGCGCGTTCAGCCACTCCGCCGTGTAGCGCTCGTCGCAGCCGGCAGCCGCAGCGATGTCGTGTGCCGTCGCCGGCCCCACCTCTGCGACGGCCCGGTAGAGCCCGAGCCGGTCGCCGATGGCCACGGTGACGGCGTGATGGGCCGCGCCGAGGTCGGTGATGAACCGGTGGACGAACTCGCCCACCGCGGCCTCGTCCAGCTCGTTCGTGATCGTCGTTGTCATCTGGTCCTCTTTTCAGGGACGGACGGGTTGGGTCGCCGTGCACAGCCAGGCGCGACGGACGCGTGTGGTCGCGGCGGACCGCCGCCGGTCGCGGCTGGCGCGGCGCATTCGGAGGGCGAGGCGCTCGTTCTCGGCGGCGGCGAGCAGTTCGGCCTGCCGGGCGGCGACGAGATCGCCGGTCATCAGGCTGATGAGCATCGGAGGGCTCCTTTCGTTGCCGCCGAGACTCGCCGGCGCAGCGACCGCTGCCATCCGTGCCGACCACGGGTTCGCCACGGAGTCGGCACTGACTTCGGCCCGCGGACGGCAAGATGAGTGCGTGAGCCAGGCGGTGGCCCGGGTGTCCGAGCGCGAGGCGGAGGTTCTCGCCGCGCTCGGCGAGCACCTGTCCAACGCGCAGATCGCCACCCGCCTGCACCTGTCCGTGCGGACGGTCGAGACGCACGTGTCGTCGTTGCTGCGCAAGCTGGACGTGCCCGACCGGCGGGCGCTGGCGGCGCTGGCGCCGACCCTGGTGGCCGCGCAGTCGCGGGGTGCTGCCGGTGCGGTGCGTGGCCTGCCCGCCGCCTGGACGCCGTTCGTCGGGCGGACGCGCGAGCGAGCGGAGCTGATCGCCGCGCTAGAGACGTCCCGGCTGGTGACGCTGCTCGGCCCCGGCGGCGTCGGCAAGACCCGGCTGGCGGCGGAAGTGGCACGCGAACTGGCGCCGACGCTGCCGCTGGGCGCGACGTTCGTCGAGCTCGTCAGCACGCGTCCGGGCTTCTTCGTCCAGACGGTGGCGTCGGTGCTGGGCGTGACCGAGCGGTCCGGGCAGGCGCTGCGAGACGCGGTGCTCGCCCGGTTGCGGCCGGGACGGTCCCTGCTGGTGCTGGACAACTGCGAGCACCTGGTCGACGACGTCGCCGACCTCCTGACGACGCTGCTCGGGGAGACGACCGAGCTGCTCGTGCTGGCGACGAGCCGGGAGCGCATCGGTGTGCCCGGTGAGCGGGTGGTGCCGCTGTCCGGGCTCTCGCTCGTCGCGGAGTCGACCGGCGGATCGGCGGAGTCCGAGGCGGTGGCGCTGTTCTTCGACCGGGCCCGGCTGCTCGACGCGCAGTTCGACGCCGACCCCGCTGCCGTCGGCGAGCTGTGCGCGCAGCTGGACGGGATGCCCCTGGCGATCGAGCTCGCCACCGCCCGCAGCGCGACGCTCGGCCTCACCGGGCTGCGCGCGGGGCTCAGCGATCGGCTCCGGCTGCTCAGCGGCGGCCGCAGCGGGGACGAGCGGCACCGGTCGCTGCGGGCGGTGCTCGACTGGAGCCACGAGCTGCTCGACGACGAAGAACGCATCGCGCTGCGCCGGCTGGGCCGGTTCGCCGGCGCCGTCGACATCCCTGCGGCGAGTGCGGTGACCGGGCAGCCGCCGGCTGCGATGGCCGACCTGGTCGGGCGGCTGGCCGACAAGAGCCTGCTCGTGCACCGGCACGGCGGCGAGCGCTGGTCGCAGCTGGAGACGGTGCGGGCGTACGCGCTGGACAAGCTGATCGAGGCCGGCGAGCTCGACGAGGTGACCGGCCGTTACCTGCGCTGGGCCGGCGAGCTGGCCACGGACCTCGAGCACCGGTTGGAGCGCGGCGAGCCCTGGCAGGCGGCGTTCGACACGGTGGCCGACGATCTGCGAGCCGCGCTCGGCCTCGCCGACGGTACCGTCGCGGCTGCGCTCGGCCGCTCGCTCGGGCACCTGATGTTCGCCCGGCGCTTCCTCGCCGAGTCGCGGCGGCACTACCTGCGCGCGGCAGAGTGCGCCGCCGACGACGCCGCAGCCGCGCGTGATCTCTGGTCGGCGGCGGGCGTCGCGCAGGTCGAGAGCAAGGGGCAGCTGCGGTACGAGTACGCCGTTGCGGCGGCCGAGCGGGCGGCCGCGGCCGCAGACCACGGCACGCAGGCCGCGGTGCTGGCCGAGGCGGTGTCGGTGGCGACCCGGTTCCCGGCAATCTTCGACCGTGACGTCGGCCTGGCCGAGCTGCAGCAGATCCTCGACGTCGCGCACCGCGTCGCCCCGGCCGGCGACGTCGCCGCCACCGCGCAGCTGAGCGCCGCGGACGCGTGGACGCAGACCCGGCTGGTGGACGTACCGGACGCGGCGTCGTTCCACGCCGCGCTCGCTGCCGCGGAGCGCGCGGACGATCCGGTGCTGATCAGCGCCGCCCTGGACGCCCTGGGCTCGATGCAGGTGATGAACGGGCACTTCGTCGAGCCGCAAGAGCGGGCCGCGCGGCGGCTGGCGCTGATGTCGCGGCTGCCCGCACACCACCCGCGGGCCGGTTCCGAGATCCACGACATCCTGCACATGGCGGTGGAGAACGCGATCACCTCTGGCGAGGTGTCATTGGCCCTCGAGGCGGCCCTGCGCTTCGGCGACGACCGGCTGGTTGCCGCGGCACCGCACATGGTCGAGAGCAAGCCGATGGTGCCGCTGGTGTTGCTCGGCCGGTTCGACGAGGCGATCCCGCTCGGCGAGCGGGCCCGCGAGATATGGGAGAACGCCGGCCGCCCGGCGGCCCGCTGGCTCGCCCCGCCGATGTACTCCCTGGTGCTGTGCCACTCCCTGCGTGGCGACGACGCGGTCGCCGCCGAGTGGCGCTCGTTCGCCGGCGTGCAGCTGGCCGGCGACCAGACCCGCAATATCCACTTCCAGGTCCGCGGCATGACGTCGTTCGTCGAACAGCGGCTGGCACTCCACTTCGGACGGTGGGACCAGGCGGATCGGCTGCTGGCGCACCTGCCGAGCGGGAAGGACGCCTGGTGGCAGGTGCGGCACTGGTACTTCGACGCGTACCCGTGGGCCGTCGCGGCCGATCTCGCCGTCGCCGCCGGGCGGCCCGACGCTGCCGCCCGCCTCGCGGCAGCGGAACCGGCGGCGCAGGAGAACCGCTGGGCGGCGGCGTGCGTCGCCCGTGCCCGCGGGCGCCTCACCGGCGACCCGGCCGATCTCGCCGCGGCGGTGACCGCCTGGGAACGAGTCGGCGCCCGCTACGAACGCGCCTGCACGCTCGCCCTCATCCCCTCCCGCCGCGCCGAAGCCGCCGCCGAACTCGCCGAACTCGGCGTCCCCATGCCGGCGTGAGCGACTCTGCTGGTCATACCCGGACGTCGCCCTGGCACAGTGAGCCTATGCGCCCGTCCGTCGCAGTAGTGGCTGAACTGGTGGCCGGGATCGTGCCCGGCGACTCCCAGGAGGCGGCGGACATACGGGCGGTGCTGAGCTGGCTGGACAGCACGGATGACGTGTTCCGACGGGTGAAGCCGGCCGTCCCGGATCGGCACCTGGTCTCGTACGTCGTTCCGGTAGACCCGGGATCGGGCCGCATCCTGCTCGGCGAACACCTCAATGCCGGGCTCTGGCTGGCACCCGGCGGTCACGTCGAGGTCGACGAGCATCCCGCCGTTACGGCCGAACGGGAAGCGGCCGAAGAGCTGGGCATCGATCCACTTCGCCGGCTGAGCGACCGCCCGGTGTTCCTGTCCTCGACCGTCACCGTCGGCGTCGACTCCGGGCACACTGATGTCGCCCTGTGGTTTCCGATCGCGCTTCGCAGCGACGAGCAACTGCACATCGACAGGACCGAGTTCCGGTCGGTGCGATGGTGGTCGCCGGAGGAGATCTACGCTGCGCCACCGGCGGCGTTCGATCCCGCCCTCGGGCGCTTCATCGCGAAACTCCGCGCCCACCACTGAGTCGGCTCAGTCTCGACGCCCACCTGCGCATGCCTATAGGAACGGTCGGAAGTCGCCGAACGCCGGCTCGACCGGCGGGTCAGGCAACCGGAAGGCCCGCAGGCGCGGTTCCCCGCCCGCGCCCTTCCCGCGGATCCACTGTGGACCGTGGAGGTACAGGCGACGGCGCGTCTCGGCAACGCGGCGCCTCGCATCACCCACGCTGCCGACCGTACCGACCGAGGCGGCCAGCCCGCGCGACGGTACGAGCGGACGCTCAACCCGAGGTAGGGACGTTCAGTTGCGCGTACGCCTCCGCCAGACCGAGTCTGTTGCCCTTCGGCGATGCACCTCTCTCGATTCCGCGATCGATTCGGTCGGCGAGGTAGACCGCTGTGCACATCCATCGCAGCCGGGTGAAGGTGCTCAGTCGCTGCACCTGATCGGTGATGGTCGAATCGATGTCGAGATAGCCCTGGAGGAAGGCGCTGAGCCGCTCGGGCTGCCTGCGGCACAGGGCGGCGACAGTGCCGAGGTCGTACAGGACCGGCGCCCCCATCGTCGCCGACCAGTCAACCATGCCGTCGTCTTCGACGCGGGCCCCGTTCAGGACGAAGGCATCGAACGCCGGATCGCCATGCACAACGTGCTCGAGCAACCCATCCGCCTCGGTCGTCCGCCGTGCGTCGTCGAGTGCACGCCGGGCCGCATCGCGGATCTCCACCGGCATGGGAATCCGTGTCAAGGCGTCGTCGGCCCAGGGCCAGGGCCACCTGAGGGTCTGGTCCAGACACTCCACGTCCGGGGCGAGGCACGCGTGCGCGCGGGCGAGCGCGCTGCCCATCCGGCGGAGGTCGGCCAGTGCATCCACGTCGGGGCGGCGTCCGTGGACGTACTCCAGCAACGCCACGACGCCGCTGGGCACGGTGACGTCCAGCGCGCCGTCCGGCAACGGGACCGGCGGTCCGCTCCGAAACCCACGCTCCGCTGCCCGTCGAGCTACCCGGAGTCCCGATCGAAATCCTGTCCGCTCCTGCGCGTCGACGAGCTTGGCCACATATCTCCGACCATCGATCGCTCGCACCGACCACACTGTCGAGTTCCAGCCACCCGGCAGCGGAACCGCCGACAGGGTCCCGCGACCCCACCGGGCGAGAATCCGCAGCAGGTCTCGTTCGTCCACGAGCCCGACGCTGCCAGAAGCCCGTTCGGGTTGGTCAGGCGGCCTCCGTCCCCGTAGTGAGCAGTACGGGCTTGGTCACGTCCTCGAGCCAGGACCACGGGGTGCGGCCGTGCGCGGCGAGCGCCTCGTCGTCGGCATCCTGCAAGATGCCCGGCCACGCCGCGGTCCGGTGCAGCGGCGCTATGCGCAGCGCGCACTCGCCGAGCCTGCGCAGCTCATCGATCGGGGCCATGTCGATCCAGCACCCGAGGTACGCGTCCACGAGGGCGCGGACACGAGCGTCGCGGCAGTCGACCACGCCGGCCCTCGCCGAGATCCGCCACCAGCGCAGGCATCCGGCCACCAGCATGAGCAGCGAGCCGAACGGGTGCGCCCAGACGGCATCAGCGAAGTCGAAGAACCGATACGGCCCGCCGAGTCGCCGCAAGAAGACGTTACGGGGGAACAGGTCGGACTGGTCGAAAGCCAGCGGAACCGCGCCGCCGGTGAGCACCCGTCCGGCCTGCTCCAGCGCGGGCAGCGAGGCAAGGACGCTGTCCCGCTCGTCAGCCGTCAGGCGCCGCGGATCACCGGCTCGCAGCACCGCCAACTGTTCGGCTTGAGTAGCGGCCAGTTCCGCCGCGTCCACCGGATGAGCGACCCGTAATCCGGCGCTGACCAGTTGGTCGCCGCGGCCGACTGTCCCGCGCTGCAGTGCGGCGTAGTCCCGCACGACGGCGGTCAACGTCGCCAGCCCCACGTCGCCGGCGCCGTTCGGCGAACAGTGGTTCAGCGGCGTCCCGCCCTCCCGGGTCAGCAGCCAGCCGCGCGCCGGCTCCACGGCCACCGGAGCATCCACGTAGTCCGGGACGAGCCGAGCGAGGGCCGCGTGCACCCCCGCCTCGCTCCGATGCGCCGGACAGTTCGCCTTGAACCACAGGGTTTCCGCCCCAGTCGAGACGGTCCACAGCGTCGACCACGGCCGAGTCTCCCGATGCACCAACCGACATCGCTGGCCCACGACTTCGCCGATCCAGTCCTCGACCTCACCGACCCAGTCGCGCGTGCCCAGCCGATCACCCCCGTCATCTACCAGCCAGACACTGCCGGCGCGAACGACAATCCGGCCCAGCGCCGACAAGAGACTGTGGCATCAGCGCGGAACGCCGTCGGCAACGACGACCTCGGCCGTCGGCTCGTGCGGTAGTTCAGGGCTGCCGGCCACGATGACGGTGGCGCGCTCCCAGGCACGGTCGTCGAGCTGGAACGGGCGTTCCTCTGCCATCCATGCTCGATGGTCGGCTGCGGTGGTCTCCCCCGCTGCAATCCGCGCCTCGTCGCGCTGCTCCAGGACGGCTGCGTCGGCCTGCACCCAGATCGTCGCGTCCAGCACCGGTGCAAGTGCCCGCCGGGTGGCACCGACGCCCTCGACGATCAGGGCTGCGGTCCCGGACGGCACCTCGATGGCCCCGCTCCGCCCGTACTCGGCCCACTTCGACGGTCGGTAGGCGACCGGCTGGCCGCGGCGGACCGGCGCCAGCACGCCGTCGACCAGCAACCCATACCAGTCCAGCACTGCCTGCCGCCAGGCGATGTCGTCGGTGTGCAGCACGGCTACCCGGGACTTCTCGGCGGCAAGCCGGCCGGCCAACGTCGTCTTGCCGCTGGAGCTTCGGCCGCCGACGCCCACGACAGCCGGCCTGTCCGTCCCGGGGCCGGCGGCGTCCAACAGCACCCGCCACAGCTCCGCTACCGAGATCACCCGCCACGGACCGGCCGCGGGCTCCCCATCGTGAGGGACCATGCCAACGACGCTAGCCACTCCTTACGACAGGGCCGGTCGAGCCCGGTCAGGAATCAGGGACCCGGAGCGCACGCAGTGGTCCGCGGGCGTGCCAGGCTCCGAGCACGGTTCTTGTTACGGCGGGCGTGATCCCGCTCGTGGTGTCGACGTCCAGGTCGTACGGGCCGAACGTGTGGATCCGATCGACGGTGACGTGGGTGCGACCTTCGCCAATGCGCCGGTCGCCCCGATCGCGCTCGCGGCGATCGATCTCGTCGAGATCGCAGTGGACACCGACAAGGAACACATCCAGTCCCGCCAGCAGCGCGGCCAACTCTGCTCGCCAGGATGGGAACTCGATGATGTGCTCGACGATCATGTCGTTCCCCGCGCCGGCCAGCGCCGGCAGGCAGCGATGGAACCCGGCGAAGAACCGGGGCCGGACCTGGCTCCACCAGTCGAACGGGCCGCCGTCGCTGGTGCGGCGGGGAAGCATGCCGACGAGTAGGTCGGACGAGACGTGGAGAAAGGGCTCCGGCATCGCCGCCTGCAGCGCTCCGGCAAGAGTCGACTTCCCGGAACCCCAACCAACCAAGCCGGCGGAGTGCCGAACATCGCCTAGAAGCGGCCGGACCAGGTCGTGGTAGAAGCCACGACTCAATTCCAACCCGGGTATCCACTCGGTGCACACGCCGCTGACCGTGTCACCTCTCCACGCGGACGTGCTAGCAGATTCCGATGCCAGGGTCCTCGTGGTCTGGTGCATCATGTCTGCTTTGTGACGCGGACGGCGGTACAGCTGGGGAGGGTGATCGGATGGCGAGCTCGCTGGTCTTGGTGAACGGGCTTCCCGGGGCCGGCAAGACGACGCTCGCGGCGGGGCTGGCCGGAGCTTTGAGCGCGGTGATGTTGTCGAAGGACGCTGTGAAGGAGGCGCTCGCGGCCGTACTGCCTGAGGCCGTCTCCGTGCCCGACCTCGGCGTGGTTGCGATCGAGGCAGTGTGGAGCCTCGCCGCCCGCGTGCCAGGGATCGTGGTCGTGGAGTCATGGTGGTTCCGACCGCGGGATCTGCGGTTCGCCGAAGCCGGTCTCCGGTCGGTGGGAGCGGCTCATGCCATCGAGGTCTGGTGCGATGTGCCGGCGGCCGTTGCCCGACGCCGCTTCGCGGCTCGGGCTCGTGCGGCGTTGCACGAGGACGCCCGCCGGCTCGCGGAGGACTGGGACGACTGGGCAGCTCGGGCCGAGCCGCTGGCGCTCACGCCGGTCGTCAGGGTCGACACCCGCCGCCCGGTCGAGCCCAGCGAGTTGGCTCGCACCATCCGACTGCGGCTCGCCGCGCCGGCGTGAGCGTCGTCGAGGTCGAACAGTCGGTTATCGGGTGGGAGGGGGCGGCGCCGCACACCCTGCAGTACGCCGTGGGTGACAACGACTTCACCGGCCGGCCGCTCACCGACGACAGTAGCGAATACGTCTTCATCGCTTACCGGAACGACGACACAACCTGACGGTTTACAGCTGCCGAGGGCGGGAGACGTAGGAGCTGTCAGGTTTGCGCCCCGTTGGCCGGGGTAGTGAATCATCACATCAGGACCGGCAGCGATGATTACCGTACTGGCGACAATAGTTCTGGCCTTTCCGTTGATGCGGGCTTATGCCCGTCGAGTGGAAAGGACGAGGCTCGATCCGACCGAGAAGGTGCATCGGCTGCGGCGCAGCCTGACCGTCTATGCGCTGCTCAGCGGGTTCGCCGGCGTTGTCGGCGCGATCGAGATCGTCAAGGAGTTCGGCTCCCTCGACGCCGGCGCCCGGCTGCCGATCATCATGGCAGCGATCTTCCTGAGCACCATCGGCTCCCTGACCGGCGCCTACCTGGGAATCCGGCCGGCGTACGAGCGGTTGCGCGGCATCGAGAACACCGGAGCCGCGGCTCCGCGACGGTTCGTCCGGCTCATCGTCGTGCTCCTCCTGCCGCAGGCGGTCTGGCTGTCGTTGTTCGTGCTCCTCCGGCACCGGATACCCGGCGTGGCATTGTTCGCGTTGGCACTCGGATACCTCGTCCTCATGGCGGCATCCGGGCCACTGCTGGTCGTCGCGGCCATGCCCACAAGGGAGGCCGACGCGGCGACTCGCGACCGGGCCAGGCGGCTGGCCGACGAGAGTGGGGTCCGCATCGATGACGTGCGGATCATCGAGACCAGACACGGCCCGGCCGCCAATGCCGTTTTCGCGGGATTCGGTGTCGGACCGAAATACATGTTCGTCACCGACCGGCTGTTGGACGAGTTCTCCGACGACGAGGTGACGGCGGTCATGGCTCACGAGATCGCCCACCGCAAGAAGCACCACATTCTGCTGAAGCTGGCGACCGTCGTCGTCGTGATGGTCGCGGCGAGCCTCGTGCTCGCCCTTCTCGCCCTCGTCCTGCACGGCCGGGCGGCCGGACTGGCGCTCGCCATCACGCTGCCCGTGCTGCTGGTCGGCACGATACTGCTCGCCAACGGCCTCGTCGGCATCCGGCTGGAGCGCCAGGCCGACGACTACGCCTGCTCGATCGCAGGCCCGGATGCCACCCGCCGCATGCTGGAGAAACTGGCCGAGCTCAACATGCTCAAGCGACGAACCGGCTGGTTGTGGAACGCGCTTCAGCAGCACCCCGGAATCCAGCAGCGTCTCGACCGGGTGGCGGCGAGGACCACTCCGGAACCCGCCGGCCGGCGCTGAGCCGCGCCAGGAGTTCATTGAGGACGGGGTTCGAGCGGACCAAGGGAGCCAAGGACACCGTGATGCGCAAGACGGTGCCGCCCGGCTAGGGAGGGCATGGACGGCGGCGCGCCCGGGGACGGAGACTGCGGGGAGCCAGTCGCAGAACCCGGGAGGCGTCACATGGCCGGCGAGATCCATCTCGGTGCGCTCGTCGAGTCGGCGTACGAGCGGCGCGGCGACGAGGAGACGCTCCTCTACGAGGGTCGGCGCATCGCGGCGTCCGAGCGGCTCGACGAGCTGCGCCGGATGACCGGAGGCCTCGTCGAGCTCGGCGTGCGGCCGGGCGACCGGGTCGTCGTCTGCATGGCCAACGGCCCCGAGGTCGAGGTCGCGTACGGGGCGATCTGGCGGGCCGGTGCGGTCGTCACCCCGGTGGTGTTCCTGCTCAGCGAGGCCGAGCTGCGGCACGTCCTGGTCGACTCCGGCGCGGTCGCCGTGATCACCTCCCCCGAGCTGCTGCCCCGGGTGTCGGCCGCCGCCGCGGACGCGGCGGAGGTCCGGCACATCATCGTGGCCGGGGACGCCCGGGACGGCTTGCCGTACGCGGACCTCGTCGCCGCCGACCCGCACGCGCTCGTGCCGCGCGACGCCGACGACCTCGGCGCGCTGATGTACACCGGCGGCACCACCGGCCGGGCGAAGGGCGTCATGCTCAGCCATGGCAACCTCTGGTGGTGCGGGCGCTGCGCCTACGAGCGCGGCCGGGACACCTACGACGGCAAGCCGAGCCTGACCGCACTGCCGCTGTCGCACGCGTTCGGGATGATCGTGACGATCGTCGGGACGTTCATCGAGGAGCAGCGCGGCCCGTCGGTGCTGATGCGCTGGTTCGAGCCGGCCGGCTGGCTGCGGCTGGCGGCCGAGCACAAGGTCGGCGCCGGCCAGCTGGTCCCGTCGATGCTCGCGCTGCTGCTGCAGCAACCGGTGGAGGACTACGACCTGTCCGAGCTGACGTACCTCAGCGTCGGCGCCGCGCCGCTGCCGGCGGCGGTGCGCGCGGAGTGGGAGCGGCGGGTGCCCGGCGCGGCACTGCTGGAGGGCTACGGCTGCACCGAGTCCGGCGCGGTGATCTCCAGCTCGACGCTGGACGACCGGCGCAGCGGGTCGGTGGGTCGGCCGCTGCCCCGCTACCAGGTGCGGGTGGTCGACGCCGGCGGCCGGGACGTGCCGGCGGGCACCGACGGCGAGATCTGGGTACGCGGGCCCGGCGTGATGACCGGCTACTGGCACGACCCGGAGACCACCGCCGACACCCTCGCCGAGGGCTGGCTGCACACCGGCGACGTCGGCCACCTCGACGCCGACGGCTACCTCTGGCTCGTCGACCGGAAGAAGGACCTCATCATCCGCAGCGGGGTCAACGTGTTCCCCCGCGACGTGGAAGAGGTCCTGCTCGAGCACCCTGGCATCGCCGCGGCCGCGGTGGTCGGCCGGCCGGACCCGGTCCGGGGCGAGGAGGTGGTCGCGTTCGTCGCACCCCGCCCGGGAACGACGCTGGACCCGGCCGAGGTCGAGGCGTTCGCGGCGGGTCGGCTGTCCGGCATCCACCGCCCGCACGACGTCAAGGTGGTCGACGCCATCCCGGTCACGAGTGTCGGCAAGACCGACCGTAAGGCCCTGCGGGCGCTGCTGGTCGCGACCTGACCACTGTGGACAGCGCCGTCGGCGACGGCCACGATCGGCGCATGTCCTGGCAGGCGGATGTCCTCGGCGCGGGGTACGAGCAGCAGGTCCTCGAGCTGGGCCCGGACCCGGACGGCGAGGGCGAGGCCGTCGCGGTGCTGGTCCGCCGGACGGTGAGGGAGGCCGTCGGCGGCGTCGTGCTCTACGTGCACGGCTTCGCCGACTACTTCTTCCAGACCGAGCTCGCCGACTTCTTCGCCGAGCGCGGTTTCGCCTTCTATGCCCTGGACCTGCGCAAGTCCGGTCGGGCCCGGCGCGCCGACCAGACCGCGCACTACGTCTCCGACCTCGCCCTGTACGAGGTGGAGCTGGAGCGCGCGCTCGCCGTCGTGACGGCCGAGCACCCCGGGCTGCCGGTGGTCGCGGTCGCGCACTCGACCGGCGGCCTTGTCCTGCCGCTGTGGCTGGACCGTCGCCGCGCCCGCGGCGAGGTCGCGCCGGTGGCCGCGCTGGTGCTGAACAGCCCGTGGTTCGACCTGCAGGGCAGACCGGTGCAGCGTGGACCGGTCACCCAGGCGCTGCGGGTGCTGGCGAAGCTGCGGCCGATGCGCACCCTGCCGCCGCTGCCGACCACGTACGGCCACAGCATCCACGTCAGCGGCGCCGGCGAGTGGGAGTTCGACCTGGCCTGGAAGCCGCTGGCCGGCTTCCCGGTGACCGTGGGCTGGCTCAACGCGATCCGCCGCGCGCACGCCCGACTGCACCACGGCCTGGACGTCGGCGTCCCGTCGCTGATCCTGCGCTCGGAGCGGACCCACTTCGCCAAGACCTACTCGGCGCAGGACGCCCGGGCCGACACCGTCCTCGACGTACGCCAGATCGCCCGCTGGGCCGGCTGTCTCGGCGGCGAGACGACGATCGTCCCGATCCACGACGCCCGGCACGACGTGTTCCTGTCCGTGCCGGAGGTACGCAAGCAGGCCTACGACCGGCTCGACGCGTGGCTGCGTGACCACGCCCTGCCCGGCTGAGGCCGGGCGCCGGTGCAGTCCGGCGGCGGATTACCGGCGGCGGAGGAGCAGCCCTGAGGTGACGACGCCGGCCGCCGACGGCAGGAGCGCGAGGATGCCCCACACCGGCGGGAAGATCTGCGCGCCATACTCGGTGGTCGCGAGCAGGAGCACGGCCAGCGCGGCGGTGACCACCACCGTGGTGACCGCGAGGACCGGCGCCGACCGCCGGTGTGCCCGCGCGGCGCGGAACACCAGCAGCGACAGCAGCACGTCGACCACCGCGACGGTGTAGACGAGGCCGTACAGCAGGTTCGGATCCGCCTCCTTGCCGTACGGCGCGTACACCGCGGCGGCGTGGTCGACGAGGCTCTGACCGCCGGCCTGGTCGACGACCGCCGCGACCAGCAGGACCGCCGAGAGCACGACCGACGACATCGCGGCGCCGGCCGCCCCGCGCCGGCCACGGGTGGGAGCGACAGGCGGAGAAGATAGTGACAGTGACTCTCTCATGCGAGCGACTGTACGAAGAGCTGGATCGGAGAGTCAAGTTCTTTAGACAGTGACTTGCAGAACTGTCGAGGCCGTCTGTACGGTCGCGGTGTGGGCACCGGGCTTCGGGAACGCAAGCGGCTGTCCGCCATGCGCACCATCCAGGAACGGGCGCTCGACCTGTTCGACGAGCGCGGCTTCGACGCGGTCACGATCGAGGAGATCGCTGCCGCGGCGGAGGTGTCGCCCTCGTCGGTGTACCGCTGGTTCGGCACCAAGGAAGGGCTCATCGTCGCCGACGAGTTCGACAGCATGAGCCAGGAGGCGGTCCGCGAGATCCTCGATGTGAACGACCCCGTCGGCAGCCTGATCCAGATCGTGGTCAGGTACGAGTCGGCACCGCAGCAGGCGGATCAGACCTCGGGCAGCCCGTGGCGCCGGGTGCGCTACTTCTTCCAGGAACCGTCGGTGCGCACGGCCGCGCTCGCCGAGCTCGACCGGGCCGGTTCCCGGATCGCGCCGCTGCTGGCGGGCAGCAACGGGATGACCGAGGCGCAGGCCCGGGTGGTCGCGAACGCGCTCGTGTTCGGCTACTTCGCCGCGCTCGAGCAGTGGTACCTGGACGGCGGCGACCAGCCGATCGCCACGTACGTCGAGGAGGGCCTGCGGCCCCTGCGCACGATCTGGCGACCGCCCGCGCTGACGACCTGAGGGTTCGTCATGCAGAGCCGCGGGAGCGCAGGCCAGCTACATGCAGCTCGGCTCCGCTGGGATCCCGGGGTCGCCGCGCGTACGGTGACGGGCGAGGCTCCCATGTTCGACGACGTTTCGCTGGCCGACCCGCACACCGTGCCGACCCGGTTCTGGCACCGGCTCGACGACGGCCGGGTGCAGTGCGACGTGTGCCCGCGGGCCTGCCGGTTGCACGAGGGACAGCGCGGGCTGTGCTTCGTCCGGGCCCGGACCGACGACCAGATCGTGCTCACCTCGTACGGGCGGTCGAGCGGCTTCTGCGTCGACCCGGTGGAGAAGAAGCCGCTCAACCACTTCCTACCGGGCTCCGCTGTGCTGTCCTTCGGCACCGCGGGCTGCAACCTCGCCTGCAAGTTCTGCCAGAACTGGGACATCAGCAAGTCCCGGGAGATCGACACGCTCGCCGATGCGGCGGATCCGGAGGCGCTCGCACTGGCGGCCGAGGCGAGCGGAGCGCGCAGCGTCGCGTTCACCTACAACGATCCGACGATCTTCCTCGAGTACGCCGCGGACGCTGCCGACGCCTGCCGCGAGCGGGGCATCCGGTCGATCGCCGTCTCCGCCGGCTACATCTGCGCGGAGCCGCGGCGGGAGCTGTACGGCCACCTCGACGCCGCGAACGTCGACCTCAAGGCGTTCACCGAGGACTTCTACCACCGGGTCTGCGCCGCGCGCCTGGCCCCCGTGCTGGAGACGCTGGAATACCTGGTGCACGAGACGGGGGTGTGGGTCGAGATCACCACGCTGCTCATCCCCGGCCGTAACGACTCCGACGCCGAGATCGACGCCGAGACCCGATGGATCGCCGAGCACCTCGGTCCGGACGTGCCGCTGCACTTCACCGCGTTCCACCCGGACTACAAGATGCGCGACGTGCCGCCCACGCCGCCGGAGACCCTCAGCCGGGCCAGGCGCATCGGGCTCGGCAACGGCCTGCGCTACGTCTACACCGGCAACGTCCACGACGAGGACGGCGGCACCACCCGTTGCCCGTCGTGCGGGACGGCCGTCGTGGTGCGGGACTGGTACGCCATCCGGGGCTACCGGCTCACCGACGAGGGCCGGTGCGCCTCGTGCGGCGCGGCGGTCGCTGGTGTCTACAGTGGACCGCGCGGCAGCTGGGGACGGCGCCGGCTGCCGGTGTCGTTGAACCGGCGGTGACCACCGTCCATAGTGGACCCTCTGGTCGCCGCCGGCCCGCGGTGGCCGGGAGGTTCTACCCGGCCGACCCGGCCCGGCTGGCCGCCGACGTCGACGCGCTGCTGTCGGCCGCGGCGGCGTCCACCTGCGACCGGTTGCCGGCGCTGGTCGTGCCGCACGCCGGCTACCGCTACTCGGGACAGGTGGCGGCGATGGCCTACGCCCTCGCGCGGACGTGGTCGCCGGCCCGGGCGGTGCTGCTCGGGCCGGCCCACTTCGTCCCGCTGACCGGGTCCGCGGTGCCGCGGGCGGCGGAGTGGTCGACGCCGCTGGGTCCCGTACCAGTGGATGCGGCCGCATGGGAACGAGCCACGTCGGTCCCCGGCGTGCGGGCGGCGGACGAGCCGCATGCGGGCGAGCACTCGATGGAGGTGCAGGTGCCGTTCCTGCAACGCTCGCTCGACCCGCGGTTGCCCGTCCTGCCGGTTGTCACCGCGGCGGCTCCGGACGACGTGGCGGACCTGCTGGACGCGGTCGTCGGGCCGGACACGCTGGTCATCGCCAGCACGGACCTGAGCCACCATCTGCCGGACGCGGAGGCGCGCCGCCGGGACGGCCGCACGCTCGACGCCGTGCTGGCGCTCGACCCGGGCGGCATCGGACCCGGGTCGGCCTGCGGTGCCGCCGCCCTGCGCGGCCTGCTCACCTGGGCCGGCCGCACCGGTCGTGCCCCCACGCTGCTGTGTTACCGCACCTCCGCGGACGCGACCGGCGACCGGAGCCGCGTGGTCGGCTACGCATCGCTAGCCCTGGCCTGACCGCCGTCCGCTCGCTCGCTCTAGCCTCGGTGTCGTGTTCGACGGTTTCGAGGTGTTCGACGTCGAGGTCGACGGCGTACGGATCCACGGTCGCCGCGGCGGGTCGGGGCCGCCGGTGCTGCTGCTGCACGGGATACCGGAGACGCACCTGATGTGGCATCGGGTTGCACGCGCGCTCGCCGACCGGTTCACCGTCGTTGCCACCGATCTACGCGGGTACGGCGACAGCAGCAGCCCGCCGTCGGCGGCGGACCATGGGCCGTACGCGATGCGGGAGATCGCGCGCGACCAGGTCGCGCTCATGGGCGTGCTCGGCCACCGGCGCTTCGCGGTCGCCGGCCACGACCGTGGTGGCCGCTGCGCCTACCGGATGGCCCTCGACCGCCCCGACGTGGTGGACCGGCTTGCCGTGCTCGACATCGTCCCCACCGCCGACGCGTTCGCCCGCGCCGACGCCCGGTTCGCCCTAGGCTACTGGGTCTGGTCCTTCCTCGCCGCGGACGATCCGATCCCTGAACGACTCATCGCGGGCGACCCGGGCGCGTTCGTCGACCACATGCTCGACGGCTGGTCCTCCGACCCTTTCGCATTCCCACCCGAGGTTCGCGCCGAGTACGTCCGATGCTTCAGCGACCCCGCGACGGTGCACTCCATCTGCGAGGAGTACCGGGCCGCGGCCACCCTCGACGTCGACCACGACAACGCCGACCGCGGCCGCCGGCAGATCCGCTGTCCCGTGCTCGCCCTCTGGTCGCTAGACGGCCCACTTCCGGAGTGGTACGGCGATCCGCTCGAGCTCTGGCGCCCGTGGGCACCTCACGTCCGGGGCCACGCCGTCCCGGGCGGTCACTTCCTCCCCGAGGAACGCCCCACCGACGTCACCACCGCACTTCACGCGTTTCTCACGCAGCCGTCGGCGGGTGTCGATCCGCGGACAGGTCGTTCGTGGTGAGGGTGCAGGACCCGCTCACCGGAGGAAGGGTGATTCAGATGGAAGCCAAGAACCTCGCCGACCTGTACGGACTGCCGCCGGTCGACTGGGACCGGGTGGAAGCCAGGCTGAACCGCGGCCCGGAGGCGCTGGCCGGCACCGGCGATTCGGACAACCGGAGCTGGTTGGCCACCACGAACGCCGACGGCAGCCCGCACCTGACCGGGCTCGGCCCGCTGTACGTGTCCGGGCTGTTCTACTTCACCACCGGGGAGGGGACCCGCAAGGCGCGCAACCTGGCCCGGGATCCCCGGTGCACGCTCGGCATCTCCACCGACGAGTTCGACCTCGCGGTCGAGGGGGACGCCGCCCTCGTCGACGACCCCGACGTCGTCGCGGACCTGGTCGGGCGCTGGGTCGCCGGTGGGTGGCCGGCACGCGTCGACGCGACCGGGACCGCGCTCACGGCCGAGTACAGCGCGCCGTCGGCCGGGCTGCCGCCGTGGCAGGTCTACCGGATCACCCCCCGGCAGGCGACCGTGGTCCTCGCCGCCGCACCCGGCGGAGCCACCCGCTGGCGGTTCCGCTGAGCGTGCGGACAACGGGGCGGCTGCGTCTGGAGCCCATCGGGCCGGAGCACGCGCACGATGTGTGGCTGCTGTACCAGGACCCGGCGGTCGTGAGGTGGGTCGACGGTCCCTGGTCACCGGAGCAGGCCGAGGCATTCGCGGCCGGCTGGCGGCGCCGGTGGGAGCAGGACTCGGTCGGGAAGTGGATGGCCTACCTGCACGACGGCACCCTGGTCGGCCGGGGCGGGCTGTCGCGCATGCCGGCCGATGCGAGGTCCACGACGCAGATCCAGCGGCTGGTCGACCCGTGCTGGCATGCCGACCGGCTGGAGATCGGCTGGGCACTGCGCAGCGAGTTCCACGGCCAGGGCTACGCGAGTGAGATCGGCCGGGAAGGTCTCGTGTTCGCCAGGGACGTCCTGGCGGCGCGGGGCGTGGTCGCCTTCACCGAGCGGCACAACGTCAACTCCCGCGGCGTCATGGAGCGCATCGGGATGACCTACACCGGCGAGATCCGCTGGCGCGGGCTCGTGGAAGGGCAGGCCGAACAGCAGGATGCCGCGCCCTTCGCCGTCTATGTGACCCAGCTGACCGGGTCCTGACCGGACGCAGGATGGTCTGGCAGCATCGGACTGCGGCAGCCCACCTGAGGGCCCTCGGAGGGCGGCCAGGGGTCAGCCGGGAGTGCCGGTGTAGAAGGCGGTGGTGCGGTCGGCGGCGGCACGGGCCTCGGTCCGGTCGGCGCCGGCGGCCACGCTCGCCTCGCACCAGGCGTCGCTGGAGGCGGCGTAGAACCGGCGGCCCTCGTCCGAGGCGGACCACTCGGCCACCTCGGCTGGGTCCATCGCCTTGCCGGTGGTCAGGTGCAGGGACAGGCCCGCCAGGACGCCGTCCCAGCCCACGCCTACCGCGCCGGGGCCGAACTGCGCCCACCGCTCGTCGTCGACGTGTGCGATGTGGTGCAGCTGGAAGAGGGTCCGGCCGTCGCCCTCGTCGGTCAGCCGCAGCTCGATCCAGCTCGTGTCGCCGCCCATCTCCCAGGTCGCGTCGAATCCGTCCGGCGGGTCGCAGCGGGTCACGGTGCCGCCCGCGTTGCCCTCCAGCTGGTAGCGGCCGCCTTCCTTCAGCTCCCCGCTCACCGGCAGGAACCAGCGCGGGATCCGTTCCGGGTTGGTGGAGGCGTCCCAGACGTCCGCGAGCTCGGCCGGGTAGCTGCGGGACACCGTGATGACCCTGGCCTCGCCGGCCGCCAGCACCCGACCGCCCACCTCCCGGCGGACCGCGCTGATCTGTTCGGTGACATCGATCATGGTCGCTTCCTCCGCTCGTGCTTTCCTCGCGCCAGCTCGGTGGCCAGCGCGTCCAGGTGCGGCGTCCAGAACCGGCGGAACGGGTCGAGCCAGTCGTCGACGACGCGCAGTGGTTCGTGCGCCACCGCGTAGAGCCGGCGCGGCCCGTCCGGCCGCACCGTGGTGAAACCGTTGTTCCGCAGCACCTTCAGATGCTGGGAGACGGCCGGCTGGGAGATGCCGAACTCGCGCCGGATGACCTCGCAGACCGCACCGGAGGTCAGCTCGCCGTCCCGGAGCAGCTCAAGGATCCGGCGGCGCACCGGATCGCCGAGTACGTCGAACGCGTGCACTGGCCCAGCGTATGAGTGGTCGCTTATATAAGTAAAGGCTTAGATTGAGTCGGGCAGCGCGGCGTAGGCGCGGACCGGGAAGGTGCCGAAGCCGACGACGCGCGGTGGTGCGGCCGTGAACCGGGCTCCGGTCGGCGGCAGCCGGTCGAGGCCGGTGAGGTGTTCGACGACGGGGATACCGGCGGCGAGCAGCACCGAGTGCGCCGGTCGGGCCGGGTCGCCGGTGTCGTCGATGTTGACTGCGTCGATGCCGACCAGCCGGGCGCCGTGCTCGGCGAGCCACCGGGCGCCCGCCGCGGTCAGGTACGGCGCGTCCTGCGCGTAGGCCGGCGTTCCCCAGCCCCGGTCCCCGCCGGTGTGCAGCAGCACCGCCTTGCCGGTCACCTGGACCGCGGCCAGGGCGCCCACGTCGACCTCGCGCAGTCCGCTACCGGCAACCCGGACGACGACCGTGTCGAGGTCCGCGAGCACGTCCAGCGCAAGCCCGGCCAGGTCGGCTCCGCCGGCGTACCGGTGGAACGGGCTGTCCAGATACGTGCCGGTGTTGCCCAGCATGCTGATCCGGTCGATCGCGAACTCCGCCGCCCCGCGGTATGCCGCCCGCGACGCCTCCCGGGTCAGGTGCGGAGTGATCTCCGGGCCGGGCAGACCGGGATAGGTGATCATGCGGTCCTCGATCGGGTGGCTGAGCTCGACCCACGCCCGCCGCCGCGCCGGCGCGCCGGTGTGGTCGCTCGGGCCACCGCGGGTGCCCTTGTGCTGCTCCGGGAACAGCCGCAGCCCCGTCACCTCGACCCGGTCGACCATCAGCAGGGCCAGCGAGGCGACGAACAACGCACCGACCTCGGCGGCGGACACCTCGGCGTGCGGGACGTCGACGCGGAAGTCGCGCGCGGTCAACCCGCCGCCGTTGCTGAAGGTCACGGTCGCGTCGAACTGCGCGCGGTACTCAGGCTCGGACACCCCGCCACCATGCCGCCCATCCCGCGCCCGGGGAAGTCCCGCGACGGGCTCAGCCGGCGGCGCCGAACCACCTGGGCAGGTGGGCGAGCAGGTCCTGCTGGTCCGCACCGACCCAGGCGACGTGGCCGTCCGGTCGCAGCAGCACGGCGGGCGCGTCCAGCTCCTCGCTCACGTCGACGACGTGGTCGACCCGATCCGCCCACCCGGCGACCGAGAGCCGGCCGGTCTGGTCGAGCAGCAGCCCACGACCGCGATGCATCAGCCCGTAGAGGCGCCCCTGCTTCAGGGCCACATCGCGCAACCGCCGGCCGAGCAGTCCGTCGCCCCCGCCGAAGTCGTAGCGGACCCCGATCCCGGTGATCTTCTCGATCAGATACCGGTTCACGTCTTCGAAGTCCATCAGATCGGCCACCAGCCGGCGCACCGCCTGCGGACCCGGCTCGGTGGACAGCAGCTCCATCTGCGCGCGGCTGGTGTTGAGGACGTCCTCGGCCACCGGGTGCCGCTCGGAGTGGTAGCTGTCCAGCAGGTCTTCCGGCGCCCAGCCGTCGAGCTGGGCGGCCAGCTTCCAGCCGAGGTTGACCGCGTCCTGGATGCCGAGGTTGAGGCCCTGCCCGCCGGTCGGCGGGTGGACGTGCGCCGCGTCCCCGGCCAGCAGCACGCGGCCGACCCGGTAGCGCTCGGCCAGCCGGGTGGCGTCGCCGAAGCGGGACAGCCAGCGCGGGGAGTGCACGCCGAAGTCGGTGCCGGCGTAGGCGCGCAGCTGCCGCCTGAACTCCTCGAGGGTCGGCGGTGCCGAGCGGTCCTCGGCCAGCCCCTCGGCGGGTACGACGACGCGGTACGCCCCGCCGCCGACGGGTCCGAGCCCGAACCGCTTCTGGGTCGTGCGGATCTCGGTCACCACGGCCGCCACCTCCTCCGGTGGCATGGTCGCCTCCATCTCGCCCAGCAGCGTGTCGACCTTGCTGGGCTCGCCGGGGAAGGCGACGCCGAGCAGCTTGCGCACGGTGCTGCGGCCGCCGTCGCAACCGACGAGGTAGCGCGCGCGCAACCGGCTGCCGTCGGCCAGCTCGGCGGTCACCCCGCCGTCGTCCTGGCCGAGCCCGACCAGCTCGGAGCCGCGCCGGATCTCGGTGCCGACCTCGGCGGCGTGCTCGGCGAGCAGGCGATCGGTGACGGGTTGCGGGATGCCGAGGGTGTAGCCGTGCGCTGTGTCCAGCCGGTCCGGCAGGTTCTTCGCCAGCTTGTCGATGCCGGCGAAGAAGTTGCCGAGCGGATACCGCGTTCCGTGCTCGAGGAACCGGTCCAGCAGCCCGCGCTGGTCCATCACCTCGATGCTGCGCACGTGCAGCCCGAGCGAGCGGACGTACGGGGCGGGCTTCTCCTCCTTCTCCAGTACGAGCACCTGCACCCCGTGCAGGCGCAGCTCGCCGGCCAGCATCATGCCGGTCGGTCCGCCTCCGGCGATGATCACGTCCGTCATGGATCTCCGCTCTGACGAATGGACTTTCTGTCAGACCCTCGCGCGGTCCTCGCGCCGGCGAATTCTGCGGCACGAACGGGGTCTTGCCGCAAGGCCCCCTGTGCGCTATATGTTGAAAGTGGCAGGGAGTGTCGATGCTCCCTGCCTTTCTCGTCCAATGTGGACGGACGAGAACGGCGGTAGGATCCGGTCAGGATCAGCCCGCCTGACGATGCGGAGGAAAGCGATGGCCGACGCGGCCGCTCCCGCTGCCGGCGAGACACTTGACGCGCTGTTCGGGGGTGGTCAGCCGGCACGCCCGGCGTTCGTCGTTCCCGACGACGGGCAGGTGCTGAGCTACTCGGAGATGGCCGACCGGGTCGAGACCCTGGCGGGTCGGCTGGCCGCGGCCGGGGTCCGGCGCGGTGACCGGGTGGCGCTGACGCTGCCCAACAGCCCCGACTTCGTCCAGCTGCTGCTCGCGATCACCTTGCTCGGCGCGGCGGCGGCACCGCTCAACCCGGCGTACACGGAGCCGGAATACACGTTCTACCTGGAAGACGTCGCTCCTCGACTGCTGCTGATGCCGGCCGGCATGCCCCCGGCCGCGACCGCCGCCGCGGCCGCCACCGGCACCGCGGTGCTGGGCGTCGCCGACGTCGCCGGCGGCCCGCCGGACCTGCTGCGCGACGGCGAGCCGGTGAGCGGCCGGGCCGGGTTCGCGCGCGGCACGCCGGACGACGTCGCGATCGTCCTGCACACCAGCGGCACCACGAGCCGGCCGAAGCAGGTGCCGCTGCTGCAGCGCAACCTCATGGCCTCCACCAGGAACGTCGCCGCCCACTTCCGGCTCGGCCCGGACGACGTGTCGTTCTGCGTGATGCCGCTGTTCCACGTGCACGGCCTGGTCGCGTCGACGTTCGCCGCGCTGTCCGCGGGCGGGACCGTGGTGTCCCCGCGCCGGCTCACCCCGCAGCGGTTCTGGCGGCAGGCCCGCGAGTGCGGCACGACCTGGCTGTCGGCCGGGCCGACGCTGCACCAGATGCTGCTGGACAAGATCGACTCCGAGGGCGCCCCGGGCACGTTGCGGTTCGTCCGCTCGTGCAGCTCGGCACTGTCGCCCGAGCTGCTGCATCGGGCCGAGAACGCGTACGGGGTGCCGATGCTGGAGTCGTACGGGATGACCGAGGCCAGCCACCAGATGGCCGCCAACCCGCTGCCGCCCGGCGAGCGGATACCCGGCTCGGTCGGTGTGTCGGCCGGGACCGAGCTCGGAATCGTCGACGCCACCGGCCGCTTCCTGGCCGCGGGCGAGCCCGGCGAGGTCGTCATCCGCGGACCGGGCGTGATGTCCGGATACGTGAACAACCCGAAGGCGACGGCCGAGGCGTTCTTCGGCCCCTGGTTCCGCACCGGCGACCGCGGCGTTCTCCGGGACGGCTACCTCTTCCTGGAGGGCCGGATCAAGGAGATGATCATCCGCGGCGGGGAGAACATCTCCCCGGCCGAGATCGAGCAGGCGCTGCTCGCCCACCCGGCGGTGACCGACGCGGTCTGCTTCGGCGTACCGGACGACAAGTACGGCGAGCTGCCGGCCGCGGCGGTCACCCTCAGCAGCGACGTCGAGCCCCGCGAGCTGATCGGCTTCTGCCGGGAGCGGCTGGCCGCGTTCAAGGTCCCCGCGGTGATCCACGTGCTGCCGCAGATCCCCCGCACGGCGACCGGCAAGGTGCAGCGCCGCCGGGTCGGCGAGTTCGTGGCCAGCGGCCAGGCGACCGGATGAGGTTCGCGGTCCTTGGCGCCGGCGCCATCGGCGCGTACGTGGGGGCGGCGCTGGACCGCGGCGGCGCGGACGTGACGCTGATCGCCCGCGGCCCGCACCTGGCGGCGATGCGGGACCACGGCGTGCAGGTCCGCTCGCCGCGCGGCGACTTCACCGCCCGTCCGGCGGCGACCGACGACTGGGGCGCGGTGTCCGACGCCGACGTGGTCTTCGTCGCGCTCAAGGCATACAGCCTGCCGGAGATCGCGGGTCAGCTCGGCAAGCTGCTCGCGCCGCACGCGGCGGTGGTCTGGGCCCAGAACGGCATCCCCTGGTGGTATTTCCAGTCGCTGCCGGCACCCCCTGGCGGACCGGTGCTGCAGAGCGTCGACCCCGGCGCGGCGATCAGCGCGGCGATCCGGCCCGAGCACAACGTCGGCTGCGTCGTCTACTGCTCGACGGAGATCATCGAGCCCGGCGTCATCCGGCACATCGAGGGAACCCGGTTCACCATCGGCGAACCGGACGGGTCGGACAGCGAACGCTGCCGGCAGATCTCCGCCGCGTTCAAGGCGGGCGGGCTGCGCGCACCGGTGGAGTCGCAGCTGCGCGACCAGATCTGGCTCAAGCTCGTCGGCAACGCCGCGTTCAACCCGATCACCGCGCTCACCGGCGCGACTCTCGGCCAACTCGGCGACCTGCCGGAGATGCGCGAGCTGCTGGCGGCGATCTTCGCCGAGTGCGCGGCCGTGGCGGACCGGTTGGGAGTCAGCTTCCCGGTCTCGCTCGACCGGCGGCTGGAGGCCGGGCTGGCGGTGGGCGACCACAAGACGTCCATGCTGCAGGACCTGGGGGCGGGCAAGCGGCTCGAGCTGGACTGCATGACCGGCGCGGTGACCGAGCTCGCCGGCCGGCTGGGCGTCGAGGTGCCGCACGTGCAGGCCGTGCATGCCTGCGCGCGCCTGCTCGACCGGCTGAACCGCGCCGACTGAGCCGACCGGCGCACCCTCAGGGTGGGGCCGGGCGGGTAGCCAATATTGGGCGCTGGACCGCTCAGGTGGCCGGGGCGACGCTGGAGTGGACCCCGGAGAATCCGAGGCGGATCGGAAACGAGGCGAACGACCATGGGAGTCTTGATCGGGAGGACTCCGGACCGCAGGCCGGACCCGCCGAGCACGGTGCAGCGGATGCGCGCCGCGGCGCTGTTCGCATCGACCCTCCAGGCGTCCGAGCACCCGTCCGCCGAGCAGGTACGCGGGGCGGTCGCGACGACGCTGCGGCGACTCGGGACGGCTGGTTGCTCCGCCCGGCTGGCGGCCGAGTTCGGCGATCATCCCGAGCTCGCGGCGGCCCGGATGGCCTGGGCGCTTGCCACCATTCGCAACGACTACCGGGCTCCGGACTCCGTTCCGCCGCTGGTGCTGGCCCTCGCCGGCTGACGCCGCCGGCTGACGCGGCCTGCCGCGTGGCGGCGGACGAACGTCGGCAACCGTCGGCGAGCTCCCGCTGCTGTTGGTCGGCACGTATCCGGTTCGGGCAGCGCCGGTTGGCCGGTTTCCGCTAGGCGACGACAGGGACGCGGGCCATCGAGGCGCGGACCCGCTCCTCGGGGTAGTCGAAGTCGGTGAGCTCGCCGCGGAAGTAGGCGTCGTACGCGGCCATGTCGAAGTGGCCGTGCCCGCACAGCGCGGTGAGGATCACCTTGGCCTCGCCGGTCTCGGCGCAGCGGCGCGCCTCCCGGACGGCGGCTGCGATCGCGTGCGTCGGCTCCGGCGCCGGGACGATCCCCTCGGTCCGGGCGAACCGGACGCCGGCCTCGAAGCACTCGTTCTGGCCGATCGCCTCCGCCTCGACCAGGCCCAGCTCGTACACGTGGCTGAGCAGCGGGGACATTCCGTGGTAGCGCAGCCCACCGGCGTGGATGGGGTCCGGGATGAAGTCGTGGCCGAGCGTGTGCATCTTCACCATCGGCGCGAGGCCGGCGGTGTCCCCGTAGTCGTAGCGGTATTCGCCCTTGGTCAGGCTCGGGCAGGCCGCCGGCTCGACGCAGCGGATGACCGGGTCGATCTTCCCGGCCAGCTTCTCGCGCAGGAACGGGAACGCCAGCCCGCCGAAGTTCGAGCCGCCGCCGGTGCAGCCGACGATGACGTCCGGGGTGTCCCCCACCATCGCCAGCTGGGCGACCGCCTCCTCGCCGATGACGGTCTGGTGCAGCAGGACGTGGTTGAGCACGCTGCCCAGCGCGTAATGCGTGTCCGGCGACTGCGCGGCCTTCTCCACCGCCTCGCTGATCGCGATGCCGAGGCTCCCGGTGCTGTCGGGGTCGTCGGCCAGCACCGCCCGCCCGGACTCCGTCAGCGGCGACGGGCTGGAGTGCACGGTCGCGCCCCAGGTTTCCATCATCGAGCGGCGGTACGGCTTCTGCCGGTAGGAGGCGGCGACCATCCAGACCTCGCACTCCAGCCCGAACTGGCTGCCGGCGAACGCGAGCGCGCTGCCCCACTGGCCGGCGCCGGTCTCGGTGGTCAGCTTCCGCACGCCCTCGATCGCGTTGTAGTACGCCTGCGGGACCGCCGTGTTCGGCTTGTGCGAGCCGGCCGGGCTCACGCCCTCGTACTTGTAGTAGATCCGGGCCGGCGTGCCGAGCGCCTTCTCCAGCCGGTGTGCGCGGTAGAGCGGCGAGGGCCGCCACAGCCGGTAGACCTCCCGCACCGGCTCCGGGATGTCGATGTACCGCTCACCGGACACCTCCTGGCCGATGAGCGCCATCGGGAACAGCGGCGCGAGGTCGTCCGGACCCACCGGCTCGTGCGTCGCCGGGTGCAGCGGCGGCGGGGGCGGCTCCGGCAGATCGGGCACCAGGTTGTACCACTGCGTCGGCATCGAGTCCTCGTCGAGCAGGATCTTGGTCTGCACCGCCCGCACCCCCTCAGTCACATCGGCCCGCCGGACATCGTGCCACCTCGCGCCCGCGGCGGGGTCCGGTCGACCTGCAAGGATCCGGAGCCAGCGCAGGGGCGGACGAACGGAGCGGCATGTCCTTCGGGTGGCGGGAGTTCCCCGGCGGCACGGTGTACGCGCTCTGCGACGGCACCGGCCCGTTCTTCCGGAGCCGGGACGAGGCGTTCCCGGACGCGATCGCGCAGACGTGGGCGGCGGCCGACCGGTACGACCCGGCCGCCGCGGGCGAGGGCGGGCAGTGGATCCTGCACTTCCACTGCTACGCGATCCGGTTCGACGACGGCCGTACGGTCCTGGTCGACGCCGGCATCGGCCCGGCGGACGCGCCGAGCAAGGCGTGGGCGCCGGTGCCCGGGCAGCTGCCCGAGCAGCTGGCCAGGGCCGGCATCGAGCCGGCCGCAGTGGACGCGGTGGTGCTCACCCATCTGCACACCGACCACATCGGCTGGGCCGCCGGCGCGCTGTTCCCGAACGCCCGGCACGTGCTGCAGCGGGGCGAGGCCGACGCGCTCGGCGGCCCGCTGGCCGAGGCGCTGCTCGACCCGCTGTGGGCGGCGGACCGGCTGCAGCTGGTGGACGGCGACGTGACCCTGCTGCCGGGCCTGCAGCTCCGCCATACACCTGGTCACACACCCGGACACCAAGTGGTGCTGCTGCACACCGGGGACGAGACGGTCGCCCTCACCGGCGATCTGCTGGTGCACGCCGCGCAGCTACTCGATCCCGCGCTCGCATACCTGCTCGACGACGACCCGGACGCGGCGCGGGCGGCCCGGACCGCGCTGCTCGACGAGCTGCGCGGCGGGCCCGCGGTGCTGGCCGCCGCGCACCCGAGCGAGCCGTTCCACCGGGTGCCGGCCGCTCGCTAGCCGAGCGGCGCGCCGGCGCGGACGATGGTGGCGTGGCCGGGCGGGTGAGGATGACCGCGGCGATCGTGCTCTTCGGCGCGCTCGCGGCCTGCTCCGGCGGCGGGTCCGCGGAGCAGGACCCGGACGCCACCGCGCGGCTGCTGCGGGCGGTGGCCGGCGACGACGTGGCCGGCGTCCGGGCGGCCGTGGCCGACGGAGCCGACCTGGAGCGCCGGGACCGGGACCGGCGTACGCCGCTGGTCGCCGCGACGAAGGCCGATCGGGTCGAGGTCGCCCGGGTGCTGCTGCAGGCCGGAGCCGACCCCGACGCGAAGGACGACCTGCAGGACTCGGCCTTCCTCTACGCGGGCGCGGAGGGGCTGACCGAGATCCTCGCGATGACCCTCGACCACGGCGCCGACGTCACGAGCACCAACCGGTTCGGCGGCACCGCGCTCATCCCGGCTAGCGAACACGCGCACGTCGAGGCGGTACGCATGCTGATCGCGGCCGGCGTGCCCGTCGACCACGTGAACAACCTCGGCTGGACCGCCCTGCACGAGGCGATCGTCCTGGGCAACGGCGACCGGGACCACGTCGCGGTGGTGCGGTTGCTGCTCGAGGCCGGTGCGGACGCGACCATCCCGGATCGCGACGGCACGCTCCCGCGGCAGCTCGCCGTCGACGCCGGCCACACCGCGATCGTCGCGGAGCTTGACCGGCATCGGTGAGCGCCCGATCCGGCGCGGTCAGCAGCAGGACTCAGCCGGATGGGTCGCGCCGCGCCGGCAGAGCAGGCGGGACGGGCGCAAGGCGGCCACCGGGTCGCGGCCGGTCTCCGGCGCGGTCGTCACCGAGCCGCGACTGGTCTCTGCCGCGGTGCGCCGGCCGCCGCCGGTGGTCTAGGTCGTACAGGAACGGTTCGTGGTGCATGCCGGCGACGCTAGGCAGCGGTCGGGGCCGCGACATCGGCAGCGCATACCCACCTTGCCCGCCCGGATACCCATGCTGCCGGGCGCCGGTGGGCGCGCTGATACCGTCGACGCAGGAGGCCCGCCATGGTCTACCGAGTCCTCGCCGACGCCGTCGTCTTCCTCCACTTCGCGTTCATCACCTTCGTCGTGACCGGCCCGTACCTGGCCCGGCTCTGGCGGCCGGTGGTCTGGCTGCACCTGCCCGCGCTCGTGTGGGCGGTCGGCATCGTCGCGGTCGGGTACGAGTGCCCGCTCACCGCGCTGGAGAACCACTTCCGCCGGCTGGCCGACGAGCGCATCTACCCGGGCGGCTTCGTCGACCACTACATCGAGAACGTCATCTACCCGCAGCGCTACACCCCGCTGGTGCTGACCCTCGCCGCGATGGTGATCGCCGCCGGCTACGCCAGCCTGGTCCGCGCCGCGCACCCGGCCGCGCAACGGTGAGCCGTGCCGGCGCTGCCGGGATCAGCGCCGGCGGGCTCGGTAGGCGGCTACCGCGACGCGGTTGCCGCAGGCGGTGCTGCAGAACCGGCGGGACCGGTTGCGGGACAGGTCGAGCACGATCCCCGCGCAGCTCTGCTCCGCGCACACCGCCAGCCGGCTCAGCTCGCCGGCCCGGATGAGGTCGATCATCGCCATCGCGGTCTCGACCGCGATCCGGTCGGCCAGCGGTGCGCCGGCGTCGATCGCGTGCAGGTGGTAGTCCCAGCCGTCGTGCCGCACCAGCGCGGGGACCGCGTGCCGCTCGGCCAGGATCTCGTTGACGATCCGTACCGCCTCGTCCCGGTCGCTGGTCAGCAGCCGCCGCAGCGGGGCGCGCAGCGCGCGCACCGCGGCCAGCTCGGCCGCGTCGTGGGTCCGGGACCCGGTGTAGTCGTGCGCGGCGAAGAACTCGTCGAGCTCGTCCGGAGTCGTCATCGTGTCCGGCGGCTCCGCGGAGTTCACCAGCGCGACCGCGGCCTGCAACGCCGCGGTGGTGTCATGAGCGAAGACCACATTGACACCTTACATCCGGACGCCCTAGTGTCAGGAGTCATGGCGGTGTTGGCGCATGACACTCCGAGTGCGACCAGGGCCGGTACGCGATTGGCGTCCGGGCTGGGCCTGGCCGTCCTCTCGGCGTCGTCGTTCGGGCTGTCCGGCTCGCTCGCCCGCGGGCTGATGGACGCCGGCTGGTCCTCGGCCGCCGCCGTGGTGGTCCGGATCCTGCTGGCCGCCGCCGTGCTCGTTCCGATCGCGCTGGTGCAGCTGCGCGGGCGCTGGCGGCTGCTGGTCCGCAACCTGCGACTGGTCGCCGGCTACGGCCTGGTCGCCGTCGCCGGCTGCCAGCTCGCGTACTTCAACGCCGTCGCGCACATGCAGGTCGGCGTCGCGCTGCTGATCGAGTACACCGCGCCGGTCGCCGTGGTCGGCTGGCTCTGGCTCCGCCGCGGCCAGCGCCCCGGCCGGCTGACTGTGCTCGGCGTGCTGCTCGGCGCTGCCGGGCTCGTGCTGGTCCTCGACCTGATCTCCGGTGCGCAGGCCAGCACCACCGGCATCCTCTGGGCGCTCGGCGCGATGGTCGGCGCGGCGGTCTACTTTGTGCTCTCCTCCGACGAGGACAACGGGTTGCCGCCCACGGTGCTCGCCGCCGCCGGGCTCCTGCTCGGCGGGCTCACCCTGCTCGTGGCCGGCGCGGTCGGGATCCTGTCGCTGACCGCGTCCACCCGGCCGGTCGCCTTCCACGCGTTCACCGCGCCGTGGTGGCTGCCCGTGCTCGCGCTCGGCGTGGTGACCGCGGCCCTGGCCTACGGCACCGGCATCGCTGCGGCCCGGCGGCTCGGGTCGAGGCTGGCCTCGTTCGTGGCGCTGTCCGAGGTGCTGGTCGCGCTCGTCGCCGCCTGGCTGCTGCTCGGCGAGGTGCCGCACTGGATCCAGGTCGCCGGCGGCGTGCTGATCCTCGCCGGCGTCGTCTCGGTCAAGCTCGGCGAGCCGCGCGACGGCCAACAAGATCCACAAACACGCGCCGAGTCACTCACGTGAATGACCGAGTACCAAGGGGATCGGATCGCCGTGGTACTTCTCGGCAAAACCGATTTGGCCACCGCGTCGCAGGATTGCTAGCGTTCCGGCGATCGTGATCTATCGGCAGGAGGTGAGACCCGTGCACGCAGTATCCACAGCGGGCGCTCCCCTGCATTCCACGATCGCGCGACTGAGGTAGCCGCCACTCGGAGCGCCCGACACGCAACTCGCGAAAGGCGACTCCCATGAACACGACACCTTCTTCGACGCCGCGCATCAGCTCGACGACCACCTCCGATGGCATCCCGGTGCAGCAAGCGCCACCCCAAGGGAATTGGCCGATGCCCGACCAGCAGGTTGACGGCACAAGACGGGCGGGAAACGCAAACAAGCGAGCCTTGGTTCTCGCCGGCGGCGGAGCGGCAGGCAATGCGTGGGAGCTCGGTCTCATCGCCGGCCTTTCCGATGCCGGGGTCGACGTAACCGAGGCGGATCTCATCATCGGGATCTCGGCAGGAGCGACGGTGGCCGCCCAGATCACCAGCGGGACAGCGCCGGCCGAACTGTATGCCGCCATCCTGGCCGAGGCGCCACAGCCACCTCTACCGACTCGCGACGCCGGATCGGACCGGGGACGCGCTCCAAGTCTCTCGGGGCCCGACTATATGGAGTGGTCGAACGGGATCATCGGTTCTGCTCAGGATGCGTCCGACATGCGGCGCAGGATGGGCGCGGCGGCGCTCGACATGGATGCTCCCGACGGCTCCAGCCAGACGCGGTGGCGCGACATCGTCGCGGCCCGGCTTCCCAGCGAGCACTGGCCGCAACAGCCTGTGCTCATCACGGCGGTCGATGCTCGCACCGGGGAACCGGTCGTGTTCGACCGCCACAACGGAATCGACCTGGTG
>Ga0308175_100000282_pt1 | contig 38169 bp, 30 predicted proteins | sample PhyCR1_3_FD_203893 | JGI IMG/M metagenome (GOLD analysis project Ga0308175, IMG submission 203893) | Soil microbial communities from UC Gill Tract Community Farm, Albany, California, United States - DLSLS.C.R1 | ecosystem: Environmental > Terrestrial > Soil > Agricultural land | place: USA...
GCCATCGCGCTCCCTCCGTGGGAAGCGGCGCCGCGGAGGGAGGGGAGGCGTCGGGTCAGGCGAGATCTCGGATCCCCGCCGCGTGCACGATGTCGCCGTAGGAAGTGCTGTAGCGTAGCGCGGTGCGCGCCGACCGTTCCTTGCTCGCAGGGCTGTTCCTCGTCTGCCTGGCGAACATGTTGCTCGAGATCGTCGTGACGCGGCTGTTCTCGGCGATGATGTTCTATCACTTCACGTTCCTGGCGGTGGCCCTCGCGCTGTTCGGGATCGCGGCGAGCGGCGTCTACGTGTTCGTCGCGGGCGACCGGCTCGCGGTCGATCTGCGCGGCGAGATGGCGAAGGCCACCCGGCGGTTCGCGGCGGGGGCGCTGGTCGCGGTGGCGTACGCGATGGCGAACCCGATGGACATCATCATCGTCACGGGGGGAAACGCGATCCCGGAGTTCACGTCGCGCCAGGCCTGGCAGTTGATCTTCCTCGTCGGGATCACCGCGATCCCGTTCTTCTATGCCGGCCTGGTCGTCTCGCTCGCGCTGTCGTACCTCCGGCAGGACACCAACCGGGTCTACGCGTGGGACCTGGCCGGCGCGGCAGCCGCGGCGCTGCTGATCGGCGGCGTGCTGTCGCTCGTCGGGGGACCGACCGCGGTGCTCGTCGCGCTCGCGCTCGCGCTGGTCGCCGCGGCGCTGTTCGAGGGCAAGGGGGCGGCGCGCTGGGTCCTGGCCGCGGCGGGCGTCGCGCTCGTCGTGTGCAACCTCGCCAGGCCGATCATCCGGGTGCCCACGACCAAGGGCGTCAAGGTCGAGACCACGCGATTCGAGCAGTGGAACGCGTTCTCGCGCGTCACCGTGGATGACACGGGCACGATCAAGATCGACGCGAGCGCGGCGACCCACATCGAAAACCTGCGGGCGCTGGCGCCGGGCCTCCAGGCTCACGAGATCTCCGCGCTCGGCCACGCGATCTTCGAGCCGCCGGCCAAGGCCGCCCTCATCATCGGGCCGGGCGGCGGACGCGACGTGCTCCACGCCCTGTCGGCCGGCACCGGCCACGTCACCGGCGTCGAGATCAACCCGATCATCGCCGAGACGATCATGAAGCGGGCCTACCGCGAGGCATCCGGAGGGCTCTACCTCGATCCGCGCGTGACGATCGTCGTCGATGACGGCCGCAGCTTCGTCCGCCGCTCGGAGGACCGCTACGACGTCGTGCAGGCGTCGCTGGTCGACACCTGGGCCGCGACGGCCGCCGGCGCGTTCGCGCTCACCGAGAACGCCCTCTACACGGTCGAGGCGTTCGACGACTACCTCGATCACGTCACCGAGCGCGGCATCGTGACGATCACGCGCTGGCACACCGGCGCGGGCGGCGAGACGGCGCGCCTCTTGCTCCTGGCCGCCGCCGCGCTCGAGGACCACGGCGTCGCGACCGGCCAGGCGCGCAAGTACATGTTCTACGCCAAGCGCAACGGGCTCGGGACGATGATCCTGAAGCGCACGCCGATCACGCCCGAGGAGCTCGCGCGCCTCGAGGCCGCGTGCAAGGCCAACGGCTTCGACATCGAAGTCTCGCCGACCTCGGCGGCCGATCATCCGCTCGCGCGCTACCTCGATCAGGGCCCGTACAGTGAGCTGGTCGCTCGCGCGCCCGAGAACCTCTCGCCTCCGACCGATGATCGCCCGTTCTTCTTCTACTTCAAGCGGGCCGGCGATCTGTTCCGGCCGACCGGCCTCATGAACGACCCGGGGCTGTGGATCCTGATCTCGCTCGGCTCGGTGACGGTGCTGGCGGTCGCCTTCGTGATCGCGCCCCTGGTGTTGCACTGGCGCCGCCGCACGGTGGGCGCTCCGACCGGGGGCCACGCCGGCGTGCTGGTCTACTTCGGGCTCGTCGGGCTCGCGTTCATGATCGTCGAGATCGCGCTGCTCCAGCGCTTCACGCTGTTCCTCGGGCACCCGTCGTACTCGCTGATCGTGATCCTGTTCTCGCTCCTGGTCTCGACCTCGGCCGGCGCGTACCTGTCGTCGCGCTTGCCGGTCGCCGGGCTCGGCCGCGCGATGGGGATCGCGGGCGCCGGGCTCGCGGGCCTGGCCGTGCTCGGCGGCTTCGTCTTGCCGCCGGTGCTGCACGCGCTGATCGGCGGCTCGCTGCCGGTGCGCGCGCTCCTCACGGTCGTGCTCGTCGCGCCGAGCGGCGTGCTGATGGGCGTGATGGTGCCGTCGATCGTGCGCATCCTGTCCCAGGCGCACAGCCCGCTGGTCCCGTGGGGCTGGGGCGTCAACGGGGCGACCAGCGTGATCGGCACGGTGATCGCGACGGTGATCGCGATCTACGGCGGCTTCACGACGACCTTCCTGGTCGGCGCGATCGCCTACCTCGGCGCCGGGCTCCTCGGCGCCCGGCTCGCCCGGCGGTTCGCGCCCGCGGGCGGTGGCGCGAGCGAAGGCAGCGGCCGTCAGTCGGGCTCGAGCACGAACCAGTGAAACACCCGGTACGGCCCGGTGGCGGTGACGCGCACGGTGACCTCGCGCGCGGCGGGCACCGGCAGATCGGGGAAGACCTGCGGGGAAGACCTGTACGACGTTAGTTGCGAGGAGTGAGTGGGTCGGGGGGGCCCTGGGTGTGGGCACATCGGTACGGGCCATGTGCTTTGTGCATAAGCTTACAAGCCGATGGCCTGCAATCGGTGTTGACGAGTGCATTGTTGGGTGCTGTGGACCAACCCGAGGCACGGCCAGGCATCCGGCACCAGATGGTGTCGGTGTCGGTATTGTGCGCGGTGATGTTTACATCACGGACAGCGGCCCGGACGAGATGACGAGGTCATGTCTCGAGCACTGACACCGACGCGAATCGGTGGAGCCAGTAGGTGCCAGGTGGGAACACAGCGGGAAAGCCGTTTCGCCAGCGATCGCGGGCGCCAGCGTACTCCCTAGCAAACGCGCGATTGCGCAGCAGCGCCTCGATCCGCGCCCACTTGCTTCGCGTCGCCACCTTGGGCCGCAGGTTCCGCCGGGGTTCGAGGCTCGCCGGGAAATCACGCCATGACTGTGCGCGCACCGCGCGCCGGCCCAGTACACGGCGGCCAGTGCGTGCTCGCTCGGCCGCACGTTCGATCTCGACGGCTCGTACACGGTCGCGCAGCTCCGAGATCACCGCGTCGGCCGGGCCGAGGTCGGCGGGGATGGTCAGCGGCAGCTCGAGGGCATCGGGCATCGGGCCGTCAGGCCGGAAGAAGTGTAGCGGTCGCGTCGCGCGGAGGGGCCGACCGGCCAGCAGTGCGCCCAGGCCGTTGACGCCGGGCCAGCAGTGGACCCGGTCGACCAGATCGTCCGCCACGGGATTGGCCGCCGTGTAGACCAGCTTGTCGATGACCGCCTCGCGCTCCACCAGCTTCACGACGCAGGTCTGCTCGCAGGCCCAGAAGTTCTCCCAGCGGCCGCGCAGGGCGTTCTGACTGCGCGCGAGGAGTTTGTGGAAGTCTCGCCTAGTTGCAGCTCGCCGGTGTCCGGTAGCGTCCGGTGGTTGGCCATTGCGTCCGAAAATCGAACGACAAACAGGCCCCCAGGGCGCCGGTCTGTCTCGGAATAACGTCGTACGGGGCTTCCACCCCTGCGTGAATGCCTGGACCACGGCGGCGCTGTCCTCCTCGTCGCTCACGCTGATACTCACCGTGGCATCGCTCGCCGCGTCGACGACGAGTTCAAGGTTCCTGTGAAAGGTCTTACCGTCGATCACCATCGCAAGCTGCTCGCGCAGGCATCTTCGTCCTTGCTGAGACGAGCGCCCACCCTCAAGTCGGGCCACGCTCGCCCGGGTCGTGCTCGTCGATCAGGTCACTGCGCGCGACCTAGGCCCGCAGTTGGACGTGCGGGCCAAAGACGTTCGGCCGAAGAAGGCATTGTGCGTCGTGAGATTGCGCGTCGTCTTCCACACGCCTTCCATCGCCATGAGCTCTGGTAAGTAGGCTGGTGGTCAGTTAGTGTGAGATATCCAGAACCGCTGGAAATCGCCATCGAGACGGTTGGCGTAGGAGGTCAGTCCGTCTTGCTTGGGGTCGCCGCCCTGACGCAACCCGCCGAGTACCCCGATGACTGTACCCTCACCGGCGAGGACGTTGCCGGGCCCGATAAGGACCGGCGATCCACTAACCCCGGTGGTGTAGCCGCGACACTGGAACTGGTACTCGGGCTTGTGACCTTTGATGATTTTCTTGGAGACGGGAGTGGGGCCACAGATCGCGGAGTAGTTGTACTTGCTAGGATAACCGACGAGGGTCACGAGGCCGCTCCATCCCGCGTGGATCCAGTAGGGGTTTGCGCCCGTGACGGACTGGATGCGGATGTGATTGTGGCTCCTGACATGGATGACGCCGTAGTCATAGCTTGGATTCTGGGAGTCTCTCCACTGTGGTGGGATGTCCCAGGTCTTGATTCCCCACTTCCCGTAGGGTGCCTCTCCCTTGTAGTAGGCGGGGACGAACACGGAAAGCAGAGTGCCGGCCGGTAAGTCGTACTGAGTCAGGCAGTGTCCCGCCGTCAGGATCGAGTCGCGGCTGCTGCTGGAAACGACCGTTCCGGTGCAACTGAAGTCCTTTCCGGCCAGGTGGTAGAAGAGCTTACCGACCCGCTTGGGGTGGCCGATCGACTGGGGCGTCAGGTCCTGGGCCGTGCTGCCGCTAGCCGCATCGGCAGCCATCATCCGCTGAGGGGTCCAGTATTGCTCCGCAGCGGCAGCCTGAGCATCTGTCACGGTGCCCGTGTTGACTGCAGCGTCTGCATTAGCTGGGGTGTTGTCGTTGGCTTCAGCATCCGGCTTACTCGCAGGATCTGTCTCGGCTATGCTAGTGCTTTCAGGAATGGTGTCTTCGACCGTCTCTGCCTCAGTGGCCAGCTCTGCCTCAGTGGCCGGCTCTGCCGCCACGACATCGGCCGCCTCTGCCGCGGTCTTCTCCTGCGAAGCCAGCGTGGGGTCGGGGACGGTTTCCGAATCGCCAACCGAGGCTGTGTCCTCAGATTCTTCAGTTGGGCCAACTGCACAAGCGGATACAAAGAACGTAAGCACGGCCACTGAGGCCATGAGCGCGGTTTTTTTGCGGTTACTCATATCGATCTCCTTGAGGTCCAATTCGACTCTTTATCGGCGTTCAGCGCGACGCTGGCGCCGACCTGGGGGTGCCGGCGTCGAGTCCTGCTCGCCGGCGGCGGCGGGTGCCGTAGCGAGGTCCTCGAGCTTGGCGATGGGTGCGTGTCATCAGATATTCTGGTAAACGGGACAGTCGGTCCGGTATGATGGCGCTCCTGTCTCGTCGCTCGTGGCGCTCCTGTCAACCGCGGCCGTGATGATGTTTCTGTAGGCACTAATAATGCCCTGCGGCCGCACATCGTTGCCCCGGTAAGCACCACCGTTGTAGATCACGCGAAACAATTCTGTGCAGTGGTTGTCGAACAGTGCGTATATTCTCGATCCTCCGTCTTGCTGAAAGTCGGCGACGTTCTCGCCGCGAGAGATTGTGAGTGCGATAGCGCTATCGAATGCCGAATTCCATCGATGGGTGAGATGCCGGAAACCCCAGGTCGACAAGCCACAGCGAAGCGGTAAACGGGCAGACCCGCGCGAGTATTTCTTGACCACATAGGTATACGCATGATTGTTGCAAAAGGTGGTCGACACGCTCGCTGTGCTCGTGGAGGCAATAGCAGCATCGTCCGCTACGGCCGAGGGAGCAGAAGTCGACATATCATCAGCCTGTTCTGTGGAGCTAGCGATATCGATCTCTGGACCCGGTGTGGGTTCGGGGGCGATTTTTGAATCGGAAGCTGCGCCTGTGTATTCAGATTCTTCGGCCGGATCGATCGCACAGGCGGGCATGCAAAACACAAACATATTTACTGCCGGTATAAGTAGTATCTTTTTTAGGTGATTACTCATATTCGTCTCCTTGAGATCAACTGGATCTCCGTTGCGGAAAGACTGCGGTTGATGGTGACGACATGAACCGCAGGTCACTGGCTTGACAGTTGTAGTACACCACGCCGGGAGCGACCGGGATGCCCGGGCTCTTCGGCGAGCACGTGGCTGCATCGAGCTTCGCTTGCTCAGTGCTCACAGGCTCGGTGCTGTCCTCGACCGAACCGCAACCGACCATGCCCGTGCCAAGGGCAGCCGTAGCGCTCCATTGCAAGATCCTCATACTCCCTCTTCTCTGAAGATGTCAGCGATTTGGAGTGTAACTCGGGCCCCTGCGGAGCAGAACACTCCCAGCCTGAGCCCGATACCGCAAACAAAGCAGAGCTCATCCCAGTCTCCTTTCCTTCTACATCACGGTTCGCGCCGCCCCATCGCCAGCTTCTGGGTGGGGCGGCTTCCCTACAATCTCTCTGGCAAGGCGCATGCCCGCCGCGAGCGTCGATGAGACCGCGTAGGTCGCGGGATCCACATGCGGCTTCGGCGCAGCCGCGGTGGCTGCCGTGGACCAGCCCTGGCCAGGCGTGGACGTGGTCCACCACCCTGCGTTGGATGGGCGGCGCGAGGCTGTGCCCACGCATCGAGCGCTCCGCAGCTGGCGGCGATGTTGCCTCCTCGTGCTTGGATGTCAGGGTGAGGCCGGGGAGCTAGACTTTTGCGCGGGTATGGTGGAACGCCGGACGGCAGCCGATGACGATGTCGCTGGAACCCAGTGCGGGTGAAGCCGTTTCCGAGCACGATGAACCGTCGAGCTCCAGCGAGCCTATCACTGAGCTCGAGGTCCTTCGCCCGCTGATCGCGAAACACCTCGATGATAAGAAGCATACGGAGGCAAAGGTTCTTTCATCGCGCAAGATCGGTGTTCTGGGCGACGATTTTTGACAATCGCTGGCTATCGAAGCAGGTGTGCGGCGGCGCTCGCGGTGCTGCATCGCGCTGCAGCTGCGCGGTGATCGCGCGCCCGATATTCCTGCATCAGGGCTGCTCTGACCGGCCCGCAATGACCGGGTATAATCCCAGAGATTGCCCGCCACCTTGACCCTATCCGACGCCGACGCCGACACCGGCGCCGTGCCCGGGCCGTATCTGGTGCTCAGCATCGAGTGCGCGCGACCCGCGGCGGGCGCCGCACGCTTTTCGCTCGCCGGTATCGACGAGGTCCGGATCGGTCGCGGCGATGACCGGCGCGCGCGGCGCATCGCGCGCGTGCTCACGATCGAGGTGCCCGACGTCGCGCTGTCGGGCGAGCATGTGCGGCTCATGCGCGACCGCGCGAGCTGGAGGGTCCACGACGCTGGCTCCAAGAACGGCACGCACATCAACGGCGCGCGCGCGGTGATCCAGGAGCTCCAGGACGGCGATGTGATCGAGGCGGCGCAGACGTTCTTCGTGCTGCGGACCGGGTCGGGTGACGCCGATCCCGGCGATCTCGCGCTCGACATCGGCGCCGGTGACCTCGCGACCGTCGATCCTCGCCTCGCGGCTGCGCTGGCGGCGCTCGAGCGGATCGCCCGCGCTGACGTTCCGCTGCTGATCCTCGGCGAGACCGGGACCGGCAAGGAGATCGCGGCGCGCGCGGTCCACGAGCTGTCGCGCCGCAAAGGGCACTACGTCGCCGTCAACTGCGGCGCGATCGCGCCGACGCTGGTCGAGAGCGAGCTGTTCGGGTACCGCCGAGGGGCGTTCTCGGGGGCGACCGACGACCGCCTGGGCCTGGTCCGGACTGCCGACGCCGGCACGCTGTTCCTCGATGAGATCGCCGAGCTGGCCCCCGGATCGCAGGCGGCGCTGCTCCGCGTGATCCAGGAGCGTGAGGTCGTCCCGGTCGGCGGGACCTCGCCGTTCCCGGTCGACCTTCGCGTCGTATCCGCGACCTGCCAGGACCTCGCGGCGCGGGTCGTGCTCGGCCGGTTTCGCCGCGACCTTCACGCCCGCCTCGCCGCCTATACCCTTGCGTTGCCCGCTCTGCGACAGCGCCGCGAGGATCTCGGCCTGCTGATCGCGCGGCTCGTCGTTCGCCGGGCGGGCCGCGCGCCGGTCCGGCTCGATCGACTCGCGGTCCGCATGCTGTTCCAGCACGACTGGCCCGAGAACATCCGAGAGCTCGATCAGCTGCTCGCGGCCGCGCTCGCGCTCGGAGATGGCACGATCAGCGCGGCGCGGATCGCGCAATTGCTCGCCGCGCGTCGCTGCCCACCGGGCGAGCCGGCGGGCGAGTTGGAGACCCGGCCGCACGAGATCGACCGCGGCGCGCTGTCGGCACTGCTCGAGAGCCACCGCGGTAACGTCAGTCGCGTCGCGCACGTGCTCGGGACATCGCGCTCGCAGGTCCGGCGGCTCGCGCGCCGGTTTGGCCTTGCGCCCGAGCAGTTTCGCCGGTGACCAGACCGGGCTTCCGGCGTCGGTCTGTCGAGCCGACCGCGAACTCGGAGCGTGGCTCGCCGCAGTCCGGTCGCCCGCGCGATCTCACCCGGATGGTGACGTTCGGCGTGCCTCACGCGCGGCTCGCACACGCGCGTTTGCAGGTCGACACCGCAGTGGCGCGTCGCCGGAGATATTGTATTCTTAGCTAGCTAGGTTCCTAGGGAAGGTGAAAGACGCGGTGGAGGATATGACGCTGACGCTTTCAAGCCGCTACGAGGTCGATTGTGGTCGACTGCCGTCGGGGCCATCAAGCGTGGGCCGCTACCAGATTCGTGGCGTGCTGGGCACGGGCGCCATGGGCGTGGTCTATCGCGCGCACGATCCCGACCTTGGACGCGCGGTCGCGATCAAGCTGGTCCGAGATACTCGCGCCAGCCTATCGAGCCAGGTCCGCCTGCTGCGCGAGGCCCAGGCAATGGCACGGCTCCGCCATCCCAACGTCGTCCCGATCTTCGACGTCGGCGAGGTCGACGGTGCAGTGTTCGTCGCGATGCCACTCCTCGAGGGCGGCACCCTGAGGCGCTGGCTGTGCGACGGTTCGCGGCCGCTTGATGCGATCCTCGATCGGTTCATCGCCGCAGGGAGAGGCCTCGCCGCCGCCCATGCTGCCGGGCTCGTGCATCGCGACTTCAAACCCGACAACGTGCTGCTCGGTACCGATGGCGAGATCTACGTTGCGGATTTTGGCCTCGCGCGGCTCGCCAATGACGACCTGGTTCCGGACGCGAGCGCGGACCCACTCGCCCCGGGCCTGCTGACCCAGACGGGGGCGGTGCTCGGTACGCCTCCCTACATGGCGCCCGAGCAGCTGCGCAACCAGCCGATCGACGCACGTGCGGATCAGTTCAGCTTCTGTGTCGCTCTATGGGAGGGCATCTATGGCACGAGGCCGTTCCCCGACCCACCCACCGATATCGACCGTCCGCTGCGCGCCCGGTTCGATGCTATCGCAGCCGGTCCCCCACCACCTCATCGTGACCACACATCGAGCATCGCCCGGATACTCGTGCGCGGGCTGGCCGTCGATCCCGATAGTCGGTGGCCGAGCATGCAGGCACTACTCGAAGAGATCATCACTCATCGCGGCCATCGGCGCTGGCGGCGGCGGCTCGCTGCAGGTCTAGGGGGGATCGGCCTGGCAGCGGCAATCGTAGCGTTCGCATGGCTGCAGAGCCTCGGGCCTGTCCGGTTGTTCCATCCGGTCCCGTCAACTGAACGCGGCGACCTGGAGAACGCGGCGAGCCAATCCCCTCCGTCCGATGCACTTGCTCTCGATGCTACTCACGGGGTTCGAGCGGTTGCTGTACCTGATGGCCAGCGGTGGGCCAGGCCGCCGGCCGGAGCCTCTCCCGGCATCTGCCCGCGGGGAATGGTCCGGGTGCCGGCTGGGCGGTTTCGGATGGGCAGCCCCGATGGCGCCGGCGGCCCTGACGAGCACCCGACGCACCAGGTCACGCTCTCGGCGTATTGCATCGACAAGACCGAGGTCACGGTGAAAGCCTACCTGGCCTGTGTCGCAGACAAGGGTTGCCCCCCGGCGCTGTTCTCGGAGGCCTCGGAGGATTATGGGCCCGAGGACCTGAGGCGTCACAGTCAGTTCTGCAACCGCAGCGATCGACCAGACCATCCGATCAACTGTGTCGACTGGAATCAGGCGGCGGCGTACTGCCAATGGGCCGGCGGGCGGCTGCCGACCGAGGCCGAGTGGGAATACGCAGCGCGCGGCTCGGACGAGCGCACGTATCCGTGGGGCAACGATGCACCGAGCCCACAGCATCTGAACGTGTACGGCACTACTGACGGCTATGATACGACAAGCCCCGTCGGGAGTTTTCCCGATGGCGCGAGTCCGTTCGGTGCGCTTGACATGGCGGGGAATGTGTGGGAATGGACCGCCGACTGGTACGGCCCCTATTCGGAGGCACCGGTGACAGACCCGCGAGGCCCGATATATGGGACGAGGCGTGTGCTTCGTGGCGCCGGCTGGATGAACCTTGCCCCTGACGTCTCGCGTGCCGCGTTTCGTAACTGGGGTGAGCCGATTGTCCGTGTCAACACGCTGGGATTCCGCTGCGCGCGTACAGAGTGAATCATCGTCCCCACATCCCGAGCAGCCGGCTCAGTCGGGCTCGAGCACGAACCAGTGAAACACCCGGTATGGCCCGGTGGCGGTGACGCGTACGGTGACCTCGCGCGCGGCGGGCACCGGCAGGTCGAGCGGGATCTCGACGAGCGGGCCCGCCGGCGGCGCGATCGTGGCCTCGGCGGAGCCGGCGTCGCTGGCCACCACGAGGTGGACGGGCGTCGTGATCGCCTCGTTCCACGGGTAGGTCGGGTTGCCGCCGGTCCGCATCACCAGGCGCACGGGCTTGCCGGGCTCGATCGCGATCGTGAAGCGCTCGCCGATGTCCGGCCCGCCGCGGATCGTCCGCCCGCCGTCGAGCACGAGCCCGCTCGCGCGGACCTCCCGGTGGAACACCGACCACCGCGCCGTCGGGTCGCCGAAGTGGTGGCGGCCGATCGTGCCGGTCCAGGCGTGGGCGCGCTCGCCGGCGACGTCGGCGACGTCGACGCGATCGACGAGGTGCCAGCCGGGGACGGGCACGAGCGGCCGCTCCGCGGTGTGGACGTGATCCCACACCGCCGCGATCAGCTGCATGTCGTGATCGCCGATGAACCGCCGCGGCGAGAACGGCGGCGGGATCGGCGTGGTGAGCACGACCTCGCCGAAGAACTCGTCCTGGCCCATCCACCCCGGGTAGTACGCGAAGTGGGTCGGGCGCTGCTCGGGCGGCAGGCTCTCGAGGAACTCGAAGCGTGAGCCGGGCCCGTTGTTGGCGACGGCCGCCTGGTGGTTGGTGACCAGGCCCAGCATGTCGTAGACGGGCGTGTCGCCGTAGTAGGCGATCGCGCCGGCGTCGTGAAACATGATCGACGCCCCCGGCAGCTTGCGATGGATGTACTGCCCGAGCGTGACGACCTGGACGTTGAGATCGGCCGCGTTCTGGGCGAACAGCATCATGTCGTCGCGCATCCCCGGCAGCGCCGCCCGCCAGAACAGCGCCACGACGACGGCCGCGCCGAGCGCCCAGCCGCGTCGCGCCCACCGCGGCCGGGCGCCGTCACCCGGATCGCGCGCGAGGCCGAGCGGGGCGAACGCGCACCCGACCGTGATCAGGAGCAGCGGGAACGCCGGGGCGATGTAGCGGTAGTTGTGGAAGTGCCACGCACCCGACGACGCGATCACCGCGAACAGGAGCACGAACGGCGAGGTCACGACGAGCACGCCGACCAGATGGCGCCGCTCCCGCCGGGCCCACGCGAGCACGCGGATCGCGCCGAGGATCCACAGGACGCCCACGAGCCATGGCCACACCAGGGGGCTCGTGCCGTCCCAGAACAGCTGCCTCATCATCGCCCCGGTCTGCGTCGTGACGGCGGTCCACCAGTACGTCCAGTCGAAGCCCGGCAGGTAGAAGTGGCTCTTGACGACGCCGGTGTTGGGCAAGAAGTTGCCGGCGAACAGCTTGTTCGCGGTCACCCACAAGAGCGGCGCGGCGAGCGGCGCCGCCCACCACGCCGCCGCGCGAACGGCGCGCCGGCGCAGCCGATCGAGGACGGCGACCCCGACGACGACCCCGACGAGCATCGTGGCCTCGGGGCGCGACAGCGACGTCGCCATGAGGACGATCGCGAGCAGGCGCGGCGGTGGACCGTCGTGCGGCGCGCGCGCGAGCAGGATCAGCGTCGCGACGAGCAGCGTGCTCGCGAACGCGACCTCCATGCCGGCCAGCGCCGTCCACGCAAACGGCGCGATCGCGAGGAGGAGCGCCGCCGCGCAGAGGCCGGCGATCTGGCCGCCGGTCGGCCCGGCGATCCGGCGCGCCAGCCGGTAGCACGCGACGCAGGTCGCCGCGTAGAGCGCCGTGCACATCCCGAACGACACCCAGACCAGCGCGTGGCCGCGGGCCCCCAGCGCCCAGAACGGCGCGAGCACCATCGGCCACAACGCGCTCGTCGAGCCGGCCGAGTAACCACCGCCGGAGAAGTAGGTGAACGGCTCGCCGCGCCCGAACTGCTTGGCGTAGGTCAGGTAGATGTAGGCGTCTTCGAGCGGCAGCCCGAACGGCCGGGTGTGCGAGAGCACGATCGCGGCGAACATCCAGGCCAGCCCGATCGCGGCGACGGTGATCGCGATCGTGGGGGCGTGGTCGCGGAGCCGCGTCCGTCGTGCAACCCGCGCATCCATCTGCCTCGATCTACACCAAGTGACACGCCGCAGGTTTCGCCGCGAGCCGATTCGCGCGTGGATCGCCGGTGCCGCACCTTGCCGCCGGGCGAGGCGGAAAGCCAGCTACCGGGCGGCGTTGACCCGCGCTATCCTGATCGCTGGTGGCACGCGCCGGCGGGCTGTGCTCGGCGCCTGGACGTATCGTCTGTGAAGTTAGACCCACGCTGCTTTCGGTCGACCGCCGCCGCCAACCCGCGCGGGCGATGTGAGAGGCTTGGCCGGTGAGGGTGCGTGGACACGTCGCGACGGTGGCTGTTGCCGCGGCGATGCTGCTCGGCCTTGCCGTGCCCGGGTACGCGGATCGGAACGAGGCGGCGATGCCGGCCGACCGCGCCGGCGAGGGTCACTCCGGCGACGCGGCGGCGGTACCCACCGACCCGGCCGCGCGAGCCGAGCGAGCCAGCCGGATCGACCGGGCGCGGCAGGCGGTGCTCGACGAGACCTACCAGGCCGAGTTGCCGCGTTATCGCGATCCGGCCGGGAGCGCTGGAGCCGGCGGCGGAAGCGCCGGCGATGGCCTGGGCGGGCAGCTGCGGCCACGGCGGCAGGCGGGCGGGGAGCTCGGCGAGGGCGAGCGCGATCGGCGGATGATGATCGACGCGCGCGATCACGAGGAGGGCGGGGCGGCGTCCTCGCTGATGAGGCTCCTCATGTGGGGCATGGTGATCGTGATGGGGGTCCTGGTCGTGTCCTGGATCGCCAGCGAGCTGTCGCGGTATGGCGGTGACGCCGAGCTGGCCCCGGCCGACGACCCGGCCGATCGGCTGCAGGCCGCCGCGGAGGCGATCCTCGAGCGGCCGCTCGGCGACGCCGACGAGCTCGCGCGCCGCGGCTTGTTCGCCGAGGCGATCCATACCCTGCTCTTGCGGACGCTGCAGGAGCTCGTGCGCAGCGCCGCGGTGCGGGTCGCGCCGGCGACCACGAGCCGCGAGATCCTCGCGCGCGTGCCGCTGCTCGCCGACGCCCGCAGCGCGCTCGCGGGCCTGATCACGGCGGTCGAGATCACGCATTTCGGCGACGCGCCGGCGACCGCCGCCGACTACGAGCGCTGCCGGCAGCAGTTCGCGGTGTTTGCCCAGGTGTTACGCGGCGGCGGCCAGCCCCGGCCGCAGGCGATGGCCGCATGACCGAGGACCAGCGATCGACGACCGGGCCGTTCTCCCGGACCACGTTGACCGTCGTCATCGCCGTCGCGGCGGTCTCGCTCGGGGTCGCCGTCGCGCTCACGCTCGTCGGTGACGATCTGGGCGAGAAGCGGTCGGCGGGGGTCGACGGCTACTCGGTGTCGGCGATCGGCCACAAGGGCCTCGCCCGGCTGCTCGAGAAGCTCGACGTCCCGGTCGTGGTGAGCCGCAGCGACTCCGGCGACAAGGCCAAGCATGGCCTGCTCATCATCGCCGAGCCGACCGTGACCGACGACGCCTCGCGCGAGCGGCTGACCAAGCTCGCCGCGAGCGCGCCCAACACGCTCGTCGTGCTGCCGAAGTGGTACGGCTCCACCGAGCGCGGCAAGACGTGGATCGAGGACGCGAGGCTGCTCCCGATCGATGAGGTCGCGCCGGTGATCGCCGCGCTGGAGCTCGAGAAGGTCGCGACGGTCGAGCGCCCGGCGGTACCGGTCGACTGGGTCGTCGATCCGCGCTTCACGCGACCGGTGATCCGCGAGCCGCAGCTGATCGCGACCGCGGGGCTCGACGCGATCGCCGCCGATCACGCCGGCCGCCAGCTGATCGGCCAGACCACGCGCGAAGCCGGCGCGCTCACCGTGCTCGCCGATCCGGACGTGCTCAACAACTTCGGCCTGCGCACCGCCGAGAACGCGCGGCTCGCGATCGCGCTGATCGACGAGCTGCGCCACGACGGCCCGGTCGTGATCGACGAGACGATGCACGGGTATGCGCAGCAGCCGAGCCTTTCGCGCACGCTGTTCCGGTTCCCGCTCGTGCTCGCGACCCTGCAGGTGCTGGTGTGCGCCTTGCTCGCGGTGTGGGCCGCGATGGTGCGGTTCGGGCCGCTGCGCGCGGCGGCGCCGCCGATCGCGCCGGGCAAGGACTTCTTGATCCGCAACACGGCCGCGCTCCTGCACTACGGCGGTCACCACAGCCACGCGCTCAAGCGCTACCTGCAGCTCACCGTCCTGGCGGTGCGCCATGCGTTGCACGCCCCGTCGCTCGCGCCGGCCGCGATGACGGCGTGGCTAGAGCGCGTGCGGGCCGTCCGCGGTGGCCAGATCTCGCTCGTCGACCTCGAGCAGGCGGTCGAGCGGGCCGGGACCCCGGCCCGCGTGGTCGAGGTCGCCGATCAGGTGTTTCGCTGGCGCATGGAGATGACGAATGGAACTGACAGTCGTTCGTGAAGTTGCGATGCGCCTGCGCGAGCAGGTTCACCGGGTCGTCGTCGGTCAAGATCACGCGATCGACCTCTTGCTCGTCTCGCTCCTGTGCGAGGGCCACATCCTGTTCGAGGGCGTGCCGGGCACCGCCAAGACCTTGCTCGCGCGCACGTTTGCCGGCGGGCTGTCGCTCGAGTTCGGCCGCGTGCAGTTCACGCCCGATCTGATGCCCGGCGACATCATCGGCACCAACCTGTTCAACTTCCAGACCAACAGCTTCACGCTGACCAAGGGGCCGATCTTCACCCAGCTGCTGCTCGCCGACGAGATCAACCGGACGCCGCCGAAGACCCAGGCGGCGCTGCTCCAGGCGATGCAGGAGCGCGCGGTGACGGTCGATGGCCTGCACTACGAGCTCGGCGACGGCTTCATGGTGATCGCGACGCAGAACCCGATCGAGCAGGAAGGCACGTACCTCCTGCCCGAGGCCCAGCTCGATCGGTTCCTGTTCAAGGTCGTGATCGGCTACCCGACGCGCGACGAGGAGCGCGACGTCGTGCGGCGCCACGGCCATCGCACGACGATGCCGCGGCTGTCGGAGTTCGACATCCTGCCGGTCGCCGATCTCGCCACGCTGGTCGCGATGCGCCAGGCGGTCCAGCAGATCCGGACGAGCGACGCCATCCTCGACTACATCGTCGATCTCGTGCGCGCGACGCGCGAGCGGCCGAGCATCGCGTTCGGCGCCTCGCCGCGCGCGGCGACCATGCTGACCACCGCGAGCCGCGCCTACGCCGCCCTGGCCGGCCGCGACTTCGTGCTGCCCGATGACATCAAGGCGCTCGCCGTCCCGGCGCTGCGCCACCGCGTCGTGCTCGCCCCCGGCGCGGAGATCGAGGGCCTGACGACCGAGGCCGTCGTGCGCCAGATCCTCGAGCAGGTCCCGGTGCCGCGCTAGCCATGCGTCCCACCCTGCGCTGCCTGCTCGTCTTCCTCGCCGGGATCCCGATCTCGCTGGGCGCGGTGACGATCCATCCCCGGCTGTGGACGGTGTGGATCACCTACCTCGGCGCGGCGGTCACGCTCGCCGGGCTCGACGCGTTGCTCGCGCTGCCCAGGCGCAAGCTGCGGGTCACCGCGTCGGTGCCGGCGCAGGTGTTCATCGGCGAGACCGGCACGGCGACCATCGACCTCGTCGCCGGCCGGCGCGGGGGGACGCTCGAGATCCTCGCCGAGCTCGACGATGATCTCGCGCCGCAACCGCCGATCCGGGCCGTGCTGCGGGCGGACGGGGCGGGGCCGGCCGGGAAGGGCCCGCGTGCGGCGCGCGCCCGGGTCTCCATCACGCTCGCCCCGCGCCGCCGGGGTGACCATGCCTTGCGCACCGTGCACGCGCGGTGGACCGGCCCGCTCGGCCTGCTCGAGCGACGGATCGCCGCGCCGATCGACCAGCGCGTGGGCGTGGTGCCGAACCTCGGCGCCGTGCGCGCGGTCGCGCTGCGCATGTTCTCCGATCACAACTTCATGGCCGGCCTCAAGGTCGAGAAGTTCATCGGCGACGGCTCGGAGTTCGAGGCGCTGCGCGAATACGTCCCCGGCCTCGATCACCGCGCGATCGACTGGAAGTCGTCGGCGCGCCACCGGAAGCTGCTGTGCCAGGAGTTCCGCGCCGAGCGCAACCACCAGGTCGTGCTCGCCGTCGACGCGGGGCAGCTGATGAGCGAGCCGGTCGGCGGCGTGCCCAAGCTCGATCACGCGATCAACGCGGCGATCCTGCTCGGCTGGTTCTGCCTGCGCACCGGCGATCGCGTCGGCCTGCTCGGGTTCGACGAGCGCGTCCGGCAATGGGCCGAGCCCGCGGGCGGCATGCATACGTTCGCGCGCCTGCAGGCGATGTCGGCGGAGATCGACTACCGGCGGGTCGAGACCAACTACACGCTCACGCTCGCCGAGCTGTCGACCCGGCTGCGCCGCCGGTCCCTGGTGGTCCTGTTCACCGACTTCCTCGACACGGTCACCGCCGAGCTGATGATCGACAACGTCACCCGGCTGGCGCGCCGCCACCTGGTGCTGTTCGTCGCCGTGCGCGATCCTTCGCTCGAGACCCGCGCGCTCGCCCGCCCGCGCTCGCTCGGCACGCTGCACCAGGCCGTGGTCGCCGGCGACTTCGCGCGCGAGCGCGCCCTGGTGCTCGAGCGCCTGCGCCGGGTCGGCGCGCACGCGATCGATACGGCCCCGGCGGGCTTCTCGATGGCGCTCGTCAATCGCTACCTCGACATCAAGCGCCGGGAGCTGTTCTGATGGCGGCCACCGACCCGATCGCGGCGCCGCGCCAGATGCGCAGCGTGGAGTTTCGCAAGGAGCGCGAGGCCACCTGGGAGGCGCTCGAGGCGCTGATCGCCACCGCCGACAAGGACGGCCTGCGCACGCTCGGCGCCGAGCAGCTCGCGCGCCTGCCGCACCTGTACCGCGCGACCCTGTCGTCGCTCTCGGTCGCGCGCAGCATCTCGCTCGACCGCGCGCTCACCGACTACCTCGAGAACCTCGTCGGCCGCGCGTACTTCGTGGTCTACGGCACGCGGCAACACCTGCGCCGGCAGCTCGCGGAGTTCTTCCTGTGGAAGCTGCCGAGGACGATCCGCGCCGCGAAGTGGCACATCCTGGTGTCGGCGCTCGTGACGATCGCGGCGGCGATCGCGGCGTTCCAGCTGACCTGGTCCGACATGGACTACTACTACGCGTTCGCCGGCGACATGGCGCAGGGCCGCACGCCGGCGTCGTCGACCGCCGAGCTGCGCGAGGGCCTGTACCACACCGAGTCGGGGTCGGGGGTGCTCGCGACGTTCGCGGCGAGCCTGTTCTCGCACAACGCGCGGATCGGCATCCTGGCGTTCGCGACCGGGTTCGTCGCCGGCCTGCCGACGCTGTTCCTCCTGTTCTACAACGGCCTCGTGCTCGGCGCGTTCGCCGCGCTGTTCCACGCGCGCGGCCTCGGCGTCGATCTGTGGGCGTGGATCCTGCCCCACGGCGTGACCGAGCTGACCGCGGTGGTGCTGTGCGGCGCCGCGGGGTTCCAGCTCGCCCACGCGCTGGTGTTCCCCGGCGCGCGGACCCGGATGGACAGCCTGCGCGAGCACGGCCGATCGGCGGCGGTGATCGTGATCGGCGCGGTCTGCATGCTGTTCGTCGCCGGCCTGATCGAGGGCATCTTCCGCCAGACCGTGACCAGCGTCCCGATCCGGTTCATCGTCGCCGGCGCGACCACGGCGTGGTGGATCTACTACTTCGGCTTCGTCGGACGCGGCCGCGATCGCCGGGACGCCGCGGAGCGCGAGGCGGCGAGCCGTCGGCCCGCGCTGCCGGGACCTGTCCTCGAGCTCTCGCCGCAGATGAGCGGGCCGATGGAGGTCGCGCGATGAACCCGGTCTCGCTGGCCGCGCTGCGCCCGGCCGACGACGGCAAGCTCGTCCGCGAGATCGTCACGCCGGAGGGGATCCCGCTCCGGTTCACGCTCGCGCGCGCCGGCGACCGGGCGGGCGCGTTCGTGCTCGACACGCTGCTCCAGATCGTCGTGATCGTCGTGATCGTCGCGATCTCGTGGGGGCTCACGCTCGCCACCGGCGGCGGGGGCACGTGGCTCACCGCCGTGATCGTCGTCCTGGCGTTCCTGCTCGCGAACTTCTACTTCGCGTTCTTCGAGGTGCGCTGGCAGGGCGCGACCCCCGGCAAGCGCCGGATCGGCATCCGGGTGATCGACGCGCGCGGCGGGCAGCTCGAGACCAGCGCGGTGCTGGCGCGCAACCTCATCCGCGAGCTCGAGGTGTGGACGCCGCTCCGGTTCTTGCTCGCGAGCAACCTCGTGTGGCCCGACGCGCCGGGCTGGGCGCGGCTCCTGGCCGGGGGCTGGGCGTTCGTCTTTCTGTTCATGCCGGTGTTCAACAAGGACCGGCTGCGGGTCGGCGACATGATCGCGGGGACCCGCGTCGTGATGCAGCCCAAGGCCGTGCTGGTGCCCGATCTCGCCCAGGAGGCCGCCGCCGTGCCGTTCTGGGCCCCCGCCGGGACCAAGCCCCGGGCGACGTACACCTTCAGCGACGCGCAGCTCGGCATCTACGGCATCTACGAGCTGCAGGTGCTCGAGGGCGTGCTGCGGACCAACCCCGGCGATGCCTCGCACGGAGAAGCGGTGCGCACGGTCTCCGAGAAGGTGCGGGAGAAGATCCGTTACGAGGGCCAGGTCGTCAACGACGAGCTGTTCCTGCGCGAGTTCTACGCGGCGCAGCGCGCCCACCTCGAGCAGAAGCTGCTGTTCGGGCAGCGCCGCGAGGACAAGTTCTCGAAGTAGCCGCGCGCTCAGCCGAACACGGCGGCGAGCTCCTGGGCGCTGGTGCCTTCCTTCTCGGCGCGCAGGAAGTAGTACGCCACGCTCGCCATCACGGCGCCGATCGAGCCCACGATCATCTGCTCGACGAGCAAGACGTACGCGTAGTGCGAGAAGTCATTTGCCGATCCGGTCAGCGTGACGCTGGTGACGACCCATCGGAGGCCGAAGTTGAGCAGCACCAGGATGATCAGCAGGCCAAAGATCTCCCCCTTGTGGCCCCGCGTGAGCTCACGGCTGCGCTTGAGCGCACCTAGCAAGCCGGGGCGTTCGAGCACCGCGCACTGCGTCGCGATGTAGAGCATGCAGTAGATGATCACGCCGGGGATGATCAGCAAGATCATCCCACCGGCGATGCACAACGCGCTGAGGATCGCGACGCCGAGCGCCGGGAAGAACCGCGTCAGGCCGGTCGTGATGCACGCACCGATCGAGGACCGCTGGCCCTGGAGCTCCATCACCACGCCGTAGGTCAGCGCGGCCGACACGAGGATGTTGAGCAACCCCATCAGGAGCGACCCGTACTGGATCGCCTTGACGGCGGCCGAGAGCCGGTCTCCGGTCATCTCACCCTGGACACTGCTGATGCTCCAGATCAACACCGGCGAATAGATCAGCGCGGTGATCAGCATGAACGGGATCAAGTTCTTGACCCAGATCCGGAAGCCGGTGGCCAGCACATTCCCGATACCGAACGTCGTGTTCATCGCACCCTCATCCCAGAAAATGGCCCACAAGTATGTGCAAGTTGCGACCACGGCGCAAGCACGTCGGTCAGCGTGCCTGGCTCGCCACCGAGCTCACAGGAGCTTGTCGAGCGCGATCGTCAGGTCGCGGATGCGCTCTCCGGTGGCGTTCGGGGCAGGGGAACCCCTTGGTCAATCGAGCTTGATCTGACGAACGCGGTTGTACGGGACGGGGTCGCCGCGACTGCCGTCGGCGACGTAGACCATCGATCCGTCGGGCGCGACCGCCAGGCCCTCGAGGCCGTAGAGCTCGGACGCCAGGCGATCGTCGTTGTCGACGCAGCCGGCCGTGCCGTTGCCGGCGACCGTGTCGACCTTGCCGCCGGTGATCCGGCGCACGCGGAAGTTGCCGAGATCGGTGATGTAGACGTCGCCGTTCGCCGCGACCGACACGCCCTGCGGCCCGCTGAACTTCGCCTGGCTCATCGCGCCGTCGGCGAACCCCGCGACGCCGGTCCCCGCCAGCGTCACCGTCGTTCCATCGAGCCCGACCTGTCGGATCCGGTTGTTGTCGTGATCGATGACGATCAGCTTGCCGTCGCCGCCGAGCGCGACGCCGTACGGCGACGAGAACCTCGCGGTCGGACCGGCACCGTCGACCATGCCCTTGGCGTCCCACGCCCCGGCGATCGGCGTGACCTGGCCGGTATCGACGGCGACCAGCTCGATCACCTGGTGGAGGTAGTCGGCGACCGCGAGGCGGCCGTCCGGCAACACCGTGAGCCCGCGTGGCCTGCCGATCGCGTTCGCGACGACGGTCGCGGTGCGGGCGGTCACGTCGACCTTCCAGATCGTGCCCGACATCGCGGTGTGGTTGCCCGCCTGGTCGTTGTCGGTCGCGACGTAGAGCGTGCCGTTGCCGGCGAACGCCAGCCCGAACGGGCGCTGGAAGCCCGGCTGGGCGATCAGCGTGCTGGTGACGTGCGTGGTGGCATCGATCGCGCGCAGCTTTCCGTTGTCAAAGTCCGCGACGTACAACATGCCATTGTAGTACGCGACATTCACCGGATTCGCGAACTGGGCGATCCTGCGCGGCCCGTCGACGTAACCGGCGGTGGCCATGCCGGCGAGCGTGGAGACGCCGCTGGTGAACGGCACGGTACCGTCGTCGGTCCCCACGCCGCCGTCCCCGTCCCCGTTACCACCGTCTCCCATGATCGGGGGACTGGTGTTACCAGCGCAGGACATGACCATGCCAGTGGCCGCCAGGAAGAAGGTTACTGTAAGCTTTGTATTACGCATATGTGGCTTTCTGAGCAGTGCTGGTGAGCAAACAAGCAAGCGGCTTGCCGATGGCCAAACCCGCAGCTCCCTCTAACTCGCGGCCCGTAGCGCGCGACTGCGCGCGCTGGCACCAGGGCGCTCGGCGCCGAGCGGGGCCGGTGGCGAACCGCGTCACCGCGTGCGAAGTTCACGGAGGCCCGCGTGATCGCCCGCACGCGGCGCTAGAACGTCGTCGCGGCGAGGGGCAGGACCATCGGTGTCAGCGCCACCGCCGCCGCGGGCCGATCAAACGTGCGCTCGTAGCCATGCGCGACGATCAGGCCCAGGCCCACGGTCATCGCGGCGTACACCAGCCGGGCCGGCACCTGCCGCCAGCCCGTCATGCACCACAGGTCGAACACCTTCACGACGTCGTCCGTCCGGGCAAACAGCACGACGTCCTTCGAGAAGTCGATCCACCAGCCGGTGGCGAGCACGGTGAGGGCGAGTTGCGCGTAGCGGTTGTGCGGCCATGCCCCCGTGAACACCAGCCCCGCAAACCCGCCGAGCAGCGCGGCCTCGGTGACCTTGGGGGCGATGTAGAACGCCACCTGATCGCCGCGCGTGCGTAACCCGTGGACGTACGTCCAGCCGAACCGGAACGTGTTGGTGCTCGGATCGCGCCCGGGCGGGAACAGGTGCAGCGAATCCACGCTCGCGCCCACGAGCTCGGCCGCGAGCGCATGACTACCCTCGTGCAGCGACACCCCGAGCAGGTAGGTCGGCGGTGCCAGCGCGAGCCCGGTCAAGATCAGCGTCCGGTCGCTCGGATCGGCGCGCGCGGGCCGCGCGAGCAGCCCCGCGAGCAGCAAGCCCGCGAGGCACCATCGCCGGCTCACGCCGCCACCCACAACCCGTCCACCGGGACAAACCCCAGCCCCTCCGCCAGCCGCCGCGACGCCAGGTTGTCCTCGTCGGCGCCCCACACCGGCTCGCGGCCGTGGGCGCGCTCGGCCTGGATCAGCGCGGTGGCGGCGATCCGGCCCAGCCCGAGCTGCCGGGCGCCCGCCAGCGTATCGACCGAGACCTCGAACCACCGCGCGGTGCGCCACGGCGCATACGCAAAGCTCACCGGTACTCCGTCGACGAACACGCTCCAGATCGGGCCGTGCGCGCGGGCCGTGGCGAGCTCCTCAGCGAGCGGCTCGGGGACGTGGGCCAGCGTCGCGTCCGGCGGCAGCGTCACCGCGCCTTCGAGCGCCGGCAGCGCATCGCCCTCCGGCAGGGTGTGCAGCAACGCGCGCACCACCCGGCGGCCCGTCGCAGCCGCCAGATCGGCGCGCTCGATCGCGAACAGCATCGTGTGCCGCGGCACCGCGTGGGCGAGCGCCGCGACCTCGGCGGTTTCGGCGTCGCCGAGCACGACGACCAGCCGCGCCGGATCGCTGCCCACCGCCAGGCCATCGCCGAGCGGGCGCCGCCAGCTCGCCGGATCCGCCGCGATGCCATGCGCCTCGACCCAGCGAGGAACGTCCGGCACGTCGAGCGCGTTCACTTCCGGGGCAGCCCTTGCAGGTATCCGATCGCGGCGGTCACATCTTCGTTCAGGTCGGTCATGCAGTCGTGGGGCTTCCTGGGCCGGGCCGAGCGGGCCGGCCGGGTCGGCTTGATCGGTCTGGGCGGCTTGGGCAGCGAGGCGATCGTGCGCTCGAGCGCCGCGACCGCCCTCAGGTCCCCCAGCGCGCGCAGCCGCGAGACCGTCTCGCGCCGCGCTTCACACGACGGCTCCTGCTGCAGATCGAGGCTGTACGCCGCCAGCCAGTCGACCTCGTCGCCGAGCTTGCGCCGCTCGATCACCGGCCGCACCGCCTTGCGGCGCGCGAAGTCGTCGTGCACGGCGCTGAGCAGGAGCAGCTTCTTGGCCTCGGGATCCGACGTACGCGCCACCCAGAGGTCGAACGCCTGCGCGACCACGCCATAGTCCTGCGTGCTGCCCGCCATCGTCCGCAGCGCGGCGCGCAGCTTCTCGTTGGTCTCGAGCTCCGGCTCGAGCACCAGCGCCTGCTCGTACGCCGCCAGCGCCAGCGCGTTCTCGTTGCGCGCGGCCCGCACGTGCCCGAGCACCAGCTGCGCGCTCGCGTCGCCGGCCAGCGCCGCCTTGTTCGCCTCGAGGATCTGCAGCGCGCGCCCGACATCGCCGTGCTCCAGCGCCTCGTTCGCCGTCCCCACGGGCGTCCCCGGATCGAGCTCGACCACGGGGCTGCCATGGTTTGCGTTGGCGGTGATCACCGCACCGGCCACGCCGATCGCGATCGCGCACGCCGCGATCACCAGGTACAGCCCCAGCCGCTTGCGCAGGTGCGGCACCACCGTCGGGGCCCGCGGCTCCGGCTCGAGCGCGTTGGCCATCCCGCTATCACTCGCCGACGCCGGCCCGCCGCTGGCCCCCGCGAGCCGCTGCTCCGGCGTCAGCCCGAACAGCGGCTCTCCGCTCGGCCCGGTATACGGCAGGCCGAGCCCGACCCCGCCCTTGGGTGTCACGCGCGCCCGCTCGCTCACCGGAGCCAGCTCTCGCCCGACCTCGCGCGGTGCAGACGGGCGGGCCGCCGCCATCGGCGTGCTCAGCGCGTCGCTGATCGCGTCGCTGATCGCCTCGGCGATCGCGTCGCTGTTCCCCTCGCTCCCCGGCTCGGGCGCGAAGTCGCTCGCCCCGGTGATCCGGACCTCGCCGTCATCGCTCACCAGCGGCTGCGAACCGGTATCGCCGGGCCGCTCGAACACGACGTCGGTCACCCCGCCATCCGCCGTCCGCAGCGCGCGCTCGACCTCGGCCAGGAAGTCCTCGGCCGTCGCGTACCGGTCGCTCGGCTTCTTGGTCAGCCCGCGCACCACCAGCCGCTCGATCGACGACGGCACCGGCCGGCCGCCGCGCACCATCCGCTGCCGCATCGGCGGCACCGGACGCGCCGTGTGCATCGACATCACCTCGAGCTTGTCATCCGAGTAAAACGGCGGCTGCCCGCACAGCATCTCGTAGCCCATCACCGCCGCGGCATACAGATCCGCGCGGCCGTCCATCGGGTTACCCAGCGCCTGCTCGGGCGCCATGTAGATCGGCGTCCCGAACGCCATCCCCGCCTGCGTCAGCTTCACCCCGTCGTCGAGGTCCGACGCCTCCATCGGCTTGGCGATCCCGAAATCCAGGATCTTCGCGAAGTCTTCGTCCTCGCCCTGCCGGATCAGGAAGATATTCTCGGGCTTGATGTCGCGGTGGATCAGCCGCGCGTGATGGATATGCGCGAGGCCCCGCAGGATCCCGGCCAGGATATGCAGCGCGCGCCCCGGCGCGATCTGGCCTTCCTGCTCGAGCACGTCCGCCAGCGCTCGCCCCTCGAGCAGCTCCATCGCCAGGTACAGCGAGCCATCGGGCAGCCGCCCGACGTCGTACACGCTCACGCAGTTCGGGTGATCGATCTTGCCAACCGCCAGCGCCTCCCGCTCGAACCGGTTGCGCACCTCCGGTGACGCCGCCAGCGAAGGGTGCAGGATCTTCACCGCCACCTGCCGGCGCAGCCCGACGTGCGCCGCGCGAAACACCAGGCCCATCCCGCCGCGGCCCAGCGTCGCGTTCAGCCGGTACCGGCCGTCGATCAGCATCCCCAGCAGCTCGTGGCCATCGCCTTCGAGCGGAACCGGCGTATGCGTCAGCGCCGGGTCGGTGCTATCGGGGCGGCCCATACTGCGGCTCCATTGTGCCACCTCAACCTGAACGACGCCCACTATACCCTCGCTATTCCCAACGATCCCGTGATCCTGCAGGCGCCCGCCCGCCCGGCCGCCCGCTGCATCATCGCCGTGGCGGACAGCACCAATGGCGTCGCCAGGCCCGCTGACAGCCCTTGAGCATCGATGGCAGCGAGTGCGGGGCCGTTCGGGCGGAGCCGCCCGCGGAGCCGATCCAGCGGGGCCGCGGCGTGAGCGAGGCGTGAGCCGATCTACCGAGAAGTGCTGGGGTAGTCCGGAGGCAATGGAGCCCCGCAAGCTGCTCGCCGACTGTCTGCGCGGGCGCGGGGTGGACCTGGGGAGCTGGCATGATGCCCGCGAGCGAGCGGATCTCCGCTCTGCACTCCGAACTCGGGGATCACCCGGTGGAAGATCAGACCGTTGTAGAACGGCTTGCCCGTCTGCTTCGACCCGGTCTCCCCACAAAGCCCCGGCGCCGCGCCCTGATCGAACCATTGTTGGGCCGCGGCCCGGAGCTGCTCCCGCTTGATCTTGCGCAGCGCCATCCGCATGTCCGAGGCCAGCTGACGGCCGTTGAATATTCGCGTTTCTTCGCGCGTCGAATATCGTGGACGGTAACGATGTGTCGGATGTTCGGGCTCGCCGCCGCGCGGCCAGTTGCTCTACGTGACCTGCTGTGTGAGGCGCCGCGAAGCCTTCGCGCCCTATCGTGCGATCACCCCGATGGCTGGGGCGTCGCGATCCGCAGCCGCGACGGCTGGTGGGTCGAGCGCGATACGTCCATGGCCGCCGAGTGCGCGCGCTTCGGCGACCTCGCATCGATCGAGGCGACGCACGCGATCGCGCACGTGCGTCAGAAGACCGTCGGTGAAACGTCGCTCGCCAACACGCATCCCTTTCAACGCGGACCGTTCGTGTTCGCGCACAACGGCACCATCGCGAACCTCGCCGCGCTCGCCGCGTCGCCATCGCGCATCGCCGAGATCGAGGGCCAGACCGACAGCGAGCGGCTGTTCGCCTTCCTCCTCACGCACATCGATGCCGCCGGCGATGTCACGCGCGGCGTCGAGTCCGCAGTGCGCGTGATTCACGCGGACCCCGACATCGGCTCGGTCAACTTCGTGCTCGCCTGCGGCGACCAGATGTTCGCGCACCGCCTCGGTCGCTCGCTCTACGCGCTCGCTCGCGACGGCGTGGCCATCGTCGCGAGCGAGCCGCTCACCGACGAGCCATGGACCGAGCTCGGTGAGCGCGAGTTGATGATCGTCGACGCGTCGCATGCCCGAACGGCACCCGCCGATCGCGCGAAACGCGGCTACGGCTTCGCGAGCTTGTCGTAGGTGGGACCAAGCGCTCGCCGCACCGCGACGCCGTCGGTATCGGGTGTAGACGGGGGGCTTCTGGATCTGCCGGCGATCCGGGAGTCGCTGACTCCCGATTTACGACGAGGCCTCCCGCGGCCTCATGCCGCAGGCGCACCCGGCGGGCTCGAGTACCAGCTGCCCCAGTGCGCTGACGCCAATCGACGGTCAGCGACCATCGGGCTTCCTCCGTGGCTTCTTGGGGGTCGGCCTGGGCTCACCAGGCGCTTTCTGGCGAAGCTGCGCTTCCGTCGCTTCGCGCGCCTCATGCAACCACTGCTTGAGCTGGGCCTCCTTGGGAAGCTCAAGTACGTACCGGGAGACCATGATCGTTTGATCAGCCACGGCGGCGAACTGAAGAATACTCTCGTCCTTGCCGGCACAGAGCAGGAGCCCGATCGGCGGATTCTCCCCGGGTAGCGCGACCTCCTTGGCGAGGTAGTTCAGATAGAACCGCATCTGCCCGTCGTGGTCTGGCAGGTAGTCTGTTGTTTTGAGCTCGACGGCAACAAGGCACCGTAGCCGACGATGAAAGAACAGGAGATCGAGGTGGAAGTGTCGGTTCCCAAGCGTGATCCGATACTGGCGATCCACGAAGCAGAACTCGCTGCCGAGCTCGAGAAGGAAGTGCTGGAGGTTGTCGATGAGGGCCTGCTCCAGCGTGCTCTCGTCCACGGCGGGGCCAGCCGGAAGCCCCAGGAACTCGAGCACGTACGGATCGCGGACGAGCGCGCGAGGTCGCTCATCGATGCGACCGGCCTCCGCCAGCGCGAGTACGGCGTCACGCTCGGTGGATAGGCCGACACGCTGGTAGAGGAGCGATCCGCGTTATCGTACCAACTCTCGCACCGACCAGCGCTCCTTCAAGCAGTGGAGCTCGTAGAAGGCCCGCTCAGTAGGGTCGTCGATGCGCGAAAATTCGACCAGATGCGTGAAGGTCAGCTCGGAGAACAGGCGGCGGATCCACGTGGGATCTCGCCACGGTAGGTCAGGTAACGTGACGGGCGCGGAAGATTTGGCAGGCGCCTGCCAAATCTCCAGGGCCCCCGGATCTGACAGCGAGCGCACGGCTAGATCGCGGGGATCGAGGGTTGGGAACGCCAGCGCAACCTGCCGACAGTTCCGGAGGTTGCGTGCGGAGAGACCGGTGGTGCCGGCGGTGCGCGTGTTCCAGCCCCTTGAAGCGACGGAGGTATCATCTTGCGAAACGCGTTCATGACCCTCGGCCAATGCTGATCGCAGCCAACCGCAAGATTTTTCGTCGAGGCTCACGAGGATGCAGTACCTCTGCGACGCCTACTTCGTACAGCTTCACGACGGAAAGTTCGCGGAACCCGGTGTCGTGAGCTACTGGTACTCGCTGTTCTCGCACCGGCGCGACGATCTCACCTGGAAGGGTATACTCCAGGTACCCCTTGCCCCTACCAACGACGCGGACGCGCTCAACGCCCTGACGCTGGCAACCACCACGTTGTCGATCTCCGTCGCCCATGACCCAGGCCACCAAGCGCACATATCTCCTCGCCGAGAAGGCCACCCTGGAGAACCTGGTCGCGACGCTGCACGAAGACAGCGTCCTCGAGCGCATGGGCCTCGAAGACCGGTTGAGCGACGTCACCGCCGAGATCGCGTCACTCGAGGCGGCGCCGGGGCGCACCGCCGAATCCGAGCTGGTGTTCTACGGCGCTCCCGTGCGCGGCAGCGCGGGCATCGATGCACGATTCACCAGCGCCGTGATCTCCGCGTACCAGAACCTGATCGCGAAGACGCTCGCCGCCAAGAGCGAGCTGCACGCGATGGGCCCGATTCCAGATGACCACCTGTCCCGGTTGCACGTCACCGATGTCGTCCATGGCTCGTTCGGGTTCCGCTTCCAGGAGCTTCCCGAGCAGGAGTCGCTCGGGGAAACCCCGCTGTTCGAAGCCGCGGAGGAAGCAGCCCACCTGATCGACGCCGCAGGCAAGGACGACGAAGCGTTCGTCGATGTCGTCGAGAGCTTGAACCCGCGGGTCCACGATGCCGTGCGGACCTTCTTCACGACCATCGCCGACGCGGGTGCCACCTTCCGCCTGTCCACGGCGACGACGACCTCGGAGTTCACACCGGATCGGCTCCGCGCTGCGGTGGACCGGGTGACGATCGAGAGCCGAGAGGAAGCCGATCAACCGCTGCCGGGCGTGTTCATGGGCGTGCTGCACGCCTCGCGATCGTTCGAGCACAAGCTCGACTCCGGGGAGGTGATCCGCGGAAAGGCAGACCCGACCCTCGATCTCTCGACTCTCGTCGATTGGGACCTCAAGCCGTGCATTGCCCATGTTCGAGTAGTGCGATGGACGCGTGCCGGACGAGAACACAAGCGCTTCACGCTGCGTCGGCTTGAGAGTCCAGGCCGAACGAGCTAAGCGACCCAGGTACGAGCTGGGCCACTGTAACCGGGATTGTCGCCACGCGCGCCGACGCGACGAGACGAGCCGCCGTGACGCGAGCGACCATCGTCATCGCTGGGCTCGGAGCTTCGTGGAGCGACGCTTCGGCGCCCGCGCCGATGCCGGTGCCATGGCGCGCGGAACCTCGGTTTGGTCAGCCGCGATCGCAAGCCGCTCGCGCGCGGCCTTGATCGCGCGATGCAGCCGATCTTCGAGCACCGCGCGCGGCGGCAGCTCGGTCAGGTACTCGGCGACGTGGATCCCGCGCGTGTCGAGGTCGAGGTACTCGACCGTCTCGCGCTTCTTGCCAGCGCACAGGATGACGCGTTGCCGCAAGACGTGGCGATGGAAACGCTTTGGCACCGACCCCCAGGCTCATCGAAACATGTGATATGCGAACAGCGCGAACGCGAGCGCGGCACCGACGAGGAGGAGCCATCGCCTCGAATGTCCGACTGCGTTGTTCCGCGTGCGTAACACATTCTGAGTCGTGAGCGCCGACCAGTCGCTCTCCGGTGGCGATGGCGTTGGGCTCGATATCGGAAGTCGCCATGATGTCCGTGTCGGCACGTCGTCCGGCTGGTTGATGGGAGGGTCCGCTGCGTCGGTATCAGGAGCCGTGTTGCCGCCGGGCAAAGCCTGGGGCGCGGCTTCGTGATCGGCCCGATGATAGGAGCCCGACCAATCTGGCGGCTTGAAGTCCTTGCGCGTCGGGTCTTCCCATTGCTCATCGCCGAGCGAAATCACCATCTCGCCTCGAGCGTCGAAGTCGAACGCGCCGAAGTCCGGCGTCTGTCGCGAGTTTGGATACGACTCCACCCGGCGCTGTAGGTACAGCCCCAGCTCCGACCCCGTGGTGACTCGACTGCCGGCTCGCCCGAGGTCGTGGGTAAGGCCCTCGATGAGGCAGCCGGTGAACAGCGAATGTCCGTGTACCGGACCGCTGTCGAGGGCTAGCTGATCATCGAGAGCGGACGTGATGATCCGGCGACTGCGGCGTGCTTTCAGCGTGGACAGCAGCGCGTCCTGCTCTGTGCTACCCCGCCACTTGATGATCGGGCCGAGGCCGATACCGCTATGGCACGCGTCGAGGATCACCAGGATGTGCTTCGCCTGCAGCAGCGCCACCGCGCGCAACCAGGCATCCAGCTCGATCCACGTCGCAGCCCTGTCCGACGCATCGGCCGGGATCAAATATCCAGTCTTGACCATCGACTCCCGAGGTCGTGGAGCCGTGTGCTGCCATGCCCGGCGTGATGCCCCTCATCCACGGCAATCTGCGCGTTGTAGGTCCGCAAGAACCCGCCGTCGCGCTTCATGATCCGGCTCTCCGCGTGTGTGAAGTTGCGTTGCGCGTCGGGCTTGGGGGGGGCCCCGACGGATCTGCGGGCGGCGTGTTCCGAGGCAAGTCGCTGTCGACCGCCGGCGGAGCGGAGCCGTCATCGTCGAGGTCCGCTGCTTGTTGATCGTGCTGTCGTGCCTGAGCGTGCCGCTGTGGCTGACGATGCTCGTCGCGGTCACCGCGCCGCTCACCGGCGCGAGCCCGACGTTCACGTCGATCGCGAACGGCGCCGGGTTGTTACAGCTCCAGCTCTGGCTCGCGCTCGTGACCGAGCAGGTGCTCAGACGACGCGACCGTTCGAATCGCACGGCCGGTTCGCGCCCTGGCGTCATCCCGGGCGTGGACCGCTCGCGCGCTACGCCGATGCGAATCGCAAGGTGTTCATCGCGTCGCTGTGGGCCATGATCCTTCACATCGAAGCCCAGACCGGGGCACCTTGACCAGAGGGGCTTCCCTCGAACACTTCAAGGCGTGGCTCCTTCGCGGTCCGCGCATCACGCGCGATGGGCCAGAGAACGGCGCCCCGCTTGTCGTGCTGGCGCGGGCTGACTTCATCGCCGGAATGGATCCCACGTTGGTCGCTGCGAGCGAGACCATCACGGACGGCGCGACCTTTTCACTTCGTCCTTGATCCGGCGGTGGCGTGCAGCGAGTACGCGCCCCGACCGCAGCGCGCAAGGCGACGTCAAAGCAGCCAGACGGTCAGGCTGACCTGGAACTCCTGGATCAGCCCGGCGCCTGCCAGGTAGCGCTGGTAGGCGGCGGTGAAGCCGTAGCCGTAGAAATCGCCCTGGACGGCCTTGGGGGAGGACGACGGCGCGGCCAGATCGAGGCCGACGCGCCAGAAGGTGCCGCCTGGAAAATCGAGATGTTCGGAGCGGCAATCGATGCAGTCCGAGATCGAGCGGGAGCCGCTGATCCCCGATGTTCCGTAGTCCGCGTATAGCGCGCCGGCGAACCAGCCGTTCTCGGTAGGAAACAGGGCCAAGAAGGGCGTCCGGAAGCCCACGGCGATCGAAACGCGCGACACCTCGAGGCCCGAGCCCGCGGTGGTCGGGTCCCCTCCCCCCTGCTCGGGCACGACCTGCTGGCTGAAGGATGCGTTGTCGGAAGGGAAGGCGGCACCGCCCGAAGCGGAAATCGAGAAGATATCGTAGATGGTGAGCGCGCCCGAGATGTGGACAGTGGGGCCGGAGCTGTCGATGTGATGCTGCGCTGCCGACTGTTCATTCAGCCACGCGGCGCCGGTGCCCAGGCCGAGCATGATCCGCGCCGGGTGGAGCGGCAAGAACCTGCCGGCCCTCGCGGGTGAATGGGCTTGCACCGGGGACGGCTCGCTTGCCTGCCATCGCTGGATGGGGGCCACCGGCGCGGTTGCTGGAGCGGTGGGCGGCATCACGGACGCGCTCGCCGACTCACCGCAAGACGGAGCGGCGGTCGACGAGGCCGCCGCGGGGCCGATGGCTTCGGTGCGCACGTAGCCGACTCCTTCGCTGCCGCGAATGCGAAGGGCGAGCCATCCCGGCCGGTGGTGCACGACGCCGGTGTAGTTCGACTCATCGAGGACGCAGACCGCGGCGCCGTGCCCGATCACGAAGGCCAACCTGGCCGCCTCCGACGGCGCTTCGCGCACATCGGCGCGCGACGTGATGATCACGCCTGGCCCCGCCGACGCCGAGCTCACCCACAACGCGAAAGCCGCCAGCGCCACGGCGCCGCGTACCCCACCGACCACTGCTCTGCTCATATATGCCATGAAGGATGTGTCCTTGTTTCGCCGTGTGTCCTCCCATAGGCGACGCGACGGCGGGATTCCGACAGCAATTCGGCGCTCGGCGGCAACGCCTGGGCGCGGCCAGCTAGTGGGGCCCCCCGGTCCATGGACGTCACCGAGCTGAAGGTCACGCGATGCGGACCGCGTACGCGCTCGAGATGGCGCCGCGAAATTTGACACCCAAAACGTGGGCCGTTCCCGACGAGGATCGATTGGCCCCAGGTCGTGGCACATCTGTGCCACGGCGAACCGGACGCAGGCGGATCACGCCGGACGTAGCCGGCGCGGCGGGCGACTCAACCCCCGAGAACCGTTGGAAAGCCGCGATACCCAAGGTAGGGTGAAACGGTCCTTATGGGGTTCGAGTCCCGTTCGCGCGCGCGAACAGCTCGGACGTTGAGCACCTGCCAGCGGACCGGAGGTGGGGTGATCGCCGCCTCGATGCCCTCGGGCGTTGAGCGCTCGCTGCCGGGGGCGAGGCCAAGGCCCTACGGTCGCGCCCCAGACGGTCGGCCCCGGTCCGCGATCGCGCGCCGGGCCGAACTGGACATCGCGCTCACTATGGCCAGCCGTTCGGCGCCGGGCCACCGCCCGGGCCTCGCTCCGGGGCACCGCGAGGTCGTCCCAGGTCAGCGTCGGCGGGTGTCGGCGCCGCCGAACATCCCGTCCGAGGTCGCCGAGCCCGGCACGACGATCAGCAGGTTGGTGCCGTCGCCTCGAACGTCTCCTCGACTGGGGGCCGGGCACCCTCGCTGACCGCGACCATCGCGATCACCGCCGCCACGTCGCGCCTGCCCCCCCGCGGCGGCCGGGCCTCGAACTCGGCTCGCATCGCGCCGCGGCGCACGGGTGCCGCAGCGCATCGCCGATGATCCGGCCGTCCCGCATCGTGATCGCGCGCACGGCGCAGCGCCAGATGTCCAACTCGTGGGTGAGCGGGTAGGACAAACGAGCGGAGTTTCGGGAGCTGGGGATGCCTCGATGTGCCCCGAGGGGGAACTGGCGAGCCGGCGAGCACCACCGGATGCCGGCTGTGTTAGCAGGCGTACGTTGGGTCGACCTCGGCGCAGATCCGTCCCTGCCGGGCGCGTCGGCGGTGGTGCGGGCTACGAAGCGTCAGCGAACCAGAGCTCGCCCTGCGGCGGGTCCCGCGCAGGCGCGAACGTCGCGGGGTGCACGCAAGCCCGAGCGCCGCGCGCGCCGCGCGCGCCCTGGTGGAGTCCACCACCACGGCGACCACTCCGGCCCAACGAGCATGTCGCCGGCGACCGCACCCGTTGTCATCGTGTCTGCGGCGTCCGCGAGAGCGTCGAGGATCACTCCGTTGCCATTCGTCGCCATCGCATCATTCGTAGCCTGGGGCCCGCGCGATCATCGCGAGCGCTGTGGGCCAGTCTGTCTCGAGTTGCTCGTTCATCAAACCTGACCTTGCCCGACGGCAAGACGCGGCGCTTGATCGGTCATCCAGTACAGCACGTTGGTGACGCATCACCCGACACTATCTCGCGGCCATGTCCTGCACAGCAGCGACGAACTGCCGCGTCGCCGGCGAACGATGAAGCCGAGGACGATCGCGAACAGCCCGCCGTTCATCGCGTTGGCGTTGGGGTCGACATCACAGCCACACCCACCGCCCTGCGACGGAGTCGCCGTGACATCGAGCGCCACGGACGCGGTGTGCATCGCCGCGGTACCAGTTCCTGTCACCGTGATCGGGTATGTGCCCCCCGGCGCGGTGGCGTTGGTGGTCAGCGTGAGGAGCGCAGTGCTGCCGGCGGTGATGATCGGCGGCATGAACGCGGCCGTCACGCCGTCGGACAGGCCGCTCGCCGAGAGCGTGACGGTGTCGGCCGCGGAGCCGGTCGCCGCGATGGCCAGCGTGATCGTGGCGGCACTGCCCTGCATGACACTGACCGTCGTTGGCGACGCGGTGATCGAGAAGTCGGCCGTCACCACGAACGACACGGTCGCGGTGTGCGTTGCCGACGGCGCGGTGCCGGTGATGGTGATTGCGTAGGTGCCGGGTGGCGTCGTCGCATCGGCCGCGAGCGTGAGCGTCGATGAACCGCCGGCGGTCGCGCTGGTCGCGGCGAACGCGGCGGTCGCCCCGGGCGGCAGGTTGGTCGCGGAGAATGCGATGGTCTCGGCCGCGCCCGCCGTCGACGTGGTCGACACCGCCGTCGTGATCGAGCGGCCCTGGCCGACGGTGACCACCGCTGGCGACGCGGCCATCGAGAAGTCGGGCTTGGCGATCACGACGAGCGACACGGTCGTGGCGTGCGTCGCCGACGACGCGGTGCCGGTGATCGCGATCGCGTACGTGCCGGGCACGGTGATCGCGTCGGCCGCGAGCGTCAGCGTCGACGGTTCGCCGGCGCTAATGCTGGTCGGCATGAATGTGGCAGTCGCGCCGACCGGCAGGCCCGTCGCGGTGAGCGCGATGGTCTCCACGTCGCCCGCCGTCGACATCGTCGACACCGCCGTCGTGTCCGAGTGGCCCTGGATGATCGTCACCGTCGTCGGTGACGCGCTGATCGAGAACTCGGGCCGGACGATCACGACGAACGACACGGTCGTGGTGTGCATCGCCGATGGCGCCGTGGCGATGACCGTCACGGTGTACGTGCCCGGCGCGGTTGCCCCGTCCGCGGCGAGCGTGAGCATCGACGAGCCGCCCGCGGTCACGCTGGCGGGCACGAACGTGGCGGTCGCGCCGGCCGGCATGCCACTCGCCGACAGCGCGATGGTCTCGGCTGTCCCTGCCGTCGAGACGGTCGACACCATCGTCGAATCCGAGCTGCTCTGAACGACGCTGACCGTCGCGGGCGACGCGCTGATCGAAAAGTCAGGTCGCGCGAGCACGACAAACGACACGGTCGTGGTCCGCGCCGCCGACGGCGCGGTGCCGGTGATGGTCACGGTGTACGTGCCGGCCGCGGTCGTCGCGTCGGCGGCGAGCGTGAGCGTCGATGAACCGCCCGCGGTGACGCTCGTCGGCACGAACGTCGCCGTCGCGCCCGCGGGCAGCCCGCTGGCCGACAGCGCGACCGTCTCGCGCGCGCCCGCCGTCGATGCGGTCGACACCACCGTCGTGCCCGAGTTGCCCTGCACCGCGCTGACCGTCGCGGGCGACGCGCTGATCGAGAAGTCGGGCCGCGTGATCACCACGAACGACACGGCCTGCGTGTGCGTCACCGACGCTGCGGTCGCGGTGACCGTCACGGTGTACGTGCCCGCCGGCGTCGTTAGACCAGCCGTGAGCGTGAGCATCGACGAGCCGCCCGCGCTCACGGTGGGCGGCGTGAACGTGGCCGTCGCGTCCGCCGGCAGGCCGCTCGCGGAGAATGCGATCGTCTCGGGGTCACCCGTCGTCGACAACGTCGACAGCGTGCTCGCGCCGCTGTTGCCCTGGAGTACGCTGACCTTCGTCGGCGACGCGGTGATCCAGAAATCGTTGGCAGCCGGCGCGCTCAACTCCCAGAAGCCGCGGCCGTAGGTGGCTGCACGCACCAGGCTGTCGTCGGGTGAGATGTACAGGTCCATCACGCTCACCAGCGGCATGCCGGCGCCGAATCGACCCAGCTCGCACCGCCATCGGTCGATCGATACACCCCCATGTGCGTTCCGGCGTAGAGCACCTGGCCCGCCTGACCGGGCGCCGGGGCTCGATCGCTCTTGATGACGTTGACCGGCGCATTTGCCGGCAAGCCGTTGTCGATGACGGTCCACGTCGCGCCGAAGTTCGTCGATTTCCACAGATGGTGCACCACGAAGGTATCGACCGAGGCGACGTAAACGGTGTTCGGATCCGACACGTCGAAGTGAATCCAGCTGAGACCCCACGGGTCGCCGGGCAGCGCCGAGGCGGTCGTCCAGCTAGCGCCGCCATCGGTCGACAGGAGCACGTGGCCGAGCGCGGTCACCACGCCGAGAATGTTGATGTTCGACGCGGCCACGCCCATGTTACGGATCGAGTCCGACGTCGGGATCGTGCCGACGGTCGTCCACTGCGATGCGTAGCTGGTGGACTTGTAGATCTTGGACAGCGAGCACGTGAAGATGTCGTTTCCGGTCGTCGATCCCTCCCACGGGACGAGCCGCGTGTAGAACGGCGCGGTGGCGGTGTTGCCGGAATCGGCGATGCCGGTGATCGCGCTGGACCAGTTGGCCCCACCGTTCGTGCTCTTCCGGACCTGGAGATACTGGACGGTGCCGAGCATCTGCTGCGCGTTCGTGCGGTTGACGTCCGTGCCGATGCCGTCACCGCCGATGACCTGATCGAACACGTTCGACGTGCCCACGCGCAGACGCGTGCCATCGTCCTGCATCCCGCCAAGCACCACGTCGGGCGCATTTTGCGACGAGCTCACCGAGTACAGCAGGTGCGTGACGACGCCTTCGTTCAACGCATCAGTGAAGGTCGTGCCGCCGTCGGTGGACTCGAAGATGCCACCGTCGGTTCCAACGAACAGGTTGCCAGACGTGTCGACCGCCGCCGTGTGGTGGTCCGCGTGCACGTAGGGCAAGGAGAACTGCGCCAGCCAGTTGGAGAGCAGACGGAACGTGTGGCCGCCGTCGGTGGTCTTGGCGAGGGCGAGCTGCCCACCCCAGTACACCGTGTCGGGGTCGGTCGGGCTGACGATGACGAGCTGGCTATACCAGCCCTGGTTGCCGAGGATCGTGCCGACCGTCGACGACTCGCCGTTCGGGTTGATGTAGCTCTTGCTGGTCGCGCCGAGCGCGGTCCAGGTCCGGCCGGCATCGACGGACTTGAAGAAGTCAGCGAGCGTGGAGAATGGAGTCGCCGCGACTCCGTAGACGATGCTCGGGTTCGACGGTGCCGACGCGACGGTGATTCGAGCCACGCCGCTGCTGCTGGTGAATCCGGCGGCAGGCGTCCATGTGGCGCCGTGGTCTGCGCTGGTGAACACCTGACCGGCTCCTCCGTTCTGGTTAGACAGTACGAACGAGCCAGCGCCGGTCGACGCGATCGACCAGACTTGGCCGAGGCTCTCCGCGACGGGGACCGCGCGAAACGTGGCACCAGCGTCGGTCGAGCGGTAAAGGCCCAGGTCGGTCCCCGCCAGGACGATCGTCGAGTCATTCGGGTCGACCATCACCTGCGTGATGACGCTCGAGAACCCGACAAACACCGGAGATGACCAGGTCGCACCGCCATCGACGCTCTTCAACATCCCCAGGCCGGTGCTGGTCCGATCGAGGGGATCACCGAGGCCGAGGTACAGGATGTCGTGGTTCGCCGGGTCCATCGCCAGCGAGCCGCACGACAGCGTGCCGATCGTCTCGGTGATCGGCGTCCACACGCCGTCCGTGCGCTTCCACACGCCGCCGCCTGCGGTGGCCAGATAGATCGTCGAGCCGTCGACGATGATCGTTCGTACGCGCCCGGAGTCGGTGACATGCAGCGTGACTCCGTTGACCAGCTTGTTGGCCTTCGTCGGGCCGAGGTTGGTCCAACTCGTTCCGGTGATGGGGCCAGCGCGCTTCGGACCGGGCAGCAGCGTGCTCCAGCGCTGGCGTTCCTGCTCCGCCGTGCGCAGCATCCGTTTGCGGAACTCGATCGAGAACGATTCGTCGAGGCCCGTGCGCCGTTCGTCGAACCATTCCGCCATCGCCCGGCGGCGCAGCGTCGGATCATCACCGTCCGGATCGCTTGCCGTCTCGTCTTCGGATGGTTCCGAGGCTTCGCCGCGCGTGCCGTCCGGCCTGCCGCACGCGGCGAGGACGAGCATGCCGATGATCCAGTACCGCGACACGCGCAACAGGACGCCACCGACCGACCGCATCGCCATCACGTAGCACGCTTTGCGGGCGCCTGGCGATGATATCTCCGGTCAGCCGCGCGCAGGACAGTCCGCATCGCTCGCCGGTCTCGACGTGCGCTCGCGCTGGGTGCCAACGTTTGCCATCCACCTCCCCATGCGCGGGACGCTCGACAGTGACCCAATCGTCGTCGAGCTATCGCCATCGGGCCGAGTGGTCAAGCCGTACTGACCAACACCTGATCCGATGGCCGTCGAGAAGGTCGGCACGTCCCGCGTCCATGTCCTGCCCGTGCACGAGAGCCAGGACGCCAGCCGCGCGCTCGGCGCGATCGCCACGGCGTCGCTCGAGGCCGAGCTGGCGCAGCTCCAGGCCGAGATCGCGGCGTTCGTGT
>Ga0308175_100000283_pt1 | contig 38134 bp, 32 predicted proteins | sample PhyCR1_3_FD_203893 | JGI IMG/M metagenome (GOLD analysis project Ga0308175, IMG submission 203893) | Soil microbial communities from UC Gill Tract Community Farm, Albany, California, United States - DLSLS.C.R1 | ecosystem: Environmental > Terrestrial > Soil > Agricultural land | place: USA...
CCTCAACCGCGCCCGCGAGACCGCCAACCGCGTCAAGTGCGCCAGCAACATGCGCCAGATCGGACAGGCCATCCTCCTCTACTCCAACGACAACCGCGGCCGTTACCCCGACCGCCTCGAAGACCTCATCCTCACCCAGCCCATCGGCTCCGACGAATTCGTCTGCCCCACCACCAACGACTCCGCCGCCCCCGGCGCCGACCCCAAGACCCAGGCCAAAAACCTCTCCGCCGGCGGCCACCTCTCCTACGTGTACGTCGGCAAAGGCATGACCAACGCCGCCACCCCGGAGACCGTCGTCCTCTACGAGCCCCTCTCCAGCCACAGCGACGGCATGAACGCCCTCTTCGGCGACGGCCACGTAGAATTCTTTAACAAGCAGCAAGCCCAAAAAATCATTACCGCCGTCCAATCCGGCCAAAACCCGCCGGCCGGCGGGTTGTGAGCCCGGCGAGGGAAGATGAGGGGATGCACTGCACCAATTAATTCTCCGCCCGGGTAATCCCATCCGGTATGCTTCGCAATCGCCGCGTCGCCGTCGCGCTACCGGAGCCCCCATGCCCCTCCGCCGCATCTTCCTCCGCGTGATCCTGCTCGCCCTCGCGCTGGCCGCGGCGGCGGGCGTGCTCGGCGTGCTGACCCAATCCTGGTCCGGCATGTGGCGCATCGTCGGGACGATGATCACCACCGCCGTCGCCGCGGCACTGATGCTCGCCGCGTCGCGCCCGGTGGACAGGCCCAACTCCCGCCCGGCGGCGCTGCTGGCCATGGCGCTGATCCTGGCCGAATTCCTCCTCACGCTGCTGCTCATCTGGGGCCTGGCCAACGCGCTGGGCGGCCGGAGCGAGGAGGAGGTCGCGGTCACGCTCTTCGACATCGCCGTCGCCGGGCTGCCGGCGGTCTTCTTCCTCCGCGTGCTGATGACGCGCGCCGGGCGCGTGCCGGCGGTCGTGGGGCTGGTGCTGTGCACCGCGTGCTTCGCCGCGCTGCTGTGCGCCACCTGGATGCCGGACACCTGGCGCCACGACGACACCTGGTGGGCGACCGGATGGTCGATCGGCGCCTTGGCGCTCGTGCTGCCGTCGTGCCTCGTCAAATCGCTGCCGGCGCGGCCGTGGACCGTCGCGCGATCCATCGGCGCCGGCGCGGCCTGCGTCGCCTTTGCCATGGCGCTGGTCGGCATCTGGAAGAACCTTCACTCCGGCGGCGAAGCGCTGGCGATCGTGGCGACCGTTCCCGTCCTGGTCGCACACGCCAACCTCCTGCTCCTCGCCCGCCTCACGCCGGGGCAGCAGTGGGTCCGGCTGGCGACGATCGCCGTAACGGTCGCGATGTTCGCCCTGCTCGACTACATGGCCGTCACGCACGAGGACCCCGAGTTCGGCCAGCGCCTCGCCGCCGCCGCCGGCATCTGCTCGGCGTGCGGGAGCATTGCGATTGTAGTTCTAGCACGCATCAACCGCCGGATGGACGCGGGGGTGAGCTTCGCCCCCAAAGACCTGACGACGATCACCGTCCTTTGCCCCGCCTGCCAGAAGAAGCAGAGCCTGCCGCTCGGCGAGCCTTTCACGCACTGCGCAAACTGCAAGCTGCTGATTTCCGTCCGCGTGCAGGAGCCGAGGTGCCCCAACTGCGATTACCTGCTCTACATGCTCCAGAGCGACCGGTGTCCGGAATGCGGAACCCCATTGGGCGCGGAAAAAGGCCCCGGATATCCGTCCGGGGCTGCTACGATTTCGTCAGCAAACGCTTAGCGCCAGGACTAGGCCCGCGCCACGCCCAGCTCTTTAGCGACGCGCTCCAACAACTCCGCGACCGCCCGCATGTTGTTCGGGCGGCCCATGGGGTCGTACAGCAGGCAGCTCATGACGAAGTCCGACAGAAGCTTGGGGACCTCGGGATTGAGCTCCATCGGCTTGGGGTAGCTCTGCTCCTTCAGCACGTTCCGCTCCGACTTGGCGATCGTGTACAGCGTCGGCACGCGCTTCCCGGTCAGCGCCCAGTACAGCGCGGCGGCAAAGCTCCAGATGTCGGTGCGCTCCGTCACCGGCCGCAGCTTCACCTGCTCGGGCGCGACGAAGTCCGGCGTCCCCTGCACGCGTTCTTTTTTCGTCCCGACCTTGCACGCCTGCCCGAAGTCGATGACCTTGATCCGCCCGTCGGGGTTCGTCAGCACGTTGCCCGGCTTGAAGTCGCAGTGCACGATCCGCTGGTAGTGCAGCGCCTCCAGCCCGCGGGCGACGCGGATGAACACGTCCAGCACGCCCGCAAGATCCTTGCGCGGCTGCTCGTCCAGCGGCGTCCCGTCGAACATCTCCAGCACCAGCGCGGCTTCGGTCGGCTTGCGCAGGAATGACTTGTTGGTCTTCAGCGCGATCGAACGCCGCAGGCTCGGGTGGCGGAACTGCAGCCCGACGTTCAACTCGTTCTCCAACTGCTCGAAGAACCGGTCGCTCTTTTCGTCGGTCCGCACGACGTGCTTGAGCGCATAGACCTGCTTGTCCTTGGGGTCGCTGACGAGGTACACGACGCTCTTGGCGCCGTCCCCGAGCTTGTCGATTACGTCGTACCCGAACAAGGAATTGGGCATGGCTTGAGTTGCGGCGACGGGATGCTGGGCACCTTGGATTGGAATCGCGCTAATGAGACACCTCCGCACGAGCGGTCATCGGCCGTGCGCGGCCTGGTTCCTATGTTCGTTCGCGGGGGCGGCCCGGGCAAAAGTCCCAAGGCCACAGATGGCGGTCTGTGTGGCGGACCGAATTGTGCCGTGGCCTTCAATGCAAGGCCCGGCGGTCCGCAACTCCCCGTCCGTGACCGACGGAGTATAGCGGCTGTGCCTGGTTTAGGCGAGAGGGAACCCGCCGCAGCGCCCAACGAATTCTCGCCCGCACAGATTACCCCGCTTCACATTTCGAAGATTACGTTCCCGCGCGTTTGAACTCCGGCGGCTGCGAGAGCGCGGCCAGCTTGCTCCACCAGCGCATCACCTGGACGAGCATGTACGCCACCGGCGCCAGGAGCAGGACCAGCACGGCCGGGAGCCACCCGACGTACCCGCCGACGAAGCAGGCGTCGTACACGATCAGCCACAAAAGCCCGTAGAGCATCAGGTTCTGCCCCGCGGCGCGGACGTTGCTCGAACGCCGGCGGATCTGCCAGCCGATCAGCGCGAAGGCGACGCCGGCGAGGATCGGCAGCAGCAAGGCCGGCCGGACCCACAGCGCGTCGGCGAAGCCGGCGCCGGCGGCCCCGCGCGTCGTCCGGCGGTCCCACACCAGCGCCAGCGCCAGCAGGTCCATGAATGCCAGCCCGCCGAACACGCCGGCGTAATGGATCCGCGTCAGCGGGGGGCGTTTGTCCTCCCAGCGGTACGCCACGGTCGAAAGGATTGCGACGTGGTTCAGGAGCACCAGCGGGTGCCAGACCAACGGCAGGTGCGGCGCGGGGACGGTCGCGTGGAAGAAGCGAATGAGGCCGAGCGTCAACAGCCCCGGCGCGACGAGGTACTTGCCCGCCGAGTCGTAGAAGATGATCAGCAGGATCGTCCACAGCACCAGCAGGACGCTCTTCCACTCGTTGCCCGGGAGCGCCGCGTACCACGCCCCGCCGGCCAGCGACATCAGCGCCAGCAGCACGCAGATCACGTGCGCCGCGGCGAGGCCGATGCGCCCGCTGGGCAGCGGGCGGTGGGCGGCGAGCTGCTGGTCGCGGCGGCGGTCGATAATGTCGTTGAGGCTCATGCCGAACCCGTACATCCCGATCGACATGACGGCGATCGCCAGCACGTCGGCTGTCGAGACGAAGTGGTAGTAGGGGTGGGCGGCGTCGTCGGCGAGGGATTCCCACTTGGCCCGCAGGAGCAGCTCGGCCGCGCTGTCGGCGATGGCCGTGAACACCAGCGCCATCCGCGTCAGTTGCAGGACCGGCAGCAGGCGTCGGGCGAGGGCGAGCATCGGGAGGCCAACGTACGCCGAAACCGCCAAAAGGCAATCGAACCCCCAAGCCGCTTCACTTTTCCGCCGGCCGTCCGTAACTTTTGCGGCATGAGCACGCAAGCGCCGGCATTTTCGCCGAAGGATGTTCCCGCGGGGTCGCGGGTCGCGGTGGTGGCGGCACGGTTCAATGAGAAGATCGTGGACGAGCTGCTGGCCGGGTGCCTGAGGCGGCTGAAGGAGCTGGGAGTGGACGGCGAGCGGGTCGAGACGCACCGGGTGCCCGGGGCGTTTGAACTGCCGCTGGCGGCCAAGATGCTGGCGCGGTGCCGGCGGTTCTCGGCGGTGATCTGCCTGGGGGCGGTGATTCGGGGGGACACGCCGCACTTTGATTACGTGGCGGGGGAGTGCGCCCGGGGGATTCAGGACGTGGCGCTGGAGCAGGCGATGCCGGTGATCTTCGGCGTGCTGACGACCAATACGGAGGAGCAGGCGCGCGACCGGATCGGCGGAAAGCACGGGCACGCGGGCGAGCGGGCGGCGGAGGCGGCGCTGGAAATGATCGCGCTGGTGTCGAAGGTCTGCCGGTAGAATGGGCGGCCGATGCGACCGAGTTTAGTGCTCCTGATTTTACTCTCGCCGGCGCTGGGCCGGGGCGCGCCGGCGACGCTGCCGTCGGCGGGCGAGCCGGTTGAATTTCCGACCTTCGGCGTGGCCGTTGTTCCGCCGGCGGCGGGGGAGTGGGTCGAGGTGCCGGCGGGGAGGCCGACGAAGGTCGTTCAGTGGACCAAAGTGGACGTGGGGACGCGCAAGCCGCGGGCGTTTCTGTCCGTGGACGTGGAGGAGGCGGCGGGACGGACGGTTCGGGCGTTTGCCGACGAGCTGGCCAAGCGCGTGAACGGCATGACTTCCGTTACGCCGCCGCTGAGCGTCGGCGGCGAGCCGACGGTGCGCGTCCACGCCCCGACGGCGGCGACGGCAACCGGCCCGCAGCCGACCGACGCGATCGTGGTCGAGCACGCCGGTTGGGCGTACACGCTGGCGCTGTTCCGCGTGCCGTCGGAGGCGGGGCAGGCGGACCTGGAGACGCTGGCGCGCGGGGTGAAGTGGGTGCCGCTGGAGCCGCCGGTCAAGAGCCTGGACCTGAAGACGGTGCGGACGCTGTTCCGCGGGCGGTTTGACGTGACGGTGCCGGACGCGATGCGGCCGATCCCGGCGGACGAGGCGCCGACGCGGGTGCACCTCTCGCTGGCAAACCTCCTGGCCAGGCGCACGGAGTATTTCGTCATGATCCAGCTCCTGGCGAAGAAGCAGGACACGCCGTTCGAGCAGATGGAGCAGGCGCTGATCGACGGGGCGAACCGGAAGACGCGGAAGGCCGAGCAGTGGGAGTGGGAGCCGCGGCGCGGGGGCGTGGCCGGGGGACCGGTGCGCGTGGCGACGAGGGCGGTCGAGGTCGAGCACATGGAGGGGATCACGGACGCGGCAACCGGCGCGTCGGGGGCGGCCAGGCCGTGGATGCAATGGGGGCTGGTGAAGCTCGACGAGCAGCGGGTGATCCTGCTGCATTTCACGATCAATACCGACAATTCGGAGGACCGAGCGGCGTACGAGCAGCTCGGCGGGCGAATCGTGGATTCCGTGCGGCCGGGGCCGGGTGCGGTGCAGTTACGACAGTAGGGACACGCGCGGGTGGGCTTGCTACGATACGCCGGTCGTATGAGCACGGCCGTTCAGCAATCCCCCCCCGGACCGAAACCGCGCTTCCCCGGGCAGATGGCGCTGGTGATGCAGCGCGGGCTGCTGGAGTTTCTCGTCGAGACGGCCGGGCGGTACGGCGACGTGGCCCACTTTCGCGCGGGGCGGAACAAGTATTACCTGCTCAGCCATCCCGAGCACATTCGCGACGTGCTGGTGACGCACGACGCCAACTTCACCAAGGGCCCGGCCCTGCGCAACGCCAAGGTCACGCTCGGCGAAGGGCTGCTGACCAGCGAGGACCCGCTGCACCGCCGGCAGCGGCGGCTGGTGCAGCCGGCGTTTCAGCCGCACCGGGTCGCGGGGTATGCGGACACGATGGTGAGGTATGCCGAGCGCTTGGCGGACCGCTGGCGCGACGGGCAGGGCATCGACTCGTCGGAGGAGATGACGCGGCTCACGCTGGAGATCGTGGCCAAGGCGCTGTTCGATGCCGAGATTGACGAGAAGGTCCGGCAGATCGGGGAGGCGATGGCGGTCACGGTCACGATGTTCGATCGGGCGCGGACGCCGCTGGCGCCCCTGCTCAACAGGCTGCCGCTCCCGAGCAATTTCCGGTTTCGGCGGTCGCTGAAGCGGGTGGTCGAGACCGTGGAGCGAATGATCGGGCAGCGGCGGGCCGGCGGCGAAGATCGCGGCGACTTCCTTTCAATTCTCCTGAACGCGCGCGACGCCGAAGGCGGCGGCGGCGGCATGAGCGACCAGCAGGTGCGCGACGAGGCGATTACGCTCTTCTCGGCCGGGCACGAGACGACCGCCAACGCGCTCGTCTGGACGTGGTACCTGCTGGCCCAGCATCCGCAAGTCGAGCGGCGGCTGCACGGGGAGCTGGACTCAACCCTGCCGGACCGTCTGCCGACGGCCGACGAAGTGCCGAAACTCACCTACACGCGGGCGGTGGTGTCCGAGTCGATGCGTCTGTATCCCCCCGCGTGGATCGTGGGACGCCAGGCCAGGGCCGATTACCGTGCGGGAGATTACATGGTTCCGGCCGGCGGCGTCGTGCTGATGAGCCAGTACGTCGTGCACCGGGACGCGCGGTGGTGGCCGGACCCGCTGCTGTTCAAGCCGGAGCGGTGGGCGGATAAATCGGCCATGGACCGCCGGCCTCGCTACGCGTACTTTCCGTTCGGCGGCGGGCAGCGGAGCTGCATCGGCGAGCCGTTCGCCTGGGCCGAGGCCGTGCTCCTTATCGCCACGCTGGCGCGCCGGTGGCGGCTACGGCTGACGCCGGGGCAGAAGGTGGAGCTGTTGCCGACGATCACGCTAAGGCCCAAGCGCGGGATCCGCATGCAACTGGAGCGGCGTGCGGGGGTGAATAGGTTGTCGCTGGCGGGCACGGAAGCGGTGTAATGGGGCGAATGGAACCGGGTACCACGGGCATGCGGGTCGAGCGGGTGACGAGTTGTCTGGCGGGCGTGGCTGTGTTCGTCGCTTGCTGCGCCGTCCTTCGCGCGGGCGATCCGCCGACTCAGCCGGCGAGTCAATTTTCGGCGCACGGTTCCACCCAGCCGGCGACGGGGACGGCGACCCAACCTGCAACGCAAGTCGCATCGCAGCCGGCGACGACTCAGGCCGCCACCGCGCCGGCGACGCAGCCGCAGGTCGTTAAACCTCCGCCGATCTGGGAAGAGATGGACTATGGGCCGGTCGTCTTCAACACGTTTCGCGTCCCCTGGCCGGTCAACAAGGAAAAGGGGACGGACAACACGGTCAAGCGCGGCATCGCCGTCCGCCTGCGCGGTCCGAACGGGGAGGAGGGCGGCGTCTGTTACGACGCCGAAATGCTGCGCTTTTCCGCCGGCTGGTTCGGCGGATTTCTGGAGCGCACCGGCATCAGCTTCGACGGAAAACAGGACGTGATCCCCGGAATCCGCGGCGATCAGCGCTTCGGTACGGACCCGGCGACCCCGGGCTGGGCGGGTCCCGACGGCAACTGGAGCGACCCGCGACCGACGCCTTACGGGCGGTTGCCGGACAATTGGGCCAAGTACCGAGGCGTGTTCCTCAACGGCGATCGCGTCGTCGTCTCGTATGGCCTCGGGGACTGCGGCGTGCTGGAGATGCCGTTGATGGAGGGCGGCGATTCGCTGCGCGGGGTGAGCCGGACACTGCGGTTGGAGCCATCGGGCAAGCCGCAGGCGCTTCTGGTGTGCGACGCGCCCGACGGCGGCGAGGTGGAAGTGGTGGGCGTGCCGCCGCCGCCGACCGATGGGGTGACGAATTTAACCGTCGTCGGGGCGGTGGCGCTTCCGCAGGGATCGACCTGGGACGTGCGGGAGCACAGGCGCATCATCCTGACGATCCCGCCGCGGAAGGACCCGGTCACGTTCAAGATCGTGATGTGGAATACGGTGCTGGAGGGCAAGGACAGGGACAAGGAGGCCCGGGCCGTCAACGACCACTTCCTGCGGCTATTGAACATGGCGTCGCGGGTGGAAGACGTGGAGCGCCTATGCCACGGCGGGCCGCCGCGGTGGAAGGACGCGGTCGGTACGCGCGGCGTGCTTTCGCCGATCACGACGTTCGTCCCGACGACCTTGCCGGCTACGGCGCCCGCGACGACCCCGGCGACGGCGCCGACGACCACGCCGACGACGGCGCCGGCAACGACACGGGCGACGACCTTGGCTGCCACCCAGGCTGCGTCACCCGCGACGGCCCCGGCCACGGCGCCATCGACCGTTCCCGCGCCGCCGCCGGGCCCGCCGTACGTCGTGGATACACTGGCGATCCCGGAGGCGAACCCCTGGCACTCGTGGATGCGGCTGGCGGCGTTTGACTTCTTCCCCGGCGGCGCCTCGGCCGCGGTCTCCACCCTCAGCGGCGACGTGTGGATCGTCTCTGGCATTGACGAGCGGCTCGAAAACCTTACGTGGAAGCGCTTCGCCACCGGCCTGTATCAGCCGCTGGGGCTGAAGATCATCGACGGCGTCGTCAACGTCACCTGCCGCGACGCGATCTACCGGCTGCGCGACTTGAACAACGACGGCGAAGCGGACGTTTACGAGTGCTTCAACAACGACTGGCAGATCTCGACGCACTACCACGAGTTCTGCTTCGACCTGGAGACCGACAAGGACGGCAACGTTTATTTCGTCAAAGGCGGCCCGGTGCGCCTGCCGGACGAGCGGTTCACGCTCGTCCTGCCGCACTTTGGCGTGATGATGCAGATTTCGAGAGACGGGCGGCAAAGTAGTGTTTACGCCACCGGCTTTCGCGCGCCCAACGGCATGTCCATCGGACCCGGGGGGGAAATCACCTGCTCGGACAACCAGGGCACGTGGACGCCCAACAGCCGAATCAACCTGATCGAAAAAGGCGGCTTTTACGGCAACCTCGACTTCTTCCACGGCACGACGCGGCCCGCGGACTACGACAAGCCGATCATGTGGCTGCCGCTGGAGTTCGACAATTCGCCGAGCGGCCAGGTGTGGGTGACCAGCGATCGGTGGGGGCCGCTGCGCGGCAAGCTGCTGTCGCTCTCTTATGGGAAGAGCGGTTTGTACGAGGTGATGACCGAGAAGGTGCACGGGCAGATCCAGGGGGCGGCCGTGCGCTTCCCGCTGACGTTCGACAGCGGGCTCATGCGCGGGCGGTTTAACGAGCGCGACGGTCAGCTCTACGTTGTCGGGCTCCAGGGGTGGCAGAGCAGCGCGGCGCGGATCGGGTGCTTCCAGCGCATCCGCTACACAGGTCGGGGGGTGAACATGCCGGTCGAGCTGCACGTGGCGGGGCCGCGCGAGGTCGCGATCACCTTCACCGCGCCGCTGGATCCCTCGTCGGCGGCGGACGCGGAGAGCTACGCGATCGAGCAGTGGAATTACGTCTGGGGGCCGAAGTACGGCTCGCCGGACATCAGGCCGAGCAAGCCCGGCCGGCAGGGCCGCGACGTGGCCGAATTGGCGGGCGTGTGGCTGTCGGGCGACGGCAAGACGGTGCACCTGGCGACCGCCGGCCGGCTCGATCCGGTGATGCAGATGAAGATTCGCCTCGACCTCCGCGCGGCGGACGGCGAAAAAATCTCCTACGACGTGTACAACACGATCAACCGCGTGCCGGGCGAGTGAGCGCGGCGCCGAGCGCAGGTTTTGCCGCGTTGCCCCCGACCGGCGCCGGCCTATACTGAGTTTCGATGTTGAAGAAGCACAAGAGCAGGGAGTTGGCCATGCAGGTGCTGTTCCTGTGGGACGCCCACGGGATCAACGACGAAGAGATGGCCCGGCAGCTCACGCACGACGTCATCGACGATCCGGCGACGCGTCAACAGGCTTTGGAAATGGCCAAGGGCGCGTGGTGGCAGCGGGAGGCGGTGGACCAGTGGATCGAGCGCCTCGCCCCGCAATGGCCGCCGCGGAGGCAGCCGAGCGTGGACCGAAACGTGATCCGGCTGGCGGTGTGGGAGCTGACCAACACGCAGACGCCGCCGAAGGTGGTGATCGACGAGGCGATCGAACTGGCCAAGCAGTACTCGACGGAGCAGAGCGCGGCGTTCGTCAACGGCGTGCTGGATACCGTCCTCAAGGAACACCGGGCGCTCGTCAGCGACACCCATCCCGAGCCGGCCGAAAACTCGACCGAGGCCCCGCCGCCGGCGGTCCCTTGAGCCGTATCACGGAGCAACCAGGTAATACACGGTTGCAGGTTCAAGCCTGATGTCGTCGGCGTGCCCGGCTTGCCGTTTCTGTGCGTACCCGTTGCCATCCAGCGGCGTCACCTGCAGTTTCGCGGCGTCCGCGCGCGTGAACTTCACGCCGCCGGAGATTGGCTTAATCCGCCACGGGTCGCGGCCGATGTTGGTGATGCGCCGAACGGCGGGGTTGTCGGTGGGGACGGATTGAAAGCCGGTGGGCGTCTCTTCGGACATCACCTGGAGAAGGACCTTGCGCGACGACGCGAGCGGCTGCTCGTCCAGGCTGACGGCGACGATGTGGAGCAGGTCCATATCGGAACTGATGGTGAGATCGTTGAGTGTCACCGGCCCGGCGGCGTTGAGGTTCCCACTTGCCCCCTGCGCGGCGGGCGCATTGATCCTCAGCACGCCGCGGGCGTAGTCGAGCTTAAGCTGGCCGGTGATGCTGGTGACGCTCTGGCCCTTGCGGTCGATGTAATTTGACAGATCGGCCAGCTTCGACGGCTTGCTCTCGCGCGTGAAATGCACGTCCGTCCGTCCGACGTAGTGGACGAGCGGATCGATCAGCGTGTCCGCCTTCAGCTCCGTCGCCAGCGGCACGTCCTTCAGCCGCAACTCGTCCAGCGCCGCGTCCTGCGGCATCGGCGTGCCCTTCAGCTCCAGCAGGTCGGCGAGATTCAGGTTCAGATCCACCAGCGTCTCGCCGGCCGACACCAGGCCCTTGCGGTAGATCAGCGCGGCCGCCGGGAACTGGGCCATCTGCGACGGGGACATCACCGTCCACTGCTGCATCCAGTAATTGGGCTTGACCGACCAGCGCGCGCCGTCGAGGGCGAAGTGGACGACCGCGTCGCCGTCCTGAAGAGCGCCATACGCGGCGTAATACAGCGGCGCCTCCGAGCGGTAGCGATTGGGACGCGTGAACGTCGTTTCGGAAATCATCGAAGGTTTATCGTCGTAGTGGACCTCCATCACCGGGTGGACGAAGAGCTTCGGCTTGCCCAATGCTTCGGGATCGAAGCGAAGGGCCGACCGGTCGGACCACGTGTGCCCGTTGCGGATCGACCAGGCGGCGTTGTCGCCTTTGTGGTTGCATTCGAAGTAGCCGTGGCGGTCGAGGAAGTCGGTGGCGGTGTAGGAGTATTTCTCGAGCGGGCCGAAGACCGCCGGCGACGCGGTAGCCCAGTTGGACGCGGTGATCAGGCCCTTGAATCCGAGGCCGCGGAGGAAGTCGTAAATATCCTTGTAAAACGCCCGCTGGTTTTCGAGCAGGAACGCGGCGGTGTCTTTGTCGCGCGCCGACTTCTGGCTGAAGATGTTGTACAGCGGGCGGAAGCCCAGTCGATTCTCGGCCGGATTGTCGCGCGGCGTCTTCTGGCCGTTCCAGTGCTTCATCGCCGCGTCGAGGGAGCCGTATTTCTGCCCGGCCCAGTCGGCGAAGAGGCCCTCCACGATGCGCAGCTCGGGATCGGGGACGTTCTTGTCGGTGAAGGTCCAGAAGAAGTACGAGTCTTCGTTGATGATCTCCAGGCCGAAGACGGCCGGGTCGTCCAAGAGGCGGCGGCCGGTCTTTTCGTCCGGCGTCAGCAACACCGCCTTCCACCAGTCGCGGTAGCGGGCTTGGAAGTCCTTGTTGAAGTAGAGCGCGGCGAAGGGGTGCTGTTTGCCGTCGTAGCCGGGGAGGAAGGTGTTGCCGGGCTTGGGGTCGAGCCAGAGGGGGAAGTAGATGGACAGGTGCGAGTAGATTCCCTGCTCCTTCATCGCCTCGACTACTTCGAGGGTGTGGCGGACGCGCGCGGGGTCGAGCGTGCCGTCGCGGTCGTAATAGGCGCCGTGGATGCGGACGAGGTTGACGCCGTGCTTGGCCAGCATGCGGGCGCAGTCGCGCAGTTCATCGCCGGAGAGGTTCTGCGGCGGGCCGTTGACCGCCCAGAAGCGGACGGGCTGCCCGGTCGCTGAGTGGACGAAGTGCGACCCGCGGGCGGCGATCACGCCGCCGTCGCCGGCTTGCTTCTCGTTGAGGGAGCGGAGGTCGAATGCGCTGCTTGGCGTGAAGGGGTCGGGCTTGGGGTCGAAGGCCGGCCAACTGTCGTCGGCTCGCTGCCGAGCGGTCAAAACACCCAAAATGACGATCAGCACGGCGGCGGCGGTGCGGCGATTCATTCGGTCTCCTGGTTTGGAGCAGCGTACGTGCCGCACCGTGGGATGAAAAGCGATTTGCGATTCTCCCGCGCCCCCGGGTAGGATGTGCCGCAAGAAACCTGCAATTCACAATCGGGGGTACGCGAGCGTGACGTTTCCCGTTTATTTCGAAGTCTTCGGCCATCGCCTGCTCGCGCACACGGTGCTCGAGATCATCGCGTACGCCGCGGGGGCGCAGCTCTATTGGCGACTTCGCCGGGGCCGGGGGGCGGAGGCCTTGGGCAGCGAGGAAAACCTCTGGGTCATCGTCGGCTGCATCGTGGGAGCGGCGGTCGGATCAAAGCTCCTGGCCTGGGTTGAATCCCCCTTGAATTACTGGTCGCATCGCGCCGACCCCGCAGCATGGATCGGCGGCAAGACCATCGTCGGCGGACTGCTCGGCGGGTGGGCCGGCGTCGAAATCGTCAAGAATCGCCTGCGCATTACCCGGCGGACCGGCGACCTGTTCGTTTACCCACTGATCGTCGGCATGGCCATCGGCCGCATCGGCTGCTTCCTCACCGGGCTGCCCGACCACACGTATGGCCTGCCGACACGCCTGCCCTGGGGCGTGGACTTCGGCGACGGTGTCCGCCGCCATCCGACGCAGTTGTACGACGTCGCGTTCCTGATCGCCCTGGGGATTGCGCCGCGGGCGTGGCGGCTGCGCCGACGGGCCGAGGGGGAGTTGTTCCGATTTTTTATGGCGGGCTACCTCGCCTGGCGTTTCGCGGTCGAATTCATCAAGCCGCGCTTTACTGGCTACGGCGGGTTGAGCGCGATCCAGTGGGGCTCCCTGCTCGGCGCCGGGATTTGCCTACGGCAGGTCTTCCGAACCGGGGGCGTCAGAGGAGGTATCCGTCATGCAGCCGCAGGAACCGAAGGAGCCGTTGCCGTACGAGCCCCGACCTGAAGGGCCGCCGCGCCGCCTGGCCGCAGCCGGGTGGCAGTTTTGGCTCGGATTGGCCGCCGGCTCCGCGGTGTCGCTCGTAATCTGGTGGTGGGGCTGGGAGCGATTCAGTTCGATAAACGCCATCATTGCCGCCATCCTGGTAAAAGCGGCCGCGGGGTCAATACTGGCTGCCGTTCCCAGGGTGCGCAGCATCGGAGCCGGCGTGCTCGTCTCCATCGCCGTCGGAGCGCTGATCTTCTTCAGCGTCTGCGGGTCACGGTGAAAGCTCAGGAGGTGCGTATGCCCGACCGCCCCTATCTCTTCTACGAACTCACCAACGCCCTCTGCTCCAAATGCCTGCGCAAAGTCGAAGCCAAGGTCCTCATCGAAGATGGCCGCGTGTACCTCCAGAAGTGGTGCCCGCGGCACCGAATGGAGCGCGTGCTGATCTCCACCGATGCGGATTACTACGTCCAGTGCCGGCAGATGCTCAAGCCGGGGCAGATGCCGCTGAAGTTCAACACGCCGATCAAATACGGCTGCCCGTACGACTGCGGCCTGTGCCCCGACCACGAACAGCACTCGTGCCTAACGCTGATCGAGATCACCGACGGCTGCAATCTAACCTGCCCCGTGTGCTATGCCGAATCATCCCCCAAGCGCATGGCGCACCGGCCGCTGGAGCAGGTGGAATTCATGCTCGACTGCGTCGTACGCAACGAAGGCCGCCCCGACGTCGTCCAGATCAGCGGCGGCGAACCGACGATCCACCCCGACTTTTGGCGGGTCCTCGACGCGGCCAAGGCTCGGCCGATCAAGCACCTCATGCTCAACACCAACGGCCTGAAAATCGCCCACGAGCCCGACTTCGCCCGGCGGCTGAAACAGTACGCGCCGGGATTCGAGGTTTACCTCCAGTTCGATTCCCTCTCCGCCGCCCCGCAGGTCCAACTCCGCGGCGAAGACCTGCGCGACACCCGCCGCCGCGCGCTCTACCACCTTGGCGAACACAACGTCTCCACCACGCTCGTCGTCACGCTCAAGAAAGGCCTCAATGACGGCGAGATCGGCGAAATCATCGACTTCGCCTTACAACAACCCTGCGTCCGCGGCGTCACGTTCCAACCCGTCCAGGCCGCCGGCCGCTACGACGGCTTCGACCCCGCCACCGACCGCCTGACGCTGGCCGAAGTCCGCCAGCAAATCCTCCGGCAAAGCACCGTCTTTAAACCCGAGGACGTCATCCCCGTCCCCTGCCACCCCGACTGCCTCGCCATGGCCTACGCGCTGAAGCTGAACGGCAGCGTCGTCCCGCTCACGAGCCTCATCGACCCGGCCGTCCTGCTCAAAGGCGAGGGCAACACGATCGTGTACGAGCAGAACGCCGACCTGCGGCGGGAGGTCTTCTTCAAGCTCTTCTCCACCAGCGCCTCCCCGGACAGTGCGGCCGGCACGCTGAAGCAACTCCTCTGCTGTCTGCCGCTGATCAAAGCGGCCGCGAACGTGACGTACGACAACATCTTCCGCGTGATCATCATGAAGTTCATGGACGCCTACGACCTGGACGTGCGCTCGGTCAAGAAAACCTGCGTCCACATCGCCCACCCCGACGGCCGGATCATCCCGTTCGACACTTACAATCTCTTCTACCGCAACGGCCGCGAAAACACCCTACAACGCGCCCGCGGCGAGGCAGAACTCGTACAGGTCGGTGCGATCGGTTCGAACCATGACTGAGTCAAACAATCCCCAATCCCCGCCCCCGCTCGAATACCAAAGTCCGCGGCCCGAGCCCGACGAAACCGCGGCAACCAAGGGCACGCTGCTTGTCATCGGCGCGGCCGCGGGGGTCGTGCTGGTCGGCGGCCTCGGATTCGGAGTCTTCGCCTACCTGAACCCGCCCATGGCCGGCGGCGGGACCCGCCCGTTCACCATGCCCCACTGGCCGATGCTGCTCTTCCTCGTGTTACTGGGCGGACTGGCCGGCGCGGCAATTGGCGTCATGCGATCACGCATCCGGTGGCGGATGCGCTGGCTGTTGATGGGCCTCTTAATCGGGGCCGCAGGCATGTCGCTGGTCGAGGGGCTCTGTTTTATGAAGTCGTGATGCGGCGAGCACCGTGCGAGGAGGCCATATGAGTGACACCAGACCTCAGCGAGACAATCCCTCGGCTTCGGAGCCCGCCTCCGTCCAGCCCCTTGCCTATCGGGCGGCACGGGATGAGGGGCCGCATGTGCCGCGGACACCAATGTGGCTTCAGGCGGGCGCCGGACTTCTGGCCTGGCTGATCGGCGTATCCCTCGTCGTGAAAGTGGCTCACTACGGCTCGGCGACTCTCCGGGCGTTCCAACTCAATCAGCGTGACACGATTCTGTGCACGACCGGCGCGGTCCTGATCGGAATCGGGGCACTGGCGATCTGGCTGAGACTGAGGTACCGCTGGCGGGGGTTTTTACCCGGAATCCTTATAGGATTTGGTCTGACGTGTTTGCTGCCGATCGGCATCGTGTGGGCAATCTGCGCGTCGAAAAAGTGATGGCTCGGCGGCTCCAAAACGTTGTCAACAAGCGCGATCTCGCGTGCTTCGCCCGACGCTTCGTTCTCCGCGAGATCAAATCCCACGGGCGGGCCGCCCGTGCCACACATTGCTTAGCCCTCCCCTCACGCCTCCCGCGTGATCGGATTCTCCAGCCGCCCGATCCTCTCCAGCTCGACCACCACCGTATCCCCCGGCTTCAAATACACCGGCGGCTTGCGCGCGAAACCCACGCCCTGCGGCGTCCCCGTCAGGATCACCGCCCCCGGCCGCAGCGTCATCGTGCTGCTCAGCGATTCGATCACCGAAGGAACGTCAAAGATCATGTCCCCGGTGGTGTTGTCCTGCATGACCTGCCCGTTCAGCGTCGTCTTGATCCGCAGGTCGTTGGGATTGGGAATCTCATCCCGCGTCACGATCGCCGGTCCCAGGGGGCAGAATCCGTCGAAGCCCTTGCCGCGGGCAAACTGCCCCCCACCCAGGTTCTTCTCGCGCTGCCAGTCGCGTGCGGAGACGTCATTCGCAGCCGTGTACCCGAAGACGTAATCCAGCGCGCCCTCCCGAGACACGTTCTTCGCCGCCCGCCCGATCACCACCGCCAGCTCGCACTCGTAGTCGATCTCCGACGACCGCCGCGGCACCGGCACCGGATCGAACGGGTTGTTCAGCGTGTTCGACCCCTTGATGAACAGCATCGGGTGCTTGGGGATCTCGCTCTTGCTCTCGGCCGCGTGCTCCCGGTAATTCAGCCCGATGCACAGGATGTCCGTCGGGACGAGCGGCGCGAGCAGCTTATCGACCGCGAGCTTCTCGCCGGTGACCTTGTAGGCGTCAAAGAGGTTCCCATCGATGCGGAGGGCCGTGCGGTCATCGACCTGCTGGCCCGTGTAAGTCTTGCCGTTGGAAAGGAAGCGGATGATGCGCATGGCCGGCAGCGTAGCCGCTCACAGAACGAATTTGAAGAACAGAACGATCACCCCCGCGGCCGCGCAGCACAGGATAAACACGACTGCCGTTCGCCGCCACCGCTGCGCCGGGGTCGGCGGCGCTTCGTAATCGAGCACCCACCCCTCCTCCCGCCCCGGGGGGCGATTCGAGCCTCGCATACTCGATCCGGACAGGTGGTCGCGCCGCCACGCCCCGCATGCTACCGCGCGCCCGCGCTAACAATCACGGCTTTTCCGGCGAACGCGCGGCGGTACAATGCGTAAGATGCAACGATCGTCGGGCGATTAACTCAGTGGCTAGAGTACCTGCTTTACACGCAGGGAGTCGGGGGTTCGAATCCCTCATCGCCCAATGAGAGCGACGTGGCCACCGGGACGGCCACGTCGCTTTTTTTACTGCGCCGGGGGGAGGCATCAGACTTTCTGCCGGACCTTCTCATACCCGCGGTGGATCGCGTCCTTGAACTGCTCCCACTTGCTTCCCGGGTAGCGCTGCTCAAACGTCCGGCGGAACTCGGGCTCGCAAGTCGCCCAGTCGCGGCCGCGGTAGCGGTCGTCGCGGGCGAGCTCCGCGGCGAAGGTCTCGGGCGCGACGTGCGTCGAGCCGCGGCTCTGGTCCGGGTTGAGCTTCTCGACCTCCACGTCGGTGCGGCGGGCCGTTTCACGGACGGTCTCCGTCCGCTGCTGCACGTCCTTGTTCACCACCACTTCCTCGACGACGCGGGCCTGCTTGTTGACGACGGGTTGTTCGCTCCGCTCGGCCACCTCGATGGTGCGCTCCTGGAAAGCGGCCTTGTCCGCGTCGGTGAGGGGGCGGTCCACCGGCCGGCGCTGCACGTCCACGCGCTCCTTGCGGAGCTCGACCTGTTTCTCGACGGGCTTCTGAGTGACGCGGGTGTGGATGCGGACGCCGCCGCTCTCGACCGCGCGCTTGCCGATCTGGACCTGTTCCTCGGTAACAGGGACGACCGTGCCGGCCTGGCCGGCGGAACCGGCCGTCGCTGCGGTGCGGGAAGTCGCTGGGGCTGCCGTGGCCGGGCGCTGCTCACCCTTCCACCCCTGCTGCCGCCACTGCGCCGCCTGCGCTTTCAGGTCGATCGGGTTGTATCGCTGCATGATCTGAATGGCCCGCTGGTGCGACGGCTCGTCCTCGTCATTGTCAAAGCTGAGCCCGACGGCGACCGCCCCCCGCCGGGCTGCCTCGGCGTACAGTGTCTGGTCGTCGTCGTCGCCGAAACCGAACGCGTTCTTGATGTCCTCCCAGAGGCTCGCTTCGTCCTTGCCGCTTCGGTCATAGAGCGTAACGTCATCCCGATCGAAGCCGGCACTGATGAGACCGTCCCGAACCTGCTCAGCCACCTGCCGAGTCTGGTAAAATGCTACCAAATCCTTCATGACAAAAAGCTCCTTCCTTACTTCATCATCATCCCCCTAAGTACTCCAAAGGACCGGCGTTCACCGGCCCGGGGCAGGCCGTTTTGCAACTTCTATACCGCAGCGACCGAGCGCCGCCGGGTTATCGGGAATTTTCGACGCGCCGAACCTGCGCCACCTCCGCGCGCAAGCCCACTTTTTCGGTCTGCTGCCGAGTGCTACGCCGTCGCGTAATCCGAATCTCCTCCTTCAGCCTCAGCCGTTTTTCGACGACGAGCACCTCTTCATAGACCGGGATAATCGTCACCCCTTCCTCTTCCCGCACCCCCACCGGCGCGTCAACGATCCGATTCACCGGCACCCGCCGCACGTCCGCGACCTCCTCGGTCACGGGTAGGTCGATCGTCTCGGTGCGCGTCTGAGGGGAGATGTGAACGACCACTTTGCCGCGCTCGACTACCTGCTTGCCAACCTCCACCTCTTCCCGAATGACCGGGACGGTGACGGATTGACACGCCGGCACATCCGAAAGAACAGGCGGGCTCTGCGAATTGGGTTTCTTGGGGTCATCCATGATCCCGCGGCGGCAACAAACCGGGTGCCACGAGACGGTTCACGACTCGCCGCCGTACCCCCGCTCGATCACCTCCCACTCGTCCCAGGTGATCGCCGCCAGATCGTCTTTCCCAACCAGCCCGATCCCCGCCCGCTCCACCTTCAGATTGTTCCCGGAACCCGAATTGTCGCCCACCAAGATGCCGCGTGGCAGGCTCTGTCCCTCCTGCCCGCGAACAAACCGCACACACTCCCGCCGCCGCGACCATGAATTCACGCCTCGATACGTTCATGCCGCGAAACCCCGAACTTATGGGCCGATCCCTTTTATCCCCGTCTTTACTGACCCTTGGCCCCTGACCCCTCAACCCTCTCCACAATCTGCTTCCTCCTCATCTCATACTGACCGTCATCCAACACCGCCGCCGCCCCGCCCGTCGCGATCTCGTGAACCAGCGGCACCCAGCTCTTGCACCCCGCATACTCTGGCGTGTTCCGCACCACCGCCGGCTCCCGCAGCCGGTACACGCGCACGAGTAGCAAATACAATGGATTCTCCGGCCGGTAGTTGAACCGCATGTCGATCAGCGGCTTCTCCCACACGTGCTCGTCGTCGATCGCCTCCATCTGCGCCCGCGACTGGAGCCGAACGATATCCGTCGCCACGCCCGCTGCCGAAAGCGTCACCTGCTCGGGCTCGGTCGACCGCGCCTCGAACCGGCCGTGCTCACCCGCCTTGAGGCTCTGTAGGTTCTGGTGCAGGTAAGTCGGAAAGAGCAGGAACTCCCGGTTCTCCAGCTCGAAGCCCGTTTTGGCCTCGTACACCCCGCCCTTGCGCAACAGCACGACCTGCCTTCCCTCCTCCAGCGCCGAACAAACCGCGGCCCACTCCTTCAGCGCCCATTGCAACGACACCGGCCAAGCCATGCTTTCAACCTTCCTATTGCCCTCACCGCGTCGCCGACGGAATTGCCGGCATCCCCTTCGGCTCCTCCGCCCTGACTTCCTGAAGTACCTGCCATAACCGCTCCAGCAGGGATTCCACTCCCTGGCGGCTGGCCCCCGAGATGGCGTGGACTTCCTTCCCCGCCAACTCCCGCTTGAGCTTCTCCAGCGCCTCCCGCCCCTCCTCACCGACGGCCAGGTCCATCTTGTTCGCCGCGACGATTTCGCGCTTCTCGGCCAGATTCGGGCTGAACGCCTCCAGCTCCTTGCGGATGGTCCAGTAGTTCTCGACCGGATCGCTGCCGTCCACCGGAAACATGTCGAGCATGTGGACGAGGATCTTGGTGCGTTCGATGTGCCTCAGGAACGCGTGCCCGAGCCCTGCCCCGCTCCGCGCACCCTCGATGAGCCCCGGAATGTCCGCGACGACCATCCGGCGGTTGCCGGCCAGCTCGACGATGCCGAGTTGCGGCTCCAGCGTGGTGAACGGATAGTCGGCGATCTTAGGCCGCGCCGCGGAGATCACGCTCAGCAGCGTGCTCTTACCGGCGTTGGGCATCCCGACCAATCCGACGTCCGCGATCAATTTCAATTCCAGCTTCAGCGCCCGCTCCTGCCCTTCCGTCCCCGGCTCGGCGTAGCGCGGCGCCTGATTCGTCGCCGACTTGAAATGCCAGTTCCCCCGCCCCCCCCGACCGCCCTTGGCCACCACCACGCGCTTGCCCGCCTCTTCCAGGTCCGCCAGCATGATCCCGTGCTCGGCGTCCATCACCACCGTCCCCAGCGGCACCCGGATCACCAGGTCTTCGCCGCCGTGCCCGGCCATCTTCTTCCCCATTCCCGCCTCGCCGCGCTGCGCCTTCCAGTGGTGGCGTCCGGCGAAGTCCAGCAGCGTATTCTTCTGCGGGTCGGCGAGCAGCACGACGTCGCCGCCGTCGCCGCCGTCGCCGCCGTCCGGACCCCCTTTGGGCACGTACTTCTCCCGCCGGAAGGCGACGCACCCCGCGCCGCCGTCGCCAGCCTTCACACGAATTTCAGCCTCGTCAACGAACATAAGTTCATTTCATCTTAGCCGCGTCGCCGCGTGCAAAGATCTCCTTGCAATGGCGAGGAGCAATAAAGGATAATACCGCGCGGTGCTCCGGACGCCGTTCGTCCGGGACCGCAATCCAAGGACCCGACGCCCCACGCGGCGAGGAGTGACGATCATGCGCCCCGGCGAAACCCCCGATGGCATCGTGGACGAACGCCCCGTAGCTTTCAAAGACTCCACCGAACAGGTCTGGGCCGTCCTCGAAGACTTCGACATCGAGGACGCGCGGCTCAAAAGTAAACACCGCGGTTTCCTCGACAAGGCGATCAAGATCCTCCGCAAAAACCGCCGCCGCATCGCCCTGTTCGGTCACACCAGCGTCACCGGAAATAACGCCATCAACGATCCACTGTCCGAGCGCCGCGCCGCCGCGGTTCACGACTTTTTGATCCTGCACGGCCTGCCCGCCACCCAGATCCTCTTCCACCGGGGCACCGGCGCGCTCATCGCTCAGCAGAAGCACCACACCGGCGAAGACGCGGTCGATCGCAACGTCACGCTCGTCCTCGAGCCCGGTTGAACTCCGCCGATGCAATTGCGGCCCGGCACCCGTACATAGCAGCGCGGAGGTCCGGCTCGTCCGGACCTCCGCCATCATTGCCATCTCCGAACCACCACTGGTGCGTCGTCGGCGGGCTACGCCGTCGCCGCTTCGGGGCGGACGTGCACCTTGCGCCCCTGGAACTCCACTTTCCCGTCCTTGAGCGCAAAGATCGTGTAATCCGACCCGAGCCCCACGTTAAACCCCGGCTCAAATTTCGTCCCGCGCTGCCGAATGATGATGGACCCGGCGGTGACGAACTGCCCGCCGTACGCCTTGACGCCGCGGTACTGCGGGTTGCTATCGCGCCCGTTCCTCGTGCTGCCTTGACCCTTTTTGTGTGCCATAACGTCACCTGCCGTCTTCGGTTAGATCGCAATTCCCCCGCGTGTACCACGAAAAAACACCCCGCCGGGTTCGGCGGGGCCGCGAAATGTACCCCATCCCCGCCGACGCCGCAACTCCCGGTCGGCTTGCAATCTCTTGCTCCAAGGTAAGTCGAATTGTAATAACACCACGGCGGCAACGGCGGTACCATCTGCCCATGACCGCTGCCGAGTCCCTCGCCTTCGCCTCGCTGGCGTTACTGTCGCTGTGGCTGTGCGGCCACGAAGTCATGTGCCTGGGGCATTGCGTCCAACACCGCCTCACTTCACCCCACCTGCGCCATGCCGAGCACGCCCGCCGGCGCTCCCAGATGCGGTATCTCCGCCACCACGGCGCCTGGCTTGCCGTCGGACTCTCTCTCGATCACGCCTGGGAGCAACTCTGGACCTGGATGATGTGAACCTGGCGCGCGGCTACACCCGGCGCCGATCAGTAAAAAAACCGCCCCTACTCGCCCGCCCCCGCCTCTTGAATGGTGCCGTCCCCGACGACTTTGGCTTGTCTGTCCCTGGCCATCAGGCCCGCGGCGGCGCCGACGTACGCCATGCTGCGGTCCTGCCGCAGGAGCACCTTGGCAGCCCAGGCGTCCACCTCGGCCGCGTCCGACTCGCCGGCAGCGATTCGCCCTATGGCGCGGAACGCTTCGGATCGCTTAGCGCCCGGCCGCATCATGGCGGCGAGCTTCGACGCGCCCTTGATGTCGGCGGCGGCCTGGAGAGAGGCGACCTCGGCCAGGGCGGCCTCCACCTGGTCGGGGGCTTCCCCGAGCCGGCCGGCGGGGGTCCTGATGCCGATCGCCTGCCTCGCCTTTGCGAGCATGTCGTTGGCCTGCGCCCACTCCCCCCGCCGGGCACGTGCGACCGCGAGCGTCGCGTAGGTTGCCCCGCGCCACGCCGGGAGGCCGATCGCGTCCGCGACTTGCTCGGCGCCGCCGAGGTCGCCGGCCGCCGCAAGCGATCCAGCGAGTCGCTCGCTGAATGACGCACGGGAGCCGGCGTCCTGGAGCTGGCTCCCCGCCGCGCGCGCCGCCTTGATCGCCTCCCGGGCGCGCGGCACGTCGCCGGCCTTGACGTACCCCTCGGCCAGTGCCAGCCGGGCGTAGGGCTTGGGGCCGTTCATGTCCATCTTCCCGGCGAAGTCCTCGGCCAGCTTCAGTTCGCCGGCGGCGACGGCCGCGCGGGTAACCTCCAGTTCCGCCGACCAGCGCGAGAATCGGTCGTATACGCCGTCGGACAGTTCCCACGCCTCCCGCAGTTTGCCTCCCTGGGCCTCGTACATCGCCAGCGTGGCCAGCGCCAGTGACCTCGTATTGCGGCGCTGGCGCGGCGTAGAGGCCCCGGCGGCGTTGAGGTCGGGCTCGGCCCTGTCCTTCAACACCTCCGCCATCCGCCGGGCGCCGCCGTAGTCGCCCCACCGTGATTGCGCCGCGGACAGAAACAGACACGTGTCCTCGCGCTGGGCACTAACGGAGATCTGTTCTACCTCGGCGGCGGCGAGCTTGAGCATGTCGCGGGCCGCCGGGCGGTTGTTCTTCTCTCCGAGTACCTCGGCAGCCCGGACGTACGCCATCACGCGCGGCAGCGAGCCGGTCAATTCGGCGGCGCCGCGCCGGGCGCCGTCGAGGTCGCCCATGCGGGCGCGGATCGCGGCGGTCTCAATCTGGCGCGGCCGCTCGTCGGGCGTGCCGCCGCCGCCGAGGTTGCCCGCCTGCGCCCACAGGTCCAGGACCTTCTCGCAATCCTCGCGCTCGCCGGCGTCGGCCAGCGCCTCGGCTATGGCGCGGTACGTCCCGTCCGGTTGCCGGCGGCCTTCCAGCACTTCGGAGATCGCCCGGCCCATCCACTGGCGCGCCTTGGACTGGGCGTCCATCGCGATGCTCTGGCGGTCCTCGACCAGGCGGCGGACGCGGCCGACCTCGACAGCGAAGTTCATGTTTTGTCCGTCCACGCGCATCGCGGTCGTCACGCCGACCACTTCCCCGGCGTCACTCAGCAGCGGCCCGCCGCTGGACCCGTGGCTGATGGGCGCCGTGGTCTGGACGTAATTCGGTTCACCGCGCGTGACCCGGCCTTTGCGGAGCCCGCTGACAAGCCCTTCGCTGAGCGTATTGGAGTAGCCGAGCGGGTTGCCGATGGCGTACACCCGCACCCCCACCGCCGGCACCGCTTCGGCCAATAGGAGGAACGGGTACCCGCCGGACGGTTTAGCCTTGATCTTGAGCAGGGCGAGGTCGCCGGGATCGTCGGTCGCGACGACGTTTTCGACGACCAGCGCCTCCCCCTGGCTCGTGAACGCCTTGAGCGATGTGTTGCCGTCGATCACGTGGAAGTTGGTGACCATCAGGCCGTCGGCCGAGACGAAGAACCCCGAGCCCTGGGAGAATTCGTCCTTCCCCCGGAGCTGCACAATCCGCACCACCGACGGGGAGGCCGTGGCGAAAAGCTTGTCGGGAGTGAGCACCGCCGCGCCCGGGTTGGCTGATGCCGCCGCCACGGGTGCGCGGCTCGAGGCCATCGGCGCCGGCGTGCGAGCCGCGGGCGTGCTAACCGCGGGTATGCGAGCCGCGGACGATCTCGCCGGCGTCATCACCGGGCGCCGCCCGACCGCCACCCAAAAACCAAAGGCGAGGCCGACGACGGCAAGCACCGCCGCGACCACGTCCGGCAACACCCCGCCCCGCCGCCCCTTGTTCGTCCGATAAGTCATACTTCCTCGCGGCATAAATCCCAACCGTCCCGTCATCTTCGGCCGGATTCCCGCATCACTTTCCCCGCTGGGGGCCGGGCCCTTGTCGCGGGGCAACTATTTTCGCCGGCGGCCGTAGGGTGGCGGCTTGGAATGGCGCGCTTCGAGGCTTGCCGCGGCCATTGTGTTGGTGTTGTGTGCGGCCAATGCTCCCGCGCCCGCCGCGGGTCCGACGCTTCGCGCGGCGGCGCGTCGTGGCTGAACGATTTCCCCGTCCGCGGGAGGACGAACTATCCCCTGCTGTGGGACCGGAAAATTCGCCCGAAACCGGCGTTCGAAGCCGTCCTGGGGGCTCTGCGGGCAGGCGATCAGCCCGGCAGAACGCCGAACGGATCGCGGCGAGTAACGAAACCGGGCGCGGATTGACATCGTATGACTGGGAACGTGTAATCGCATGGCTAAGCCGATTGAGCTTGGCCACCGGGCAGGAGTGGCGGAATTGGCAGACGCGCAGGACTTAGGATCCTGTACCGAAAGGTGTAGGGGTTCGACCCCCCTCTCCTGCATTCGTGCGCGAAAGATCCGACGTTGACATGAGCATTCCGACCCGTTGGTCCCTCACTATTGTTGCGGTGTTGGCGTCGCTGCCGGTGCCGGCGGATACGCTCTGGTATCGCACGGGAAGCACGGGCAATCCGATCGAAATCTCCAACACCCGCATCACCAAGGTCGAGGGGGACAAGATCTTCTTCACCACGCTCGGCCGGGAGACGTCCCGTGAGTTGCAGCAGATCACGCGGATGATGATCGACAACGAGCCGGCGTTTAACGACGCCGAGGCCGCTTATGCCGCGCAGGATTGGAAGCGCGCGGTGGACGGGTACCAGAAGACGGTGCACTCGACGACCAAGCCCTGGCTGCGGGACTGGTGCTCCTTCCGGCTGGCCGAGGCGGCCGGCAAATCAGGGCAGTTCGACGCGGCGACCACGGCATACGTCGGGCTCGTGATGAAGGACCCGGCGCTGGCGGCGCGGTACAAGCCGGCGGTTCCCGAGGGGAACAGCGGCTACCTGGCGCCGGCGTCGGCCGAGATCGCGCGGGCGCTGCAGGACCAGAAGCTTTCGCCGGCGCAGCGGATCGCGCTGCTTAGCTTCGCCGTGGAAATCGACCTCGCCCGCGGCAACAAGGCGGACGCGGGGAAATGGGCGGCCGAGTTGGAGAAGCTCAAACCCGCTACGCCGCCCGCCGGCCGGGCCGGCATCAACACCGCCGAAAGCGCCAACGCGAAGTCGATGGTCGAGGCCAAGCTCAGCCTGACGCAGCTCGACCTGGCGAACAAGCAGTACGACAAGGTGCTGGCCGATATAGACGCGGCTAAGGCGGCCATCACCGACCCGGCGCAGCAGGCGGACGCCCTGTTCTTCCGGGCCGAGGCCCTGTACGGCAAGGCGGCGCAGAAGAACGACGACCCGGCGGCCCTGGCCGATGCGGCGCTGGCGTACGTGCGCTTGGTGGCGTTTTTCAAGGGCGCGCAGGGCCAGCCGCACGTGGCCGATTCCCTCATGAAGGTCGCCGAGATTCACGAGAAGCTGAAGGAGCCCAGGACCGCGCTCAAGCTCTACCAGCAGGTGGTCGCGCAGTTTCCCGGCGACCCCGCGGCGGCCAAGGCCAGGGAGCAAATCACGCGGCTGGAATCCGCGGAGAAGTCGGGCTGAACGCACGCGGCACGCCCCGCGCCTATATAGACAGAAGAACTTACGTTGTGAGATCGAAGAAGGACGTCGAATGATCAAGTACTTCAAAAAAGTCGAGAAGAAGATGCTGGCGATCTTCTCGGTCGGGCTGATGATCGCCTTCGCGTTGCCGAGCTACATGGGCAAGGGCAGGACGGGGCGCGACGTCACGATTGGCCGGATCGGCAAGACGCCCGTCAGTGCCGCCGAGCGCGAACAGTACCGTCAGGAATGGAACGAGCTGATGCGGATTCCCGTCGGCGACCCGCAGCGGCCGGTGCCGCTCGCGCAGGCGGCCTTCGGACAGGTGCTCGGGCAGTACGTCGTCGCGCGCATCCAGCAGAAGCCCGAGACGTTCATGCTGCTGGTCAAAGAGGCCCAGCGGCTCGGCGTTCAGGTGAGCGACGAACGGGTCGGCGCGATCCTCCAGAACGAGCTGAACATTTCGCCGGACACGACGGACCCCCAGCACCACGAGCTGATCCAGCAATCGGTCCGAGACCTCGTGCTCGTCCTGGGCGCCCTCAACCGCGCCACCGGGGCGATCAAGGTCAGCCAGCCGCTGGTGATGCACGAGCTGGCCACGGGACGGCAGGCAATCAAGTTAAACCTGATCGAGTACCTCGCGCGCGACTACCTCGGCAAGGTGCCGCAGCCGACGAACGACCAGTTGCAGAAGCAGTTTGACGAATTCAAGAACACGTTTGCGGGCCAGCCGGACGCGCAGAAGGACCCGTTCGGGTTCGGCTACAAGCTGCCGGACCGCCTCAAGCTCCAGTACATCCAGGTTCCCCGGGACGAGGTGGTGAAGGTCGTCAAGGCGAAAAAGGACGACTACCAGTGGGACGTGGACGTGTACCGGTATTATCAGAAGCACGTGTCCGAGTTCCCCACGACCCAGCCCGACCCGCTGAGCACCGGCGTGACGCTCGGACCCTTGCCGCCGATGGCGGTCCGGCCCAAGACCGGATCCACGACGCGCCCGGTGCAGGAGGTCCGCGGCGAGATCATGGACAAGTTGATCAAGCCCGACGCGGATCGCCTCGCCGACGCGATCCAGGACCGCATTAACTCGGTCATGGCGTCAGATTACGCGGCGTACCGCAAGGGCGCCGGCCCGGCCGGAGGAACCTCAACCCGGCCGACGACTCTCGCGTCCGCGCCCGCCTCCGCCGCCCCGGCGAGCTCGCTCGCCGTGCCGTACGACGATTACGAATACCTGACCCGCCTGGCGCAAAAGATCCAGAAGGACTTCGGGGTGCTGCCGTCCACGCACAAGATCGCCGACGCGTACAAGTCGGAGCAGGAGCTGAACCAGCTCCCCGACATAGGCAAGGAGAGCGCGGCCGGCGCGGATTTCTCCACTTACGTGATGCAGCACGTCGAGCCGTTCGCAAAACCAGTAGAAGGCGAGAAAGCCCTGGCGGCGCTGGAGCCCTCTCCGCCGCTGAAGGACGCCGCCGGCAACAGCTACCTCTTCCGCGTGACCGACGCGAAGCTCGCCGGACCACCGGCCTCGATGGCCGACGCGCGCGACAAGGTGGAGCAGGATTGGAAGATGGCGCAGGCGTACAAGCTGGCCAGGGAAGACGCCGAGAAGGACAAGGCGATGGCGGAGAAGGACGCCGCCACTACCCGGCCCGGGGAGGTCGCTTCAACGGACGAATCGGGGCTGAAGCGCGTCGCCGCCGCGGCCAGGCGCAAGGTGATCAGCGTCGGCCCGATCAACGGCGGGACGTCGCAGGTCCCGGGCTACGCGATTCCCGAGCAGGCCTCGCAGACGCTGGTGAAGCAGGCCGTCGGCCTGCTCACCAACGCCGCCGCGTCGAACAACCCGCACCCGATCGGTCTGGTCGAACTGCCCGCCGCCACGCGCGTCCTGCTGGACGAGCTCGACCAGGTCCGGCCGCTGTGGAGCAACGAATCGGTCGCGATGGCCAAAGATGCCTTGGCCGGGAACATCCACGACCAGATGGCGATGACACTGTGGTTCAAGTGGTTTGATTACAACTCGGTCGCAAGGCGGCTGGACTACAAGCCCGAGGGTGGGAAGTCGCCCGGTTCGGACGAGAACACGCCGCCCCCGCCCCCGTTCCCGCTGGGCAGCTGAAGCAAAACCCGCCAACGTCGCGGCGCGAGCGTGTCGTGCGAAATCCCCGCCGCGCCCGCACCGCCGGCCGCGCCGCCGCGTACTATTGACACATGGGAGCGGCCGTGTAGATTGCTCCCCCGACCACGCGCCATTAGCTCAATTGGCAGAGCAGCTGACTCTTAATCAGCGGGTTCCAGGTTCAAGTCCTGGATGGCGCATTCCTTCGATTGGGTGGGAAACCCCGAAGAATAGAACACATCAAAAAGGCCGGTCAGACCGTGTGTACCCACCCACGAGCGGCAGATGCCCTCCGACGTGGACGACATCGAGCGCATCGAGTCCAACGCCTACAGCGGCGTCGGCGTCATCAAGGTGTTCCTGCACGAAGGCGCCGACGTCGGCAAGGCGGTGTCGCAGCTCGCCGCGAGCTCCACCTACGTGATGAAATACATGCCGCGCAACGTCATCCCCCCGCAGATCCTGCGCTACGGGGCGACCGACGTGCCGATTATTCAGATCGCCCTCTCCAGCGACACGCTCTCGGAGACCAAGCTCTACGACTTCGGCCAGAACGTCATCCGGCCGGGGCTCGCGGTGGTCAAGGGCGCGTCGGTGCCCACCCCGTTCGGCGGCAAGCCGCGCGTGATGATGGTGGACCTGGACGTTGAATCGCTGCAGTCCAAAGGCCTCTCGCCCGCGGACGTGACCGCGGCGCTACAGACGCAGAACGTGATCACCCCCGCCGGCGACGTGAAGCTCGGCAGCAACGACTACGCGGTGAAGCTGAACAACAGCACCGACCTGATCGCCGCGATCAACGACTTCCCCATCAAAAGGATCAACGGCGCGACGGTGTTCCTCCGCGACGTGGCCCACGTCCACGACGGCTTCGCCGTCCAGACCAACTCCGTCAGCAACAACAACAAGCCCGGCAGCCTCGTGGTGGTCCGCAAGAGCGGCGGCGCCTCCACCCTGACCCTCATCAACGACATCCGCCGCGCCCTGCCCGACTTGCAGCGGATGATGCCGGCCGGGATGGAACTGAAGACGCTGCTCGACCAGTCGATCTTCGTCAAGGCGGCGCTGAAGAGCGTGGTCATGGGCGGCACCATGGCCGCCGGCCTGACCGCCCTGATGATCCTGCTGTTCCTCGGCAACTGGCGCCTGACGCTGATCATCCTGGCGTCCATCCCGCTGTCGATCGTGGCGGCGCTGCTGGTCATGTCCGGCGCCCACCAGACACTCAACACGATGACCCTCGGCGGCTTCGCCCTGGCCGTCGGAATTCTCGTGGACAACGCCACCGTCGTCATTGAAAACATCGAGCGCAACCTGGGGCTCGGCAAGGACCTCATCCCGGCGATCGAGGAAGGCTCGGCGGAGATCATGCGGCCGACGCTCGTCTCGACGCTCGCCATCTGCGTCGTGTTCGTCCCCGTGTTCCTCCTCCAGGGCGTCTCCAAGTACCTGTTCTCCCCGATGTCCCTGTCGGTGATCGTCTCCCTGCTGGCCAGCTTCATTCTCTCCTTCACGCTCGTGCCCGTGCTTTTCAAGTACCTGATGCGGCCGTACCTCCAGAAGCACGGGCACCGCCCCGGCGCCCACGACATCCAGCGGCGGATCATCCGCAACCCGTTTGCCGCCGTACACTACCTCTTCGAGGGGCTGTTCAACGCCTTCCGCAACACCTATCGCAACTACCTGGCGCTGGCGGTGAACAGGCCCTTGCCCACCGCTGCGTTCTTCGTGGCGCTGATCGTCGGCTCCTGTTTCCTGTTCCCCCACCTGGGGACCGACTTCTTCCCCTCGGTGGACGCCGGGCAGATGCGCCTGCACTTCCGCGCCCCGGCCGGCACGCGGCTGGAAGAAACCCAGCAGTACCTCGCCCGCGTCGAGCACGACATCCGCGAGATGATCGGTGAGCGCGAGATCGACGTGCTCCTGGACAACGTCGGCCTGCCCTACAGCGGGCACAACCTCGCCCTGAGCGACACCGCGACCGTCGGCTCGATGGACGCCGAGGTGCTCATTTCCCTCAGAGAGAACCACCGCCCCACGGCCGACCACATCGCGCGGCTGCGGCGTGAGCTCCCGGCGCGTTTCCCCGACTGCCAGTTCTTCTTCCAGCCGGCCGACATCGTCAACCAGGTGCTGAACTTCGGTCAACCCGCGCCGATCGACATCCGCGTGCACGGGTCCAACGCCGACGGGAACTACGCAACGGCGCAGAAGATCCTCAGCGGCGTCAAGGCCATCCCCGGCGTGGTGGACGCCCACATCTTCCAGGTGCCCGAGGCGCCCGCGCTGAGGCTCGACGTCGACCGCACGCTCGCCGGGACGCTGGGCATGACCCAGCGCGACGTCGCCGACAGCGTGCTGGTGACCCTCAGCTCCAGCTCGATGGTCGCCCCCAACTTCTGGCTCGATCCGGCCAAGCGCGTCAGCTACCCGCTGGTCGTCCAGACCGCCCCCTACAAGATCGACTCCCTGGCGGATTTCACCACGATGCCCCTGGTCGGCAAGGGCGATAAGGGCAAGGCCGAGAAGCAGCTCCTCATGAACGTGGCGCAGGTCGGCCGTTCGAAGGTGCCGATGGTCGAGTCGCAGCTCAACATCCGTTCGGTCTTCGACGTCCACGCCGACGTCCAGGGACGGGACCTGGGCGGCGTGGCTGCGGCGATCGACAAGGTCATTGCCAACAACCGCCCGGACGTCAAGAGCGGCGTGAACGTGCTGGTCTCCGGGCAGATCCAGACGATGCGCGACAGCTTCAACGGCCTGACGACGGGCATCGGCCTCTCGGTCGTACTCGTCTTCCTGCTGATGGTCATTAACTTCCAGAGCTGGGTCGATCCGCTGATCGTCCTCATGGCCGTGCCCTGTGCCCTGGTCGGCGTGATGTGGCTGCTGTACGCGTCCGGCACGCACGTCAGCGTCCCGGCCCTGATGGGCGCGCTGATGTGCATCGGCCTGACCACCGCCAACAGCATCCTGGTCGTGAGCTTCGCCAACCAGCGGATGGCCGAGGGCGACGACGCCCTGACCGCCGCCATCGCCGCCGGCTACACCCGCCTCCGGCCGGTCATCATGACGGCCGGCGCCATGATCCTGGGCATGATCCCCATGGCCCTGGGCGTCGGCGAGGGCGGCGAGCAGAACGCCCCGCTCGGCCGGGCGGTCATCGGCGGCCTGGTCTTCGCCACGTTCGCCACGCTGATCTTCGTACCGGCGATGTACCGCCTGATGCGCCGCGGCGGCGAGGCCAAGTCGGCGTAAACGGGCGACGTTCCCGTCCGAGTGAAGAGGTAAATCGTTCGTCGAAGGAATCAGGTCTCTTATGGAAACAGTTCATCCGACGGCATTGACGCACGAGAGTTCCGCCCAGCGCCAATACGGCCACGGCGGCGCCCACGGCGGCGCGGACTACGCCCCCCGCGTCGCCGCGCCCGCACCCCGGGAGCATTCGCACGTCCCCGTGCACTACACCAACGGCGCGAAGCTCGGCTCGATCGTCTTCGTCCTGGTGTTGGCCGCCGCGCTCGTGGTCGTCTTCGTGCTCGGCCAGCACTCGCGCCACGCCGCCGACGAGCTGCTGGCGGCGGAGCTGGGCCGGACCGCGGGAGCGGCCCTGCCGGTGAACGTGATCCACGCCAAGGCGGCGCCCGTCGAGCGGCTGCTCACGCTCCCCGGCGAGATCCGCTCGCTGTACGAGACGACCATCTTCGCCCGCACCAGCGGCTACCTGAGCAAGTGGGTGGTGGACATCGGCGACCACGTCAAAGCCGGGCAGGTGCTGGCGACCATCGACACGCCGGAACTCGACGACCAGATGATCGCCGCCAAGGCCAAGGTCGGCCAGCTCAAGGCCGAGCTGCAGATGGCCGAGGCCGCCAGCCAGTTCGCCAAGGTCAGCTCCGAGCGATGGGAGAACATGGCGCCCAAGGGCGGCGTGTCCAAGCAGGAGCGCGACCAGAAGAAGGCCGAGCTCGACGCCAGCGTCGCCAAGGTCGCCGCCGCCAAGGCGCAGGTGGACCTGGCCGACGCGGACATCCAGCGCCTGAACACGCTGCTGGCCTTCCGCAACGTCACCGCCCCCTTCGCCGGCACCATCACCCAGCGCTGCGTGGACGTGGGCGCGCTGGTCACCGCCGGCAGCACGACCAACACGACCCCGCTGTTCATGATCTCCCAGCACGACCAGGTCCGCGTGTGCGTGGACGTGCCGCAGGACGCCGCCGGCGACGTGCGGGTCGGGACCGACTCCACCCTGGAGGTCAAAGCGTTCACCGGGCGGAAGTTCACCGGCAAGGTAGACCGCACCTCCGAGGCGGTGGACCCGGCCTCCCGCACCCTGAAGGTGCAGGTGCTGGTGCCCAACGAGGACCACGCCTTGCGGCCGGGCATGTACTGCCAGGTCACCTTTCAGAACCCGCGCCAGAACCCGCCCGTCGCGATCCCCGCCGGCGCCCTCGTGCTCCGCACCGCCGGCACGCAGGTCGGCGTCGTCAGCGCCGACGGCCGCATCAGCTTCCGCGACGTGAAGGTGGCGCGAGACCTCGGCGACACGGTCGAGCTGGCCTCCGGGGTCGAGCCCGGCGAGGTGGTCGCGCTGAACGTCGCCAGCCAGGTGGCCGACGGCCAGGTGGTCTCGGCGCACGTGACCGACGCCCCAGGCGCGGGCGTGATGAAGTCGCCCGTCGCGGAGCCCGCGAACGCCGCTTCCAAGGCGGAGGCCAACGTTTCGGCGGCGCCCGCCGCCAAGAAAATTTGACGCGCCACCCTGAAACTCTCTTCACTCGCCACGCCGGGAGGAACTCACTTGGGTAGGAAATCGTTGCGCGCAAAGGGCGCCGCCCTGGCCTTGTTCGCCCTCGGCATCGCCGGCTGCAAATCGGGACCCGACTACCACCCCCCCGAGCTGGATCTCCCGCCGTCGTTCGACAACTCGGCGGCGGGGCCGACTACAGGCCCCGCCACGCGCCCGACCTCCACCGCACCCGTCAGGGCCGTGGACCTGGCCCGCTGGTGGAACTCGCTGGACGACCCAGTCCTCAACTCGCTCGTGGACCGCGCCATCCGCGGCAACTTCGACCTGAAGATCGCCGTCGCGCGCGTGCAGGAGGCCAGGGAGTTCGAGATCACCGTCGAGGGGGGCACGTTCCCGCTGGGCCGCTTCGCCTCCCTCGATTTCAGCGCCACCGCCGCGCGCGGCACCGGCAACAACGCCACGCGCGGGCGCACCACGCCGGCACTCCAGGCCGGAACGATCACCAGCGGCCTCGAACAGGCCACCCACGCCATCGGCGTGGACGCCGCCTGGGAGATCGACCTGTTCGGCCGCTACGACCGCCTCGCCGAGGCCGCCGGCGCCGACACGCAGGCCGTGGTCGAGGCCACCAACGACGTGCTGGTGACGCTGGCGGCAGATGTGGTGCGGGCGTATGTGGAAGTCCGCAGCGCCCAGTTCCGCCTGGAGATCACGCTCCAGAACGTTGAATCACAGCGCCGTTCCTACGACCTGGTGCGCGAGCGGCTGAACCAGGGCGTTGGCACGGACCTGGACGTCGCGCTGGCCGAGCGCCAGCTCGACACGACGCTCGCCCGCGTCCGCCCCCTCGAAGCCGCCATTGCCGCCGCCCAGCGCCGGGTCGCCGTCCTGCTGGGGCAGTACCCCGAGGAGCTCCGAGCCGAGCTGACCAGGCCGGCCGCGCTGCCCGCGACCCCGCCGCGCGTGGCCACCGGCATGCCCGTCGAGCTGCTCCGCCGCCGCCCCGACGTGCGACGCGCCGAGCGGCAGCTCGCCGCCTCCACCGCCAGGATCGGCGTCGCCACCGCCGACCTCTACCCCAAGCTCGCCCTCACCGCCGGCGCCGGAATGCAAGGCCAGGGGCTGGGGATCACGCCCGTCGAATCGCACCACATCTATTCCATCGGCCCCACCGTGTACTGGCCGATGCTCGACTTCGGCCGGCTGGAGGCGATCGTCCTCTCCCAGGACTACCGCACCAGGCAGTTGCTCTACGCCTACCAGAAGGCGGTCATCACCGCCGTCCAGGAGGTGGACGACGCTCTGACAAACTACGCGGCGGAGCAGGACCGCCTCGCCGAGCTGAGCGCCGCCGTCGCCGCCAGCACCCGCGCCGCCGGGCTCGCCCAGCAGCGTTACGAGAACGGCCTGACGGATTTCCTGAACGTGCTGGACGCGCAACGCCAGGTGTACGAGCTCCAGGACCAGTACGCCGTCGCACAGGAGATCGTCGCGCGCCAGTTCATCCTGCTGTCCAAGGCGCTCGGCGGCGGCTGGGAAGGCTACGACATCCCGCCCCCGCCCGGACCGCGCCCAGCGGTCATCGCCGCCGCCGACCGGCTCCTGCACGGGGGCAAACCCTCACAGGCCAAAGGCGCCGAGTAGCCTTTCGGCGCGCCGGCCCAAGCCGGCACATTCAGTTCGGGCGCCAGCGCCGCCGGCCGCTGCGGTTCAGCGCCCAGGCGATGCAGAGCAGGACGGCGAAGGGCGCGACGCCGCCCGGCAGAGGCGCCGCACCCACCGCCGCGGGGGCCAAAAGATGATCCTGCGCGAACTGGCTCACGGTGCCATTCCCGAAAGAACCATTCACCCCGTTGGCAATCGGATTCAGATCAGCGACGCCATAGATGCTGGACTCGCCGCCCAGAACGACGTTCAAATCGCCGAGAAACTGGCGGACGGTTAAGCCGTTGAGGTTCGGCAGGGCCGAGAAGTTGGTGAGATCCGGACGACCGACAGCAACCACCCCCACCCGCCGGCGGAGAATCTACTGGACCGGCAGTTCGATCAAGAGACGATCAACCGGGTGTGGGTCAGCGACATTACGTACGTGGCGACGGATGAAGGCTGGCTGTACGTGGCGAGTGATGGACCTTCGGATCACGCCGCGTAGCGGCGGATGGTGTCGCACACCGCCGACCAGCCGACGGTCCCCTTCACCAGGAATTCCTTCGCCCCCAACGCCATGGCCTGCCGCATCGTCTGGTTGGAGAAGTCGGCGCTGTACACGACGACCGGGATGTCCCTCGCCGCCGCGTCAGATTGTACCGCCCGGCGCACGGCCGGCGTGCTGCTTTGAAGCAGGCTCAACGCGGCCCGGCCGCCGTACGGGGCATCCCGAGTCGGGGAAATGGAGCGGATGAAAGCTGTGGGACTTTCTGCGGCGTCAAGGCGGGCAAGGTCTGTCAACGGTGCCGCCGCGACCGGGCAGTTGCTCGGCGACTCGGCGGATCGCCTGCTCCAGCAGGGTCACGTTCACAGGCTTGACCAGGTACTCGGCAAACCCCGCCTCCCGCCCCTTCTGGAGGTCTTCCTCCATCCCGTAGCCGGTCATCGCGAGGCCGGTCAGCCCGTATCGCTCCCGCAAGTCCCTCATCAGGTGATACCCCGTTGCGTCAGGGAGGCCGATGTCGCTGACCACCAGGTCGTACGATTCCGAGGCGGCCAGTTCCATCGCCTCGGCGGCGCTCCCGGCGGTCCGAACGCGGTGCCCGCCGCGCTCGAGCAACCGCGACAACACGCGTGCCGTGTCGGCGTGGTCCTCAACGACCAGCAGCCGCAGCGGCTGCCCCGGGCGGGCGGGCGTCGCATCCGACGGGGGTTCAGCCGTCGCCGTATTCGGTCCCGCCGCCAGCGGCAGTTCGATCCGGAAGGTCGCCCCGGCCCCCACGCCATCGCTGTGGGCCTCGATCGTGCCGCCGTGGAGTGCGACAATCCCCTTGCAGATCGCCAGCCCCAGGCCCATGCCGCCGTGCCTGCGGTTGGCGTCGCTGTCCACTTGCTCGAAGGCGTCGAAAATCCGCGACAGCGCCTCGGGCGGGATGCCCGCGCCGGTGTCACGCACAATCAGCCGCAGGGTGCCCTGGCCGACGACCTCCGAGCGGACGGTAACCTCGCCCCGCTCGGGGGTGAACTTGATCGCGTTGCTCAGCAGATTCCAGAACACCTGCTGGAGCCGCGCCGCGTCGCCCATGACGGTGTCGCGGTCGGCCCAGAGTTGGACCGTCTGCCGGATGCCCTTGCACCGCATCTGCTGCTCGCAGGTGCCCATGGCGAGCCGGATCACCTGGTGCACGGCGACCGGCCGCTGGTCCGCCCGTAGCTTGCCGTTGAGCACTCGGGAGAGGTCCAGCAGGTCGTCGATCAGCCGCGCTTCCAGCTCCACGTTGCGGCGGATCATCGACAGCTCTTCGCAGACCTCGGGCCTGAGGTCCTGGTCCCGCTCCAAGGAGGCGGCCGCGAGCAGGACCGGGGACAGCGGCGTGCGCAGCTCGTGGCTGAGAACGGCCAGGAACCGGTCCTTGGCACGGCTGGCCTGCTCGGCGGCGTCCCTGGCCCTGGCCAACTCCTCTTCCGTCAGCTTCGCATCGTGGATGTCGGTGCAGGTCCCGAACCACTGGGTGGTCCGACCGGCGGGATCGCGTGCGGGCAAGGCGCGGCCTAGGAACCAGCGGTACTGCCCGTCGTGCCGCCGCAGCCGGTACTCGATCTGGTAGGGCTGGCCGGTGTCCAGCGACAGCCGCCACGCCGCCCAGGCTCGGGCCTGGTCCTGCGGGTGGAACAACGCATTCCACCCCTCGCCGTCCGTCGACCCCTCGGCCACGCCGGTGAACTCGTACCACTTGCGGTTGTAGTACTCGTGGTAGCCGTCCGGCCGCGTGATCCACACGATCTGCGGCATGGCGTCGGCCATCTGCCGCATCCGCTGCTCGCTCTGGCGCACTGCTTCGGCGGCACGCTGGTGCTGGGTGATGTCCTGCAGCACCGAAATCCCGCCGTAGTTCTCGCCGCCGTGCCCGCGCACCGGCGTGGCGAAGTTGCGGATGACCTTGGCCACGCCATCGAACGCCTCGATGTTCAGGATCTCGTCGCGGATCGTCTGGCCGTGCTTCAGCGCCTTGGTCAGCGCCCAGTCGTCGGAGGAGAGCCGCCGGCCGGTGTCGGGCCACCACGCCTTGTACTGGCCGTAGTGGCTCATGGGCAGCATGGGGGTCTGCCCCCAGATCTCCAGGGCCATGGGGTTGGCGTGGATCAGGTCCCCGCTGGCCTCGGCGACGAAGACGCCCACCGGCAGGTTCTCCAGGACCGCCCTGAACCGCCCCTCGCTCTGCCGCAGGGCCTCCTGTGCACGCATCCGTTCGGTGATGTCGGTGATGAAGGCGTAGTAGTAGTCCGGCTGGCCCCGCTCGTCCCTGGCCAGGTGGACGTTGACCTCCACCGGGATTCTCGTGCCGTCTTTCCGGACGTACTCCTTCTGGTACAGTTGCGGCTCGCCGCTGCGGTGCAGCTCCCCGAGCACCTTGGCCTCGTGGTCCCGCCACTGCGGCGGCGTCAGGTCCAGAGCGCAGGTCCCGGAGCGAAGCTCCTCCTCGGCGTACCCGATGAGCTTTGCGAAGGCCCGGTTAAAGAACAGCAGCCGCCCGCCCGGCGTTCTGGCGGCGAACGGCTGTGCCGAATCCTCGATGGCCCTGGAGAAGAAATCGGCGCGATCCCCGGTTCCCGCCCGGCCTATGGGGTATGCGGCACAGCTCCCGCTCGCACGTGCTGTGACGTCCGGAAAGGGAGGGGCGACATCGTTCGTGTGCTTGCCCGGCACGCTTGCTCCGCTCGCGGCAGAAACCCCGCGGCCCCCAACCGAGGTATGTTACACGATATTGCCGGCGCCCGCCAGACGGGAACGCCGCCGCAAAGAGCTCCCTGCCTCCCCTCTCCCCTCACACCCTCCCCATCGCCCGGTCCAGCCGGTCCCCCACCCCCCCCCCCACCACCCCCCCCAACCACCCAGAAACAAAACCCAACCCCCCCCCCACCCCCAACCC
>Ga0308175_100000284_pt1 | contig 37682 bp, 30 predicted proteins | sample PhyCR1_3_FD_203893 | JGI IMG/M metagenome (GOLD analysis project Ga0308175, IMG submission 203893) | Soil microbial communities from UC Gill Tract Community Farm, Albany, California, United States - DLSLS.C.R1 | ecosystem: Environmental > Terrestrial > Soil > Agricultural land | place: USA...
GCCGGTAAATGGATGGTCGCGGCAGGCAGCTTCGCTCTTCTGGTCAACGTAGGTGCAACACCTATGGCCAGAGCGCAGGCGGCAGGCCAAGCGACGACAGGACAAGCAGCAGGCCAGGCAGGTGGACAACAAGCAGCAGGCCAAGCAAGTGGACAAGCGGCCGGTGGACAGGCGGCAGGCCAGCCAGGCGCGAAGAACTATAAGGATCGCGAAGAGTACGAACTGTACTCGAAGATCACGCAGACCACGGACCCGCAAGCGAAGTTGACGCTATTGCAGACGTGGCAAGACAAGTACCCACAAAGCGATTTCGCGCAAGACCGGCTGCAGATATTTATCAACACGCTCGCTACCCAGGCGGGCAAGGACCCGGCCGCACGCCAGAAGCTGATCGAGAAGTCAAACGAGATGCTTAAGAAGGATCCGAAGTTCTTCCTGGCGAACTACTATATTGCCTATTACATGCCTGCGGTCGGCGGCGCCAGTCCCACTCCCGACCAGATTAGCCAGGCCGAAACCGCTGCCAAAGGCGTGATTGAAGGCGCCGAAACCGCCTTTGATCCGGCAAAGAAACCACCATCTGTCAGTGCCGAGCAGTTCTCAAAACTCAAGGGTCAATCTGTTGCAACAGCTCACAACACCCTCGCTTGGGCTGCGAACGCGAAGAAAGACAACGCGGCTGTCGAATCCGAATACAAGGCCAGTCTGCAGGCCAATCCTGAACAGTCCAATATCGCCGCCCAGTACGGCAAGATGCTGATCACGGAAAAGAAGTATCCGGAAGGTCTCTTCGAATATGCCCGAGCGGCCCAGTATGATGGCCCCGGTGCTCTGCCGGCAGCCACGCGTCAACAACTGATGGACTACTTCAACAAAGCCTACAAAGACTACCACGGCAGCGATGAAGGAAAGGATCAGATGCTGGCGCAGGCGAAGAGCCAGCCACTTCCGCCCGAGGGTCTGCAACTGACCAGCGCTGCGGATCTCGCCAACAAGCAAGCCGATGTGCTGAACGCCCGAATTAATAGCGACCCCGCTTTCAAAGTTTGGTATGCCGTTAAGCAGAATACGCAGGACAAAGGCGACGCATTCTTCAACGAAGAGGTAAAGGGCTATGAGCTCCCGGGCGAGAGCGTACCCAGCAAGACATTCTCGGGAACGGTGATTTCGGTTGATCCTTCCAAGGTGACGCTCGGTATCGAGGATCCGACCAAACCCGATGCAACGCTTGAGTTTTCGCAGCCGTTACCGGCAGCGGCCCTGGACAAAGTTAAGGTCGGCGAAAAGCTGGACTTCTCCGGAATCGCTGACTCCTATGTCAAAGAGCCTTACATGCTGACTTTTAAGGATCCGACGATCCCTGGTGTTCAAACTGCTGCACCGGCCCGCAAGGGGAAAGCCGGAAAGAAACGTTAGATTCCGCCAGCCAGGACAAAAGAAAAGGCCCCAGAGATTTCTCTGGGGCCTTTTTCTTTTACAAACTCTTCACATCTTGTAACGGCCGAGATCCTCATCATTCAGGTTTTCGAGCCACTTCCTCAATTCCTCGTTGTTCACCTTCTCGGAGACCGCCGTTGAGCTCTTCGAGGATTGCAAGACCCGTTCTTCTACGTATATCGGACAGTCATGCCGCAGAGCAAGAGCGAGCGCATCGCTCGGACGCGAATCGACGCTGATCAGTTCCCCGCCCCGCTCCAACCAAATCAGCGCGTAGAAGGTGTCATCCTTCAGTTCGCTCACTACCACTTTCTTCACGGAAGTATCCAGTCCCATGAGCAGGACCTTGATCAGGTCGTGCGTCATTGGCCTGGGCGTCGTTACCTTCTCGATTTCGAGCGCAATCGCGTTCGCTTCGTAGATCCCAACCCAGATGGGCAGGACGGAATCCCCCGCAAGATCCTTGAGGACGACAATCGGCATGTTCGTCATCGGATCCATCATCAGGCCGCGAATCTTCATTTCTACTTCCATGTTTTCTCCATCAGCCATATCCACAAGCCTACTGCAATCGCGCGCGGAGGGTGACGCGCTCACCGGCCAGGCTGTTTGGCGTGGCCCGGGTGACTAAAACATCGAAGTATTTGCCAACGTGAGTTTGATCTCCGGATGGCGCAGGCAGAGAAGCATCCACGAAGTTCAGTGTTTTGTTCTGAGACGTCCGCCCAATCCACTGGCCCGTGGCCGTGTTGTAGCCCTCTACGTGAACCTCTTCGCTCCGTCCCACGTAGTTGCTGTTTCGCCTCATCTGAATGGTTCGCTGACGCTCCTGCAGGATCTGGAACCGCCTGGTTTTTTCCTCTTCCGGAATGTGATCCGGGTATTCGAGAGCGGATGTATTCGGCCGCCTCGAATACTTGAAGATGAACATCGAGTCGTATTCGACCTCATCGATCAGCCGCAGAGTTTCCTCAAAATCGGCTTCGGTTTCGCCCGGGAAGCCCACGATGATATCGGTCGTGATCGCGATGTCCCTCCGGGTGCTTTTCATCCACTCAATGCGGCGCATGTATTCGTCTCTCGAATACAGCCGCTGCATGCGGTTCAAGACGGCTGTGGATCCCGATTGCACGGGCAGATGGACGTGATTGCACAGTGCTGGAATCTCATCGATCGCCTGGACGATCTCACGCACAAAATCGCGTGGGTGAGAGGTCGTGAAACGAACACGACGCATTCCATCAGTTTTGCCCGTTTCGGCGAGAAGCTGCGCGAAATCCCACCCCGCCGGGGAAGGATCCCGGTAGCTGTTCACGTTTTGCCCAAGCAGTTGGACCTCGGTGTATCCCCTTTCCACGAGCCCTGTGGCCTCGCGCATGACACTCTCACTCGTCCGGCTACGCTCCGGACCCCGGGTAAAGGGCACCACACAGTATGCGCATGCCTTATCACAGCCTTCGATGATGGTGAGATAAGCACGATGAGGGTTATCACGCCGCGTGAACGGAGTGTCGAAGGTCTCGGCTGAATCGAACGTCAAACCGGTCACCCGGCGATTACCCGATTCCAGTTGTACGAGCATCTCGGGCAGCTTCGTATAGCTTGCCGAGCCCGCCACGAGGCTGACATGCGGCGCGCGTTCGAAGATCTTTTCTCCTTCCTGTTGTGCGACACAACCCAGCACTCCGAATTTTTTGCCTTTGCCAGCGGCCCGTCCGAACTGCCCCAACCGATGAAAGACCTTCTGTTCGGCCTTGTCCCGAATACTGCAGGTGTTGTAAAGAACCAACTCGGCCTGCTCCGGAGTCTCGACTTGTGTGTAGCCCTGCTGCACTAACGTACCCACGACTTTCTCGGAATCGTGGGCATTCATCTGGCACCCGAAGGTTTCGATATAAAAGGTGTTCATGACTAGCCGTGCAGAATCCGCATGAACCAACCGATCCCAAAGATCGCCAGGATGAAGTAGCCGAAGCAGAGCAGGCCGTAACGGAGCCGCTCGGCATCGGTACGCTTTGTTACCACGCCGAGAACAGCGCTCGCTACAACGGCAAATAGAAAGGCGACCTCGAAGTGATCGAGCTTAAGCATTTCGTGTTTTCCTAGTCCTTCTTACGCGTTGCAATCTCGTACGCGTCTACGATGCCGAGTATGTTCAGCAGGCCAGCACAAACGATGAACTTCGAACCGTAATCGGCCGCGTGCCCCGGCCCGTCTGGAGGACCATAGCCGGCAAAGGACGCGATGAAGTAGAACAGCCCGTTCGCAACATCGCCGGCGATGCCCCCGTACTGGATGAGTTTGGACAAGATGTCACCGTTGGGTGCCGGCGCGAAAAACGGGCCGCGCATTCCGACACCGATAGCGAAAGCTAACGCCACCGCGCAGAAGATGATCGCCGCCCGTCCTCGCCGGCCGAGCAAAAAGTGACCTGAGCCGGGAAGTAACCACGCCGCAAGGATCACGAGTAGCGGAGGTCGAATAGGCGCAGCAGTTTCGACAGCGGCAGAGGTAGTCGCGGGCATGTATACAGTTTAGCTGCGCTTCTCCGATGCAGTTTCTCCACAGTTCTTGGGATCTGTTGCGCCTCTGTTTTACAATGGTGTCGTCCTACATCTTGCGGATGTGGCGGAATTGGCAGACGCGCTAGATTCAGGTTCTAGTGGGGGAAACTTCGTGGAGGTTCAAGTCCTCTCATCCGCACCAAACAATTCAACAAGTTGAAGACGAGGGCTCTACGCCAACAACGGCCGAGCATTCCGTTCACGAAAAGAAACGAGCTTTCCAGCTTTCTCACTCACATTTCGAGAGCACGTTTGGAAGATACAGGGACGATACAAACGACGGTCGCTATCATTGGCGGTGGTCTCGCCGGCGCCTACGCGGCAAAACTTCTCCGCTCCGCGGGATTCGACTTTACGCTGATTGATGCGCGAGATCGCCTGGGCGGACGCATCCTCTCCGTAGATGAGGCTGGGCTCATCTCCAACGATGGGTTTGACCTGGGCCCTTCCTGGTTCTGGCCTAACGCACAGCCCCGGTTGGCGGCTCTGGTGCAAGAGCTGGGCCTGACTACATTTCCTCAGAACAATGATGGCGACGTGATCTTTGAGCGGATGTCGCGTGAGATACCCGGGCGTTATCGAGCTATCTCAGAAGAGCGCCAATCCATGCGTGTGACGGGTGGAACCGGAACGCTGATCGCAGCGATTGCTACGGATCTGCCCCATGGCAGCGTACACCTCAATTCGTGCCTGAAGAATATGACGATGGGCAACGGATGCGCACTCCTGACGATCAGCCGTCCGGACGGTTCGCAATACTCTGTCCGAGCCAAGCAGCTGATTGCGGCCCTCCCGCCCCGGCTTCTTGCAAACGTTTGTTTCACACCTGCAGTTGAGTCGTCGGTCGTGCGGCACTGGCGCGAAACTGCAACATGGATGGCTCCGCATGCTAAGTTCATCGCACTCTACCAACGTCCTTTCTGGCGTGAGGCCGGCTTATCCGGCACTGCACAAAGCCTCGTGGGTCCGCTTGTCGAAATCCACGATGCCACAACCGCCTCGGGCAGGGCCGGGTTGTTGGGTTTTATCGGAGTTCCCGCTGACCAACGGTTGGGCATGGGCGAACTAGCTCTTGTGAAGGCCTGCGTCGACCAGCTCGTAAAGCTGTATGGTCCTGATGCACGACACCCACGCGCGACGCTGCTGAAGGATTGGGCGGCAGACCCTTATACGGCCACAGGGGAAGACCGGGTACCGAGAAGCCATCCGCTGCCGTCTGCGGAGTCGTGGATGACGGGCGCTTGGCGGGAGCGATTGTCTCTTGCTGGAAGCGAAACGAGTGCGATAGAACCCGGCTACCTGGCCGGCGCCGTCGCTGCCGCAGAACGCTCCGTTTCCGAAACGATCGGCAGGCTTGAGAGCCATCGTTGATAGAGATACCGGCGAGGCAGGCTGTTACCGAGACACGTCGTATTGACCACGCCGTTGTCGCAGCACGGAACCTTGACGAAGCTCGTGACTTCTACCGTAGACTCGGGTTTCAGGTGGGGAAACGTAATCACCATCCGTGGGGCACAGAGAACCGTCTGATCCAATTCGGCTCTTCCTTTGTCGAATTGATTACCGTGGGCGAGAACGCGCACTTGATCTCTCCCCATGAAGCACGGCGGTTCAGTTTTGGAGCATTCATCAGGGATTATCTGCAACAGCGTGAAGGGCTGGCGATGCTTGTGCTTAGCAGCAACAATGCCCGGAGAGACGCCGAGCTGTTTGCCGAACGCGGGATTGGCGATTTCGAGACCTTCTCGTTTGAACGCAACGGAGTGAAATCAGACGGCGCCAATACTCGCGTGGCATTTTCGTTAGCTTTTGCGCGCGACAGAATTGCCCGGGAGGCAGGCTTCTTCGTTTGTCAGCAGCATACGCCTGAAAACTTCTGGGATAGCCACTTGCAGCATCATGCCAACCACGCGGAGAATATCACGGCCGTGGCGCTTACTACATCAGAGCCCGAGCGGCACCTCGCGTTCTTTGCCGCATTCACGGGAGTAGAGAACCACGCGCGGCTGTCAGGCGACTATACATTCGACCTGAAAGGCGGTCGAATCGAACTGCTTCGCGACACACAAGCTGAACAGCCCCGATTCACCTCGTTCACTGTCCAAGTGGATGACACGTCGGCAGTGGCGCGACGTTTGGCGGCGGAGAAGATACCTTTCACCGACTCACACGGCTTGCTCTTGGTGCCAAGCGGCTCGGCATTCGGCGTCGACATACGATTCGAGGCTGCCTCGGGTGATGGCCTCCTACCGGCCTAACCTGATCGCGCACTCAGGCATTCTCACATCCCAGCGGCTTACCGTTGGACCAGCGAAAACGCGAATAGCGTATCTCCGGCTCCGACAACGATGTACTGCCGTCCGTCGAGCATGTATGTTTCGGGGCCGTTGCTGACGTTGCGCAGTACTCCGAAGTGCCAAACCGGCTTTCCGGTTTCGGGATTGAAGGCGATGAAATTGGAATTGTAGTCGCCCGTGAACAAAAGCCTGCCAGCCGTCGTCAGGATCCCTGGGCCACCCAGACCTCCTCCGCCCGCCGTGAGATAGGGATGCGTCCAGGCAATCTCTCCCGTGCGTGTGTCAATTGCCTCAAGAACATGTTGCGACCACAAGTTGCGTCCTGAGCCCGCGTATCCTTCCGGGCGTGCATCAGTATCGGTGAGATAGGCAAGGCTGTAACCGCGCGTTGCATTGACGAAGAAGTAACCGCTTTTCGGGTCGAAGCTGGGCGGCAACCAATTGGTTCCACCCCCGGCGGGCACCGTCACCATCGAACCATCCTGAGTGGGATCTTTCTTTGGATCAGGTATCGGCTGGCCTTTCCCATCCACGCCCTTCGACCAATTCAACCGAATGAACGGTCGCGAAATGATGTTCTTTCCATTCGTCCGGTCGAGAACGAAGAAGTAGCCGTTACGAGCGGCCTGTGCCAGGAGTTTACGCGGCTTGCCGGCGATCGTTGCGTCGAACAGTACCGGCGTTTCGACGTTGTCCCAATCGTGGGTGTCGTGCGGAGACGCTTGAAAATACCAGACCAGTTTTCCCGTATCCGGATTCAGAGCCACGATTGAGCAGGTCCAAAGATTGCTGCCTTTGCGTCCTTGTCCGGCATACACGGGATTGGGATTGCCGGTGCCCCAGTAGATGAGATTCAGTGATGGATCATACGTGCCAGGAAGCCATGTCATTCCGCCTCCATGGGCTCTCGAAGACTCATCGGGCCAGGTTTCAGCTTCCGGTTCTCCGGCCTTTGGTTCTGCATTCCAGCGCCACTGCAGATCGCCGGCTTCGGGATCCCGCGATTCGAGGTATCCGGGAACGTCCATCGCGTCACCGCCGACGCCTACCAGTACGTGGTTGCCTACGATCAACGGAGCACCGGTGGTGAAGTATTGCAGCTTTTCGTCCGCTACCTTCTTGCGCCATCGCTCTTTTCCGTTCTTCGCGCTCAGCGAAATCAGCCATCCGTCCGGCGCGAGGAAATAGAGCCAATCGCCATACATGCCGACGCCGCGATTGCCCACCAGGTGTCCGCCCTTGTCCTGCCAATCGTAGTGCCACAGTTCATCTCCTGTCCGAGCATCAACGGCAAAAACATGATCAGGAATGGTCACGTACAAAATGCCGTTCACCATGAGAGGCGTGCATTTGATCTCGGGCGCTCCTACTCCGCGGAGAGCAGCCACGTTCGAAATGCGGAACATCCAGGCCGGCGCAAGGGCATTGATGTTTTTCGCGCTTACCTGATCGAGCGAGCTGTAGCGCCGGCCCGAGTAATCCCCGTTGTACGTAGCCCATGTGTCTGTTGCGGGCTCGAGTAGTTTATGAGGATCCAGAAGCTGTGGAAACGCGCTCGATGCAACCAGCACGTATGAAAGAAGAGTTGTTAGGACCGCTCGCAAAGCCGCTTCCTCATTTCAACGTTGCCAGATACGCCGTGATGTTATGCATGTCGGCATCGGTGTACTTATCGAGCAGTTCGCGATGTGCAACGAGCGGATCTTCGAGCTTAACTGTGACGCCGTCCTTCAGCAGAATCGAGTGGAAATCACCAGCCTTGTCATACAAAGCCACATGAAAGTCATCGAGCTTCTTGACGGTGCCGCTAATCTTTTCTCCTGAGGGCAGCGTCACGGTAGCCTTCTCCTCTCTATCAGTTCCAGAAGCACGCGCTCGGGATGCGGGATAGAGCAGGGTTTGCTGCAAGTCGGGCGGGTTTAACTTGCTTCCTATATGGGCCAGGTCGCCGGAAGCAGAGTGGCAATTGACACAACCCCCAGCACCCTGGAACCATGCTTCTCCGGCTTTGGGATCTCCCGTGACAATGTTCAGAATCTGGTAAGTGCCGCGATTTGCCGCCAGCTCCACGCGTTGATGAAGGAACTCGGCAAGCTCGTACAATTCGGTAGGGCTGAATGAGGCAAATTGCGGCATCCCGCGATCTGGGCGCCCCTTGTGGATCACAGGCCCAATCAGTTCACCCTTCTCGTCGTGTAAGACCAGAGTGGAACGGACCAGATCGGGACCAGTGTCGCCACCGGTTGCCTTAGCGCCATGACAGAAGGAGCACGAGGCAGCGTAGAGCTTACTTCCACGCTCTGCAGCCGCAGCATCGGGCGGAGCACCAAGACCGAGAAACTCACGTGTGCCGTCTGCGCCCCGGCTTCGTTGGGCGCCTCTCTGGCCCTCCGTCGTTATGCCCGGTTTCGAACCGGGTTGCTGGGCGCCAGTCGATTGCGCATTGCCGAATCTCACGCACAGCAACAACGCGCTGAAAACAGGGAGCGCGGTAAGCAGGGAGCGTCTTCTGACGGCATAAACGAAACCCGAGTAAATGGGGTGTGGCATTCGAACCGAGTGTTCTCCTCAGGCGCCTCGGCCTTTGGCGGACTCCAGCAAATGGTCACATCCGCGTGCTGTGAGAGCGAGCATGGTGAGCGTCGGGTGCTTGTCACCTGTGGAAGGGAATCCGTTTCCGCCAAACACGTAGAGATTCGGGATGTCGTGAGTTTGGCAGAAGGAGTTCAACACACCGTCTCTAGCATCTGAACTCATGCGCGCAGTGCCCACCTCGTGGATGGCGCCACCGAGCCGGCGCTTTGCAGGGACAGCGTTCGGCTCAGCGCCGCGTTTGGGTGATTCGCCCTCGCGGGCTGCTCCGCGGCTAGTATCGGAATCAGCCACGGCGCGATTGGCAGGTGCATTTGGCGAACCAGGCGCACCCGGGAAACCGGTTGGGCCGCCCGAGCCCATGCCCCCCATGACTTCGCCTCCTGCGCGCCTGAACAGTTCCTCCGCTTTCCCTTGAAAGTGCGCCATTAAAGCGTGATCGTTGTCCGAATGAGTGAAGTGAATCTTCAAAACAGGGATGCCCCAGTGATCTTTCACTTCCGGGTCAAGTTCCACGCGGTTTTCCTTGCGCGCCAGCATCTCTCCGCCGGCGATCCAAATCCGCGCTTGCGCAACATAGCGGCTTTTCACTTCTCGCTTCCAGTCGGACCCAAATCCGGGTAGAGACGCCGCGAACATCGGATATTCGCTCTGCCCACCGGTAGCATTCATCACGTATCCACGGATGAAGTCCTTTCGTGCGCTCCCCTTATCGATGTTGACGACGTTCGGAATCGTAATGCCGGCCGATTTCCCATCATCGAGGCGACTCGGACCGCCTTTGAGCTTCGGAAGGAAGCCAGTCACTCCACCGCCGCTGAGTTGGTCGATCATGTAGTGACCGAGCGTGCCGCTCGAGTTTGCCAGACCGTTCTTATCGGAGAGCAGCAGCAGCCTCGTATTTTCTAACGTCGAGGCGGCCAGAATGACATGTTTGGCCTTTACATCAACGGATTTTCCAGTGAATCGCTCGCTGTAAGTGACTCCGCCGGCCCGGTTCTCGCCGTTCATGAGGACGCGGGCCACGATGCTGTCGGTCCGCAGTTCAAGCTTCCCGGTTCTCAGCGCGGGGTGGAGAGTGGTGGAAAGCGTGCTGAACATGGCGCCGATGTCGCACCCGTTCACGCAGTTACCGCAATAATGACAAGCTGGCCGTCCGTTATGCGCCTGCGTCAGCTGTGCTAAACGCCGATGCGTGCTAGGCCATCCCAAGCTCTTGCACGCCGCGGTAAAGACGGACTCCGCACAGTTCAGCGGCATAACGGGCAGGAAGACCCCATCTGGAAATTGCGGCCACCCCTCCGCGGCCCCGCTAACACCTATAAAGCGTTCCACGCGGTCGTAATACGGCTGCAAGTCAGAGTAGTTCAAGGCCCAATCCATCCCGTACCCATCCCGGGAAGCGGCTTTGAATTCGTAATCAGCCATGCGATCCGAGGCACGAGCCCAGTGCAGACTGCGGCCGCCCAGGCAGCGCGAGCGACCCCACTGGTACGAGGTATCGGGAGCAGTTGTGTACGGGTTCTCCTGGTTGTCCAGCATGATCCGGTAATTGCGCTCACTGCCGCTATACCGGCGCAGTAAGCCCGGAGCGCCTCGACCACGAAATTTCAGCTGATAAAGGTAGGTGTGATGGAAGTCCGTTGGATCAATCGCGCTTCCCGCCTCGAGCATCAAGACGCGCATCCCGGCTTGGGTGAGCGCCATTGAGGCCCAGCCGCCGCATGCACCCGAGCCGACTACGATCGCGTCATATTGTTCAGGCATTCATACCTTCCGGAATAGCATTGCACTGTGCCGAGGTGGGCCATCATAATCGCTGATGCTCGGGATGAGTACACGCCGGGAACTCAAGATTGATACTGTTGCCCCGGTAATCGAGCGCGTCGATTGAGCCTGCACGCGATGTATAGAATGCGAACGTATTTTCGCGCTTGATCAACCTATACGGGGCGAAAGCCGGATGGTGCGCAGACGGATCGCGTTCCGGTCGAGCCATTTCGGCTACCAGAGCTTGTCTCCTGCTTCCGTCTGCCGAGTGGAAGCCCGCCTCCCTCAGCGCCGCGATGGCCGCACGCCATTGCTTTTGCGTATCTGGTGAGTATCCATCCGCCGCATGCAGGACGAAGTCAATGAAATGCGCACAATGTGCCTCACGGGCGCCGGGAGTTTCGTCCGTCGGGATCAGAATTTCGGTGAAGGACTGGACGGCCTCAAAGTCTTCAGGGGAAAAGAACTGCGGCTTGTAATTTGCCAGTTCGGAGGTATCTTTCGGAGCTCCAGCCCCGGGTCCGTGTCGATGCTGCTGAGCAGCCCTTATCCACGCAGAGAAAAAGGTCATTCCCGCCGGTAGACTCGAGATGCGAATCACCGAATCGAGCAGCGTACGACGGGAAAAGGACTCGTCATTCATATCGCGATACTTTGCCTGAATTTTAGAACATGTATTTCAGAGCAAACTGCGGCAACGTTTCGCCACGTGTGATCGTGATATGAAGGATGTCGGGAATTGAATGGCCACAACCGACGCGCACAAGAGTCTAAGCGGCAAGATTGCACTCGTTTCAGGCGCCAGTAAAGGATTGGGACGAGCCATGGCTCTGGCCTTGAGTGCCGAAGGGGCTACGGTCGGCCTGGTTTCGCGCGGTCGTGAACAGCTGGAAGAAGTGAAGCGCGAGATCTCGGCGCTGGGAGGAAGTGCGACTGTCTTCACAGCGGACGTCGCGAGCGAGGAGGCCGTTCGCCAGTTGGAGAGCGAAGTTTCCGCCCAGCTTGGCAATGTTCAGATCCTGGTGAATAACGCAGGAACAAACATCCGGAAGAACCTGATTGATTTCACGCTGGAAGAGTGGCAGAGCGTTGTCGGTACAAACCTGACGAGCGTGTTCCTGATGTGTCGCGCGTTCGTTCCTCACATGCGAGGCACCGGGTACGGGCGCATCATCAGCATGAGTTCCACTATGAGTCATGTTTCGCTGCCCGGGCGCAGTGCCTACTCTTCGAGTAAAGCTGCACTGCTCGGGTTAACGCGTGCTCTTGCCCTCGAGTTGGCTGGTGAGGGTATTACTGTAAATGGCATCAGTCCCGGTCCGTTTGCGACAGACATGAACCTGCCGCTCATACAGAACCCCGAAGCGAACGCGCAGTTTCTGGCGAGTCTGCCCGTTGGAAGATGGGGCAAAACCGAAGAGGTGGGCAGTCTTGCGGCCTATCTCTGTTCGGAAGCCGCCGGGTTCATCACGGGAACGGACATCCTGATTGACGGAGGCTGGTGTGCGCGATAGTACCGGAGCGGTCGCTTGAGCACGCAGGCAGCTTTCACGGCCGAAGCCGAGCGGGCGCTATACAGCCGGGTAACAAGACGAATCATTCCGTTCCTGTTTCTCTGTTACGTGTTCGCCTATGTTGACCGGGTGAACGTGGGCTTTGCGAAGCTGCAGATGCAGCAGGACCTGCGGATTAGCGACGCTGTGTACGGCATGGGCGCGGGCATGTTTTTTCTCGGGTATTTCTTCTTCGAAGTACCCTGCAACATGGCGCTTCAGAAGATTGGGGCGAAGTACTGGCTTGGGCCCATCATGGTGGTATGGGGCGTGGTATCTGCGTGCCAGATGCTGGTTAGTAGTGCAGCCAGTCTCTACATCACCCGCTTTCTTCTAGGCGTTGTGGAATCCGGCTTTTTCCCCGGGGTCATTCTGTATTTGACCTTCTGGTATCCGAGACGGTATCGAGCCAAAATGCTCGCCGCTTTCATGACGGCGATCCCGCTTTCGGGCGTGATTGGTGGGCCTATATCGGGTTGGATCCTGGAGAGTATGTCAAACTCGTCAGCCCTGCGCGGCTGGCAGTGGCTGTTTCTATTTGAGGCAATTCCCTCCATTCTCGCCGGTGTGTTGACAATTTACATTCTTGACGATGCTCCTCGTAAAGCGAAATGGCTGAGCGCGGAGGAGAAACAGTTACTCGAACAGAGGCTCGAAGAGGAGACACAAGCCAAACAGCTGGAAGCGCCCGGGCATTACACTCTGGCCGATGCGTTTCGGAGTCCGAAGGTCTGGTTGTTGGGTCTTATCTATTTCGGGATGGTGATGGTGAACTACGGCATCAGTTTCTGGTTGCCACAGATTGTGAAGGAAACACTTTCCCGGAACGTCCTTGCCATCGGTTTTCTAACAGCGATCCCGTGGGGGTTGGCCGCAATCACAATGGTCGCGGTCGGGCATCATTCAGACAAGACGGGCGAGCGGCGCTGGCACATCGCCCTTACGAGTATTCTGTGTTCGGCTGCGTTTGCTGCTTCGGCGATCCCTGGAATCGGGGGACTCTGGAGCTTTCTCGCCATAACTGTAGCAACGGCCAGCATCGCGGCGTCTTATTCCACGTTCTGGGCTTTACCGACAACCCTGCTTTCAGGAACGGCAGCCTCAGCCGGCATTGCCTGGATCAACTCGATAGGAAATCTGGCAGGCTATGTGAGCCCATACCTGGTGGGAAAGATTCGGGACACCACACACAGCATGACCGCAGCACTTTTGATGCTCTCGTTTTGCTGTCTCGTGTCAGGCATTCTCACGCTCATTGTCTTTCGACCACAAGTGAAGCATTTAACCAGGAGAGCTTAATTCCAGATGGTTCAAACTTCTTTGAGCGGTAAAGTTGCGCTGATCACGGGGGGTGCGAGCGGCATTGGTGCCGCGACGTGCCGGTTATTTGCCGAAGCAGGCGCCAAGGTGGTGGTTGCGGATATCAGCAGTAAGGCGGCGCAGGAACTCTCGAGTCAACTACCGGACGCACAGGCAGTCGAGTGTGATGTCGCGAGCGAAGCCTCTGTTGCGGCTGCGTTCTCGAACCTCGGTGCTCTGGACATCCTGGTGAACTGCGCGGGTATCGGACTGGTGGGCGGCATTGCGGAAACAGAGCTGGAAGATTGGCAGCGTCTGTTTCGGGTTAATGTGGAAGGCACGTTCCTGGTGACCAAGGCGGCCCTTCCGTTGTTGTTGGCCTCGGGTGGGACGGTCGTGAACATCGGGTCAGTCGCCGGTCTGGTAGGTGTCAAACGACGATTTGCCTATTGCGCCACCAAGGGCGCCATCATCGCGATGACAAGGCAGCTGGCGGTCGACTATCCGACAGGCTTGCGAGTGAACTGCATCTGTCCCGGTACGGTCGATTCTCCTTTCGTTGAGGCTTACCTCGAGAAGTATCACCGTCACGAGAAAGAAAAGGTACGAGCCGAACTGCACCAGCGTCAACCAGTCGGACGCATGGGTACGCCAGACGAGATTGCCGGCATGTGCCTGTACCTGGCTTCGCCGCAGGCTTCTTTTGTGCACGGCTCAGTTCTGACCATAGATGGCGGCTGGACGGCCGCATAGGGAGCAAACTTGTGAGTAACCGAAGGCTGCACGGAGCCCATATCCGGCAGGCGTCCTTGACCCCGGCATCCGTACTGTTCTGCGTGGCTGTTTTTGCCGGGACTACCGCGATTCGTGCACAGGCACAAGCTCTCTCTCGCGCTAAACCGCCAGGTACACCTCTCGCGCCAGGACAGAATCCGAACGGCATGCACGTGTATCTATGGGCAGGCCTGAAGTCTCATCTTCCGGGCCAGCACGATTATCCTCAGTTCCTTGCGGACTGGAGCAAGCTTCTGACCGAGCACGGGGCCGTAGTTGATGGAGCGCTGCATGCGCCGAGCAGTGCCGACCTTGAGCAGACTGATGTCGTCGTGATCTATAAGGGGGATGCCGGCTTTCTGAGCGAGGCGGACAAGGCGGCGCTAGAGGGGTTTGTGAAGCGTGGCGGTGGCCTCGTGAACTTCCATGATTCCTTGTGCGGACCCGATCCCGCATACTTTTCGAAGCTTCTCGGAGGCGCGAAGAAGCATGGAGAAGTGAACTACACGTTAGATGCTCCGGTTCAGTATGCGATCGTCGACGCCGGAAATCCAATCATGAAAGACATGTCGGATATCACCTTGCTTGACGAAGCGTTCTTCAGCATGACGTGGGCGCAGAATCCCGGCATCCACGTTCTGGCGAACACACATATTGCGCCAACACACAGTGCCGGCGAACATGCGGGCGAAGCAGTACCTCAACTCTGGACGTACGAACACACGCTGGACGGCGGACAACCCGCGCGGGCATTTGTCTGGATGCAGGGCCACATCTATGCAAACTTGTCTAATTATCAGATGCAGCGTACGCTGCTTCGGGGCATTGCATGGGCCGGCCACAAGCCCGTGGACGAACTTGTCAATTACGTTCCTCCCCCGCGCCCCGCCCGTCCGGGGCTGCCGCCCGCGGCAAACACTCGATAGTCGTTTAGCTATTCGCTAATCGATCCAGACCGAACAACACAGCCGCCTACACGGCGCTCAGTCCCAGTTTGTTTAACTTGCCCGTCTCAACCATTCCATCTTTTACATGGAACAGACCGGGGAAGCGGCCCTCCCATGCCTTATTCGCAGCCGGCATATACTGACGCGCGTTGCCCTCGATCGCTTTCGCACCTGGAACATGTGCGGCCAGAGCTGCCGACTCGATAAACGACGCACCAGGACAGGTAAGGTCCTGAACGCAGAGAAACATCTTGTGATATTCGGCGACGGGAGCAATGATCATCATGTCGCTCTGACCTTTGCATGCCTTGAGAGCTGCACCTGTGTACCCGAGTTCGCGCGCGAGCATCAATGCGTCTATGCCGGTGAGGGCTTCGTCGATCACGACGGGTACGAGCTCGGCCGCCTTGGCGACGCTTTGCTTGTGCGTGTCCATATCACGGGAGAACGGCTGCTCGATGTATTGGATGCGGTGAAAGCTGTCGGGCGCTTTTTGCTTCAGGCGCCGGATGAAATCCAAGAAGTACTCGATATCCGGACACTTTTCATTGAAGTCGAGCGAGTACACCCAATCTGCTACTCCACGTTTCTTTTGAGTCTCCGTTGTTACACGGTCGATCCGAATTACCCGATCAACGTCCCATTGCAGATCGTTGCCATTCAGCTTGATCTTCAGATGCGTTAAGCCGTCATGATTGATCCACTCCGGCAACGTCTCGGGCATACCATCATTCACTCGCTTCGTAATGTCAGATTCCTCGATGGGATCAACAGCGGATACCAGGTGGTACAGCGGCATGCGCGCCTTTGGCTCTTTCGAGATGAAGCGATCTGGATAGATACCACGGAATTGAGCACCGGCGTAATACGAGAGATCGTGCGCCATAAACTCGGGTCCGTAAGTGTAATAGCAATTCAGATTGTGAACCTTCCCGAACGCATCGTGTACAGCGGCATCGAATGCGCTCGTAGTCACGAGCGTACAGAGCTTTGGAATTGGTTCATCCAGATGCTGCTCTGACGATACTTGCGAAGCGGCCTTCAAATACTCAGGTTGAAGGGGCCAATTGATATCAATGGGATGACCGGAAATCTTGGAATCGGCCGTGATCTTGCAAATCTTCGACGCGAGCGCCTTCATTGCGCCCAGAGTCTTTTCGTAGTTCATGGTGTGCGATGGAAACGCCCAGACGTTGCCCATTGGCATGGAACCAAAACCCTTCGCGACTTGGCCCCCCTCCGTACGGACCGTACAGTGGACGTTTATGATCGTGGCCCGATCTAAAACAGTGCCGCCGAACTTAATCGGTACGCGGTATTTATAGTCTTCGTATTCAAACGACATCTGCTCGACCCGGATGTCTGTGCTCCGAGTAGGTTTCACCGCAAACATGGCCCGCGCGGCTGGCAGTGCGGCTGCCGCCCCGATTGATGCCTGCAGGATGCTTTTCGCAAAAGTTCGACGGTTCATTATGTTGTCCTCTCGTTTGAAGCCGGCACAGACCCGAACAGCCGAGTCCGAAGATTATTGCTCTTCTCTAAGAATGGCGGAAAGCACGCCAGGCTATTGACAGCGCGATCGCACGTAACATATTATTCCAGCTAAATTGTTATATCAGTGCAATGCAGCCATGTCTATGGACCGGCGGAATTTCCTGTTAGGCGTTGCTGCTGCTGGTTCCGCTTCGGGTAGTCTTGCTGCGGAAGCCTCAGCCGAGCCCGCCATCTGCTTCTTCTCGAAACATCTGCCCAATCTCGGATATGACGAACTAGGCAGGACGCTGAAGGATGCCGGGTTCAGCGGCGTAGACCTGACAGTCCGCAAGGGCGGGCACGTGCTTCCAGAGCGAGTGCGCGAGGACCTTCCGCGCGCCGTTGAGGCAATTCGATCTCACGGTCTGCAAGTGCCAATGATTACGACAGAGTTGACCTCTGCATCCGATGCGACCGCCGGTCCGATTCTCGAGACCGCCGCCCGGCTCAGAATCCCTTACTTTAAGCTGGGCTATTGGCCCTATGACAAAGACGTACTGGCAAGCCTTCGTAAAGCAAGCATGGACGTGAAGGCGTTGACCGATCTGGCCCGCCAATACGGGATTGTAGCCGGGTTTCACAATCATCCTCGAAACGTGGGACTGGCGTTCTGGGATACCCACGAAATCATTCGCCATCTTGATCCGAAGTGGATCGGTTACTACTACGACGCCAACAACGCGACTGAGGAAGGTGCCATCAAGGGTTGGGAAGTCGGCCTGAGGCTCGCTTCATCTCGCCTGAAGATGGCTGCCTGTAAGGATTTCTATTGGGAGAAAAGCGTTCGGCAGTCGAAGCCAGTGGAATGTCCGCTCGGGGAAGGCGTCGTAAACTGGCCCGCAGTTTTCAAGGTCTTCGCGGGAGCGAGTTTCAACGGTCCCATATCCATTCATCAGGAATACAACCCGCCGGACCGCATGGCCGCTGCCCACAAGGATCTCGAGTTTGTCAAAAAACAACTCGCTACCGCCCGTTCAGTTTGATGTCCAGTTGCGTCAGCATAAGCGTACCTTTAAGGCCGAAAATAAATAGAATGTCGCTCCGCTTCTTTAAACAAGGGCTAAAAAGAATAGCCTGGACGTCCGGCACACAACTGGCAGTCTGGGCCGCTTGCGTTGTGTTCTGCTGTCCGTCGGCCACGGCACAACAGGCAGACGTCATCTATCACGGCGGAAAGATTATCACTATGTGGGACGGACATCCCACCGTTCAAGCCGTCGCCATCCAAGGTGACCGGTTTCTTGCGGTCGGGAGCGATGCCGATGTCCTGAAGACCTCAGGCCCGAAAACTCGAAAGATCGATCTTCGCGGGCAGTGCGTCGTTCCAGGCCTGATTGCCGGCCACGTCCATCCAATCATGTCGGCTTTGAGTGAAATCGACGGGCCAATCCCGGTGTTTCATTCGATCTCTGAGATACAAGCGTACATAGGCGAACAGGCGAAGACACTTCCGCCAGAAAGGATCATCTTCGTTCCAAAGGTCTACTCAACGCGCCTGGCGGAACATCGCTACCCAACCCGCCAGGAGATTGATGCGGCCGCGGGCGCACGGGAAGCGGTGGTGGATAACGGGTATGCATCTGTACTCGATTCGGCGCTGCTGAAGCGCCTCGGTATCACCCGCGACACCCCACAGCCTCGAGACGGCCGGATCGTAGAGGACGATCATGGCGAACCGACGGGACTAGTGCTGGGCGCTCCAGACCTTCTGGGCAAGGTGCGGCAATCGAGGCCAGTCACTCCAAAAGACGACCTATGGGCGCTGAGAAGCATGCTGTCGCACTACAACGCGGTTGGATTCACGAGCATCATAGACCGCCTGGAAGGCCCGAGCGGATTCCGCGCTTACCAGACCCTTCACGATGCAGGTGAATTGACGGTGCGCAGCAACCTGACTTACATCATCAAGGCCCAAGGGACACCGGCGGATGTGCGGCGAGAGATCGAACAGATTCCGTTCGTCACAGGATGGGGAGACAAGTGGCTGCGTGTCGGCTCGCTCAAGACGGTCGTGGACGGAGGCATCCTGATAGGAACCGCGTACCTCCGGGAGCCGTATGGGTCACACACCCAAATCTATGGATTCGTAGAGCCCGGCTATCGCGGCGTGCTCTACGTGCCCCGAGAGAACGTGTTTGCCATGGCGCAGGTTGCTGATGAACTGGGCTGGCAGATGACCTCGCACGTGACCGGCGGCGGATCTTTGGACCTTCTTCTCGATGCCTACGAAGCCGCGAATCGCGTGAAGCCGATCACGGAGCGCCGCTTTGTTGCGACACACGCGAACTTCCCCGATGACCGGGCGATTGAGCGTGCCAAGAAGCTGGGAGTCACTCTAGATGTGCAGCCAGCATGGTTGTACTTCGATGGGCCGGCAATCAAGGACGTTTTCGGTCCTGAGCGCATGAAACACTTCCTACCGCTCCGTTCTTTGATTGATGCAGGCGTTGTGGTTGGCGGAGGCTCGGACCACATGATCCGCTTCGATCCCCGGCTCGCTACAAATCCTTATCACCCTTTTTTCAGTATGTGGATGGCGATCACGCGCAAGATGACGGACGGGAATGTTCTCAATCCTGAACAGCGTATTTCGAGAATGGAAGCTCTGAAGATGTGGACCTGGAACAACGCATATATGATCTTCGGAGAAAAGCAGGTCGGTTCCATCGAACCAGGCAAACTCGCCGACATGGATATCATCAGCAAGGACTTTACGTCCTGCCCCGAAGACGAAATCAAAGACATCGAGACGCAGCAGACGATCGTCGGCGGCAAGGTGGTCTTTGATGGAGCGAAGCCGGCGCAGGAACGGAAGGAATCTCGCCCGTAAGCTCCGGCCCGTTCGACTAGCTCAAATATTCAAGTGTCTCTTCGATCAGGTGCCGGGTCCCTTCGAATGGGTCTTTGCCTCCCTTGGTGTCGAACTCCATGGAGAAATAGCCGCGGTAAGAGCTTGCCTTGGCAATTGCAAACATCCTTTTGAGATCCACGGCGCAGGTTCCCGTACCGCACTGGACGCTGTCTTTCACGTGAGCCATGCCGTAGGCATGCTCAAACATCGCCTTTACGGCCTTCGCGTTGAATTCCGCGTCGTGTGCCCCTAGTGAGTTTCCCATATCGGGAAGGGCTCGCAGGTACGGGTTATTCACCTTTTGTATGACGGCGACTATGAAGAAAGGATCTTCGGCAATGGCGTTGTCGTTCTCTAAATTGACGATAACGTTTCGACGTGAGCCATACTGCGCAATTTCCGCAAGCGTACCCGACGCGAGCGAAACATCTGGCGTTACGTCCCGGATACCCTTAATATGTTGACGGATACTTGGCGATCCAATCGCAACTGCAACGTCGATCCATTTGCGCCCGTATTCGACAGCCTCTTTGCGCTGAGACGCATCCCGAGAGTAAACACTCTGGCCCCCGATGCCGAGATCGACCACGTGCGATTTTGCCGCGTCCACTGCCTTCCGGAAATCATCGAGATAACCGGCATCGACCGAACTGAAATGATCGCCCAGTGGATTGATGTTGTGCACATTAAATTTCTCCGCGATCATCCCTGGGAATGCTCGGATATCCCAACCCGGTAGTTTCACATCCCGATACCGGTTCTGCCCGCTGTCAATGTAAGCCCGAAAGGGCCATGAGGTAACCGCCAGGCGCTGACGCGGGCCCGAGGGGAAGCGAAGCTCCGGCAGATGCCTCGACTGGCCTTTTCCGAAGGTAGATGCAGCACAAAACAGAGATACGCCGTTTAAGAAGTCGCGACGAGATAGGTCCAAGTAGCCTCCAATCTGTAACACAAAACCGCCTGAAAGCGCGGCCGAATACAGGAATCAAATTATCGCTTACGGCAAGGCGAAAGTTGTGATGTGCGACCCCGCTGCGATCGCTATGTACTGCTTGCCGTCGACCAGATAAGTCATCGGTGATGCCGTATTGATTTCGTTATTGGGGAAGTGCCACAAATCCTTCCCGTCGCGCTGATCGACCGCGACCAGGTTACCGGCAGGATCACCATAGAAGATGAAGCCTCCGGCGGTGGCCAGCACTCCGGGTAGCCCTCCGCCGACTCCTTGATAGGCGGGCTCGAATTCCGGGATTTCCCAGGCGATCTTGCCGCTGTCCACGTCGAGAGCGCGCAGGTACATCTTCGCCGGTTCGGGTTGAGGTTGCTCCTTTTTCCAGCTGCCGGAAGATAGTTTCACAACACAACCTTCGTTTGCCATCACGTAGTAGAAGCGTGTTGCCGGGCTGAACGCAGTGGCACTCCAATTCGACGCCGACTTCGGACAGATGAGATTACCGGGTGGCAAAAGCTGCGGACGTCCGTCCTCGCCGATTCCGCTGGCCCACGTTAGCTTTTTGAGGAAGCTCTTGGCCATCAGAACCTTGCCGTTGGTCCGGTCGAGCACATAAAAAAATCCATTCCGATTCGCATGTAGGAGAAGTTTTCTATTCTGGCCCTGATACTCGGTGTCCACCAGAACAGGGGGTTCAGTAGAGTCCCAATCGTGCACATCATGAGGCGTGAATTGGTAGTGCCACTTCAATTTCCCCGTATCCGGATTCAGCGCCAATATGGAGTCGGTGAAGAGATTGTCGCCCTGCCGGTTACGGTCGTCGGAATCCGGATAGGGATTGCCGGTAGGCCAATAGAGCGTATCCGTCTCCGGATCATAGGAGCCTGTCAGCCATGTTGCACCCCCTCCCAGCGCGGCGGGGTTGCCGTTCCCTTGCCAGGTCTCACTGCCCGGCTCGCCTGGCGCGGGGAGAGCCCACTGCCGCCAAACGCGTTCACCTGTGGAGGCTCTGTACGCAGTGATGAATCCACGGATGCCCCAGTCCCCGCCCGACACGCCGGCAATGACGAGATCCTTCACGATCAATGGGGCTATCGTCGAACCGTAGTGCTGAGGTTCGTCCGGCATTTCCGCTTCCCAAACCACTTGCCCGGTTGTACGGTTGAGTGCAAGCAGATGAGCATCATTGGTCACCATGAAGACGTTGTTCCCCAGAATCGCGACGCCTCGATTTCGCCCCAGGGCAGCGTCGCCGACCATTACTTGTGAACTCCGCGGGCGGGAGTATTCCCAGATCTCGCGGCCGGTCCTCGCATCCAGCGCAAACACAGAGTTGGGGCCGGTAACGTACATCACTCCGTCGGCCACCACGGGAGTTACTTCCAATCCAAATGCCTCAAGTTTGTGATTGAAGTAAGGATTGTCCGGATACATCTGTCTCCACAGTGCAATGGAAAAGGTCCATTTCGGGACAAGCCTGCCGATGTTTTTGGTATTGATCTGGGTGAGGCTGCTATAGCGATTCGCGCTCAGGTTTCCGTTGTAGGTCAACCAATCTCCCGGCTTGGGATTCAGGATTCGAGAGAAATCGATCCCGCCAGTCTCGCCCGCCGTAGGGAGGACCGTTGCGCCGGGCTTCGGACCGGTTAGATGTCCGAGATAGACCATAACGTCATGCAGTTCCGCAGCCGTTGCATTCATGGGCGGCATCACTGACTGCTTCTCATCTTGCACGGATGAAATCTGGCTGTTGTCTAACAGGTGAAAGTTCCCCTCGAGATCCTGCAGGCGGATGTCGAAGTTACTGCGTCCTCTGGCAAAGCCCCGAATGCTTTTGCCGGTCCGCAACTTCACCGTGACCAGGTCATATCCCGGCGTGATTTGCGAGCTCGGCTGCAGCAGTGCTGTTCGGATTTCATCGGCTGTTCTCTCGCGTCCTACATTCGACAGATCAGGCCCGGCCGGCTTGCCCCGTCCATACACCATGTGACACGAAGCGCACTGCCCTTTGCCGAAGAAGAACTGCTCGCCAGGCGCAGGGTCGCCCGCCAGAGCAGCATCCGCTGCGGGCGCGTTCAAAGAGTGCACCAATGCGGCGAGGTCATTCAGTTGATCGGGCGGAATATTGAATGCCGGCATCCCACTCTTCGGGATCCCGCTATGGATCAGGTTGCGCAGTGCCTCGAGGGATCGCGCGCGTACCCTGCGATTGCCGGCAAGAGCCGGGCCTTGCTCGGTTCCATGGGCATCGGCGCCATGACACCCGCTACAGAGTTTCGTGAATAACTTCTGGCCTTCTGCCGGGTCGGGCGTGCCCGCACCGGGATTTTGCGCAAGGAGTAAGGGAGAGCTAGCAAGCAGCGCAACAAGCGGTAGCCGACTGATGATCGTGAAGGATTGCGTCTGCGTACGGCGCCAACCCCGTCGCGAACCGTCCGGGAAAATAAGGAGTTCCTGCAACCTCTCAGAAACTCCAGGCCCCGCGTCTGAGCAGCCACCGGATGAACTCAGAATGAAGTCCCGTTTTTCAGTCGTCTTGCACATGTCTCAGTCGCGGCAATGCGCGTCATTGTCTCCACACCAAATATTGACATGGCAGAGTACCGCAATTGGCTCCGCTAGCAATGATCCAGAGGAGGCGGTCGAGGCTAAACGATCGTAGTCTAAGCGATTTCTGGCACTACGAAGGGAGCCCGATATTTCCGGCGGAACATTGCATTCGCTTCTTTATCGTTTTTACACGTCATGGTCTTCTCGTCGAACTCAACGGACCGTCCCAATCGGTACGAGATATTTGCCAGATGCAGCAGCATTGTGGACACTGCACCTTCGGTGATCGGAGCGTGCAGATCCGAAGCCTTCCGTGTGCGCAAAGCTGATACAAAGTTCGCCCAGTGATTGCCTAGATCCTGACCTGAGGGGCCTTTCTCCTGCTCCTTGCCCAAGAAGGTTTCGTAGCGTCCGTGATCTTCATCGGAGATTGCAACGTACCCTTTCGGACCGTAGAAGATTGTGCCCACGGTGTTCGGCTTTGCGCCATTGGAACCCATACCGGCCTCGTGATTGCTGAGCCAATGCCGCACTTCGAAGTGCAGCAACTTTTTCTTTCCGCCTTCGTCGAATTCAAACGACGCTACTACGACGTTCGGCGTTTCCTGATCATCGTCGAACATGACGTGTGCGCCAGTCGCACTTACTTTCGTCGGCAATCGAACGCCGAGGCCCCAACGGGCGACGTCCAATTGATGAATGCCCTGATTGCCCAAGTCACCGTTGCCATAATCCCAAAACCAATGCCAGTTGTAGTGAAAACGGTTGCGCGTGAAGGGATGTTCCGGCGCCGGACCTTGCCATAGATCGTAATGAACACCGGCTGGAACCGCCTCGCGAGGGGCGCGTCCGATGGTATCTCGCCATTTGAAGCACAACCCCCGTGCCATATATACGTCGCCTATGACACCGTTCTGAATCTTTTCGATCGCCTCGCGAGCAATGCCCGATCGGCTGTTGGTACCGTGCTGCACCAGCCGACCGTATTTCTTCATGGTCGCGTCGATTTGAATTGCTTCGAACATGTCATGCGAACACGGCTTTTCCACATACACGTCCTTACCTGCCTGGCAGGCCCAGATGGTCTGAAGCGTGTGGTGATGATTCGGCGTGGCGATTGACACGGCATCGACCGATTTGTCTTCCAGCAATTTGCGGAAATCCGTAAAGCTTGCCGGCCGTTTGCCAGACGCTTTCTCGATTTCGCCAAGCCGCGCGTTCAATACGTTCTCGTCGACGTCGCAGACGGCCGCGATTTCGACATCCTTCATGTCCAGATAATGCTTAATGTGCTCGCCGCCCTGGCCATGGACACCAACACAGGCGATCCGTATGCGATCGTTCGCACTGGCAAGTTTGGGTCGAAGAGCGGCGGCTGCCGCTCCCATCACAAAATGTCTACGCTGCAAGTTTGTACTTCCTTTCCTGAGTTCCGAAAGAGCAGAAGAATAGCCAATGTCGCCGCGATCGGTAAGGTTCCGGCCGCGATAAACGCTGGAAGATATGAGAATCGGTCGACGATGTGACCAATAAGGACGGTGAAGACGGTGCTGACAATGCCCGCGCCAAACCCGCTGAGGCCCGTGACGGTTGCGACTACTTCAGGCGGGAACAGGTCACTCGGAAACGTCAAGCCCATGGTGGACCAGCTCGCGTACCCGAGTAGGGCGACGCAAATCAGCGCCAGCGCGAGAGCCGGAGTGGTGACAGTAGCTGCAGGGATACCCGCCAGCATGGGGACGCAGCTGTAAACACACACCAGAGTGCGTGCTTTCAGGACCGGTACTCGACGCCGGATCAACCATCCGGACACGCCGCCACCAACAAAGTTCCCGATATCCGCAGCCACGAAAGGTATCCAGGCAAACATCGCAATCTGTTTCAGGCTGAAACCTCGCGCATCGCTCAAGTACTGCGGCAACCAGAAAACGAAAAACCACCAAACCGGGTCTGTCAATGAACGACCGATCACGACACCCCACGTCTTTCGCTGTTGCAGCAGTTGCCACAGCATAGCCATCTGTTCGGGAACCGTCGACCGCCTCGTCGTTTCGGCGATAAGTGCTCGCTTCGGATAAACGACAAGCCACAAAGCGAGCCACGCGAAACCAAGCATTCCGGAGATTAGAAACGCATACCGCCAGCCGAATCGCATCGTGATCCACGGAATGGAAACCGCGGCGAGTGCGCCTCCGATGCTAGATCCGCTGTCGAAGATTGCTACCGCTATCCCGCGCTCTTGCGGAGGAAACCATTCCGCGACGGCTTTGCTGGCGCCCGGCCAATTAACGCCTTCGCCGATTCCCAAGAGAAAACGAAGTGTCGCGAACGACGCCACTGAATGAGCGAGGCTGGTTACCATGCCCACTACTGACCACCAAACGACCGCCAGAGCTAAACCGGTTCGCGTCCCGGTCAGATCCAATGCGAACCCGCCGACAAGCCAGGTCAAGGCATAGGAAAGTTGGAACGCACCGAAAATCGAGGATAGATCCGCGTGACTGAAATGGAACGTCTTTGCCAGTTCCGGCGCCAGCATGGAAAAGGTCTGCCGGTTGATGTAGTTCAGAATCGTAGAAAGACACAACGTTCCGGCGATCAGCCATCGGCGTCTGCTCATTACTTCGTGGCGGCGTACTCGGAGTATGCCTTCGACAGTTCCTGCGCTGATTGCTTGGCATCCGCAATAAGAACACGGTATCTGAACGTGATTTTCTCCCCCGCCCCAACCGTCCAGCTTCCGTCTTTGTTCGGGTCATGACTGAACTCACGCCAGCCGAACGGGTTTGCCGCAAACAATCCATAGGCCCGCGCGTGCCATGTCGTGGGATGTCGAAAACTGGTGGGATGGTCGAACACGCTCACCGTTGCCGGTCGCCCGCCAATCTCGCCCTGATAGCTGACCCAGTCTGCGGGCTTACCCCAGATGTCCTTTTCCCCGTGTGCTCCCTCCGAGTTGGTCATGTTCGCGCGCGCCCCGCTCAAGTCCTCGGCCAAACGAATGCCGAAGCTTCCTTCTTTCGTGTCGCCGAAGACGACCGGACCAGCCGTGGCTGTAACCGTGAACTCGCAATCCAATATCCGGGTCTGGTCTGCGCCGCCAAAGTGGAAGGCCTGTCGCTCTCGCGCGATTTCCCTCTCCGAAGCATCTCGCAAGCTAAAGTCGGCCGTAATGCTCTCTCCTTCTGTCTTAATGTTCAGAAGTTTGGCATGCCCGTAGGCCTGATTCTGATGGTCCGTGTAGTAGTGATCGAAGACTGGTTCCTGCCAGAAGTCCAGACCATCCACATTTCCATGGCCCCAGTACAAAGGGCGCTGATGAGGTTCAAAAGAAGATGCCTTCGGATTGCCCGCAGACGCATCGTTCTCGACCGGGAAGCCGCGTGTGATCACCACGCCTGACGCAGTTCTCAGAGGCATCATATATGGCTTCGCGACCTCCGGCAAAACGTAGTACGTCGTGAATGGCTTTCCTCCGATCGATACATCAACCCGATTGTCATGGTTCTTGAGTTCTACAGACGCGGCGGATGCCGACCAGGCTAGCGCGGGAACAAGCAAGAGTCCGATTTGTTTTACGTTCATTCGTTGCCCTTTCGTGGAGCGGCAGTGGATTGCCGTGCGACCAGCTTCGTCGGAATCGTGATCTGCTTGCGCGGCGCCAGGGGATCTCTGAGTGATCGCATCGTAAGCTCCGCCAGATGCTGGCCCAATTGTTCAGGAAATTCGCGCACGGTTGTCAAAGGAGGGTCAAAAAGCGCTCCTTCTGTATCGTTGAAGCCAGCTACGCTCACGTCTCCGGGGATATCCAGATTCGATTGCCGCAGAGCCTCGTAGACACCTCGCGCAATCTGATCAGAGCCGGCAAACACGGCTGTCACTGCTTCTTTCCGTGACAGCACCGATCGCATCGCAAGATACCCAAGCTCCTGGTCTCCCGCATGGATCTCACTGCTGCGCGGCTCCAGATTCGCTTCGGACATTGCGCTCCGGTATCCTTGCGCACACCGCCTATACCAGGGCATGGATAAATCTCCGAAAAACCAGATATCCCGATGGCCTTGCGAGATCAAATGATTCGTCAAGTCGAACGCGCCTTGCACATCATCTGAAAAGACGGAATGATATTCGGCAGGGGTCCAATCGCCGATCACGTTGTTCCCTAGAACCGCGAAGGGTATCTTGCGCGACCGTAGCAGCTCCAGCATCGACGCAGAGTTCGTACCGCTTAGGACGACGCCGCGCACCAGGTCGGGCCTTTCGAATGCTCGCGGCAGATGCAGCTGATTCGCCGGTGCAGCCGTCGGGTACCGAAACGAGACGAAGAGGAGCTCACGCTCGTTGGCCGCGCAATAAGCTTCAGCACCGAGCAGCACCAACGATTGGAACGTATGATGCACTTCGCGGTTGCAGAGAAGAAAGGCGATCGTACTCAGCCGGTCGTGCCGGGAATCTTCCAGGCTCAAGCCGAGTTTTTCCGCAGCGTCGCGTATGCGGCGCTCCATCTCCTCGTCAACGCTTGCGTTTCCGCGCGCAACTCGGGAGACCGTGGCTGTACTGACTTTTGCTAAGCGTGCTACATCCTGGAACGAGACGCGCTTCTTGGGCCGTGTCTTTCTCTTCGCCTCAACCTGCTTCATTTCTTCTCAAGTAGGGAGGCTGAAGCGCGGTCCAGATAAACCGTAGCGTTTGGATGAGTCCGAATGATGGAGGCGGGACACGTCGTTGCGATCGGGCCTTCCAGTGCCGCCTTGACAGCAGCCGCTTTACGTTCATCGGGCACCACAGTGATCCAAGCCCTCGCACGAAATAAACCCGGGCACGTGATGGTAATGGCTCGTTCGGGTACCGCGGCGACACTCGCGAAATGCCCTTCTCCGGCTTGCTGGCGCTTACACGCATCGTCAAGCGCTACACTCTTCACCGTCTTCGGGTCGTTGAAATCAGCCACGGGCGGATCGTTAAAGGCAATGTGCCCGTTTTCACCAATGCCGACGAATGCCACGTCAACTTCATCGCTAAGCAGCAACTGCGTGTAGCGCTCTGCCTCCGCGTCCGGATCCGAAGCATCTCCGTCGATATAGTGCGCCTCTTTCGGATGGACGCGTTCCTCGATCCGGGTTCGGATCCAGAGTCGGAAGCTGGCGGGATGTGTGTCGCCAATGCCTACGTATTCGTCCATGTGAAAGAGCGTGACCCGATCCCAGGGCACGTCTTTGTGGAGCACGAGAGCCTCTATGAAAGCCTTCTGTGAATTTCCTGTTGCGGCGATCACACGGGCTTTCCCTTTGTCCCGTACCGCTTCGGTAATCAAGACAGCGGCGTCACGGGCTGCTGCCGCGGCGGAATCTGTAACGGAGTCGAATACTAGGATTCTGGCGGTTCCGGCTGAGAACTGAAGCAGAGGTTTCTCAGCGTTCTTGGGAACATCTGTCGTTGTTTTTGAACTGTTCATACACGAATTGTTACGTAATCGATGAAAACGCTGCGGCGATGTCGCTTGCGGTCCAAGCTCCTCTGCGTACAGGCCGCGGCGAAAGTTGTTTCAGCAAACCCTCTAGATCCCGGCCAGGAACGGAATTCGGTATCCAGTTCGCGAAGGGTTCGGCCGGCTGCTCTTCGACAATCAGGCTTGAAAACGACTGCAATCCAGCGGCCAGGTAAAGCGAACTGCATTTTTCCGCTATGGCAGCAGCCACGATCGCTGGCGTGGTCATTTTGCCTGAGGCGGCAATCACTACCGGCCTCGCGTACTGTACGGTCAACGCATCATGCCAGGCAAGAATATCCGCCACTCTTTGGCCGAGCAATGGCTTGCCCAGAATGAGCGAGGCCCACGCGTAAGCGTCTTCGCTTTCGTGATCTCCAACGTAGGCCGGGTTCCCTGAGCTGTACGCCGCACGCATATCGCCCGATCCACGAACGTCGGCGCTGAGCACCTTATAGCCACGGCTGGCCAAAGCGTGGCAAATTTCCGACTCATGCCAGGTTGAATTGCGCCCTCGAGGGTCGAGCAGCAGAATCACTGGCCTGCGAATCTTTTCCGTTTTTGCTTCAAACAGCCAGCCGGGGGAGAAGACCTCAGGTGCGGATTGTACTTCGGCAGCACTGATCGAGATTCCTCCAGTTGATTCCGCCTTTCGCAATAGGCTTAACGAGGGAGAAGGAAAGCGATCCACTGTCAAACGTTCCAGAACAGAAGTATTCTGTTCCGCCTTTGCGTTCGCCATGTCCTGAACTAGAGCGAGAGGAGTTTTGCTGCCCCAATCACGGACAACGCTGCCCGAAGGAGTCACCCAGAGCGTCTTCTCTCCTTCCGCCTCCACCGCGGGTTCGCTCGTGACTGGCTCATCGGTTCGGTGCAGATGTTTCCGCAGCCAGTTATAGAGCTCAAGGCGCGAATCATATGAGAGCCCGTGCGGAAGTGGAGTGGACGATAGCTTCAGGTTGTCCGCAGCTCCAAGAATCGAGTAGATTTCCTGCAGCCGGCGCGTTTCCAGCAGCGAATTCGCAAGGTAGTTAGGAGAGTATGTTCCGAAGAAGTCTTTCTCACTGACAGAGATCAGGAGCGGTTTGGGTGCGAGGGGATAGAGCAGGTCGAACCGGTCGAAACCCACGAGGCCGGATCCGACAAAATTCTGCTCGGCATCGTCGACAGAGCCGGGAGACAGGAATCCGGGACAGGCGAAGTTCTCCGTGTTGCCGCTCATCACGGCAACGGTTGCCAATCGTGGATCTATCGCCGCCAACATCATGGATAGCGTGGCCCCGCCCGACTGTCCGACGGACGCAAGGCGGCTTTTATCTATCTGTTGATGATCCGCGAGTACGTCCAGGGAACGGATGGCATCCCATACTTGAAGTTCCGAACAACTGTCACCAACTAATAACAGCTGCTTGCCCGGAACGCTGTGCTCATCATCGACGCTCGGCAGGCGCGTTGCGTTCGCGCCCGCCCGCGGATAGTACACTCGCTCTCCTTGCCCGATGGGATCAAACGCAAGTACAGCAAAGCCCAGGAGGGCTAACGACTGACAAGCACGCTGATATGGCTCATATGCTTTGCCATCTGCCGCGTGGCCCATCTGAAACAGGACACCAGGAAAGGGACCCTTGCCCTCCGGCAGGTAAAGGTCAGCGGTCACGAAAAACCTGGGACGGCTCTCGTACCGCAGTCGTTGCACCTTATAACCGCGGCGGTCGAATGATCCCGCGAGTTGCAGATTGAGGTCGGTCTTCGAGGGAAACCTGCCGATCAGGCTTTGAAAGGTGGAACGGGCCCAACTTTGCCTCTCTTGAATAGCTCCCGGAGTGTTCAGCTTCGATAAAGCGTCGTCTCGACGGACACGCGCCTCGTTCGCCAATCGTGTGATGTAGTCGGGCAGACATCGCGAGTAGTCGCGATAGTCGGCCGCAGCGCAGTAGCGTGGCGCAAGGTATGCAGCCAATCCTCCGAACGCCAGCTCCCGTCGCGTGTACTTCATCGTCGGAGCAATCAGAAACGCAGCTTCAGGGCAAGTTGCACGATTCTGGGCGACCGTGCCGAGGTGATGCGCCCGAACCTGTCGTCTGCCACCGACGTGTCCGGGTTGTTGAACTGCGCGTGATTGAAGGCGTTGAAGAACTCGCCGCGGAACTGTAGATTGACACGCTCAGTGATGGAGAAAACCCGATGCGCTCCCAAATCGACATTTACTGTGCCCGGACCAATCAGGATGTTACGCCCCGCGTTTCCGAACGTGTTGGGAGCTGGAATCCCGAAACAACTCGTGTTGAACCATTGCGCAATTTTTGCCGCTTGTGATCCGCTCGTGTACGTCACATCGTTGCAGGACAATTGTGCCTGGTCATTTCCGTTCTCGGGAAGGCTGAAGGATGTGTCGTTGCCTGATGTGATGTTCAACGGGAAACCGCTCTGCCATGTCCAGATGCCTGAACTCTCCCATCCGCCAAGAATCGCTTTCGCGATGCCAGCGTGCGGCGAAGGAAGCATCCAGAGATAGTTGAAGACAAAACGGTGCGGGATGTTGTAATCCGAGACACTTCGGTAGGCATTCACGTTGTACGGGTTGATGACGTTGATTCCATCTAGGTCGGTGGTGTAGGAAACGGCATCGATACTCTTACTCCACGTGTAGTTTGCACTCAGGTTGAAGCCATGAGAAAACCGCTTTTCCAAGGTAAGCTGCAGGGCGTGATAATTGCCGGTCAAACCAGACGTGTTCTGCGTGATTTGGCCATAATTCTGGTATGGCCGACGATCATCTTCATTGTCTGCCGTAGCCGTTCGGGAAGGCAGAGGCGCGTTGATATCCGTGTTGTAGCTCAGGCGATTGCTGCTAGAACCCACGTAGGCTCCGCGCGCCAGCAAGTTGCCGGCGAGTTGCCGCTCCACCGTAAAGTTCCAGTTTGCAGTGCGCGAAGGGTGCCAATTGGGCGAGTACGTTACGGCGAGGGCTAAGGGGAGAGCGAAGGCGACGTCGGACCCGGGAATCCGCGGCGCGTACTGGGCGGGAAACGGATTCGTGGCGCCGGCGTAAGGATTGGAGAACGGCACGCGGAAGCGCTGCACTTGCGGGCTGAAGGGTGCGCTATCTGCCATGTTGTTGAACTGCTCCATAAATGGCGGTTGGTAGAAGATACCTGCGCCTGCTCGGATCACCGTTCTACCGCCGCCTGGGTTGTATGTGATACCCAGGCGCGGAGCTAACTGCTTCCAGGTGGCCGGAAATCCACCATCCTGGCATCCCTGGTCGCCCGCATAGATGTAACCGACGGGCGCATTCACAAAACGAGTTGACTTTAGTCCTGGACGGAAGCAAGTGATGCGGCCCAGGGTATCGGTGAATGGCACAAACGGATCCCAGCGTAAGCCGGCACTGAGCACCAGATGCGAACTCACCTTGAACGTGTCCTGAACGAAGAGGCTGCCCATACTGCCTCGCCGGTTCGCATATTCTCCCCCACCCTGGAGGAAGCGATCCACATACCCCAGCAGGAAATCGGCTCGAGGATCTCCGGAATAGTTCGTTCCCCGGAAGCGGAAGTCGCCGTTCTGTCTGTAAGTGTTCCTGGCATCGAAACTGCTCTTCAGAAAGTCGCCACCGATGGCAAGCTCATGGCCGCCCTTTACCCAGTGGATGCTATCCGCGATTTGCCAGGTGCCTCGGTCATAGCTTCCAGGGTGCCCGGTGCCGATCGAGAAGTATCCGCTTACCGAGACAATGATTTCGGGCGGGGTGGAATGTGCCAATCCGTTTACACCGAGACTGGCCAGATCGTACGGCGCGCCGCTCAGCACCTGCGAGCCGTTGTGAGCGTACGAAAAGATGAAGCTGTTCAGCAGATTGGGGCCGAAATTAATCGTGTGACCGAAAGCCGCGGTCTGGCTGGGCAGGTCCGTTCCGCGGGTCGATGCTAATAGATTGGTCGAATTCGAAATCGGCGTGTTGTAGTAATCCGTGTAGAAGTACCGTGCATACATGCGCTGGCTGCCCGTCAGATAGTCGACGCGCCCGAGATATTGATTTTCGTGCTGTTTGACAGCGCGATCAAAGAAGACAAGACCATCGCCCTGGGACGACAACGGCAGAGCATCGAGCAGCCTCCTGCTTACTGGATCGAATGCGCTCACAGGGATGCGATTCCCGGGGTACGCAGCGCCACTAAACGGATTCTTCAATGCCCTGCTGACGCTCGAGAAATCACCCGAGCGCTGCGCCGCAGTCAGCACAGTGGCTGAGTTTCCCGAAGAGATATTGCGCAGCTGCGTTCCTTGGTACGTCCCGAAGAAGAAAAGTCTGTTTTTGATGATTGCGCCACCCACACTCCCTCCAAATTGATTGCGCTTCAATTGATCGGTGGCTGACGCGAAGTAATTGCGGGCATTCAGTGAACCGTTTCGGAAGAACTCGAAGAGGCTGCCATGCAGTTCGTTTGTACCAGATTTCGTTACTACGTTGACGACTGCGCCGGATCCACGCCCGTATTCTGCGCTGAAGCTATTTGTCTGGACACTGAATTCTTCCACGGCATCCGGGTTAGGGAAGGGATTGTTAACGTTCGTGTACGTGTCCTGGTTGCTGCCGCCATCCAGGTTGTAACTTACGGTATCCGCCCTACCTCCGTTCGCCGAAATGGAAACAGAACTGGGGTAAGTCACCGTCTGCCTGGTATCTCCCACACCGCCGGCATTTCCGGCCGCTAAATCCACCGCGCCCGGCGCCAAGAGGATCAGCGAGGCTGCGTTGCGCCCATCCAAGGGAAGCTCAATAATCTTTTGCTGCTTGATCACCTCGCTCAATGCGCCAGACCTCGTCTCGATCATCTCTGCGCTTGTAGTTACCTGGACCGATTCGGTGACCGATCCGATTTGCAGCTGTACTGGGACGCTCGATGTCTGATCAGCATCGACCTCGATCCCCAACTGTTCCGACCGCCGGAAGCCACTGACTTCAGTGATAAGGGTGTACTTCCCGACAGGTACAAGCGTGAACACGTAGCTGCCATCGCTCGAGCTTTGGATCTGGCGCGTCCAGTTCGTTTGTGAGTTGACGAGCGTCAGCTTTGCAGAGGCGATGCCCGAACCGCTCGGATCATTAATCGATCCGGCAACCGTACCGGTCGGCTCGGCAGCTACACCTAGCAGCGCACCGATAAAAAGCAAAGTAAGCGAAAGGCGCAGAGTCATATACGCTCCAATCAGACAGACTTTGAAAGGTCGCTTCCCCCACGAGGGTTGGAGGCCCACATCAAAGCTGTTAGGTTGCAGTTAACCACATCTGTTTCAGGTCTGCAAGAAAAATATCTGAAGACCGTGAAATAAATCTTCCGCTCACACTGACGGGCTGTTACTATCAATCCACCGTAGTGTTGTCGCGCTGAAGAGGTTGGCAATCCCGAAACTAATCTGAAATTGATGACGGACCTATCGGCAGTTCGAAACTTAGCCCACACAGACCTACCGGACGCGCTCGAACTGTCGAAGCTGGCGGGGTGGAACCAGACCGAAGCAGATTGGCGCCGTCTTCTTACGCTTGCGCCCGATGGCTGTTTCTGCATCGAAGGGGAAGGCCGGGTCGTAGCGACGGCAACCCTGGTCGCATACCAACGTGATTGCGCCTGGGTCGGCATGGTGCTTACACATCCGAACTGGCGCAGTCGCGGCTTCGCTCGCAGGCTGGTCGGACACACGCTGGGCATGGCGGCCTCTTTGGGCATCGGGCGGGTAAAGCTCGATGCCACGGCTCACGGGCAAGATTTGTATGCGTCGTTCGGATTTACGGCGGAGCAGGAGGTTGAGCGTTGGGAGCGGCCCGGGATTTCGGCCCCGAATGAATCTTCGGAGAACTACGCGTCAAGCCTTGATGAAGCGGCATACGGTTACAGCCGCGCAGACTTGCTGGCGTCATTAAATCCGGGAGCGCGCCCGACTGCGCGTGCGAACGCTTATGCGCTGACACGCCCGGGCCTGATCCGCTCGTACCTCGGGCCTTGCATTGCCGAAGATCTCGAGAGCGCGACGCAGCTACTCACTCCCATTCTGAATGCCGTATCCGGAAGTGGATGGTTCTGGGATGTCCTGGTAGAGAACCGGTATGCCATGGCTCTTGCCTCTGCTCTGGGCTTCAGACCGGCTCGCAAGCTGGTCCGTATGAGTCTCGGTCCGCCTCTTAGGGAACGGGAAGAGAAAATATATGCTTTGGCAGGCTTCGAATTCGGATGATTAAAGACGAGGATGAACTCGAGGAGGCGCTATCCCGGCCGACTACGGCGGACATTGAGGCGGCCGGCGAACTGAGCGGAGACCTTCTGATTCTCGGTGTTGGCGGAAAGATGGGTCCCAGCTTCGCGAGGCTTGCGCGGCGCGCGCTGGATGCGGCTGGGTCGCGGCACCGGGTAATCGGAGTTGCGCGTTTCTCGGACGCTCGTGTCGAAGCCGGGCTACAGCACGACGGGATTGAAACCGTCGCGTCTGACTTGCTGGAACCGGGGGCACTCTCACGGCTTCCTGACGCGCCTAATGTCGTGTTTATGGCCGCGAAGAAGTTCGGCACGACGGGCGCCGAAGGCTCTACCTGGGCCATGAACACATTCCTGCCCGGGCTCGTTGCAGAACGATATCGCGCAGCGCGCATCGTCGCGTTCTCAAGCGGTAATGTGTACCCGCTCGTACCCATTTCCAGCGGAGGTGCAACGGAAGACACACCGCTTGCTCCGATTGGAGAATACGCCCAATCTGTTGTCGGGCGGGAGCGCCTGTTCGAGTACGGTTCAGCGCAATGGGGCACGAAGGTGGTGCTTCTTAGGCTCAACTATGCCGTCGAACTCCGGTATGGAGTAATGGTTGACATCGCTTGCGCCGTTTACAAACGCTGCCCGATCGACTTGGCAATGGGCATGGTCAACGTCATCTGGCAGCGAGATGCCAACTCGGTTTGCCTACGCTCGTTCGCGCATTGTCAGGCACCTCCATTGCGGTTGAACGTCACTGGTCCTGAGATGTTGTCGGTACGCTACATCGCGGAGCAGTTTGGGAAAGAGTTTGGTATCGAGCCTGTGTTCAAGGGCGAAGAATCTTCCAGCGCTCTATTGAATAACTCTTCACGCGCAATCGAACTCTTCGGTTATCCGACCGTAGGACTTTTGGAATTGCTGGACTGGATCGCTGATTGGATTCGCAATGGAGGCGCGCTTCTGAACAAAGCGACGGGCTTCCAGATGCGCGAGGGCAAATTCTAGTGGATATCAGAACCCGATTATTGAAGGGAGGCGTCATACCCGCGCATCCGCTTGCGCTGACGGCCGAGCGGAAGCTGGATGAACGGCGGCAGCGGGCATTGACACGCTACTACAGTGCGGCACAGGCAAGCGGAGTTGCCGTCGGCGTGCACACAACGCAGTTTGAAATCCGAAAGGCCGGCCTGTTCGAGCCCATATTGGAGCTTGCATTCGACGAGATTCGCCGGTCGCGTGAGCACGATCGAGAGTTCACGGCAATTGCCGGTGTATGCGGCCGGACGACTCAAGCGCTCGGCGAAGCTGAATTTGCCCGATCTTTCGGTTATGACGCAGCGCTTCTCAGCCTTGGAGCTATGGCCTCTGCTTCAACGGAGGAGCTGATTGAACATTGCAAAGCGGTGGCAGCCGTTATTCCCGTAATTGGATTCTATCTGCAGCCGGCCGTGGGTGGGCGAGTGCTGCCGTTTGAGTTCTGGACGCGTCTGGCAGAGATTCCAAACGTAGTTGCAATTAAAATCGCGCCATTCAACCGCTATCAAACTCTGGATGTGGTTCGGGCGATCGCCTCAGCGGGACGCAGCTCTGAGATCGCCCTATACACAGGGAATGACGACAACATCGTCGTTGATCTTCTAACGAAATTCAACTTCGGCAAGACTTCTGCGCGGATAGTTGGCGGGCTGCTTGGGCATTGGGCCGTGTGGACTCGTTCCGCGGTGCTGCTGTTCCGTCAACTTGCGGAAGCAGGCGATCGTATCGAATCAGAGCTACTGACCTTAGCCCAGCAGGTCACAGACATGAACGCCGCAATTTTCGATCCGGCCAACAACTTCAGGGGCTGCATTCCCGGTATTCACGAAGTACTGCGTCGCCAAGGATTACTTGCGGGCCGCTGGTGCCTGGACCCTGAAGAGGAGCTTTCGCCCGGACAGTCCGAAGAGATCGACCGTGTCTGCCAGGTGTACCCTCGACTATCGAAGCCAGACGATGATCTAATTAGCGAAAATCTGAGCCGATGGCTAGCCTAGAGTCGCGGATTGCCGACATTCGGGATGGCTGGCGCTGCCGGGCTGTTCAAGGCCGAATGTTGAGCCTTCAGAACGTTACGCCGACCAGAATCTGCGCTTGATTGCTGTTCGTCCGGATGATATTACTGAAAGCATTTGAGAGTTGGTTCGAGCCCCAGTGTGTGTAACGGATTTCGGGGCTGACATGCACAGGCCCCAATTTGAACTGAAGGCCACCACCAAGCACGAATCCTACACCCGTCGAACTGGGAACAGATTGGTTGCTCGATGATCCGGTGAGAAACGGGCCGACGTTGCCAAAATCCGACAGGTGGCGAACGGACACACCAGCTCCGACAAATGGAGCAATGGCCCCACCTCCTAAACTGAGCCGAGCCAAAACGGGGAACTCCCACGAACTTGCACTAGCCGAGATGCCCGCGCTTGAGCTAGAGGAATTCTGACTGATCGATAGATGCGTAAATAGAGCATCCGCCGCAACCGATAGTCCGAGCGGCAGTCTGATCCCGAGGGTCGGTCCGATAACGTAGTTGTCCGTTGAGGACGATACGCTTCCCCCTGTTTGCACGGTCTGAATGACATCGTTCAGCGGAACACCCCCTCGCACGCCGATGATGATCGGACTTTCTGCCCAACAGATCGGGGCAAGGACAGCAAGCAAGAATAAGCGAGTTTTCATGTTAACTGCAGGACGGCCATACTCGGAGATTCGTTTCGATTTGCAGTACTGACGAATCCATTTCGGTTAGCGCGATGGCTTGCGAGCAGGATCAAATCGAGATTCGGATAGCCCG
>Ga0308175_100000285_pt1 | contig 37163 bp, 31 predicted proteins | sample PhyCR1_3_FD_203893 | JGI IMG/M metagenome (GOLD analysis project Ga0308175, IMG submission 203893) | Soil microbial communities from UC Gill Tract Community Farm, Albany, California, United States - DLSLS.C.R1 | ecosystem: Environmental > Terrestrial > Soil > Agricultural land | place: USA...
CCGGTGCTGGATCGCGGTCGCGCCTCGGGCGTCCCGCCGGTGCTGGATCGCGGTCGCGCCTCGGGCGTCCCGCCGGTGCTGGATCGCGGTCGCGCCACGGGCGTCCCGCCGGTGCTGGATCGCGGTCGGGCTTCGGACGCCTTGTCCGTGCTGGCGCGCGGTCGAGCTTCGGACGTCTTGTCCGTGCTGGCGCGCGGGGTCGCGGCGGACTTTCCGTCCGTGCTGGCCGTGGGGAGCGCTTCGGGTGTTCCTTCAGCGCTGGGTTGCGGCGTCGCCTCGAGCTTGCCATGGCTGCCGGCGCGCGGCGTTGCTCCCGGTTTTCCGTCGGTGCTGACGCGCGGGAGCGGCGTGGCCTTTCCGTTCGTGTTCGGCTTGGGCAGCGTTTGATTCGTCCCGGGCGAAGACCTGGGGATGAACGAGTCGAGCGCCACCGGCTGCCTGGGCGCCTGCGCGATCACCGTGGGCGTGTTCGTGGCGGCGCGACCGCACGCGCGCGCGATCGGCGAGTCGCTCGTCGCGTTGTCCGGAATTTCGAACGCATCGATCGCCAGGGCGGCCTCCGACGATGGCTGCGCGAGGCCCGCCGCGGCGCCGTCGAAGTCGATGGCCGGCACCGCGGTAGCGTTGGTATCATCGAGCCACGGCTCCAGGCGCATGCCGAACAGCTGCTTCATGTAGTCGGCGAGCGCGGTCATCGAGGCCGCCAGCTTCGCCTTCGTGGCGAACCGATCGAGCGCCGTGCGGAGCTCGGCCGCGGTCTGGTAGCGATCGGCCGGTGATCGCGACAGCGCCTTCCCGATGATCTGGTCGAGCTCGCCGGCGAGGTCCTTGCGATGCTCCGACGGCCTTGGCACGGTCCCATCGACGATCGTCATCATCGTGTGGAAATCGCTCTCGCCCTTGAACAGCCGGCGCCCGGTCGCGAGCTCGTGGAGCACGATCCCGAGCGCGAACACGTCGCTGCGCCGATCGACGCCCTGCCCGGTGCATTGCTCCGGCGCCAGGTACGAGCCCTTGCCGGTACGCATCGAGGTCTGCGTCGCGGTCGCCTGGAGCGCGGCCTTCGCGATCCCGAAGTCGGCCACCTTCACGTTGCCGTCGTAGCCGACCAGGATGTTCGCGGGTGACACGTCGCCATGCACGATGGCGAGCGGCCGCTTGTCGGCGCCCAGCTGCTCGTGCGCGTGATGCAGCGCCGCCGCGACGGACTTGCCGATCGTGACGAGGTGCTCGATCGGCAACCCCTCGCCGCGGTCGTGGAGCCGCGCCAGGATCGTGCGCACGTCCTCGCCGTGGACGTACTCCATTGCCAGGTAGGGCCTGCCCTCCTCGCCGATGTCCTGGACCTGCACGATGTTGTGGTGATGCAGCCCGCTGGCGAGGCGCGTCTCCGCGACGAACACCTTCACGAACGCGGCGTCTTTCGCCAGGCCTTCGCGCAGCTGCTTGATGATGAGGTGACGCTCGGAGCCACCAGCGCTGGGTCGAGCGAGCAGCAGATCGGTAATCCCGCCGCCGGCGAGACGCTTCACGGTCTCGTAGCGGCCGAGCTTTTCCGAGGGCGATCTTGCAGGCACATCATCGACCAACAAATTCTCCATGGATGCTCGATCAGTCCTGTTCGCGCCTTCGCGAGACCACAATGTGGGTTGCTTGAGCCTGTCTGAGCCTGTCTGAGCCTTCCCGGGCGCCACTCCCGCCCACTGGTCCAGTGGGACCTGCCCCTAGGTTGGTCGCAGCTTTCTTACGTGTGGGGGCCCAGGATCCGGTGATCCCGGCCGAGGATTACACAGGGTATGTCGGACAAAGTAGTATAAAGACCGCAACTCAGTACTGCCCGTAGCGCTGCTTCACCGAGTCAATCAGCTTCGCCGAGTCGAAGCCGACGCCGTCCTTGAACACGATCTCGACATTCTCGATATCGGCGATCCGGCTCGCCGGGTCGCCCTTGACCACGACCAGATCGGCGTTCTTGCCAACCGCGATGGTGCCGATCCGATCCTGCTGGCCGAGGTAGATCGCGCCGTTCTGCGTGGCGATCTGGATCGCCTCGACGGGTGAGAACCCGGCTTCCACCAGGAGCTCGATCTCGCGCTGGTCTCCGAAGCCGGGCAGCACGCCGCCGTTGCCGGTCGGATCGGGCCCGGCGATCAGGAGCCCGCCGGCGGCGACGAACGCGCGCTCGAGCTCCATGTCGCGCCTCAGCATCGCGGCGGGATCCGTCGTGCGGGGCGGCAGCGACGCCGGACGCTCCCGTGCATAGAGGTAGGCCTGCCGGGCTTGCGGCGTCATCGCGTCGAGCAATTGCTGGCGCAGCGGCGGCCGCCCCGGCACCCGAGATTCGAACACGGGCAACGTCGAGGTCACCGCCACGTGGCGCTTGACCAGCTTGGCGATCAGCGCGGTCGCCTCGGGGCCGCCCGGCGTCATCGCGGCCAGCGTCGGTTCACCGGCGGTCGATGGACAGACGTCGGGCTTCTTGCCGGGATCGAGCTGGGTGTTAACGAAGAAGCCGTGCTCCAGATCGTCGATGCCGAGATCCGCGGCTTCGTCGTAGGTCACCGCGCACAGGTGGCCGGTCACCTTGAGGTGGCGCTTGTGCGCCGCTTCGATCGCCGCCTTGAGCTCGGCGCGCGTGAGGTTCATGTACGCCTTGAACGATGTCGCGCCGCGGTCGGCCCAGTAGTTGACGAACTGGCGCGCCTCCTCGGGCCCGCTCAGGTGGTGCATCTGGATGAAGAAGCTCGTGGCGCCCTCGAGGTACGGCCCGGTGACGTCGAGGTGAGGACCGATCAGCCGGCCGGCGTCGATCTCCTGCTTGAGGTTGAGATCGGCGTACGGCTCGACGCTGCCGGTCGTGCGCATCGTGGTGACGCCGCCGGCGAGGTAGAGCCGGGGCGCCGAGAACGTCAGCTGCGGCGATACGAGCGGCGGCTCCGAGATCCACTGATCGTCGAAGTTGGGCCGCGCGATGTAGTACAGGTGATCGTGCATGCCGACCAACCCCGGCAGCACGGAGTGGCCGTGTAGATCGAGCACCGTGGTGTCGCCGGTCGCGGTCACGTCGGCCCCCGCCACGATCGCGGTGATCTTGCCGTGCTCGACGACGACGTTGCGATCCTCCAGCGGGGCATGGCCGGCGCCGTCGATCACGCGGACGTGCGCCAGCACCACGCGCGGCGCCGAGACGCGGATGTAGCTCTGCACGGTCTTAGGTTCGGGGCGCGTGGCAGGTGCCGAGGGAGGCGCGGGGACAGCCGGCGCGGGCGCAGCCGCAGGCGAAGCCGGCGTGGCCGGCGCAGGCGCCAGGGCGGACGTCGCCGGTGGATGTGCCGGTTCGGGGCCTGCGGGCGCGTGGGACGGTGCACACGCGGGGACGGCAATTCCGAGGAAGAGTGCGGCGGCGCGAGCGGGTAATGACATGGCGCCGCCATCTTGTACCAGCTGCGCACCCACTACCTAGGTTTGTGCACCGCATGCTGCGCTCGCGTGCCCATCGTGTGAGCCATGCCGAAGACATGACCGCCCTCACCCAACGCGAAGCGAGGGTTCTCCTGTACACGCCGAGGCCGGCCAACGCGCGGGGCGGTATCGACGACCAAGGCGGCGCGCACTCGAGGTCGAATCCTATCGGCGTCGCATCGCGGCGAGAAGACGACCGCCGCCGCAGAACGAGCAAAGCACCGACGAACTGGCCGGGTGTCCAGCAGATGATCGGAGGGTAACGAACCGATTGAAATTACTTGAGATCGAGGGCCCTCGGAGCGTTGGTGCCGCGAAGACACGTTGCCGCTTGCCGATGGCGGCCTGCGTGGACCGTCGATGGTCCGCCGACTCCCGCCGGCGGTTCGCAGCCGGCTCCAACGATCGGAAAGATTCGGTGATACTGTTTGCCGGCTCATCCGTATTGGCACGGCATGTCTGCTGTGATCGCGATCTGATGGAGGCCGATGAGCGCAACGTCGACGCCGCGATGGAGCGCTACGCCGATGGCGATGATGCCGCCTTTGGCAACATCTACGACGCGCTCGCGCCGCAGTTGCGCGGTTATTTGCGGCGATCGATCCCAGAACACGTGGAGGATGTAGTGCAGCAAACGTTCTGCCAGGTTCACCTGGCGCGTGGATCGTTCATCCGCGGTGCGCGCGTCAAGCCATGGGTGTTCGCCATCGCGCGTCGGTTGTTGATCGATCGCCTGCGAAGGGCAAAGCACGAGGCGTCCGCCCGTGCCGGGCAGCCGCTGTGGGCGCCGTTCCGGATCCACGCCCCCGATGAGGCCTTGCTCGCTAGCGAAACAGCAACCCAGATCAGAGAGACGCTCGGAAGCATGCCGGCAGGACAGCGAGAAGCCCTTGTCCTCTTGCGTGACGAAGGGCTGTCGGTGCGCGAAGCCGCTGTCGTCCTCGGAACCACCGCGGCGGCAGTCAAGTTCAGGGCGAGGCGAGCGCTCCAGGCGTTGCGCCGGGCGCTCGAAGGTAGGCGGGCTCTCGGCCGGCGCAAGCGATCGACCACGCGATCCGGGGCAGACGGCATAGAATCATGAGCTCGCGGTCCCGTGCATTGCTTCTCCGCTGGGCGTCCAGCGTGCCGTCCCCGACGCGAGCCGAAGTGCAGCGCCAACATCGGCTGGTGATAGCAGCCGCAGTGTTGTGGACAATGGGAGTATTGTGGGTGTTCCGAGAGGTGCGCGGTGGGCCGCGACCGATCTGGCTGGCGGCGGTGACCAGCTTGGGAGCAGTGGCGCTGGCGATCGTGGCGCTCCTCGTTGCCGTCAGGCGCGGCCACTCGATGCTGGGGCGGGCAAAGCCGGTGCTTGTCTCGGTGGTGATCGGCGTGCCGCTCTTGCTCATCACCTGGAAGGTGGCGGCGACCGCGTGCGCGCATGGCACGGTGGCCGCGTGGGTGGGCCGGTCGGGAACGCGCTGCATGATCGTGGCGCTGCTCGACGGGGCCGGGCCGTTCGTTGCCATCTTGTGGCTGCGGCGACGCAGCGTCCTGGAGCAGGCGCGTTGGACCGGCGCCTCCATTGGTCTGGCAGCAGGTGCGATCGCCTGGGCGCTCAACGAGCTGCGCTGCCGCCCAGCAGGGGTGCTTCAGGTTGCGTATCTGCCGCATTTTTTGCTCGGACACGTGATGCCCCTGGTCATGTTCATCGGGCTCGGCGTCGTGTTGGCGCGCTGGCTCTCGCCGAGTTGGTCTATCGCAAACATCGGCCGCCCAAACCGCTCCCAATCAGACTGATTCGGAAACGTTAGGAATCTATTCTATTCAGTTATGACAAAACTGATCTTGCATGTACCCTTCAAGTCACTCCCCCAGGAGGACCGCGGCGTGGTCATGCATGTCGAACACAACCGCAGTCGGCTCAAGGAGCTCGATGCGATCCTGTCGGCGCGCGGCTTCAGCGTGATCTCGATGACGCGCCTTCTCGCCCAGGCGCCGCGTTTGGCCCGCGCGCTGCACCCCTGCGCGATCTTGCTCGAATGGGGGAGCGAAGGACTCGGCGACTTCGTGAGCGAGTTCGATGATGTGCACGTGGACATGCAGCCGATCCTCGTGTTCTCGCGCACGAGTGGCCCCCGCACCCCCGGCACACTGGAACATGCGACCGATGTCGATCTGGTCAGGTTTGTCGAGAGCCGGAGTGATCGCCAGTCATCGCCGGGCTAGCGCCAGAAGTTCCGGCGATTGGCCGACAGGTGGCAACAGCAGCCTCTCTTCAGAGATGGTGACACAGGCTGTCTGCGCTCACCGGCCGAGATGGCTCGGGCGAACCGACAGCAGCCAGGTCCTCGACGCACCACACCGCGTCGCGCTTGCTGTCGTGGTAGGCGAACCGGGCATGTGGTTCGGGTGCCAGAGGCCCGCTCATCGAGCGGCCGGTCTCCGCGACGAGCCGGGCGGCTGCCGGGGATGGCTAGTCGAGTAGCCACCCCGCCGCACGCGATGTCGGATGGTCCGGCCGCTCGCCTAGCCACCCCCACGGCCAAGCATGCGGATCCTTTGCTTGCGTGGCCGGCCGGCTTCTTGCTGGGCCAGGGCGCGATGCAGCGTGCCCGCTGGACCCTGGTCGTGAGTCTCCTGACCGCATGTTCGTCCGCGGGCAGCGGGCCTGCGAACCCGATCGACGCATACATCGCCTCGCTGCCGTACCTGCCGGTCGATGCGTCCGCGGTCACGCAGGGCGAGACGTCGGCCCCGGCGCCCGAAGGCGACTACGCGTGCACCACGCAGAACCTGACCGAGACCCGGCAGTACGACCGCGTCGTCGCGTACGCGGCCAACTCCGATTCCATGTATCCCGGGGCGATCCTCGGCGCGGACTCGGTGGTGACCGGCCTGTTCACGCCGATCGTCCTGCCGCGCGCGCCCGAGACCATCTCGGTCAGCCTCGAGAACCTCGATGGCAAGAAGCACGCCACCGTCGCCCAGCCCAGCCTGTCGTCCTATCGCGACGCGCTGTCGAGCATCCTCGACGCGGAGATCACCGGCTCGACGCCGGCGAACCTGTACTCCGAGATCGAGGAGGTCCACTCGGAGAACCAGCTGAACATGGCGCTCGGCGTCCAGGCGAGCTGGGGACTCGGCATCGCGAGCCTCAAGTCGAGCTTCGACTTCTCGAAGCAAGATGTTCGGTCGCGCTACGTCGTCCGCTACACGCAGGCGTACTACACCGTCGATCTGGATGCGCCCGCGTCGCCGAGCGCGCTGCTCGCGCCCACGGTGAGCCTCGATGACGTGCAGGCCAAGATGGACGCGCAGCGGCCCCCGGTCTACGTGTCGTCGGTGACCTACGGCCGGATGGTGCTGTTCACCTTCGAGTCGCAGTACTCGTCCGAGGAGATGTCCGCCGCGCTCGACTTCACGTACTCCGGCGGTGTGGATGTCAGCGGCAATGTCTCGGTCACCTACAAGGACATGATCTCGCAGAGCAAGATCACCGCGTACATCCTGGGCGGCGATGCCGGCACCGCGGTGCAGACCATCGACAGCTACGATGCGCTGAAGAACTTCATCAAGAGCGGCGGCAACTACTCGCGGCAATCGCCCGGCGCGCCGATCGCCTACAAGCTGTCCTACCTCAAGGACAACTCGCCCGCGCGGATGTCGTTTTCCACCGACTACCAGGTCAAGGACTGCGTGCGTGTCTCGCAGCGCGTCCTCGTCACGCTGCAGAGCATCGCGGTCGACAGCGCCGGTGGCGACTCGGGCTCGGACCTCGAGCTCTACGGCCAGATCACCGCCGAGGGCACGAACCTCCAGCCGCTGTTCGACAAGGACTCGAGCCACTACGTGCAGATTCACGAAGGCTCGGTGTTCGGCGGCAGCCCGCCGATCGCCCAGGCGGTGATCAACGTCGTGCCCCAGGCCGGCCAGGCGATCCGCCTCCACGCCAAGCTGATCGACCAGGACACGCTGTCGGGCGACGACAACATCGGCGACGAGATCGTCGCCAACCCGTTCGAGACCGGCTGGCGCAAGGACGTCACGGTGACCTTGACCGGCGATGGCGCCCGCGTGCGCGTCACCTTCTCGCTGTCGCCGATCTGAGCTACCGGCACGCCCAGGCTGGCATACCACGAGGGCCGATCGACCCGGTCAGCGCGCGATCGAGGCCATCGCCGCGGCGGGGTAGCGCGGGCCGGCGGCGGCGCCCTTGGGGGCGATCGCGTCGATCGTGGCCAGCTCGTCGGCAGTGAAGGTGATCGCCTCGGCGGCGAGGTTCTCCTCGAGATAGCTGCGGCGCTTGGTGCCGGGGATCGGCACGATGTCGTCGCCGCGTGACATCACCCAGGCGAGGGCGAGCTGGCCCGGCGTCACGTGCTTGGCGCGCGCGATCGCGGTCAGGTGCTCGACGAGGACGAGGTTCTTGGCGAAGTTCTCGCCCTGGAACCTCGGTGAATTACGGCGGAAGTCATCGGCCGCGAGGTCGTCGAGCTTCTTGAACTGGCCGGTGAGGAAGCCGCGGCCGAGCGGGCTGTACGCGACAAAGCCGATGCCGAGCTCGCGGCAGGCGGCGAGCACGCCGTCTTCCGGATCGCGGGTCCACAGCGAGTACTCGGTCTGCAGGGCGGTGATCGGGTGCTCCTTGGCGGCGCGCCGCAAGGTCTCGGGGCCGGCCTCCGAGAGCCCGACGAAGCGGATCTTGCCGGCGCGCACCAGATCGGCCATCGTGCCGACGGTGTCCTCGATCGGCGTCGCCGGATCGACGCGGTGCTGGTAGTAGAGATCGATCACGTCGACGCCGAGCCGCCGCAGGCTGGCGTCGCACGACGCCTTGACGTACTCGGGGCGGCCGTTGAGCGCGCGCGTGCCGTCGGGGTTGCGCACGATCCCGAACTTGGTGGCGACGATGACGCGATCGCGGCGCCCCTTGATCGCGCGGCCGACCAGCTGCTCGTTGGTGTGCGGGCCGTACATGTCCGAGGTGTCGAGCAGCGTGACGCCGAGCTCGAGCGCGCGATGGATCGTCGCGATCGATTCGTCATCATCGCGGGAGCCGTAGAACTCCGACATGCCCATGCACCCGAGGCCGATCGCACCGACCTCGAGGCCGCTCCGGCCGAGCTTGCGTGTCTTCATGGCCCGACGCATACCACGCAGCCGCGCGACCAAAGCTCGGGCGCTCGCGCAGCGCTCGGCGGGGTGGCGCGAAGTGGCGTAAGAACCAGCAGTTACAAGGCTTTGGCCAGCAGAAATAGCCGTGCTGCATCGCGCGTTGCTGAACCGAGGTGCGTCGTTTCATGCATGGACCACACAACTCACGACATAGAGGGGCATGAGGGTCGTCGTCCTCCTCGCGCTGGCGGCTTGCTACAACCCGATCTTGAGGGCCGGCGCGCCGTGTAGTGATCGCGAGCCATGCCCCTCAGGTCAAGCGTGCGTCGCTGGCGTGTGTGGTGGCGGCGGCACCGAGAGCAGCCTCGTGGACGCACAGCCGGAGGGCGACGCGCCCCCGGTGCACGACGCGCCGATCCTGATCGCGGATCGCGACGGCGACGGCGTCCCCGACGCGTCGGATAACTGCCCCAACATCGCGAACCCCGATCAGGGCAACGAGGATGGCGACAAGTTCGGCGACGCGTGCGACCCGTGTCCGATCGAGGCGAACAACACACCGAGCGATCCCGACGGCGATGGGGTCGCCGACGGGTGCGATCCGCATCCGAGCACGCCCGGCGACAAGATCCTCTTGTTCGAGGGCTTCCACCATGGCATCCCCGGATCCTGGCAGGTCGTCGGCAGCGCCGCGGCGATGGCCGACGAGGTGGCGCTCACGACGGTCGCCGGCAACCACACGGCGATCGTGCCGCCGATCGCGGCGATGGCCAACGGCACGGTCACGGCGAGCCTGATCGTCGACGCAACGGTGGGCAACGCCGACGCGGCAGCGGCGGTCATGCTGCCGTACGATCCCATGCAGGATCAGGGCATCTTCTGCGAGCTCTACGCGCCCAACGCCGGCTCGACGAGCGGGCACTACGTCTCGCTGTGGGACTCACCGCAGCAGGTCGAGCGCGCCAAGCGCAGCTTCGCGTGGGCGGCCGCCACGCCGTATCGCGTCGCGATCACGCGCACCGGCAACAACTACGCATGCTTGGTGACGCCGAACGGCAGCCAGCCGCAAACCGCCAGCGGCTCGACGAGCTCGACGCCGGCCCAGCTGAAACCGTCGATCGCGACCTACGGCGCCAACGCGCGCGCCGCGTGGCTGCTCGTCGTGTCATCTCCCTGATCGCGAGCGATCGAGCCGGTCGGGGCGCTAGCGCCAATGCCGATCGGTTAGCGCCAAGTTCTGGAGGTTGCTCCGGAATTCCGGGAGGTGTCCGGAGGCCTGGCTTCGGTCGGCCCGGAGGATCATTTTCCGACGATCGTGAGCGATCTCGACGTGTGTTTCGCGGAAGCGTTGGCGTACACGGCCTCGCTGACTTCGGGTGTCTACACGACGTTTCGACGGCACCTCGATCCGTTGTGGCCGTTGTGGATCGAAGAGGCGCTTGCGACGACCGGCACGGCGACGGTACGCAAGCGACGGCTACCGGCAGAGCAGGTGGTATGGCTCGTCATCGGGATGGCCTTGCTCCGTGACCGGCCCATCGCCGAGGTGGTTCGGCAGCTTGACCTCGCGATGCCGAGCGGGGATGGGAGGCGAACCGTGGCGTCGAGCTCCGTCAGCCAAGCACGTGCACGCTTGGGCGCCGACCCGATGGAGTGGTTGTACGAGCGCACGGCGACGCAGTGGGCCGTTGCCAGTGCAGATCGAGATCGCTGGCGTGGGCTGGCGCTGTACGGCATCGATGGCACGACGATTCGCGTGCCCGACAGCAAGGATATCGCGCGCACTTCGGAGGCCAGACGGCGGGTGCCGACCGCGATGGCAAGGACCGCGGGGTCAGCGGCTACCCGCTGGTGAAGGTCGTGACGGTGATGGCGTTGCGCTCGCACCTGCTGTCGGCGGCCTGCTTCGGCCCCTACGAGACCGGCGAGCGACAGTATGCCAAGGCGTTGTACAGCTCGATCCCGGCAAACTCGCTGGTGTTGATGGACCGCGCGTACCTGGACGCCGCGGTCTTCCATGAGCTCTCAGCGGCGAATCGGCACTGGCTCACGCCCGCGAAATCCACGACGAAGTGGCAGGTGATCGAGACGCTCGGCAAGGACGATCAGCTGGGCGAGATGGAGGTCAGCTCCGAGGCACGCAAGAAGCATCCGCATCTACCCACGCACTTCGACGTACGCGCCATCCGCTACCAGCGCAAAGGCTATCCGCCGCGTACCCTGCTGACCTCTTTGATCGACGCGAAACAGCACCCAGCGGCCGAATTGCGCGTCCTCTATCACGAGCGCTGGGAGCTCGAGTTGGGCTTCGGCGAGCTCAAGACCGACATGCTCCAGCGCCTCGAGGCGATCCGGAGCCGAAGCCCCGACACCGTGAGCCAGGAGCTTTGGGGGCTCTTGCTCGCCTACAACCTCGTGCGGCTCGAGATGGAGCGCATCGCCGACGAGACCGGGGTCGCTCCCACACGCATCAGCTTCGTCGCGGCCCTCCGCCTCATCATCAATGAGTGGAGCTGGTCGACGATCACGACCAGCCCCGGTGCAATTCCTCGCCATCTCACCGATCTGCGCGACAAGATCCGCGTCTTTGTCCTCCCGGAACGACGATCAGAACGGGTCCAGCCACGCGCCGTGAAGCTCAAGATGAGCAACTACGCTCGCGAGCGCCCGGGCAAACCCTCGTCGAAGACTCGCGCAACGTGACCTGACCGGCATTTCCCGGTCATCGACGTCCGACGACACGCCAACGCGAGCGCGAGGCGAAGGGCTCTCCGCGAGGCGTAGCTTCCACGTCCCCGCTGCGGGGCACAGGTGGTTGAGTGTTGCCACGGGCGGCAATGCAGGATCCCGCCGTCCGCTGTCTCCGACGAGCGGGGGGCCCTATCGCCGGCAAGCGAGCGTGCCCGTGTTCTCGCGGGCGGGCGTGCGCTGCGCTGGCCACACTCCGAGCCGGCCCCGCGGGTGGAGGAGCACCAAGGAGGCTGCAGTTCTCGTCGAAGAGCCGCCGTAAGTGAGCGGCATTGGCGCTAGCGCCGCACGCGGTCGGCCCAGCGCCGTGCCCACTGATCGAGCGGCCCCAGCGCGGTCAACAGCGCCTCGCCCTCGGAGGTCAGCGCGTAGCCGCCGGCTGGCTGGGCCGCGACGATGCCCGCCTCGGTGAGCTCGGCGAGCCGCTGGCTGAGCACGCTCGACGACATGCCATGACATTGCGCCTGGAGCGCGCGGAACGCCGGCACCGGGGCGCGCAGCTCCCACAACACGCGCAGCGCCCAGCGGCGCCCGAGCAGATCGAACAACGCCATGATCGGCCGCCCGGTCTTCGAGTGGCGAACCGGCTGGTTGGGGCGCGGGGTGGACATTGCGCGCTTCGGATTCAGAAGCTAGATTTAGCGTGCTTCTGTTTTCGAAGCAAGAGGATCCCACGAGACCATGTCGCAAACCCAGCCTGTGCCGCGCATCGCCCCGATCGAGCCCCCGTATGCGCCTGAGACCGCCGAGTTCCTGCGCAAGTGGATGCCGCCCGGCAGCCCGTTCGAGCCGCTCGCGCTGTTCCGCACGCTCGCCGTGCACCCCGAGCTCATGAGCCGGATGCGCCCGCTCGGCGCCGGGCTCCTGGGCCACGGGCTCATCTCGCCTCGCGAGCGCGAGATCGTGATCCACCGGACCTGCGCGCGCGCCGGCGCGGAGTACGAGTGGGGCGTGCACGCCGTCGCGTTCGGCAAGCCACTGGGCCTGAGTGACGCCCAGCTCGCCGCGACGGTCACCGGGGGCGCCAGTGATCCGGCGTGGTCGGCACGCGACGCGCTGCTCATCCGGCTGGCGGACGAGCTCTGTGATACGGCGAGCCTGTCGGAGCCGCTGTGGGCGGCGCTGGCCGCGCACTGGTCGCCGCCACAGCTGCTCGAGCTCATCGTGCTCGCCGGCTGGTACCGCCTGCTCGCGGGCGTGATCAACGGCGCCGGCGTCGTGCGCGAGGCGTGGGCCGCGCGATTTCCGGGCCCATCGGAGCCGTGACCGCACGACAGCCCGGGGACAAGATCAGTTGGCGCGAATCACGTCGGGGTCGCCCAGGAGGAAGTTGACGATGTTGCGGGCGGCGCGCAGGCCCTGGCGCTCGACGGACTCGTAGGTGCGGCTGCCGACGTGCGGCGTGACGATGATGTTGTCGATGCCGGTGAACGGGTGGTCGGCGGGCGGCGGCTCCTTCTCCAGGACGTCGGTCGCGTAGCCACCGAGCGCGCCCGAACGGCAGGCCTCGGCAACCGCGGCCTCGTCGACCAGGCCGCCGCGCGCGGTGTTGATGACCAGGGCCCCGCGCTTGAGGGTCGCGATCCGCGCGACGTCGAGCCAGCGCCGATTGGACTCGCCGAGGTTCATGTGGAGCGAGATCACGTCGGCATCGCGCACGACCTCGGCGAGGCTGCCGCTGCGCGCCACGCTGTGCGTGCGGGCGAACGCGTCGTCCCACTGCGGGTCGTAGCCGACGAGCTGCATGTCGAACGCCGCCGCCCGCCGCGCGACCTCCTTGCCGATCCGCCCGAGGCCCAGGAGCGCGAGGCGCTTGCCGGCGAGCTCGCTGCCGGTGATCCGCTTCCACTGCCCCGCCTTGGTCGAGCGCAGGTGCGGCCAGAACTGCTTGGACAGCGCGATCATGAGGCCGAAGGTGTGCTCGGCGACCGTGGTGTGGTTGACGCCCGGCGTGAACAGCACCGGCACCGACCGCGCGGTGGCGTGCGCGACGTCGATCGAGTCGAGGCCGATGCCGTACTTGGCGATCACGCGGAGCCGCGGCAAAGCGGCATCGATGACGCGCGCGGTGATCGCGTCGTCGCCGTTGAGGATGCCGTCGAAGCCTTCGCCGGCGACGAGCGCGAGGAGCTGCGCCTCACCGAGCGGGCCGCGCGCGGTCACGATGTCGAACCCGCTGGCGCGCAGCACGTCGTGGTGGGCGCCGGGGGTGTCTTGAAAGCTCGTCGTGGTCACCAGGATGCGCATGTCGAGCGGGACCATAGCGCGATGGCGCCGCAAAGGTCAGCGTCGGCGGGTCAAGGCACGACCGGCGACGCCGGGGCCAGGCTGGCCGGGCGCGCCGCCGGCCAGCGGTCGAAGATCGGCTGGTGCGGGGCTCCGTCGTAGCCGCGGATCCCCATGGTCCCGAACACCTTGAAGCCGATCTCGGCCAACCGGACGATCCATCGGCCTCGTAGAGCGCTCGATGCTCGATAGCCTATGTCCGATATCCGGACAAAAGACACGATGCGCCTTGTCAGCGTGACGAACCTGCGCTATCCGTGAGCCGCGATGGCCGAGCTCGACGTCACCTTCCGCCGCCTGCTACGCGATCTGCCGCAACCGATGATGCACCTGGCATTCCCCCACCGTTCGCTCGAGCCCCTCGGTCCCGTGGATCCCAGCGTGGATCGCACGCGCCAGCTCACGACGGATAACATGCTACGCGCGAGCGCAGGAACCACCGAGGTCATCGTGCACATCGAGGTCGAGCGCGACTGGCGCCCGGCGATGGCCGACCGTCTGTTCGATTACGCCAGCGCCGCGGTCACGGCGACGCGCCAGCCCGTGTGGTCGGTCATCGTGCTGCTGCGCCCCGGAGGGGACCCGCCGAAGGGCACCGGTGTGTACCAGGTCCCAGGCGCCGACGGTGACGCGTTCGTGTTCCGCTATCAGGTCGTACCCCTGTGGCAGCTCGACGCCCGGCAGATGCAGGCCCAGCTCGGGCCCGCCGCCGCACCGTTCTGCGCGGCGATGCAAGGCGCCGACGAAGCGTTCATCCGTGAGCTGGTCGAGAAGGTGCAAACGGACCCGAGGCTGGCACCGCACGACCGGCGAACCACGATCCAGTTGCTGTTCATCGTATCGGCCGTTATCCTCGGAAGTGAGACGGCCAGGAGGATTTTTCACGTGGAATCGATCATCCAGGATCCGAACGTTCAGGAGCTCATCCGCGAGTGGGAGGACAAGGGTCGCGCTGAGGGCCGTACCGAGGGCCGCGCCGACGAGGCGCGCTCGCTGCTCCTGAAGGTGCTCGCGGCACGTTCGTTACCGGTGCCTCCCGATGTGCGGGCGCGCATCGCTGGCGAACCCGATCTCGCCCGGCTCGAATCGTGGCTCGAGGCTGCGATCACGGCGGCTGCGGTCGGCGACGTGTTTCGGGATAGTTGACGAGCGCGCGGCTCGGGGCGTCGTACGCGGGCCGTCCGGCAGCGGGTTCGGATCACCGCCCGGCAGTCCTACGGGGCGCGGATGGGCGTGGGCTGCCGGTGCTGGGATAGCGTTCTTGCTCGCCAACGCACAGTCCTGAAGTGATCGGACGTTAGTGACCGCCCGACGAGCCAGGCTTCGCTCAGGCACGCCGGAGCCGCGCCTTGACGGCCCGGTAGCCGGACCGGATCCGGTCCGAGGCGCCTTTCGGCAAGATCGCGGCGCCGAGGAGCGCGGCGATCCGCGGCTGCCACGGACGGAACCGGAGGCTCGTGCCGAGGTGGTGCCGCGCCTGCTCGCGCTCCCCGAGATCCAGGCGTTGCTCGCCGACCCAGGCGTGGGCCTCTGCCATCACGTGATCGAGCATCCTGGGCGACAGCGTCACGCGGTCTCGATCGCGGGCGAGGGCCTTGTTCACCGTCTTGAGGAAGTTCTCGGCCATGTGGACGGTATAGGCCCGGTTCACCGTGAGCTGATCTTCGCGGCCGCGCTGGTAGAGGATCGAGCTCACGTCGAGATACGCGACGTCGCCCTCGCGACAGGTGCGCAGGTGAAAATCGTAGTCCTCGCCCGAGTAGCGGAGGTTGACATCGAACTCCCGCACCTTCTCGAACCGCTCGCGGCGCAACAGCACCGTCGAGGTGTGCACCAGGTTGCCGGTGATCATCGGCGAGAAGATGTCGCCCAGGAAGACCTGCGGGTCCGACAACGTCCTGGCCAGCCCCGCATCGATCGACGACAGCGGGCGAGACTCGCGGAACAGCTGGTCCCGCGTGAACTTCCGGTACGACGAGTACATCTTGGTCAGGTACCGGCGGTGCTGCAGCTCGCCGTCCGGCCCGATGGCGTCCATGTCGGTCCAGATCATGCCGGCCGTCGGCAGCGCCTCCAGGCAGCGCAGCTGCGCCTCGACCTTCCAGGGTAACCAGATATCGTCCGAGTCGAGCAGGGAGACGAACTGGCCGGTCGCCAGCCGGAGCCCGTGGTTGCGCGCCGCGGAGACGCCCGCGTTGGCCTGGTGGATGTAACGGACCCTGGGTTCACCGCGATAACGCTCGGCGATCAGATCGCGAGTGCCGTCGGATGACCCGTCATCGACAATCAGGATCTCCAGGTTCTTGTGCGTCTGCGCCAGCACGCTGTCGACGGTCGTGGCGATGCAGTACGCGCGGTTGTACGAGGGGATGACGACGCTGACGAGATCTCCGGTCATGGCTTACGTCCCTTGCCCATCCCGCTCGGCGGGGTTGTCTCCCTGGGTGGCTGCCGGGGGCAGGATTCGATTCAGGGCGGTCAGCGCGATCGCGCCGGCACGCGAGCGGTGCTCGGGCGCCACGGCGGCGAGGCGGTCGCGGTGGCCGGTCAGCTCGATCCGGGCGCGACGCAACCCGGAATCCAGGGCGGCGGCCGCCGCCACCGCGGTCCGGGCCCGCACCGAAGGCGCGGAGGCGGTGAGCGTCACCAGCGTGTGCTTCGCCAGGGCGAGCTGCCGCTTGTACTGCGCGGAGCCCGCCAGAAAGTCGTACTCCGAATAGCCCTCCTCCATCGCGGTCCGCAGCGCCAGCGCGTGCGCGGCCAGCCCCAACCGCAGGCTCTTCGGGACGTCGAGCGTGCGGCCCGCCTGATAGAAGTAGACCCGCCCTCGGTACACGATGTTGTAGAGGATGACGACCGGGCGACCGGTGACCACCAGCCACTGGAGCTCCAGGCGGCCATCCTCGCTGTCGAGCAGCGCGGCCATGACCTCGTCGTGGAAGCGCGTGAACCGGTCGCTCGCGAAGGCCCCGTCGTGGCCGTCCGCTCCCCAGCGCTCGCCGTGCAGATCGTGGAGGATCGCCCGGCCTTCGGCGAGCTGGGCCGGCGTGCGCGCCATCACCCGGGTATAACCGGCGGGACCGGCCCACTTCTCCAGCTCGCGGACCGACCGCGTCACCACGTAGCGGTTGTCGCGGTCCAGGCTCTGGCGGTAGGCCTCGAAGTTCCTGGGCAGCGGCACGTACGGGCACGCGCCGTCCTCTGCGAGCGAGGCCGCGAGGCCGGCCCGGCCGAGCGCCGCGGTCAGCGCGGGCGCGAACGGATCGTCACTGCTCATGCGCGGCATCACCAGGTGATCGAAGCCGCCGAGCCGGCCGCCGGCGAGCAGCTTGGCGGTGGCCTCGGCGACCTCCGCCTCGTAGCCCGCGGCGACGATGGCGCCGGTGTAGTCCGAGAGGATCTCGTCGGCCTGATCCTCACCGGTGGCCAGGAGCTCCAGCCGTCGCACGGGCAGCACGCGCCGGATCATCACGGTTCGCCGGCACAGGGGAATCAAGCCGACGAGCTCGCTGGTGGTCGCGTCATGCAGGGCGATCGTGCACAGCTTGCGTCCTTCGATGCTGCCGAACTGCCGCCACCAGGCCAGGAGCCACGTCGGCGTCTTGGTCAACGAGGGTGCGGCCGCACGTGCGAGCAGCGCACGCCAGGGCGCGGTCAAGCGCGCCAGCGCCGCGGCGTCGTGAATGACCTCGGAGCGCAGGCTCATCGAGAGGCACGTGGAGCGAACCGGGCGACAACACGGGCGGCGCGGACTCGCTCATCGGAGCGGCGCGCGAAGAGAGGGCCGGGAACGTTGACCCCAGGATCGCACAACATGCGCGCAGGGTACCAGATTTTCGCTGGCGATTGAAACGGGCTCACCCGACGAGCCTGCTGGGCTTGGCCATTCATCAGAAGCGGAATGTTGGGAGCATTGACGCTCCCGCATCGGCGGCACGGCCGAGGCGTTGACGTCAAGCGGTGAGCTCGTCGGCCTTTCGCTTCGATCCGGTCAAGCTCCCGCCGCCCTGCCCGAGTCCGCCGCCCCCCATGTTCGGCGGCGGTTGCGGGTTTTGCGGCGGCGGCGGCGGTGGTTGCGCCGCCGGATGGAGCAAGCGGTAGCGCTGGAAGCCGCGGAGGCCACCGCGCGTGTTGACCTGCGGCGCCTGGGCGAGCGGGTTCTGCTGCGCGTCGGTCCAGCCGGTGACGAAGTCGGCCCAGCCGGTGAGGTGCGCCGGGTTCTGGCTGTTGGCAGCGCCCTGCGCGCCTGCGACCTCGGCCGCGTTGACACCGGCGTCGTAGAGCTGGATGTATTCGGTGAAGCCGGTGTCGTGCGCGTTCCCCGGCGGCTGGCCGTTCGGGTTCTGCGCGGCGGCGGTCCAGCCGGCGACGTAGGCATTCCATCCCGCGAGGTACGCCGCGTCCGGGTTGTTGGTTTGCGGGTTTGCCTGGCCGCCGTTGTGGGCCTGGCGCACGTCGGTCTCTGCCTGTTGGTAACGGCCGAGCGCTGCCTGGTAGCCGCGCAGGTGGGACGGCGTTCCCTGCGGTACCTGCGCCGGCGCCTGGATCGCGGCCTGAACGCCGGCCTGGTAGTCCGCAAAGGCGGTCGCCGCAACCGGGGGCGCGTTGAGCTGGCTCGGCTGTTGCGCGTTGGGGTTGGCGATCGCGTCGGTCTCCGCCCACTGGATCCAGGCCGCGAGCATGTTCTGCTGCCCGGTCGCTTCGGTCCCCAGGTCCGGGACGTACGCTTGTCCGTTGGCATCCCACTTGTGCACCGTGCCGTTGGTCTCGATCCGCCGGCCGCTCTCGACGGCCTGGTTCTGCAGGTTCGTCACCTCGACCTGGGCGCCGCCGTTGGGCTGGGTGACCGCGATCCCCTTCCAGTCGCCGGGCTGCGGATTTGGGTGGGGGAACAGGAACTCGCGTCCGCCCTGCTGGTTCTGTCGCTCGCCGCGATAATCGATCTGGTTGGTGGTCTGGTTGAGCTGACCGAACAGCGTGGCGTCGTCGCGCCGCGCGTTCCATTGCACGCCGTTCTGCTGATCCCAGGACGCGGCCATGAGCTGGGGCGGGGGTGCCTGCTGCTGCCCGTTTTGCGGCGCCGGCTGATCCAGGCGCCAGCCTCCCTCCTGGCCCCACTGGCCCTGCCGTCGTCGCCAGTCGGTGTGGCGCGCGTTGCCCGATGGATCGTTCCAGTGGTCGATCACCCGGTTCTGGCCGAACATCTCGCGCGAGGTCGGCTGGGTCGGCGCCTGACCCGGCAGCGCCGGATACGGCTGCGGGTTCACCGGCACCTGGTGGTTTGCATAGTCGTCGTAATGCCGGTTGATGCCGGTGGTCTTCAGATCGCCGAGCGTGGTGAGCACGCCGCCCAGCGAGTAGAACTGCACCAGCGTGACCGCCGCGCGGTTGGCGAACTCGAAGGCGAACCAGGTCCCCGCCTCCGATCCGCTCCACCACGTCGCAGCCGGGTCCGCCATCGCCGCCTGCAGCGCCCCGATGATCGTCGGGCTCTGCACGAGCTGCGTGGCGAGCGCCAGCAGGTCGGTGCCGGCGGGGAACAGGCCGTGCGGGCCGTTCAGATCGAAGTTGCCCTTGAAGATGTTGTCGGGGCCGAAGTGAAAGTGCTCGAACGTGTGGCGGCGCTGGAAGTGACCGATGCGGAGCGTGACCTGGTTGTTGGTCCCCACGCCCACGACCGCCACGTTCCGGGTGTCGTTGTTCGCGACGGGCTGGACGCGTCTGGCCGCGAACGTCAGCTCGAGGTTCGCCTGGGTCATTGCCTGGCCACCGGGCGGCGCCTGCTGGGCCTGCACGGGCGCGAGCGCCGGCTGGCCGTGGTTGGCCGCGAGCCGTGGCTGGTACAGCACCGGCGTGGTGTTCCTGAACCAGGTAACGCTGGTGTTGTCTCCGAGCTGCGTGTAGTAGTCGATCTGATCGATCGTCCGATCGATCGCCAGCTGCGCCGCCTGGCCGCCGCGCGCGAACAGCGCCTGGCGCAAGAGCTCGGACTTGCCGGGATCGAGCTCGCTGAACAGGAACCTCACCGCGTCCGCGATCTCGGGGCTGGCGTCGATCTGCATCAGGCGCAGCCGGTCGATGACCGCCATCTGCTTCTTCTCGACGTGACCATCGAGGGCGTGCTTCTCGAACAGCGCCCCGATCGCGGTCACGAGGTTGGCATCGAGCACGCGCTGGACGGCGGCGCCTCGGCTCGCCCCGGGGGCCGCGCTGGCCGCCGGTCGGCCCAGCAGCCGCTCGGCGGACTCACCGCGCACCACGGCATCGGCCACGGCATCGGCGTTCCTCTCGTGGGCATCGCCTTCCCGTCCCACGCCTCCGGGCACCGTCGCGCCTTGGCGCTGTTGCACCACGTGCGCCGCCTCGTGCGCGGCGGTGTGTAGATCGGGCGCCGTCGCGAACGCGACGCGGTCACCGGTGGCAAACGCACGCGCGCCCATCTGGGCGGTTCCCTCGGCCGCCGCGCCGCCGACGAACGCCTGCACGCCGCTCACGTCGTGACCGCCGAACGACTGCTGGATCCGATCGCCGTGCGGCAGCTGGCCGGCCGCGCCCGAGGTCCCGAGCTCGGCGGCGCCCCCGACCCACGTCGCATCTTGTACCAGCGCCTGCGCGGCTCCGCCGGTGGCCTTGCGCTGCACCGGTGCGCCGGGGCGAGGCCCACCGGCGATGGCTTCGAGCCGCAGACCAGGCACGCCGCCGTGCTGGTGCGCTGCACTGGTCTTGCCGACCGCGGTGGGCATCGCCGGGGCGCTGGCAATCGCCTCCACGAGGGTTCGCTTGCCGACCGCCGGTCCGTCCGATGAAGCGCGGTCGGGACGCGTGGTCGATCCGCCGCCACCGATCTTGGTCGTGAACGAGGATGAGGTCATGCGGGGCTGCTCCTGAAATTCCAGGATAAGCAGCGCAAACGGCGCGACCATGACGACCGATTACCGCCGATTACCGCCGATTACGTCCGATGAACATCGGCCGCTCGGGTTCGCGACGGAGATGTGGATGCAAGATCTGCCGATCGCCGTGCGCGGGAGCCGAGCGAGATGGCTCATACTGCCGGCGTTGCCGACCACGCCCATCCGGGTGCACCTGATGCTGCTCGTGGGGCAGATCTGCTTCGCCGCGCTGCCGGTGGCGGGGCGGCTCGCGCTCGTGGATATTCCGCCGGCGGCGATCGCGCTCGTGCGGACCGTGGGCGGGGCGCTCGTGTTCAGCGCCATCGCGTGGCATCGCGGGAGCTTCCGGATCGATCGCCGCGACGCGCCGCTCCTCGTGCTGTGCGCGATGCTCGGAAACGTGATCAACCAGGAGATGTTCATCCACGGGCTCGCGCGCACGACCGCCACGAACGCCGTCGTGATCGGCTCGACGATCCCGGTGTTCACGGCGCTCACCGTGATCGTGCTGGGGCGCGAGCCGGTGCGGCTCCAGCGGCTGCTCGGGATCGCGATCGCGTTCGGCGGCGTCGCGGTGCTGGTCGGGGCCGACGACCTGTCGCTGTCGTCCGCGCACTTCGCCGGGAGCGTCATGATCCTCGTCAACGCGCTGTCGTACGGCATCTACCTGGTGATCGTGCGGCCGCTCGCCGATCGCTACGATCCGATCACGCTGCTCGCGTTCATGTTCCTCGCCGGTCTCCCGGTCGTCGCGCCGATCGGCATCCACGCGCTCGCCGTGGCCGGGCGCCCGCCGACCGGCAGCGACGTCGCGTTCTTCGCGTTCCTCATCGCGGTGCCGACGGTGGGCGCATACGCGCTCGTGCAGATGGGGCTGCGGCGCGCCGAGTCGAGCCTCGTCGCCGTGTACATCTACCTCCAGCCGGTGTTCGCCGCGACCGGCGCCGTGTTCGTCCTCGGTGAGCCGGTCGGCAGCCGGCTCGTGCTCTGCGGTGTCGTCGTGCTCACCGGCGTGTGGCTCGCCGCGCGCAGCCGCTGAGCCCACCGCCCGGCCGCCTCTCGTCAGGGCGTGACGCGCGATCGATCAGGGCCTTGTGGGAAGAGACCACGCCAGACCGGTTGGGTGAACTGCCACCGTTGAATCGGCTGGGATTTGGGAAGCCGGTTCGGTGGGCAGGCGAAGGATATTCACCTTGAGACTCAAGCAGTTGGAGTCATCCAAGGCTGCCGAGTTTCACGCAAGGAGCCGCTGGCGCAGGCGGCCCCGATCAGGCAAGCTTTCTGACTCGAAGTTTTCTTTCACAGATGACGTATTGCAGTATCGCTGCAAAACGACAGGGCGGGATCTCATGCGTGACTCGGCAGAACAAGACCAGCTCAACGAGAGCGGAAACGACCACGCGGTTGCCGCGCAGGGGCAGCAAGGCAACCAGCGGCCATCCGCCGCCGTGGCTCAGACGATGCTGTCGCGAGGCCAGCGAAACCCCCAGGATTTTGCCGCGTTATTGCAGGCGAACCCGGGGGCGCAGCGGGAGATCCTCGCGCTGCTCAACAGCACGCTCGGCATGGCGTTCGCCCAGGCGGTGGTCTCGCTGGCGAGTGGCTCGCCGGAAGCGGCCCAGGCCGGAGCGACCGCGAGCTCTGGGGGAGCCGCGGCCGGATCGGGGAGCAAGGCGGCGGGCGTGCCGCTCGGGCCGGTTCGCGTGACGGTGGATGGGCTGAATGTCCGCGGGACACCGAACGCGCAGGCCAGCGACAACATCGTCGGTGGGTTGCACCACGGGGCGGTGGTCACCGCGGTCGCGCACCAGGACGCCTGGGTCGCCATCGACTTTCGAGGGGCGACGGCCTACGTCCACGGCGACTACGTCGAGGCGGCTCCCAAGCCGCACGGCCCGGCGGGGGCTCCGCACGGCCCGGCACCGACCGGCGGCGCAAAGCCCGACGGCCAACCATCGACGGCGCACGCGACGGCGCCGGTCACGCCTGAGAAACACGACACCGCCCCGGTCGCGCCGACCAAGCACGAGACGACGGCGGTCGCGGCGCCGAAGCAGGAGACGGCGCCGGTCGCGCCGACCAAGCACGAGACGGCACCGGTCGCGCCCACGCCCGTGGCCGATCACGCACTGGTGCCGGTGCCGGTCGCCGCGCATGACACGCCACAGCCCGTGACAGCGCAGCCCACCGCCAAGCTCGAAGATCCGGCGCTGCTGGCGCTCGCCGCCAAGGTCCACGATCCACACCTCGATACGCTGCTGTCGCATATCGCCAGCGTGCTCGCGCTCGACACGAAGCTGCGGGCCACGCGCAGCATCGACACGTATTACGAGGACTCCGGGGCGGGCCGCGAGGAGCTGGTGCACGAGATCGGCATGGTGCGCGGCGGGCTCGGCGCGCTCACCGCGAGCGGGCCCGACGTCGATGCGTTCAAGGTGGCGGTGAACCACAAGCTCGAGGAGGTCGCGCCGTATCACTTCCAGCTGAACATCAAGTCGATCGAGTCGGTGGGCGGCTGGTCGACCTGCAACCTCACGTCGCTCGCGATGGCGCTCGAGGTGATCGGGATCGGCCCGTCGTCGTACCCGTCGCACTTCCACGACAAGCTGCTCGCGGTCGCGAAGATCTTCCACAAGGATATTGCCGGCGACAAGGACTCGAAGAACCCGGGCGCCCGGCTCGCGAGCCACGGCCGCGACGCGAGCAAGCTGACGTCGCTCATGGGCCTGCGGTTCCCCGACTTCCTCCAGCTGGCGGCCGTCGTCCACAAGCTCGGGGCCAAGGAGTCGACCGACGAGAACATCATCGCGGCCGCCAATCAAGCGGTGATGGACAAGCCGCACATCGACTTCCTCGCCGAGCTGTCCCGCGACTTCGGCGCCAGCCCGTCGTATCAGGCGGTCAAGTGGGACGCCGACGCGAAGAAGAACCATGCCGCCAACAACAAGCTCGAGGATTTCGGCGGGGACAACCGCGGCGACCACGGCAACAACCGCCGGGTCGAGGCGATGAACACCGCCAAGAACCTGATGGAGCGCGAGACCAACCCGGCCAAGAAGGCGGCCCTGCAGAAGGACTACGAGGCGCTGCTCGCGAAGGAGAAGCCGGCGCTCGAGGGCAAGGGCATCGAGTCGACGCTCTCGCTCGAGACCTACCAGGCCGCGGTGACCCGCGATCTGGGGCCGCCGCTCGATGCGGGCGCCGGGGTGATCGCCGGCCTGTCCGGCCACTGGACACGGCTCTACGCCATCGACGAGCAAGGCGTGAAGGTGCAAGATCCGGGGCAATGGAACCGCTCCGAAATGAAGATCTCGTGGGCCGAGGCGCGCGCGATGGGCTACTTCTGGACCAACCTCGTCATCCGCTGAGGTGGCTGGCCCTGGCGCTGGTGCTGGCGGCCCTGGCCTGTCACGCCAAGCCCGACGCGAGCTCGGCGCCTGCGGGCTCCGCGGGCAGCGGCACGATGGCGGCGGGGAGCGGCGCGTCGCCTTCGGGCGGCGGAGCCGACAAGCCGCCCGTGGTCAGTCAACCCAAGCGCTCTCCGGAGGACACCGCGCGGGTCGCCGCCGCCGATCAAGCGGTGGCCGCGGCGCTCGCCAAGGCCAAGGCCGCCAAGACGGCGAAGGACGCGTGTGCCGGGCTCCCCGAGCTGTCGAGCAAGCTCGACGAGCTTCAGAAGGTGACGCCCCCCGCGGGGCTGGAGCAGGAGTTCAGCGAGAAGCGCAACGGGCTCATCATGAAGATCGACGCGCTCCAGCACCAGACGTGCGGCGATCCGCAGGCGACGCCCGACATGGTCGCCGATGATCTCGAGAGCTTGCGCGATCGGCTCGTCAAGCTCGAGGGCATCGGCGCCAAGCCCTGAGCCGGGGCATCTGTAACGCCCACTACGCTTGGGAGTAAGCGGGCGAGCCTCCACGTTTGTCACGCAGCTCGGTAACCTTCCGGAGGTGCGCATGCACCATCTAGCTACGTGACGGCTGCGCTGTACGTCGAAGACGTCTTGCTGGTGGACCGGTGCTTGACCGGCGAGCCGGCGGCGACGCGCGAGCTGTTTCGCCGCCACCGCCACCGCGTGCACGCGTGCCTGTTCCGGGTGCTGGGCGGCAACCGCGACATGGATGATCTGCTGCAGGACGCGTTCCTCCAGGTGTTCCAGTCGTTGCGTGGCTGGCGCGCCGAGGCGAGCCTCGCGACGTGGATCGATCGCGTGGCGGTGCGCTGTGCGTACCGCTACCTGTCGCAGCGCGGCCGGCGGGTCGCGACCGAGCCGCTGGACACCGACGATGTGGTGCTGCTGGCGTCGGCGCACGAGGGCGCCGGTACGCGGCGGCAGCTGGCCCGCGACGGGGTGCGGCGGCTGTACGCGGTGCTCGACGAGCTGTCGCCCGCGGCGCGGCTCGCGTTCACCTTGCACGAGATCGACGGACGCTCGCTCGCCGAGACGGCGGCGCTGGTCGGCTCATCGGTGACGGCGACCAAGCTGCGGGTCTGGCGCGCCCGCAAGCGCCTCGAGGCGGCGGCCGCGGCCGACCCCGTGCTGAGCGAGTTCCTCGAGCCGACGGCTGGCGGCGACGTGATTGCGTTCGATGAGCGAAGCGGAAGCGACGATGAGAGGGCACGATGAAGCTCGCCGGACGAATCACCGTCGAGCCGCTGTCCGAGGAACGGCTGACCAGGATCGAGCGCAGCGTGGTCGCGAGCGCGGTCGATGCGGCCGGCCGCGCGGCGCCGTTTCGGGCGCCTCGCCACTACCTCGGGCGCGCGGTCGCGGCGGTCGCGGTGGTCGCGGCCGGCCTGGTCGGCTGGATGTTGCACGGCGCGCCGGCGAGCGGGCCGGTGGTCGCCGAGCCGGCGCCGTTCCACGTGACGACCGACCGGGAGCGCACGCTGCTCGACATCGGCGATGCCAGGATCGAGAGCGATCCGGCGACGGTGTTCGAGGTGACGCGCCCGGTGGGCGGCGTGCTCGTCGCGCTGACGCGCGGCAAGGTCGAGCTCGAGGTCGGCAAGCGAGGCGCGCGCCCACCGCTCGTCGTGCGCGCCGGCGACACCGACGTGGTCGTGGTCGGCACGCACTTCACGGTCGATTACGGCGACGGCCACGGCGAGGTCTTCGTCCACGTCACCGAGGGCCTCGTGCGCGTCGTGCACGACCAGCAGGAGACGCGCGTCGCGGCCGGTCAGGACTGGCAGACGCGGACCGGGCTCCTCGCAAGCGCGGATCGCGACGGCAAGCGCGTCGCGCTCGCGAACCCACCGGTGGCCGGCGGCGGCAACGGCGAAGGCGGCAACGGCAATGGCGGCAACGGCAATGGCGGCACGGCCGCGGCGCATCCTCAGGGCGGAGCGGCGCCCGGGCTCGACCAGGCGGTGGAAGCCTCGCACGATCACAAGGCGCCCGAGGTCCTGCACGATCACAGGGCGGCGGTGCCCGAGGCGGCCGGCGCCTCCGGGGCGTCACCGGCCAGGATCGCGACGGTGCCGGCGCGGTCCGGCAGCGGCGATGCGGTGCGGCCACACCCGCGGAAGCGGCCGAACGATCCGTACGTCGATCTGAAGAGCGCGATCCGCGCGCAGCACGTCGAGGCCGCGCTCGATCTGGGCGAGCCCGACGCGGCGAGGGCGATCACCCGATACTACGACATCGCCGCGCACAAGTCGGGCGATGAGGCGTCGCAGGCGTTCTACAGCATCGCCGTGGTCCGGCATGAAAAGCTCGCGCAACCTGCCGAGGCCCTGCAGGCGCTCGACGCGTACGTTCGCCGGTTCCCCGGCGGCAAGGAGTACCGCGCCGTGCTGTGGCTCCGCGTCCGCATCCTGTGCCTCGACAAGATCGATGATCGGTGTCGCGCCGCGGCGTATCGCTATCTCCACGATGCCCCGGATGGTCCGGCGGTGCACGTCGCCGAGTCGCTCACGCTGAGCGAATAGCCGCGACGGACCGGCCGGCGTAGAATGGGTTGGTGAGTCGTCCGACGGTCATCATCGAGCTCGCGGGCGATGCCCAGTTCTCGCGCGATCTCGCCGCCGGCGGCGTGTTCGTCCCTGGGTGTATGCTCGAGTTCGCGGAGGAGTGCGATCTCGTGGTGCGCGGCACCGATCACCAGATCGTGGTCCCGGCGCGCGTGGTGTATCTCGACGAGCACGGCGGCGCCGGCCTGGAGCTGATCGGGTTCTCCACGGAGCTGAAGGCCCAGCTCGCCGAGCTCACGCCGGTCGCTCAGTCGGAGCACGAGGTCGAGGTGCCGGTGCTCGAGGAGTTTGCGTTCGATGATGCGCGGTTCGGCAACGCTTCGTTCGATGGGCCCGCCGCGTTCGGCGACCGCCCCGCCGCGAGCGGCATCATCGAGGTCCCGCTGATCGATCTGGTCGCGCTCGACGATTCCCGCGACGAGGACCGCTCGCCGGCTCGGCCGGCCGGCCGCGATCGCGCGACCAACGGCATCGAGGGCTACCCCGGCGCGGCGGACGACCTGCCCTCCGTCGAGGGCGCCGGGGACACCAGGAGCCCCGATGCGCGCGATGCGCGCGAGCCGGGGGGAGCGCCACGCAGCGTTCACGAGCGCCTGCGCGGGCTCACCCTCGCCGCGCAGATCAAGCTGGCGAGCAGCGGCGAGCTGCACGAGCGGATGGTGCTCGAGCGGCTGTACGGCAAGAACGTCTGGGAGGCGCTGCTCAGGAACCCCCGGCTGACGCCGCCCGAGGTGTCGCGGATCGCGCGCTACGGCTCGCTGCCGCGGGTCCTGCTCGAGATCATCGTCGGGGACAACACGTGGCTGCAGATCCCCGAGGTGCGCCGGGCGCTGCTCTCGAACCCACGCCTCGCGCCTGACCAGATCCAGAAGGTCCTGCGCGTCACGCCCAAGCACGAGCTCAAGCTGGCGGCGGCCCAGCCGTCGTATCCGCACGCGGTGCGCAACGCCGCCAGGATGATGTTGCTGCGCGACGATTGATGATGCTCGTGCACGCCCGCGATGGCACGCGGCATGCCCAGGTGCCGCGCCTGCGGTCGCCGTACGGGGCCTCGACCCGGCGCAGGGGCCTTCGCCTGACGCTCGGGGGCGGGAGTGGCTCCCGGGCGGTGGGCCCGGGTCTCCGCCAGTGATACAAACCGCGGCATGTCAGCGCGTACGTCGCTCTCCGACAAGAAGCTCCAGAAGACCCTCGCCCGCGCGGGGCGTGCTCAGGCCCGGTTTGCCAGGCGCTATCCCGGTGACTCGGGCGCCCGCCAGCCGGTGCACACGGTCTACGGCGGGGCGCACCTGTTCAGCTCGGATACCGCCCCCAAGCTCGGCGAGCTCGCGCTGCGCAGCCTCGAGAAGTACGCGCCCGACGCCCACGCGTTCGGCGAGGCGATCGGCATCCCCGGGGAGCTCGCGCCGAAGGTCTACGACCGGGTGCGCGCCAAGCTCGCGCGCGAGCCGGTGGAGGACTTCCGGATCGACTTCGAGGACGGCTACGGCAATCGCTCCGACGAAGAGGAGGATGGCCACGCGGTCGCCGCCGCGAAGCAGGTCGCCGCGGGCATGGTCGCCAACACGTTGCCGCCGTTCCTCGGGATCCGGATCAAGCCGCTGACCGGCGAGCTGGCCGGGCGCTCGCTGCGCACGCTCGACGTGTTCCTCACCGAGCTGCTCGCCAACACCAACGGCTCGTTGCCCGCGAACTTCGTCGTCACGCTGCCCAAGATCCAGAGCCAGGCCCACGTCGAGATGCTCGTCGACACGTTCGAGCAGCTCGAGGATCGGCTCGACATCGAGCATGGGGCGCTGCGCGTCGAGTTCATGGTCGAGACCACGCAGAGCATCCTCGATCCGCAGGGCCGCGCGGTGCTGACGCGCCTCCACCGCGCCGCCGGTGACCGGCTGACCGGCGCCCACTTCGGAACCTACGACTACACCGCGGGCTGCGACATCACGGCGGCGCACCAGCGGATGCGGCACCCGGCGTGCGACTTCGCCAAGCAGATGATGAAGGTCGCGTTCGCCGGCACCGGCGTGATGCTGTCGGACGGCGCGACCAACATCATGCCGGTCGGCCCGCACCGCGGCGACCACCTCACCGACGAGCAGCAGCGCGCCAACCGCGCGGCGGTGTTCGCGGCCTGGCGGCTTCAGGCCGACGACATTCGCCACTCGCTGGTCAACGGGTTCTACCAGGGCTGGGATCTCCACCCCGCGCAGCTGCCGACCCGCTACGGCGCGGTCTACGCGTTCTTCCTCGACGGCCTCGCGCCGGCCTCCGAGCGGCTGCGTAACTTCGTCGACAAGGCCGCGCAGGCGACGCTGGTCGGCGACGTGTTCGACGACGCCGCGACCGGCCAGGGCCTGCTCAACTACTTCCTGCGCGGCATCGCCTGCGGCGCCGTCACCGAGCAGGAGGCGCTCACGACCGGGCTCACGATCGAGGAGATCCGCGCGAAGTCGTTCGTGAAGATCATGGCCGCCCGGCGCGCCAAGGCTTGAGCGGGGCCCCTCGCCGGCTTCCTCCCCTGGGAATTGCAAGTAGTTGCGGCCACAAAAGAACCCTCATTTCCCTACATAGGGGCTACCGGTTGCGGAGCCGGCTCGACTCATGTAGACAGAGGTTCCTGCGGAGGATGTAGCTCAGTTGGTAGAGCACCAGGTTGTGGCCCTGGGTGTCGTGGGTTCGATCCCCATCATTCTCCCCCATCTCTCGAACCAGCTCGGCGGCCCCATTTTCGAACGTCGGGGCTGGTGGCCTCTAGGGCCCCCGTCAGGTCGCATCGCGTAGCTCGCGCGCATGCATCGACGGCTCAGGCCACCTCATCGGTTTGCTTAGCAGCTTCGTAGAACGTGCGGGAGCGACGCTTCCGGACGGTGATGTCGCATCGCTCAATGGCAACCTGCTGGAGCTGGCCTTGGGAATCGATAGCTCCGACTCGGGATAGCCAGTTCCGATCCCTCGTCCCGGAATCCGGAGCGGAAGCTTCCGGTGGTTTCCAGTGAGGTAGTCCACACGTACCGGGAGTCGAGATGTGGCGTTGGGGTCTTTGAGCTCGTCGGCATTTCGCCGAAGCTCGGTGACGATGAAGGGGTCAGCGGTGAATAGATCAACACGCAAGCTCGTGATCCAAAGAGGTCTGGTCGGGACAGCTCGATGAGTGGAGGTTTCGACGAGCAGATCAGTGGCAGCTCGGACGACAAGCTCCGGACACCGGGGAAGACCACGCTCACCGCAGCCGCTGCGCCTGCAACGCCTGATCCCGGGAAACAGACCCACACAGCTCGCGCCCTGCCTCGGACGACACGCGACGTGGGTGTGCTCGGGCCCGCATCGACATCGGCGCACCACGCCGCTCCTTTAGAAGTCTCCGAGACCGACGATGCTCACGGTCTCAACGCGATCATCAAGGTTGTGGCTTATGGCCCAGGCGGCAAGGTGCTTGCGCGCTGGGCGGCACGCGCCCACTGGGAGGTCGCGCTTGCCGAGCCCGTCGCCGGCCGGCTGCCACCGAATCACCAGTACGCTGGCGGTGAATTCCCGCGCGATCTGCTACCGCCGAAGTACCGCAAGCAGGGATTGCGGTTCGGTTCGACGGGACGTGCAGAATTTGAGCCTTTCGCGATGAAGTTGCCGAACGGACAGAGCAGGTCCGAATCAAGTACACAGGATCGTACGAAGCCGACAAGATCGCGGCGCGAAAGGCGGCAGGCTTTCAGGGCATCGAGCCTCGCGGCTGGACCTGGCACCACGTCGAGGGGGATCTCGGCACGATGCTCCTCGTGCCGCAGGACCTTCACGAGGCCGTGCGACACGCTGGCGGCACAGCCGACTACAAGCACCTGACGGGAGTGGGCTATGCACGATGAGGCATGGCCACCGATGATGGATCGCGGCCCGGTGGTCACGCCGGCCGCGATCGCGGCTTTCGAGGCGAAGCTCGGCGCGAAGCTGCCGGAGGACTACGCTGACTTCTTGCTGCGGCGCAACGGTGGGCAGCCTCCGCCGTCGCATTCTGTCTTCACGGTCAAGCTGGGCTCTCGAGTCGACCGTACGTCTATCAACAGCTTGAACAGCCTCGACGACACGGAGGAGCAGTTCAACCTCGAGGTGCGTTGGGAGCGCGCGCGCAGCTGGCTGCCGAAGGAGACCATCCCCGTCGGATACGACTCGTTCGGCGGCGCAATCGTGCTCGTCGTCGACGGTCCGCGACGCGGCGAGATCTGGTTCGAGGACGGCGCGGAGCCACGCACTGAAGGCTCGAACCCGCGCGTCGATTGGTTTGATCGTCGCGACGTGTGCAGGCTTGCGGGTTCCTTCGGCGAATTCATGCGCGGGCTGCGCTCCGACACAAACACCTGACTGGAGTCGCGAAGTATGACTAGCTGGCCTCTCATGGCTCGACGCGGCCCAGCGATTTCCGAGGACGCTGTTTCGGCACTCGAGGCACATCTTGCAACGTCGTTTCCCGACGACTACCGTGACTTCTTGCTCCACGTGAATGGCGGAAGGACGGAGCGCTCTCACCGCACGTTTCGCATCAAGAACGACCGTACGAACTTGAACAGCCTGTACAGCCTCCGCGCCACGCCACCAGGATCTGATCTTCAAGCTGAATGGGAAGACTCGCGTGCACGCTTGCCAGCGGAGGTCGTCCCCGTGGGCTACGATGACGGTGGCGGCACCATGGTTATTGTGGTTTCGGGCCCGAGACGCGGCCAGGTCTGTCCGGCGGTGAGCCGAACTGCACCTGTCGATGTAACGATGTCGGCTTGCAGGACGCAGCTGGGCGCTTGCCAGACGTGTCCCGGAACCAGCACGTCCCTTCGCTCAGTCACCGAGTTGCTGCAGGTAGGCCAGGAGCTGGGGCCTCATCGCCTGCATCGCCCGGGCGCGGTGCGAGCGCTCGCCCTTGGTGCCGATGCCGAGCTCGGCGAAGGTCTGCCCGAGCTCCGGGACGAGGAACAGCGGATCGTAGCCGAAGCCGCCGGTGCCGCGCGGGGCGTCGAGCACGACGCCTTCGCACACGCCCTCCGCGGTGATCACCCGATCCTGGAGCGGCCCGAGGGCGTCGGCCAGCGCGAGCACCGCGCGAAACCGGGCGGTCCGGCGCGCGGCGGGCACGTCGCGGAGCGCGGCGAGCAGCTTGGCGTTGTTCGCGGCATCGCCGCCGCCGGGACCGGCATAGCGCGCGCTCCACACCCCCGGGGCGCCGCCCAGGGCGTCGACCTCGAGGCCGCTGTCGTCGGCGAGCGCCGGAGACCCGGTCGCGCGCGAGATCTCGCGGGCCTTCTTGGCCGCGTTGCCGGCGAACGTGTCTCTGTCCTCGTCGACCTCCGGCAGGTCGCGACCCAGCCGCGCGGCGGCCTCCTCGACCCCGAGCACGTGGATATCGGGCAACAGCTGGCGCAGCTCGACGAGCTTGCCCGGGTTGCGGGTCGCGAACACCAGCGGTCGGGTCACGCGACCACCTGACGCTGGGCCAGGGCGAGCTGCCGGATCCCGATGACCGCGAGATCGAGCATCGCGTCGAGCTGCTTTCTGTCGAACGTGCCGTGCTCGGCGGTGCCCTGCACCTCGATCAGCGTGCCATCCTCGCTGCCGACGACGTTCATGTCGACGTCGGCCCGGGAGTCCTCGGCGTACGGCAGATCGAGCACGACCGCGCCGCCGACGACCCCGACCGAGACCGCCGCGACCGGCGGGCGCAGCGCGTGCGGAGCGGCGAGCTTGCCGGTCGCGACCAGCTTCTTGATCGCGAACGCCAGCGCGACCCACGCGCCGGTGATCGACGCGACGCGCGTCCCGCCGTCGGCCGACAGCACGTCGCAATCGACCGCGATCGTGCGCTCTCCGAGCTGCGCGAGATCGACCGCCGCGCGCAGCGAGCGCCCGATCAGCCGCTGGATCTCCTTGCCGCGGCCCCCCGGATCGCGCTTGGTGCGGGTGTGCGTCGAGCGCGGCAACATCGCATACTCCGCGGTGAGCCAGCCGCGTCCCTTGCCGGTGAGGAACGCCGGCACGCCCTCCTCGACGCTCGCCGAGCACAGCACCCAGGTGTCGCCGAGCTTGATCAGCGCGGAGCCCTCGGCGTGCTTCTGGTAGTGCGGGATGATCTCGAGCGTGCGGAGCTGATCGGGTCGTCGGCCATCGGAGCGCATGATGGCGCACAGGCTACCCCAGGAAGGCCGCCGGCAACTACGATGGCGCACCGGGGAGGTCACGGGCGCGGACGGGATCGTCTCCGGCGGGCCACACCAGATCCTCGGCCTCGCCATCGTGAGGCGCATATCGAGCGCCACGGCGGCCGTGTGGGCCGACGGCGCGATCGGCGAAGGCGCTAGGTTCGGTGCACGCTTACCTCACAGGCTTCGGGAAGAGGCTCCTGACGGTGCTGTGGGAGCAGCTGTGCGTCCGACGAACGTTTGAGATCGTGCGATGCCGTCCGCGATCGAGCGCGGGCAGATCATCGCGAGGAACACCGTTGTGTCGCCGCGAAATCTGTAAGCTCGATCGGCTCGATTACTTTGCCGCGTTCTCGTCGGAATGTTCGGCCGACATAATAATGACGAGTGACTACCTGCGAGTTTCTTGATATTGCGTTTCATACAAAACATCCGTTTGCCCTCGACTACATGCCGAGCATGCAGTGCATGCACTGCGTGAAGTATCCCTGTACTGCCGTCTGGTGGTAGAATTACGATCCAGCTAAACGGTTGCTCGGCTGTGCGGACGCCGTGAGAGCCTTCTTAGCAAGCGCGTGGTTCCGGTTATCTCCTGGATCCATAGATTCAGCGGTCAAGGCGCCGGGCTGTGCATAAGGCACGTCTTCCTGAGCTCAAGTGCTCAGAATGTTACTGCCACGCCATGAGGCCGTTGTGCGGTCGATCAATGCGTTTATGTGGCTCATATAATACCGTCCGGATTCAAAACGAATGATGCTGGAACGGGAGGGAGAACATTAGACAGCCATCACGTGGGGGCAGCGACCAGTGTGACAGTTTCAGGCTACGAAAAGACTTCCTGGTGGCTGGAATTCTGCTGAATCGTTTGGATAGAAAAAGTAAAATATGGCTATGAGGATCCGCATCAGGATCGGGCTGATGTTCGCGACCGGGCTCGTCGTCGCCGCGCTGATCGCTGCGGTGTCCTGGTCCAGTGCGAACGTTTTGCTCGAGACGACAAGAGAAGCGCGCACGAGCTCCGAGTGCCTGCGGGCCATCGATGGGGTCTTGAACGACCTTGCCGACGTCGAGACTGGCTCATACGGGTACGTGATGACGGGCCAAGACTCGTTTCTAGAGCTCTACAAGCAAGGGGAGCAGGCGTTGCCCGAACATCTGAAGCGGTTGACCGAGCTCGCCATGCGCGTTCCCGAGGAAGCTGTGCGCATGCGTGACCTCATTGACGTTGAAGCTCGTCGGTTGACCCATTCGTCCGAGCTGGTCCGGTTGCGCCGTACGGAAGGTCCAGCCGCCGCACGTGCGGTGATCGAGGCCGGCGGGAGGGGGACGCTGATGGACGAGGCGCGTGCGAGGCTCGCCGAGATCAGGGCAACGGAGGCGGCATGGCTCGACCGGGTGACCGCTCGGAGCGACCACCGCGCCCGGCTCGTGTTCAAGCTGGTCGGTGGGGGAGTCATCGTGATGGCTTTGCTGGTCTTGACCGTTACGCTGGTGTTGTCGCGTTCGATCACCCGACCGCTGCGTGCGCTCGTACATGTAGCGAAGCGCATCGAGCACGGTGAATGGCCGACGATCGTGCACGAGCGCGGTGACGAGATCGGCGAGCTCGCCGAGGCGTTGTCCGAGATGGCACGGGCTCGCTGCGACGCCGAAGCGCACACACGCGCGCTGGTTGACCATGCACCCGACGCCTTCCTCCTCGCCGACCACGAAGGCCGCTACATCGATGTCAACATCGCGGCTGCTGAGTTGCTCGGATACACGCGCGAGGAGCTGATCGGCAAGACGATCATGGATCTAACCTCGCCTGAGGAGGCGACCCGGCTCACGGGGGTCCGGCAGGCGTTGCTCGTTCCGGGGACCGTGCACGTCGCCGAGTGGTCGCTACGGCGCAAGGACCGTACGTGGGTTTCTGTCGAGGTGAGCACGAAGATCCTTGCGGATGGTCGCTGGCAGGCGTTCTTGCGCGATATCACCGAGCGCAAGCGTACGCTGGAGGCGTGCGAGCGCGCGTTTGAACTCGAACGCGACTATTGCCAGCGGTTGCAGGCGATCCGCGAGTCCGTGCTCGCGATCTCGCCGCTGGCGACAGCGTCGCTCGGCAACAAGACGCACGCGGCGCTGAGCTCGATCATCGAACAAGCGCGCCGGCTAACCGGAGCCGACTATGCCGCGATCGGCGTGGGCACCGACCCGAACAAGCCATTCGATCCCTGGGTGTGGAGTGGGTTCGGAGCCGACGAGGTCGCCGCGATCGGGCTCAGGCCACGCCCGCGTGGCCTGCTGCGGTGGGTCTGCTTCCAAGACCAGATCCTGCGTGTCGACCGCGTCGCCGACCATCCTGAGGCAGCAGGGCTTCCACCAGGTCATCCACCGCTTGGGCCGTTCCTCGGCATGCCCATTCGCCGGCAGGGCGCTGCGGTCGGGAATCTCTACCTTGCGAAGCAGCCGGGTGCATCCCCGTTCGCGACCGACGATCAAGCCAACGTCGAGCTACTGGCGATCCACGCAGGGGTCGCGATCGAGAATGCACACCTCTACGACGAGCTGCAAGAAGCGGTCGCCGCGCGCGAAGAGCTACTCGCGGTGGTATCACACGACCTGAAGAATCCCCTCAACGCTATCTTGTTGCGCGAGGAGCTACTCGAGCACCAACGGTCGGGCGACACCGAGCAGGTGGAGCACGCGTGCTCGGTCCGGCGATCGATCGCCCATATGCAGCGCATGATCCGTGGGTTGCTCGACGCGGCGAGCCTGGATGCCGGCCGGCTTGCGCTCGACATCGAAGTGAGCAACCTTCGCGCCGTTGTCGATGAGGTGATCGATGTGATCGAACCGATCGCGGCGGAGGCGCACGTCGCGCTCGAGTGCCGGGTGCCGCCCACCCAGAGCGCGCGCTTCGACCGCGAGCGACTCGCACAGGTCGTCTACAACCTGCTCGGCAACGCGGTGAAGTTCACACCGGCTGGTGGGCGAGTCGAACTCGATGCCAGCGCTTCGCCGGCGGAGCTTCTCGTCACGGTGGCGGATACCGGCAGAGGGATCGCCCCCGAGGTGTTACCGCACATCTTCGAGAGCTATTTCACGACCGAGCGCGGCCGCCGAGGCACCGGGCTCGGGCTATACATCGCACGAGGTATCATCGAAGCCCACGGCGGACGAATGTGGGCCACGAGCGTGCCCGGCAAGGGCACGACGGTTCATTTCACGATTCCGGCCGTCCCAACCGTCGCGCACCGCGCATAACGATCGTTCTGATCACAGAAAGCCGACCCAAGATGGTCATCCCCGTTCCACATCCTGTACCGATCGTCGGGTCCGGAGAGTTTGCGATCATCGTGAAATTCGGCTATTGCAAATTCCCCCCCGCGTGTACGCCCGAGACGCCGCTCGGCGCGCGCGCCGTGCTCGACATCGTGCCGCGCACGGGCACCGAGCTGTTGATCAAGACCCTGGAAGTCGAGGAGGCACGCTGATGTGTGGAACCTGTGGCTGCCAGAACCCCACGACGGACGGCGATCATGATCATGACCACGCGCATCCTCACGACCACGATCCTCATGACCACGATCATCCTCACGGTCATGGCGCGGGCCACCCGCACGAGCACGTCGACGCCCAGGGCCGGCGGTTCACCCACGTACACCACGTGCCGGCGCTGGCACCCGCCGGCAGCCGCATCACGCTCGACCTGGGCGCGAAGCTCCTCGCCAAGAACGACGAGCTCGCGGCACGAAACCGAGCCTGGTTCCGCGAGCACGCGATCCTCGCGCTCAACATCGTCAGCTCGCCGGGCTCGGGCAAGACCACGCTCCTGTGCCGGACGATCTGCGATCTCCAGGCGAGGCGGCCGATCTACGTGATCGAGGGCGATCAGGCGACCTCGCGCGACGCTGATCGGATCCGCGCGACCGGGGCGCCGGCGGTCCAGCTCAACACCGGGACGGGCTGTCACCTCGAGGCCGACATGATCGCGCGCGGCGTCGGCGAGCTACGCCCCGCCACCGGCAGCCTCGTCCTGATCGAGAACGTCGGCAACCTCGTGTGCCCGGCGATGTTCGACCTCGGCGAGCGCGCCAAGGTCGCGATCCTGTCGGTCACCGAGGGCGACGACAAGCCGCTCAAGTACCCGCACATGTTCCGCGCCGCCGAGCTGGTCCTGCTCAACAAGATCGATCTGCTGCCCTACGTCGAGTTCGACGTCGCCGCCGCGATCGCCCACGCCAGGCAGGTGAACCCCACGGTCACCGTGCTCTGCGTCTCGGCGCGCACCGGAGAAGGGCTGCCCGCCTGGTACGCGTGGATCGATCAGCAGGCGCCCGACCTTCACGCGCCGGTGCCGGGCACGGCATAGATCGCGGGCGCTGTGCTTGCGCGGGCCCGCGCGGGTTACTCCTTGGACCCGACTATGTAGTGGCGGTCGTGTCAAGCACAGATCTCCCGTGTCCGGAGCCTTCGGCTTCGGTTGACGTTGGCCTCCGTGCGCTTCAGCTGCACGCGGTTGCCCGGACAGGTGGGTGTCATG
>Ga0308175_100000287_pt1 | contig 37071 bp, 26 predicted proteins | sample PhyCR1_3_FD_203893 | JGI IMG/M metagenome (GOLD analysis project Ga0308175, IMG submission 203893) | Soil microbial communities from UC Gill Tract Community Farm, Albany, California, United States - DLSLS.C.R1 | ecosystem: Environmental > Terrestrial > Soil > Agricultural land | place: USA...
CGAGCGTGACTATCCCACCTAGACGACCCGCACCCACGTGACTATCCCACCTAGACGACCCGCACCCACCGGGTCTTTTTTCACGAGCAACCCCGGGTCATTTCTCGCGAGTGTCGAAGTCCCAGGGGTCGGCGTTCCGAACTTCACCTCGATCCCGAAGCGGGACATGTCGCGGCGCGATGCGCCATGCAGCGCGGAGGCGATCCCGCGGCGCCGGAACGCCGGGCGCACATAGCAGTCACCGCCCATTGCGGCCGTCACCTCGCGGCCTTGCGCGACGATGCAGCGGGGGAAGAACGAAGTCATGCCAGCTACCTGACCCGTCGCTCCGTCCCGCGCGATCCAGGTCAGCGCCGGGCCGTGCGGGTTCTCCTCGTAGAGCCAGCGGTGACGCCGGGCTACGTCCACACCCGGCAGCCGTTCGGCGACGGCGGCCTCGATCGCTAAACGATCTTCAGGACCCGCCAGCCCCACCATGAAGTTCATTGAGCGTGAAGTCATCATGATCCATCACGCTAGACATAATCCCATCCGAGGAATAGTGAAGGCTCCATGAAAGCCCAATAAGACTAAATCTCGTATAGGCACTCGCGATGAAACTGCAGTTTACGTGAGGTAGGCATCACAGGAATCAGGCTGATGATCTCATCGCTACCCCATCGCTACCCGTCGCGGCCCCACCTCATGGGCGAGAACCAGGGGATCTGCGAGCCTCGTCGGTGTTTGTCGCACACCCAGATTTATTACCGGCCGTGCTATCGTGGCGCGTTATGGGATCTCCAGATCAACACTGCAACGTGGGACGTGCGTCCCACGTTAGGAGCCGTCGGGCGCGCATCAGGCTCACGTGGGCGGTGGTCGCCGAGCTTGCGGATGTCAGACCCCGGGTTTAACGGTATGTCAAGATGCCCAAACTCTCCCGTCGTCTCGACTGCGGCCCGCTCGGCACCGGGCGCGACCGCGACCCGGATATCGCCCCGGCGAGCGCCGTCTCGGGCCAGACGGTGCGCTGAGCTTCGGACCAAGGACCGGTGACGCATGACCGAAGCTGAGCGCGCTGTTCTGGATGTGGTCGCCGATCGCCAGGCTTCAACGAACGCGCCGTCGCCAGAGGGGGACGTCGTTCAGCAGCTCCAGTACGTCTTCGCGGAGACGGCTATCATCGAGGCCATCGGGAGACTCACGGCGTCGCCAGCACAACTGGAGACGCTACCGGGCAACGCTGGGTCGGAGTACCTTCCTACGCTTGCGGGTTGGTTGAACAGCAAACACCAGGTCGCGGTGCGGCAGGCGATCGGTGTCGCTATGCAGCTCCTCGTAGAGCTGGTTGATCAGGATGCCGGTGTCGAAGTTGTCAGGGGCGGGTCGCTTCGATAGTCTGGCCGGGGGGAGGGGGGTGGGCGATGCTTTCTCATCGTGCCGACTGGCTCGTCGGCGGCTTTTCCCCGCCGGCGGGCCGAGCCGTCACGGCTTCACTTCATCGCAGTGCTTCGCGTCGCCGCTACACAGGGTGGTCGTTTCCTTGACCGACTGAGACCAGGTGATTTCGGCGGTGGTGCTCTGGTTGGCCTTCGCCTTCACCGAGCCGCTCGCGGTGTTCGTCGTGTCGGTCTTGTTGTAGTTGTCGGTCGCGACCTCGCTGCTCGCGCTTCCGGAGTTCGTCGTGGACTTGGCGTTCTTCTTCACGTCGGTTGTCGTGTTGTCGAAGCCCATCTTCTCTTTCCGCGACGACACCGTCTTCGTCATGTGCTGCTTGAGCTCTTCGGTCGCGTTCGTGGTGGTGTGCTTGGTCACGTCCTTGCTGTCGTTTCCGCCGCCCTTGGTGTTGTCGGTCTTCGTGTCTTTCACCGTCGTGTCTTCGTGCGTGTCGATGTAGTGGACCTTGCCCTTCACCGCGAAGACGCCAGCGCCCTTCTCGAGCCCGTCGAGCACCCAGCCCCACTCGTTCAGCTTGCGGAAGTACTTGCCGACCTTCGGAATGTCCTTGAGGATCGGAATGTCGATGATCTCGTTCACCACACCGAGTCCCTCCTTCAGGTACTCGGCCCAGTTCTTCTCCTCCTTGTCCCCCTCCTTGCTCCCTGCCTTGACGTTCTTCGTGTAGTCGTCGACCTTGATATTCTCGTTCCAGTACTCCCACTTGCCTTCTTCGTGGAACTTCTCGTCGGTATCTGGCTTCTTGACGAGGTTCGACGCGAAGTCGGAGATCGTTTTCTCGATCTTCGTGACGATCTCCTGATACGTCCGCTGGGTCGCAGCGTGGTAGTCCTCGCTCGTCTCCGTCGTCGTGCTCGAGCCGGCCGCCTTGTTGTTCGTCTTCGTCTCGTCGACCTTGACCGTGTTCGTGGTCGTACTGCCGGAGGCCTCACCCGAGACCTCGCTGCCCTGCGTCTTGGTGGTCGACCCGCCGCTGGTGACCACCTTCTCGGCGACCTGTACGACCGGGACGTCGAGCAAGATGCCCGGGTTCTTGCGCGCCTTGTAGTAGACATGCGTCTTGCCCGCGTCCGCCAGGCTCTTGTTCGTCTCGTTCGGCGTGATGCTCACCTTGACGTCAGAAGAGCCGTCGACTTCGCCCTGAATCTTGGCCGCGGCCTGGGACGAGACCGACTCGAGATCGCCGGTGTGCTTCAGCTTGTCCGCCAGGAACGTCTTGAGGATCCCCTCCGCCTTCTTCTCGTCCCCCTTCTTGGCCCACTTGCCGGTCACCTTCGGGACGAAGCTCTTCTCCCATTGCTCGGCGTACTTGAGCTGGGCCGTCAGGGTGCCCGTGCCCTCGCCCGCGCCATCCTCATCGGCCCCGTGCAGGGGGACACTGTGGTTCGCGACGACCTGGCTGCCACCGTGCGAGATGCCGTTGATGTCGATGGTCTCCGGCGCGCTCGGGGAGGTCGGCGCGATCGTCAGCGGATCGAACCACAGTGCCGTCTCTTCTTTCGCGATCTTGGGACCCGTCTTGGACGAGCCCGGAATGTTCTCGTAGTTCGCGCGGACCTGAAGGTTGGTGGCCTTGCCGCCAGCTGCCTTCGGATCGGCCGTTTTCGGTGCGGCACCATCGGTGACGGGTGGAGCCTCGTTCGTCGCGGCTGGTTTCTTGGCGGTTTCGGTGTCTCCCATGGGTCTCCTCCAACGATCGGTCTACAACGACGACGGCATGATCCGTCCCATTGCCTGATATTCGAGCTGTGCGGCTCTGGCGAGATGTTTGTTCGTGAGCGGAGTGTTCGAATCGGCCGCGAAGAACGCGGCGCGCAGGACGGCATTGCGGATGTAGCCGCCGCTCATCTCGTAGCGAGTGGCCAGCGCGGCGAAGTCGAGGCGCCCGGCAACGGGCACCGTCGCCAGCATCATCGTCTGCCAGAGGTGGCTGCGTTCGGCGACGTCCGGCATCGGGAAGTGCACGTGCATCGACAGGCGGCGCCGGAACGCCTCGTCGATTGCGGTGTCGTTGTTCGTGGTGAGGATGCAGACCCGCGGAACGCCTCGAGCCGCTGCAGGAGGAAGTTGGTCTCCTGGTTCGAGTTGCGGTCGTTGGCGGTCTTCACCTCGGTGCGCTTGCCGAACAGCGAGTCGGCCTCGTCGAACAGCAGGATCGCGTGCCCCGCTTCGGCGGCATCGAACAGCGCTGCGAGGTTCTTCTCGGTCTCGCCGAGCTACTTCGAGACGACCTTGCTGATGTCGACCTGATAGAGGTCCGTGCCGAGCTCGTTCGCGATCAGACCCGCCGCCATCGTCTTGCCGGTACCCGGAGGTCCGAAGAACAGCGCGGAGACCCCGAGGCCACGACTGGAGCGCGTGCCGAACCCCCAGGCCTCGTAGACCTGGCGGCGAGTTATCACGCGCGATATCAGCTCGTCGATCGACTCGCGCTGGTCGGCGGGCAGCACCAGGGTCTCGCGCGTGTGACTGGACTCGACGCGATGTGCGAGCCCGGTCAGCTGCCCGTCGAGGACGCTGCGCAGTCCGACGCGGATGTGGCGGGGCTGCAGGGCGCCCTGTGATCCGTGGAGCTGCGCGCGAGCCACGGTGGCCGCACCGGCGATCAACGCGGGCGCGATCGGATACACCGTCGCGAGCAGGTCGGCGTCGTCGAGCGTGATCATCGGCAACGCGCGCGCCCAGAGCCGAGCGCGCTGCAGGCCGGTCAGCGGCGCTGGCTCGATGATCTGTGGGTTCCGCAGGCGGTTGCCGGGAATCACCGCCGCCGTCGTCCCGAGCACGAGCAGACCCTCGAGCTCGAGCATGACCAGATCGACGAGATCATGCTGCGCCGTCGGCGCCGACGATTCGTTGGTCACCCCCGAGATCGGGATCAACTTGTCGAGGTCCCGGAGCAGCGGTACGCGGTCGAACAGCCGGCACTCACGGGCGATCGCCATGGCCTGCCCGCGTGCAGTGCTCGGGTTCGTCGAGATGCGGCGGCAGTCGACCTCGAGCAGCTCGATCTTGCACTTCGCCGCGGCCGAACGCAGAAAGGTCCGGCGACCACTGCCGCGGGGGCCCTGCACGAGCAGCGTCCGTGCTTCACGCGCCTCGCGACCATCGGCGAGCGCGGACATGAGCATCGGCCAGCAGTCCGGATCACTTTCGACGCCTTCGCCGCCGATCCCGAGCTGGGAGTCGTCAGGCGGGACGACGGTGGCGAGCCGGTACAACTCCGGATCCATGCTGAGGTCTTCGTTCGCGAGCGATGCGATCCGCCGCGCGATCTTCCACGTCTTGCGGTGATCCGCAGCGTTCGAGTCGATATCCGTACGCTCGATCAACCCCTGCAGGACGAGCGGGCTGTTCGGGGCAAGCAGGCGCGAGCCCTCGGCGTAGTTCCGCGTGCTGAAAGCGACCTGGCGCAGCGTGTCCGTCGTGGGATCCGCCGAGCTCTCCGTGTTCAGCTCGCGCAGCATCCCGCGCGACACGGGACAGAGCTCGTGCGCGAGCAGGACCCACAAGAGTCGCAGCTCGTTCGCGCCGAGCCCGAGACGTTCGCGAAGCCAGGAGATCGGGAAGTGAATCCACGTCCACGATAGTACTACCCCACCATTACCTGAACCCATAACGAATTGCTCACTATGCCGTTATATGCTGCATCCATCAAATGTGACTACATTCGTTGACAATGGCTACAGCTCTGGGGCTCTTGTTGCGACGCTGAGCCGTCAAACCCGTACAGCCGTTCTGCAAAGCGTGGAGCTATCGCGCCGCACCGCGACGGCATGAGCCATACACCGCCGAAGGCAAGCGGGTTGTTGAGCAGCTGTGTCACATTTTTCCGTTGGGGAAGACCGTACCAGGTTTGTTCGGAGAGCCATCGGGATCGGTTTGACGCACTTTCGCGATTCTCATGTACCTGCAATCTGATACTCCTGGCGTTGCGAAATCCGGATTGCACAATGTCGCTGCGCATAGCCGACCACAAGCGGCCGAATGAGCTCGCGAAGCGAGCTTGCACGGCCCACTTGGCATGCAGTGCACGGGCGTACAGGAACTTGGTGATGAAGGAGTGGTCACCGCGGTGGTAGGCATGACCGAGGTGGAGCTGCGCCGCGGGCTCGCCATAGAGGAGCGCGGAGAGGCCATCGTCCAACTCGCCCTGCGTGATGGTTGCTTCCGTTACCTGCTGAGCTCATCTGTGGATCCACTTCCCGCGTGTACCTTTCCTTGAACTTCGGCTTCCCGGTCTTGCGGTCGATGGCCTTGGCGACGATCCGGAACGTCCCGTCGCTCATGACGGTGGAGGAGATGCGGCAGGCGTCGATCACCCTTATGCAGATGGTCCCTACCAGACGTGTCGCTCGACCGAAAAGTAGGGGCAAAGGAGGGACGGAAGCAGTAGGGGACGGGAATCGGATGATGAACTGACTGTGGCCACCGAACCTTAGCTGCCGAGCTACGTAGCCGTGTCCGGCGTCCGGCCGGATCTCGGACGACATCGAAACAACCTCGCGTTGGCCGGTGCAAACATGCGGATGCGCGGCGCGGCGTGGTCCGCGCTGGCGCGACTACCAGATCCGGCTCAGATCCAGCACAAACCCCCGAAGTACAGGGTCGCCCGAAAGGGTCGCCGGTGTGTCGAGGGCTTCGACATCGGCGTCGGGGCGATAGACATGGACGCGACGTTCGACCGGATCGATCAGCCAGCCAAGCCTCGCGCCGGATGCTCGATAGTCTTCCATCTTCGCTCGCAACTTCGCGAGGTCGTCGGTGCGAGAACGTAACTCCGCGACAAAATCGGGGCAGATCGGTGGAAACTTCGCCCGCGCTTCGGCGCTGAGCGCCTGCCAGCGCACCAGGGTCATCCAGGCCGCGTCGGGAGAACGCTCGGCACCGCTCGGCAAGATGAATCCGGTGGACGAATCGAAGCTCACACCGGTGCCGTCGAGCTCGCTCCAGCGGTGGAGCTGTGCGGTCAACGCCGAGTTCCTTCTCCCGGTCTCTCCTCCCGTGGGTGGCATGATCCAGAGCTCTCCATCGGCCGTGCGCTCGATCCGAAGTTCGCGATTGATCTGGCAGAGCTCGAAGAGCTCGTCATCGCCGATCGGCACCGCCGCGCGGACACGCAGTGGCAGGTGCCCCCAGGTCGCCAGCGCGACGGCGTGCTTACTCGACCCGAGCGGGGGTACCGCGACCATGATGAACGGTAGCACGGTCGCGGAGCGGGCGTGGGGGCAGGCCCGGGGCGACGACGTCGCGGCACAGGCCGTCGGCGGCGAGGTTGTCGAGGAGGCGGGCGCAGGCGATGCACGGATCGACCCGGTCATCGGTATCGAACCACGCGACCGACGACTCGGCGGCGATCTCGATCGCGCCGGGGCCGAGCCGTGCTAACGCCTCGCGCAAGGCGTCACCAGCGAGGGTGCCGGCGGCCAGGCCGCGCTCGGCTTCGCAGTGAGCGAGATAGCCGCTGAGGGCGGCGGCGAGGGCGCAGGCCCCTGGAGGCACGTGGGCTTCGGGCCAGCGGGCGTGGGCGAGGCGATCGATCCAGTCGAGGTAGAAGGCGGTGAAGGTCGGGTGCATCGGGGCGGTGAGGCCGATCGCGCGGGCGTCGATCCAGATCTCGCCGCGCGCCCCGCCATCGAGCACGGCGATGGCGGCGTAGCCGCAGCCCAGGTGGGCGAGCGGCAAGGCCCGGGTCCACGGCGCGCCGGACGGCGCCGCGACAGCGGACACCGCCGCGCGGTCGAGGGGCACGATGCCGTAGCCGGGTCCCGCACCGCCGCTGCCGACCTCGGTGACGAACCCGCGCAGGTCGTCGGGGAGCCGGAGGTGGTCGGGGAGCCGGAGGTCGTCGGGGAGCGTCGCACTGGACAGGCCGAGCCGGGCCTCGAGCTGGGTGAGCTTGGCGAGCGTCAGCGGTGGCGCGAGCGCGTAGCGGTGGTGCGAGGCCCCGAAGCGGCGCAGCCCTGGGTCAGCCGTCGCGAGCGCGCCGACGGCCTCGCGCATGGTCGCAAACAGCTCAGTCACCGATGACCGAGACCGTGAGGCGGCGGTCGTGCGGCGACGTGCGGTGCTCCCAGACGTACAGGCCCTGCCAGGTGCCGAGCACGAGCCGGCCGTTCGCGATCGGCACGCCGATCGAGGTCTGCGTCAAGACGCTGCGCACGTGCGCGGGCATGTCGTCGTCGCCTTCGGCGTCGTGGGTGAACAGCTTGTCGCCGTCGGGGACCAGCCGCGCGGCGAACGCCTCCAGATCGGCGCGGACCGACGGATCGGCGTTTTCACAGACGATCAGAGAAGCGCTGGTGTGCGCGATCCAGATCGTCGCCAGGCCCTCGTTCGCCCGGCTGGCACCGACGATGCGCACGACGTCGCGGGTGATGTCGTAGATGCCGCGCCCGCGCGTCGCGACCGTGAGCTCACCGCGGTAGATCATCCTTACACGTTGGCCCGACCCCGCGGTGATGACAACCAGGGCACCTGGTCAGTTACCGCCGATCCGGTGCGATCAGATGGGCTCAGATGGGCTCAGCCGATCTATCAAGAGCCGATCGCTCGCCGACAACACGCGACGGAGCCGATATTTCATCGGTTATTCGGGTCCAATCTCGTTGTGATCTGCCTCGTTCTGCAATGGGTCGCCTTGGTTTGGCGATGGCCTCGGGACCGTCGACCAGCGGCCTCGGTCTGCTTTGTCAAGAGCATCCATCAAGCCCCGCTCCTGCTCTGCTGAAAGGCGCGGCGCGGCGGGATCGAGAACCCCCTTGTGTTCCTGCCCGGATTGAGGTGGTTCTTCCTCGAGGTGCCGATCCTTCCGTGCCATGCCGATATCTTCACTCAGATCATGCCGCTGACGACGGTGGCGGCGATGAGGAGGAGTGCGCCGCCGAGTGCGGACTGGGCTGTTGATCATCTGGTTCGCGAGGACGGCAACGCGCCGCGCAGCGACGCGGGCTGGGTCCGGCGCGAGATAAATTGCACGGCCGGGTGGTCATGCGCCGGTCGGTCGTGGAGATGGCACGGACCGTGGGTCGCAATACGGTCGTCGACGGACGAGCGACGGGCCCAGACCCGCGGCGCAAGCAAGCGTGTGCGCGGTCTGCAGGAACTGCGCGCGGGAGGAGAACGCGAACGACTGTTTTCGTAGCAGCGGAGGGCCCAGACCCGCGGCGCAAGCAAGCGTGTGCGCGATCTCCAGGAACTGCGCGCGGGAGGAGAACGTGAACGACTATGTTCATAGCAGGTGGGCATGGGGCCCACCCGCGTGGGGATGAAACGCGGCGCAAGCAAGCGTGTGCGCGGTCTCCAGGGACTGCGCGCGGGAGGAAGAACGCGGAGCGAATGACGATTGGTGGTAGGCGCTAGGTCACGCCGATGACGACGGCGATGACGGCGGCGATGATGACGGCGCCGCCGAGCAGGGCGTAGGGCAGCCAGCGGGTTGGCTCGGGCGGCGGCACGCCGAGGCTGACGGCGTCGATGGCGGACTGCGCGCCGGACAGCGGGATCTCGCCGATCAGCGGCTCGAGCCCGGCGCGCTCGAGGGTGGCGAGGGCGTAGGCGGCCGACGGGATGCGATCTTCGGGGGCCTTGGTGAGGAGCTTGGCGAGCAGGGCGTCGAGCTCGACGGGCAGGTCGCGAACGAGGTTCGACAGCCGCGGGGGTGGCTCGTAGATGTGCATCGCCATGATCTCGCCGTCGCCGTCGCCGACGAAGGGAGGGCGCCCGGTGAGCAGCTCGAACAGGATGCAGCCGACCGCGTAGAGATCGGCGCGCGCGTCGAGCACGGCGCCGCCGCGGCATTGCTCGGGCGCCATGTAGGTCGGCGTGCCGAGGATCGCGCCGCCCTTGGTCTTGGGCCGGGCGCTGTGCCGGGCGCCGTGCGGATCGCCGTGCGGGTCGCCGATGAGCTTGGCGATGCCGAAGTCGAGGATCTTGACGCGGATCGCCCCGGGCGCGCCGGCATCGCGGACCAGGTAGATGTTGTCGGGCTTGAGGTCGCGGTGGATCACGCCCGCCATGTGCGCGGCGTCGAGCGCCGAGAGCATCTGCATCGCGATCTGGGCGGCGAGCGAGGGCGGGAGCCTGCCGTGCCGCGTCGCGAAGCCGGCGAGGTCCTCGCCGCGGAGCAGCTCCATGGCGATGAAGGCCTGGCCGCTGGGCAGCCGGCCGTAGTCGAACACGTCGACGATGCCGGCGTGGCGGATCGCGCTGGCGGCCTTGGCCTCCTGGAAGAACCGGTCGACGACCACGGTATCGCGGGTGAACTGCGGCAGAAGGACCTTGACGGCCGCGGGGCTGCCGAGGACGACATGCTCGGCGCGATAGACGAGGCCCATCCCGCCTTCGGCGATCTGGTCGAGGATCTTGTACTTGCCGACGACGCGACCGATCAAGCCGGGGCGAGCGTATCACCGCGCGGGCGGGTCGGCCTCCAGGATCGCCGCGCCGGCGTGATCGGAGCAGACGAGGATCGCGAACCGCTCGACCGAATCGAGCTCGGTGGTCGACAGTGAGGCGTAGTCGAACCAGCCGCGCAGATCGGTATAGCCGTCCTTGTAGAACGCGACGGCGCCGCCGCGCTTGCGGGCGTAGACCTTGACGTAGGTCGCGGCGAGGCCGCGCAGGTCCGAGGCGCGCTGGACGCGGAGCTGGCCGTACTGGTGCGCCAGGTTGGTCGCGAGGTCGTTGGCGTAGTGGACCTTGGCCAAGCGCCGGCCCGCGCCGACGGCCTCGACGACGACGTTCTTGCCGCGCAGCTGGGCGGGCCAGGCGACGCGCGCCTCGGGCGGCGGGCCGGCGAGCGCCTCGCGGTGGCCGGGCTCGATGAACGAGAACCGCGAGACGTCGCCTCCGACGAACGGCTGGCGCGAGAACAGGAGCTCGATGTCCATCTCGAAGAACCGGAGCTCGAGAGCGGCGACGTTCTGGCTGTGCACCACGACGCCGTCGCGATCGACGGCGAGATCGAACGCCGGCTGCCGGGCGGCGAGCTCGGCCTGCTGCTGGTCGCGGCTGCGCGGATCGACCACGATCGGCGCGGCCCCGTCGAGCTCGTCGAGCAGGGCGGCGAGCGCGGCGAACTTGTGGCGCCAGCGATCGACGGGGTGGTCGCGCCAGCGGGTCGCGATCGCGCGGGCGCGCGGCAGCTCGCCGGTCAGGCACGCGGCGATGGCGACGAGGTAGTCGTGCTGCATGCGATCGGTGATCGCGCCCGCAGCTGTCCCACGGGAGAGCTCCCCGGCCCCGCCGGCACGGTCATCGGGGTGTTCATCCCCCGTGGCTCGGCTTCGCTCGTCGATCCGCGCCAGCACGGCGAGCGCCGGGGCCACGCGGTCCTGCGCGAACAGGTAGTGCGCGGCGGCGAGCAGATCTTCGGCGGTGGGCGCGCGGCGGTGCGCGACGAGCTCGAGGAACCGCGTGTACTGCGCGGCGAGCCCGTCGTTCAAGATCCGGAGCTTGGGGCCCAGCCGGTGGGCGCGGGCGTTGATGAGCGGCGCGAGCTCGAGGTGCTCGTAGCCGCCGAGGTCCTCGGCGTCGAGGTCGATCATGTCGAGGACGGGGCCGGCCGCGAGGAGGTCTGGGCCCCGCGCGCGCAGCCAGGCGCGGATCCGCGGCACGTCGCCGTGCAGGAGGGCGTAGCCCCAGAGCGTTGGGTCGAACGCCCGGCGGGCCTCGAGCGCCTCGAGGATCGCGGCGTACACGGGCCGGGCGCGCATCCGCCACGCGACCCGCGCGAGATCGATCGCCGCGAGGTTGGCGGTGGCGAGGTACGCGACGAGGTCGGAGACCGCGCCTCGCTGCGACAGGTAGGGCCACGATCGCGGATCGGGGGCGGTGGCGCCGGCCTGGACGTCGAGCGTTCGGCCCGGTGCGGCGGTGACGATCTGGCCGGCGCGGCTGACGTGGACGGGGAAGTGGCTCCACCGGCCGGGCGCCGGGAAGTAGAACGAGTACTCGTGGCCGTGCGTGCCGTAGGGCGGGAGCAGGACGTCGATCGTGTGGGTCGGCCGGCCGGCGGCGACGGGCATGCTGCCGCGCGGGATCTGGACAAGCGCGGCGACGCGCTGGCGCGCGCTGGTCGGGTTGGCGAGCACGACCTGGCAGGTGTAGACGACGCCGACCGCGAACGGACCCTCGACGTACTTGTCGACCTGCTCGCCGGACACCCAGTCGTGGCGATCGTCGGCGCGCACGTAGCTCATGCCGGCGACGATCGGCGCGCGGCCGGCCACGAGCTCGCCGTCGACCAGCTGCGACGATCCGGCGAGCGCGTTGCCGGCCGCCGTGATCGTGAGCCGGGGGCCGTCGGCGGTGACCGCGTGGGGCGGCGCGACGAACGGGAGGTCGGTGACCGCGAGCGCGCACATCGCCTCGGCGAAGCTGCCGGTCGCCAGGCCCAGCCACGGCGACAGGAACCGGCCGCCCGCGGCGTGCGGGTGGTGGGCCAGGTCGCGCCACAACCGGTTCGCCCCGATCATCGCCGCGGAGCTCTCGGCGGGGGTCCGGCGCCACCAGTTGTGCTCGGCCCACTCCTGGGTCTTGTCGGCCGGCCGGTACATCGGCGCGGGCTCGTCGCGCCTCGCCAGGTCGAGCTTCAGATCAGCCTCGCCGACGTCGTATGCCTGCATGCGCGACGAGGCCTGGTTGATCGCCCCTGCCTTGCTCGCTTTGCCCAGCAGCATCGGTCGCGCCGGGGCCGCGCTGCGGGTCCTGGGGCCCTCGAGCTGCGCGGTCTGGTACTGGATCGCGGTGGACTCGGCGTCCGGCTCCGCCAGATCGTCAGCCTCGATCGCGCCGAACGTCGCCTCGGCGATGTCGTCGTTGCCGTCGAGCGTCGCGGCGCCGAGCAGCGCGTCGATCAGCTGCGCGTCGCGGCCCGGATCGGGCGGCTGGGTCGCGACCTCATCGGCGAGCAGGCGAGGCAGCGCCGGGTCGGCGGGGATCCGCTGCGCGAGCAGCGCCCGCTCCACGGCATTACACCGCGCGAGCTGCGCCGGCTCGAGGTACGGCGCGAGGTCGGCGCCCAGCAGCCAGTGATCGAGGAAGGTCTTTACGCGCTTGTGGGCGAGGTAGGGGCGGATCACCGCGTCGAAGAACGCGCGGTCTTTTTCGTACAGGAACAGGTGGAGCTCGTGGCAGGCGTACTTGCTGTACAGCTCGCGGCGCTCGGCGTCGCCGAGCGTGTGCCACCGGGTGACGAACGCGAACTCGCGCAGCGCCGGATCGTCGCGCAGCGCGAGCAGGTAGGCGTGGGCGCGCTCGACGCTGTCGATCAGGTGCAGCTTCGCGGTCGCCAGATCCTCGATCACGAGCCGATCGGCGGCGGCGAGCGGCGTGATGGTCTTCTCCTGCGTGACGTGGCGCGCCGGATCGAGGGCGAGCCGGAGCCGCAGATCGCGCGGCGCGAGGGGTGACTCGCCGAGGGCGAGCCGGCGGCTCGACAGGCCGGCCGGATCATCGACGATCACGGTGACCTGGGTCGCGTCGCCGAGCGCGGCGCACGGCACGCGGAGGCTGCCGTGATCGTCGGCGGTGAGGTTCGCGAGCACGACCGGCGCGGCGGGCAAGAAGTCGTAGGCGACGAACGACTCGTCGGTGGCGGCGAGCGGGCCTCCCAGGCTGGCCCGGCTCTCCCCCCGCGATCCTCTCGGGGCGGACGCCGCGGCGAACGCCCCACCGGGGCGCGGCGGGGCGATCTCGGTCGTCGTCGTCCGGCGCGCCCACGGGTTGAGCAGCAGGCTCGGCTTGTCGAGCAGGACGCCGGGGAACCGCGGCGCGGCGCGGCGCTCGAGCACGTAGCGGTATTCGTCGCCGAGCTCGCGGCCGGAGACGTAGCGCGCGCCGGGGGATCGATCGGCGCGCCGGCTCGGCATCGTCAGCGGCCCCTCGCCGAATGGCTCGACGAACGCGGGCACAAAGCGCGTCGCGATCACGTGCACGCGGGTGCGGGCGTCGCCGCCGCGGAGCTGGACGATCATGTGCGCGCCGGGCTCGTCGACCGCGAGCGCGGCGATCGCGGGCGGCTGGCGCGGCACCTGGACCAGCTCGCCGGGCGTGATCGCCCAGCCGGCGAGATCTCCGAGCTCCGGGTTCGCGGCCGCGACGACGATCGCGATGGCGCCGAGGCCGGGCGCGCGCAGCTGGTACTCGCCGGGGGCAAGCCCGCGGATCGCGATCGCGCCCGCGAGCGGCTCGAAGGTCGCCGGCACGTGGCGCGTGGGCACGCCGGCACGGAGCTCGACGAGCGAGGCCCGGTGCAGGGCGTCCTGGCCGGTCCGGCTCGCCGGCAGGTGCACGATCACCTCGTTGCCGGCGATCACGTGCCGCGGCAGCGGCCGCGGGGGGGAATCGTCGATCTCCCAGATCTGGGTCAATCCGCCCAGCGTCGCGGTGATCCGCCGCGCGCCGGGCAGGGAGCCGAGCTCGGCGCGGCCTTGCGCGTCGGTGGCCAGCTCGCAGTTGATCTGGGTCCACGCCCAGCGGTGCAGGAGGCCGACCGTCACCGGGCGGTGCGCACGCGGCTCCCCGGTCTTGCCGAGCGCGGAGACCACCCAGCCGCCGGCGGTGTGCGCGAGGTAGAGCGCCTCGGTGCTCGGCCCGGCGTGCATCGCCGCGATGGTGTAGTGCCGGGCGACCGCGAGGTCGCGCTCGCGCTGCTCGCTCTTCACCTCGATCCGGCCGCGCACGGCGATGTCGATCTCGCAGGTATCGTCGCCGAGCGGCCACTCGAGCACCGCGGCGGCCTCGTCGGCGAGCACCAGCGGCTGCGACCTGGTCGTCGCGACGCCGTGGCGATCGGTCAAGCTGACGTCCCACGTCGCCTGCTTGATCAGCGCCAGCGAGGCCGGGGCGCCGCCGATCGTGAGCGACAGCCGGGCGATCGCGCGCGCGGTCGTGCCGGCGATCAGGCCCTGGCGATCGAGCGCGAGGGTGAGCGCGAGCTCCGTGGTCTCGGCGACGAGCTCGACATACGCGACCGTGGCGAGGTCGCCGGCGCAGAGCAGCATCGGCGTGCGCGACGGGCTGGTCGAGAACGGCACGAGGACGGCGCCGCGCTCGTCGGCGGTGTACTCGCGGTCGCCGATCCAGGCGCACGCGTCGGGGCGGGGCTGCCCGGCTTCGTCGACCATCGTGATCACGTGGCCCGCGGCGCCGGTGCGCATCACGTGGCGCAGCCGGCCCTTGTGGATGACGGCGCGGCTCGAGGTGCCGTTGCCGATCAGGTCGATCACGTAAGTGCCCGGCCGCGCGCAGCTCGGCAGCTCGAGGCGGCGCCGCACGCGCCGGATCGCCGGCTCGGGGAACGCCAGGGTATGCTCGTGGCTCGCCGCGAGGCCATCGAGGTCGAGCGCGGCGTCGACCTCGCGGTGGTGGTGCTGGAAGTACGCGAGCGGATCGATCCGGAACACCTTCACGACCAGCTCGCCGACGTTCTTGACGTCGACGTCGAGCGCGATCGGCTCGCCGGCGGCAAACCGCGTCGGGTTGTGCAGGCACCACTGAAGCTCGATGCGCTCGCGCAGGGCCTGGGCGCGGGCGGGGCCGAGCACGAGGGCCGCGCGATCGGCGTCCGGGTGGCCGAACAGGAGGCGCGCCGTGGCGATCTCGACGTCGAGCCAGCCGCGGTCGAGCCACGCCGCGTAGCTCTCGGCGTTGTCGAGCTGCAGCTGCAGGATATCGCGGACCAGCTCCTCGTCGGAGCCGGCTGGCGGTAGGCCGGTGATCGGGCGGAAGTCTCCGCCGAGCTGGGCGATCTCGTCGCGCCGGACCTGGTCGAGCCACGCGCGCGACAGGTAGTCGGCCGTCCGCGGCAGCGCGAGGTAGGCGCGGACCAGGTCGGGATCCATCGGGACGCCGCGGCGCCGCGCGGTGTCGAGCAGGTGCCACAGGACGTGCGCCTTGAGCGAGTTACTGGCCGGCGGCAGCCCGTCGGCGAACCGCCACAGCTCGCCCAGGTACGCCGCACGGGCCTCGCGATCGAGCTCCAGATCGACGCCGCCAGGCGGCCGCATCCGGGTGACCACCGCGGCGACCCACGCGGTGTGGCCGCGCAGGTCGGGACGGCGCTCGGCGAGGGCGTGCAGCTGCTCGAGCGTCAGCTCGCGGTGGATCGTGAGCGAGCCGAACCCGCCCGAGCCGCGCTGGTCGAGCTCGTCGGCCACGAGCTCGACGACCTGGGGCTGCGCGGTGTGCATGAGCCGGTTCAACAGCACGCGGCGGCGCGCGGGGTCGAGCGTCCATGCCACGAGCTCGATGATCCCTTCGTCGGTGACCTGCGACAGGTTCGCGTCGTGCTCCGCGGCCTGCTGGAGCAACGCGATCGGGTCGAAGGCGCCGTCGGCGAGCCGGCTCGGCCGCGAGGGATCGCCCTCCTCGACCTCGGCCTCGTGCCAGTGGCTGACGCCAAACCGATCGCGCAGCTTCTCGGCCTGGGCTGGCGGCGAGGCCGTGACGCGGTAGAGCTGCTGGCGGAGGACCAGCCGGTCATAGCGCGGCGAGCGCTCGTGGCGATCGGGCCAGGCCGCGAGGATCGCGTCGGCTTCGTCGAGCGCGCCGCGGTGTTGCGCGTACAGCGCGCGGTAGTAGTCGTGATCTTCGCTACCTGGCAAGAGCTGGGCGAGCGCGGCGCCGCGATCGTCGGACAGCGCCAGCGCTTCGAGGATTTCCAGGTCCATCGCGCGAGCGTAGCTCGAAACATCTGCCGCGCCGCCGAATGCGCGGGCTCTCGGAGACCGCGGACACGCGCGCTGACAACGCGGGCGTGGAGCGGCCGCTCGGGAGACCGCGGACACGCGCGCTTGCGGACGCGGGTCTGGGCTCAGCGCTCGTCTGTTGACCGCCGTATCGCGATGACCGGCGGTGCCATCCCCACGACCGGCCGACGCCCGTTCCACCCGGCCTGGGAAGCTATCTCGCGCTGTAGCCCAGCCCGCGCCGCTGCGCTGCGCGTTGCGTTGCTCGTGGACCGATCAGGGAGATTGTCCGGCGAACCCTGCGCTGCCGCATTTTCGTTCAAGGTGGTGGCCGGCCGCCGGCCGCGGAGCCTCGTCCGTTGACCGCCGAGCATGGAGGGTGGTGCCATCTCCACGACCGGTCGGTACTTGATCAAAGCGCGCACCGATTCGCGCCGCGGGCTCGCACGGCCGTGGCAGGATGGAACTGACGTGCAGCGATCTTCCGCTCGTGCAGGCGCTCGTGTCGCCTCGTCTCGCAAGCGGCCGGGCCCCGCGCGCGGTGGCGCGCCGGAGATCTCGGCCGGTGAGGCGCGACAGCTCGCGCTGGCGGCGCAGGGGTTCGGCGCGCGGCGGGCCGAGCCGGCCTTGCGCCATGTGCAGGGCGTGTTCGACGCGGTCGCGCTCATCCAGGTCGACTCGGTGAACGTCGTGTGTCGCAGCCAGGAGCTGCCGCTGTGGGCGAGGCTCGGCGCGCACCGCCGGGATGCCCTGCCGGAGCTGTGCAAGCGCGGGGCGATCTTCGAGTACTGGGCCCACGAGGCGAGCCTCATGCCCGTCGAGCTGCAGCCGCTCCTGCGCTGGCGGATGGCCGAGGCGCGCACGCACGCGTGGCGCTTCATCCGCACGATCGCCGACCGCGATCCGGGGTACGTCGAGGCCGTCCGCGCCGAGGTCCACGCGCGCGGTCAGCTCACGGCGCGCGAGCTGGAAGCCCGGACGAAGCCGGCCAAGCGCGCGGCCTCGTGGTGGAGCTGGGACGACCGCAAGCGCGCGCTCGCCTACTTGTTCTGGGCCGGCGAGATCACCGCGATCCGATCCACGACCACGTTCGAGCGGGTCTACGCGCCGTTCGATCGCGTGTTGCCGGCGCACATCCTGGCCGCGCCCACGCCTGCGCCCGACGACGCGCGGCGCGAGCTGCTGCTTCGATCGGCGCGTGCGCTCGGCGTGGCGAGCTCGCGCGAGCTCGCCGACTACTTCCGGATCGCGGTCCCGATCGCGCGCCGGCTGGTCGCCGAGCTCGCCTCCGCGGGCCGGCTGATCCCGGTCACGGTCGAGGGCTGGCGCGAGCCGGGGTACATGCTCCCCGAGGCGGCGGCGCCACGCCAGGTCTCGGCGTGCGCCGTGCTGTCCCCGTTCGACTCGCTGATCTGGGACCGCCGCCGTACCGAGCAGCTGTTCGGGTTTCACTACCGGATCGAGATCTACACGCCGGCCCACCGGCGCAAGCACGGGTACTACGTGCTGCCGTTCCTCCTGGGCGATGCGCTGGTCGGACGGGTTGACGTCAAGGCGGATCGCGCCGCCAAGGCGCTCGCTGTCCACGCCGCGTTCGCCGAGCCCAACGCACCGCCGGCCACCGCGAGCGCGCTGGCGGGTGAGCTCGTCACGCTCGCGCGCTGGCTGGGCCTCGATCGCGTCGTGATCGGGCGGCGGGGGGACCTGTCGCGCGCGCTGCGCCAGCTGGTCTGATCTATTGCCTTGCCACAGCAAGATTGACCGGTTGATGGTTCTTCCCCGGTCCCCAGGGCGGCGTCAACGCGCAGCGCAGCGGCGCGGGCTGGGTTCGGGTCGAGATAGATTGCACGGCCGGGTGGATCGAGCGTCGGTCGGTCGTGGAGATGGCGCGGACGGTCATCGTGATACGGCGGTTAACGGACGAGACCCGGGCCCAGACCCGCGCCGCCAGCGCGCGTGTCCGCGTTCTCTCGGGAGCTCCACAGAACGCGGGCGGTATTTCGTAGCAGCGACGGGCCCAGACCGGCGTCGCCGGTTCAGTGGCCGGAACCCGCGCCCCGACCGGAGCCGGAGCCAGCCCCTGAACCCGCGCCCGAGCCGCCCGAGCCGCTCCCCGAGCCAGGGTCATCGGCGATGAACGGCGGAACCTGGACGGCCACCGTGGCGGTCTGCGTGTCGGGGCTCGGCGCGACGGTGATCGCCTGGCAGAACGTCGCCAGCGTATCGCCGTGGCGGGACAGGTAACCGAACGCGGCGGGGCCTCGGACCTCGAGCGGCAGCGGCGTGAAGCAGGTGCTGTACGTGCCCGGGGTGACCTCGGTGAAGTGCGCCGGCTCGCCGTTGGCCACGCCGAGCCGCCATGACGCGCCCGGGCCGGCCGCCGCCATCTTGAGCAAGAGCTCGGAGAGCGTCCTGGCGGTGATCGCGCCGCTCGCGAGCCAGGCCGAGGCCGCGCCGGTGGGGCCGGACGCCGCGCTCATCGTCACGTCGAGCGAGACCGTACCTGGGTCGACGGTGAGATCGAGCGTGACTTGCCGGCCGGGCGGGACGTCGATCTGCTTGGAGTAGAACCGCATGCCGAACCTGGCCGTGCGGAGCGTCGCGGAGACCTTGTAGGTGTCGGGGGCGAGCCGGTCGAAGCGATACGCGCCGTCGGGGCCGGCGGCCACCGTGTACACCGCGCCCGGGGTCGACGTCGACTGGCAGGTCACCAGCACGCCGGGGGCGGGGCTCGGGCCCTGCTGCAGCGTGCCGGTGAGCGAGCCGAACTTCTCGAGCACGAGGGTCAGCTCGGTCTGGCCGGGCATGACGGTCGGCAGGCGCATCGCGCGCGATCGGCCGATCGCGTCTTGCTCGGCGATCAGGGTCAGGTCGCCGTCGGTGAACCCGGACAGCGAGAACGCGCCGCTGGCGTCGGTCGTCGTGGACTTCGTGCTGGCGGCGAGCTGGGCGCCGATCGGCCCGAGCTGCGCCCCGGTGGTCGTGCCGTTGCCCAGCACCGTGGGTCCGGCGTACACGGTGGCATCGGGGACCGGCTGGCCATCGGCGACCACGGTGCCGGCGATCGAGCGGCCCTTCACGACGGTGATCGTGCCGACATCGGCGACCTTCGACGAATCGATCGTGACCTCGACGGCGCGCGTCTGGAAGCCCGGGCCGCGGAGCTCCAGCTGGTAGGTCGCGGGTGCCAGGCCTTCGAGCAGGAAGCTGCCGTCGCCGCCGAGGAACGACTGCTGGTTCTGCTGCACCGCGACGGTGAACATGGCGGGCACGCTGCCGTCGGACAAGGCGACCTTGCCCTTGACGCCGCCGTCCGGCGACAGCACGAGCCGCACGTTGGTGTCACCGGTGGTCGCGGTGACGCCGTCGCGGGCATTGCCCCGGCCGCGGGCCCGCGCCGCGGGGGCCGCCGAGATCCGGTACTGCCCGGGGCCAAGGCCGGTCAGCGTGAACTTGCCGGCGGCGTCGGTCACCTCCTCGGGAAACCCGCGCAGCCGCCACTGCGAGGGGTCGATCTGGCCGCGCCCGGCGCCGAACGTCGGGCCGGCCGAGACCTGCGCGCCGGAGGCAGGCTGGCCCTCGGGATCGACGACCACGCCCGAGATCGTGCCGGTCACGTCGAGCGTGAGGGTCAGGTCGGCGACGTCGCCCGCGGTGGCGTCGACGGCGACGGTCTGCGAGGAGCCGGTCTCGTGCAGCGCGACCGCCGAGAGCGCCGCGCGCGGCAGGCCCTTGATCTCGAACGCGCCCTGCGCGTCGCTGTACGCCTGGCGGGGCGGGTCGAACGTCCGCGCGCGTGGCCCGGTGGCGGCCGTCCCGATCCGGACGCGGGCCGAGGCCACCGGGTGGTGCTGGGCGTCGACGACGTGGCCCTTGACGATCGCGCCGATCGCCATCGCGATCACGACGCCGTCGCGCGTGGTCTTGCCGTCGAGCGTGACCAGCGCCGAGGTGCCGGGCGCGCGCTCGGGGTGGGTGGCGACGAACCGGAACGAGCCGGCCGGCAGCGCCTCGAACCGGAAGCTGCCGTCGGCCGCGGTCACCGCACCGTCGAGCCGATCGTTGGCCTGCTGGCTCCAGTCGGAAGCGCCGCTGTAGCGCACGCGGGCCTGGGGGACGCCGTCACCACGGTCGTCGACGACCTTGCCGACCACCGGCGCACCCGCCGCGAGGGTCAGCCTGGCCGAGGCGTCCCCGGCGCCGATCTGGATCCGAAGGAACGCGTGCGCCATGCCGTCGGCCCACGCCGCGATCTGGTAGCCGCCGGGGACGACCGGGGCAAACACCGCGGCCGGGCCCTTCACCGTGGCGCGCTGGACGTCGAGGCCGCGCAGCTCGACCGTCGCGCCGTCGATCGGCTGGCCGGTGGCGCCGGCGACCGTGACCGTGAGCTTGCCGGCGGGGCGCAGCCGGAGCACCACCGGATCGGACTTGGCGGTGAGCCGCGCCGTGATCGGCCCGGCGACCCCCTTGGCGGCGCGCGCGATCAAGGTGTAGGGCCGGCCGACCAGGCCGTCGAACACGAAGCCGCCATCGGCCTCCGTGATCGCGATCCGCGGCGGGTTCGCCGTGATCACCACGGTCGCGCCGGCCACGCCGTGCTCGTCGGCGTCGATGACCTGGCCCTCGAGCCGCAGCGAGCCCTGCGGGTCATCGTCGATCATCACGCGCGCAGAGACGCCGAGGTCGCCGTTGCGCGATGGCCGATCGCGGCGGGCAGGGTCGGCCGCGGCCGAGCCGGTGGCTGCGACCGCGGCGGGCTCAGGATGTGCGCGGCGGTGTCGCCACCACCAACCGCCGGTGGCCACCGCGATCGCGGCGACCGCGGCAACAAGCCGGTTCCGGTTCATGCGCTCGGGCGTATCACATCAGCCGTGGCCGTCATCTTGCGGCCGGATGAAGTCGTACGAAGCGTGCGCACGCGCTCCTGGGCCCGCGCAAGGGCGCATCAGGAATCCCCGCTCCACCGTTCGCGGCTCACGGCGGCCTCGCGATTGTTGCGAAACATTTCCTTCGATGGCCGCGCGATCACACGGTCGCGTCGAAGGAAGCGACCGGTCGAGCTCACGCGTCGGCGACGAGGCCCCGCTTGCGCAGCTTCTTCAGCTGCGCCCGCAGCTCCTTGTCCTCGAGCTCCTCGCGCAGCCCCGGGCGTGCATCGAGGCACGCCAGCCACGCCGCCTGCATGAACCGCTCGGTCTCGGCACCGCGCGCCGCGGCAAGCTCGGCCGCCTGGTGGAGGAGCTCCACGATGTCGCTCCAGGATGTTTCGGAAGGATGTTCGGTCAGCGGCTCCGGAGGCGCCGTGTGTGGCGGCGTCAGGATCGAGTTTGGTTGCGCCATGCGCTGCAATAGAAGCACTCGAACAACGCACCGCTTCCCCCGATCGGGCAGGTACCGCCCAGGATGATCGATGGGGATGGGTAAAACTACTTCTCATCAGATGTCAGTAAATTCATCACTCTTATGTAACTGCTGTGAGGATACTTGCGCCATGTACAGGTGGACCCTCGCGGCCGTGCTCATTGTCACAGCCTGTGGCTTCCAGTCGCCCGAGGGCCGCTACCGGCCGATGCCGCGACCGTCGGGAGCGGGCCACCTCGACCTGACGGTGCGATGAGCACGGGTGACGACGTCGTGCACGTCGGCTCCACCGACGAATACACCGGGACCGACGATCTGACGATCGCCGCGTCGATCACGATCGATACCGACAAGATGATGTTCGGGATGCCGCTGCCGCCGGGCGTGACGTTCGGCGCCGCGAAGCAGGACGGCGGTGGCCCGGATCTCGCGATCTTGCACGTTCGCGCGCTCGCCGTGCACGCCACCGTCCAGGCGCTCGGATCGCGGCCGCTCGTCGTGATCGCCGACTCGATCGAGCTCACCGAGACGATCGATGTCACGGCGCACCAGGGCCAGCCCGGCCCGGGGGCGCTGTCGGCGCCGGTGCCAGCGGCGGCACCGAAGCGGCGGCGAGCGATGCCCAGGATGGCAAGGATGGCGCGCTCGGGACCGCGGTCGCGACCGGCGGTACGGCCAGCGGCCCCTACGGCGCGCGGGGTGGCAACGGCGCCACGGCGACCACGGCGGCGACGCCCGGCGCACCCGGCGCGCCGACCGGCGTCACGGTCGGCGTCGCGACCGGCAACGGGGGTGGCGGTGGCGGCGGCATGGGGCAGATCGTCATGCTCTACAGGACGCGCGTGACGGCCGGTGTCACGAGCCCGACGGCGAGCACCCAGCCGTACTGACTGAAGACCCGCGCCGGCGAGCGGCTATTTCGGCGCGATCTTGGCGCGCGGGTACAGGACGATCTCGATCCGCCGGTTCTTCGCCTTGACCTTGCTGACCGGGCGGTACTCGCCGAACGCGACGGCGGCGAGCCGCGTCGGATCGATCTTCGCGTCGTCCTGGAGGTAGTGGACGACGGTGAGCGCGCGGGCCGCCGACAGCTCCCAGTTGGTCACGAACGGCAGCACGGCATCGTTGGTCTCGGGCTTGGCCTTCGGATCGGGCTTGGGGGCCTTGTCCTTCTTGCCCTTGGCGTCCTTGGCCGGCTTGGCCTTGGCCGGCTCGGGCGTGGCGGGCTTGGGCTTCTTCAAGATCGGCTGATCGTCGGTGTGGCCCTGCACCCAGATCTGCTTGTCGTTGATCTCCTTGAGCGCCGCGCCGACCTTGGCGAGCACGTCCTTGCCGCTCTGGGTCAGATCGGCCTCGCCGGTCGGGAACAAGATCTGATCGACGAGCTCGAGCTTGACCGCGCCGTCGGCGGTGGTCACCTCGCCGTTCTGGCCGACCGCCTCGGCGAGCTTGGCCTGCAGCGCGCTGGCTTCATCGGCCTTGGCCTTGAGCTCGGCCTCGTCCTTGCGGAGGTCGTCGGTCGCGGCGTTCGCCTTGACGAGATCGTCCTTGGTTTTCTGCAGCTCGGCCTCGAGGGCCTTGATGCGGTCGTCTTGCTTGGGCCCCTCGGGTGGCTTGGAAGAGCCACACGCGACGAGGAAGAGGATCGCGGCTGGTCCGATGCGCATGGCGCGATTGTAGCGGTGCGGCCGGGTCAGGTGAACCCGAAGCGGCGGCGGACCGCGCGCATCTCGTCGGTCACGACGCCGTCGCGCGTGCGCACCTCGAGCGGCGGATCGACGCGGCACGGCCGCGCGTCGCGCCGGCACGCGAACAGCGTGAACAGCGGGCGCCGCCCGCCGCGCGGCACGACGTCGCGCACCGCCGTGACGTGGAGCCCGGCGTCGCCGATGCGCGCGATCGCCCGCGCCTTCTGCGGGGTCGGGAAACAGCACACGAACACGCCGTCGGGCTCGAGGTGGCGGGCGGCGGCGCGGGCGTAGTCACCGATGTCGCCGCGCAGCTCGAACCGCGCGTGCGCCTTCTGCGCGTCGGCGGGCAAGACGCCCGTGCCGATCGGAAAGTAGGGTGGGCTCCCGGTGACGAGCGGGAAGCGCTCGTCGAGCGCGAGCTCGCGCAGATCGCCATGCCGTGTGACCACGCGATCGGCGAGCCGGTTGCCCAGGACGTTGGCGACGAGCAGGCGGTAGCTGATCGCCTGCGCCTCGACGCAGACCAGCCGCGCGGTGGCCCCGAGCCCCCAGAGCGCGAGGAGCCCCACGCCCCCGATGCCGCTGCCGAGATCGAGCACGCTCGCCGCCCGCCGTGCGCCATGCTCGTCGAGTTCGTCGAGCGCGTCGAGCGCGTAGTACGCCGTGAGGACGTCGTCGACCGAGTGGCGATGCCCCGCCGCGCGCTGCGCGATCTGCCAGCTCCCGGTCAGGGAATCGAGCGTGATCGGCTCGCCGAGCGCGGCGGTGAGCTCGCCGAGCAGCGCATCCCATGACATCGCCCGGGGGACTCTAGCAGGCGCGCCGCGGCTCGGGCGTTTCGAAGACCCGGTAACAACCCGTGTAATTCTCGACAGGTCCAGGGTTTTTTGCCGATGTCAGAGTCTCGGGGCAAGGTGTCAACCCTCATGGAGACCAACACCGAAATCCAAGCCGCTGCGTCCGAGACCACGCCCCCGACGGGCCGGTTCGCCGAACTGCAGCAACTCGTCGCCGCGATGGCGAGCGACTTCGAGAAGTTTTACAAGGACGGCAACAAGGCTGCGGGGACGCGCGTACGTAACTCGATGCAGGAGCTCAAGCAGTTCGCGCAGAACGTCCGCGAAGAGGTCCTGACCCTCCGGAATCAGGGACAAGGAAAAGATCAGGCGCAGTAGCCTTCGAAACTCTTTTTCACATTCGAATCATGTCCCCGCCGAAATTGTAACTTCGGAGGGGTATTTTATTTCCGGAGTAATATCGAGGCAAATCGCCCCGTTTTAGGCTTCTCTGGTGATTTGAACAACAGAGTATACATCTGGAGAACGTCAGTTCAGGTGGGGTGCGGCAGTCAGTCGAGGCACTTAGGGCGCCATGAATGCAATTCTATCACATGGAGGTCATTACAAGTTAGAATGCGCTATCGAGCCAAGATGACCCCCCGTGTGAGAGCCTCTTACTGAACTGGGAGCAGCCGAATGACACGAATGAAGACTCTAGCTTGCAGCGTCTTTCTGATCTCCGTCGGCGTTGCGCCAGCCGCAGCCGACACAACCACAACAACCGCGCCAAAGTCGCTACGCATGCGACCGCGGCTGCGACCACGTGTCGCACAGGCACCGGCGCCGGACCAACCAACCCCTGGGGACACTCCTGCTGGAGACACCCCACCGGCCCCGGCTCCGGATCAGGCGCCGGCCCCGGCTCCGGATCAGAACCCGACGCCAAGTGTGTCACAGCCGCCCGTACCCGAGCAGCCCGCGGTGGGGGAGACGCCGAACCTGACCGATGAGGAGCTCGCCAAGCTCGCCGAGCAGGGGGCCAAGACCGAAGTGATCACGGTCACAGGTTCGCTGATCGGCCGCAAGGAGGTCGATTCGCCCTCGCCGGTGTCGGTCGTCGACAAGCAGAAGCTCGACAGCGCCGGCATCACGAACGTCGGCGACATCCTGCAGAAGATTCCGTCGCAGGGTAACGCGATCAACGCGCAGAACAACAACGGCGGCGACGGGTCGACTCGTATCGACCTGCGAAGCCTCGGCACGCGGCGCACGCTCGTCCTGTTGAACGGACGCCGGGTGGTCGCGAGCGGCCTCGGCGCGGATGACTCCGTCGACATCGGGACGATCCCGCTGGCGATGATCGAGCGCGTCGAGGTCCTGAAGGACGGCGCGTCGGCGATCTACGGCTCGGACGCCGTCGCCGGCGTGGTCAACATCATCACGCGCACGAACTTCAACGGGACGGACGCCACCGCGTACACGTCCACGTCGCAGAAGGGCGACGGCGCCAACTACGATCTCAGCTTCGTGAGTGGCCGCACGTCGACCAAGGGCAACATCACGTTCTCGGCGGGCTACCAGCAGCAGCAGGCCGTGCACGCCGGCGACCGCCCGTTCTCTGCGCAGACCGCCGCGTACACCTACTGCAGCGCCGCGGCGCTGGCCGCCGGGACGTGCAAGCTGGGGACGAAGCTCAAGGGCTCGGTCGCGACCCCGACCGGCTACATCGACACCCTCAGCGATGATGGCAAGTCGATCGCGTTCACCCCACCGGGCTGCACCCCCACCGTCATGAGCCCGATCTGCACGGCCGACACGAGCCGCCCGGGATTCTTCCGCAACTTCATGAACCCGACGGCAACTTCGTTCGGCGACTCCTACAACTTCCAGACGCTCAACTACCTGTTCACGCCGTCGACCCGCGTCAACCTGTTCTCGAACGGTAGCTACGACGTCTCCAAGAACACGAAGGCGTTCTACGAGGCGAGCTTCAACAGCCGCAAGTCGGCGCAGCAGCTCGCGGAAGAGCCGCTCATCACCTCGCAGGCCGGTGCCAACGGGATCGTGATCTCGAAGGACAGCATCTACAATCCGTTCGGCGCGGACGTCGGCGACTACAACCGCCGGCTCACCGAGTTCGGTCCACGTACGGCCAATCAAGATGTCGAGACCAGCCGCGTGGTGGTCGGGCTCAACGGCTCGCTCCCCGAAGATGTCCCGGTGGTCAAGAACTGGAAGTGGGAGGCGTCGTACAACTACGGTCGATCGACGTCGACGAACACGCTCCACGGCGATCTGATCGTCAGCCACCTCGCCAACGCGCTCGGTCCGAGCTTCATGGACGCGACCGGCGCCCACTGTGGAACCGCGACCGCGCCGATCGACGGCTGCGTCCCGCTCGGCCTGTTCACGCCGGGTCAGGTGACGCAGGACGCGATCAACTACCTGACGTTCACCAGCATCCAGTCCGGGCTCAACGAGCAGCACACCGGGCAGGCCACCGCGAGCGGCAAGCTCGTCGAGCTGCCGAACCACGGCGACATCTCGGTCGCCGTCGGCGGCGACTACCGCTTCGAGCGCGGCTCGAACACGCCGGATCCGCTGACCGCGACCGGTGATACGACCGGCAACGCGAACGCGCCGACCGCCGGTGCGTACCACGCGTTCGAGGCGTTCGGTGAGCTCTCGATCGTCCCGGTGTCGGGCCTCGAGTACCTCAAGTGGGTTGAGCTCGACGCCGCGGCGCGCGCCTTCGATTACAACACGTTCGGTTCCGGGACCACGGCCAAGTTGAGCGCCCTGGTTCGCACCGTGGGCGGGGTTGCCGTCCGCGGCACCTACGGTACGGCGTTCCGCGCGCCCAACGTCGGCGAGCTGTACTCCGGTCAGTCCGATGGCTTCCTCGCGCTCCCCGACCCGTGCGACACGTCGGGCGGCGCGCCCACGGGCACGACGTTGATGGAGTGCCAGAAGCAAGGGGTGCCTGGGACCTACCAGTTCACCTTGCCGCAGATTCGCGGCAAGTTCGGTGGCAACCCGAACCTCACCCCGGAGACGGCGACGATCGGCACCGCCGGCGTCGTGTACGAGCCGCTGAAGGGCCTCGACTTCACGCTCGACTACTGGCGCATCAACATCGACAACGCGATCCAGACGCTCCCGACGTCGACCATCCTGGCGCAATGCTACCAGGGTGGCCTCGAGAACTTCTGTGCGGAGGTCCAGCGCGACCCGAACACCCACGTGATCAGCCACGTGTTCGACCTCGTCCAGAACGTCGGCGCGCTCGCGACGTCGGGCGTCGACTTCTCGGCGGGCTACCAGTACCGCACCGGCGTGGGCACCTTCCGGCACGCGTTCGAAGGTACCTACCTGTTCAAGTACAACATCGATACTGGTACGATCGATCCCGCGTCGATCACCGCCGCGAATCCCAAGGGGCACGAGCAGATCCTCCACGGTAAGGGCTTCTACGATCTCGGCGTGAACCCCGATCTGAAGTTCAACGTCCTCACGATCTGGAACCACCCGTCGGGCGTCGGCGCGGGCTTCAACTTCCGCTTCATCGACTCCTTCCAGGAGTGCCAGGCGAACAACTGCAACAAGGGGTCGAACCTCCGCCGCGATGTGGCCAAGTACGCCAACGCCGACCTGTTCCTGAACTACGCGCTGAAGACCAGCCAGGGTACGACGAACATCGCGGTTGGCATGAACAACCTCGCCAACGTTCAGCCCCCGGCGATCTACAACGGCGGTGCGCTCAACACCGACGAGTCCGCGTACGACTTCATGGGCCGGCAGTTCTACATCCGGCTCGGCCAGCTGTTCTAGAGACCATTTGTGCCACGGGGTGTCTACAGGGCGTCTACAGCGCCCTCTGGCCAGCTGTTCTGAACATCAGCTGAGCTAGGGGCCGCCGGATGCCGATCCCGATACGGGTGCTGGTGCGGCCTGGCGGTTGAAGTCCCCGATGACGCCCACGAGCTCGGCGAGGGCTTCCCGCTCGGCCGCACGCAGAAACGGGTTCCAGATGTCGGCGAGGAGGATGGCGCGGGTGCGGTCGCTGCGGTTCCAGGCTTCGTGTTCGTAGGTATCGTCGAACGCGAAGCACCGCCCGGCCTCCCACCGCAGCTGTTCGACTCCCACGAGGTTCAGGGCGCAGCCGTCCGGGATCTCGAGGCCGAGGTGGAGGACCGCGCGCGCGTTGGTGACGCCGCGGTGGGGCAGGATGTGGGCGCCGGGCCGCATGATCGAGAAGCAGACCTCGGGGCCATGGTCGCGGACGTGGTCGAGCGGGAGATCGGCGAGCACGGCCGAGACCTTGGGGCACGCGGCGTGGTGGGCATCGTGGCGCTCCCCGTCGGCATAGAAGAAGTAGGCGTCCCACGCGCCCCCGGCGGTCAGGCTGCCGCGCTGCGCATCGGGCACGTCGTAGTGGAACGGCTGCACGCCATCGCCGTCCACGACGGCGCGTAGCTCGCCGGCGATCTCCTCGGTCCGGGCCTCGTACCAGTCGGCGAACGGCAGCGCGTCGCGGGGAAACACCGGCGCGATCGGCAGGCCGGGGATGTACAGAAACCTGGGCTGCTGCCGCGGATCGCTGCGAACCGTGGGCTCGAGCTCGAGGTACATCGCGAGCGCCTTCGTGACGCGGGCGAGCTCGTCCTTGCCGTACCGCGCCACCAGCGGCTCGATCGACGCGTGAAACAGCTCGCTCCGGCCGTGGAACGCGACGTCCATCGCGTGCAGGACGAGCTCGCAGATCCACGGCGGCGTCGACGCGTTGTCGAACCAGAACCCGCGGAGCTGCGCCGTCTTGATCGCCCGCGTGAAGCCGATCACGGCCGCCTGCCGGTCGCCGCGGGCCTCGTGCAGGGCCGACAGGTGGAGCTGGCTCGTGAAGGCGAACGGCTGGTCGCGGCAGATCGCGACGAGCTGGGTCTCTCGATCGGGGAGCTGGAGCAGCGCGTGGTGCGCCTGGCTGAGCTGCTGGTGCCGCGCGAGGTCGAGCGGCCGCACATTCAGGTCATGCTCGAGCTGGCGGACGGTGGCAGCCGGGTGGCGAGGCTTCATCGAACGTCTGTATAACGCGCGTGCCCCGCGGCGGCACGGGGTTGTATTGCGGCGGGTTTCGTGCGAACGACGACGGATGAGCGACCACCCGACCGACTTCGTTGGCTCCGTCGAGGACGCGATCACCTCCTCGGTGAAGGCCCGGATCCCCGACGCGGTCGTCGGGGTCTCCGGCGGCGGCGGGCACTACCGGATCGACGTGGTGTCGGCGGTGTTCGCGGGCAAGTCCATGCTCGAGAACCAGCGGCTCGTGCTGTCGGCGATCAAGCACCTGATCAACGGCGAGCGCGCGCCCGTGCACGCGGTCGATGCGCTCACCACGCGCACGCCGTGATCAGCGATCGTCGCGTCGGGTGAACGACGACGCCCACCAGATCAGCACGAGCTGCAGCGGCAACCGCCCCCACAACGCCCAGCCGGGCAGCGGCCGCGTGCCGAGCGGCAGGTGGTTCATCGCCATGTTGAGGTTGGCGGGGAACACCGCGACGAACAGGGCGATGAGGCCCCACGCCGCGAGCCGGCGGGTCGCCGGCAGGATCAGGCCGAGGCCGCCGAGGATCTCGGCGATGCCGGAGACATAGACCAGCGTCCACGGCGCCGGCAGCATCGCCGGCATCATCCCGACATACGGCTCGGGGGATATGAAGTGATTGAGCCCGGCGCCGACCATGAAGATGGTCAGCACCCAGCGAGAGATCGCATGCGCTCGTCTGGTCATCGTTCTCCCTCGGCGTTGGCCGACAACCATACGCGAGGTGGCGCGTCGAGCGCACCGGTTATCGAACGATCCCCGGAGCTAGCCGCGACCACCGGCAAGCCCCTGCTCTGAATCGTCGTTCGCGTTCTCCTCCCTCGCGGAGTTGGTGGAGACCGCGCACACGCTTGCTTGCGCCGCGGGTCTGGGCCCTCGCTGCCATGAAAATCGACGTTTGGTTCTCCTCCGCGCGGAGTTGGTGGAGACCGAGGACACGCTTGCTTGCGCCGCGGGTCTGGGCTCGTCGCTCGTCCGTCGACCACCGGATTGCGATTTGACCTCGGTGCCATCTCCACGACCGACCGGCGCTTGTCCACCCGGCCGTGCAATTTATCTCGCGCCGAACCCAGCCCGCGTCGCTGCGCCGCGTTGCCGTCCTCACATGACAGATTGGAAGACAGCTCGCGCGATCGCATTTTCATCCAAGGGGGGCCAGGCCGATGGCCACGGCGTCTCGTCCGGACGAGCAGCGTGCCGGGGTCCGGACGAGCAGAGTGCCGGGGGCCCGGACCATCAGCGCCGCGCGGTACCAGCGAGCTAACTCGCTGCAATCACGAGGGGCGGGGAGCGAGGTTGCGTAGCGGCCCCGGAGCGACTAGGGTGCGCGGCTGCCTCGATGCCGTTTTCGTCTGCCCATCCCAGCCTTGGCCGGGCCCTCACCGCCCGCGGTTACGTCGAGCCCACGCCCGTCCAGGCGGCCATCATGGCCCCCGAGGTCGAGGTGCGCGACGTCCTGGTCTCGGCGCAGACCGGATCGGGCAAGACCGTGGCGTTCGGGATCGCGCTGGCCAGGACGCTGCTCGGTGACGACGAGCGGTTCGCGGCGGCCGGCGCGCCGCGCGCCTTGATCGTGACGCCGACCCGCGAGCTCGCGATGCAGGTCCACCGCGAGCTCAGCTGGCTGTACGCCGAGACCTCGGCGCGGATCACGACCTGCGTCGGCGGCATGGATCCGCGGCGCGAGAGCCACGCCTTGTCGCACGGCGTGCACATCGTCGTCGGTACGCCCGGCCGGCTGTGCGATCACCTCGCGCGTGGCTCGCTGGTGCTCGAGCGGATCGCGGCGATCGTGCTCGACGAAGCCGACGAGATGCTCGACATGGGGTTCCGCGAGGATCTCGAGCGGCTGCTCGACGCCGCGCCGAAGGAGCGCCGCACGCTGATGTTCTCGGCGACGATCCCCCCGCCGATCGCGACCCTGGCCAAGCGCTACCAGAAGGGCGCGCTGCGGATCGCGACGTCGGGCGAGGGCGACCGGCACCGCGACATCGCGTACCAGGTGGTGTCGATCGTCCCGCGCGAGCGCGACCTCGCCGTGGTCAACCTCTTGCGGTTTCACGAGCCGCCCGGCGCGCTGGTGTTCTGCGGGACCCGCGACGGCGTCACCCACCTCGCCGCCAACCTGAACGAGCGCGGCTTCTCGGTCGTGGCGCTGTCGGGCGAGCTGTCGCAGCGCGAGCGCAACCAGGCGCTCGGCGCCCTGCGCGATGGCCGCGCGCGCGTGTGCGTCGCGACCGACGTCGCCGCCCGTGGCCTCGATCTGCCGGACCTCGGGCTCGTGATCCACGCCGACCTGCCACAGAACAAGGAGATGCTGGTCCATCGCAGCGGCCGGACCGGCCGCGCGGGCAAGAAGGGCCTGGCGATCATCATCGCCGTGGACGCGGCGCGCCGGTTCGTCGAGCGCCTGCTGTCCTCGGCCCGCGTCGAGGCGACCTGGCAGCTGCCGCCGTCGTCGGATGACATCCGCAGCCGCGATCAGGAGCACCTGGCCGGCGAGATCGCAGCCCTGACCGAGGACATCTCGGACGCCGATCGCGCGGTCGCGCGCGCATTGCTCGTCGACCGCCCCGCCGAAGAGCTCGTCGCCGCGCTGGTCCGGCTGCGCCGCGAGGCGCGCCCGGCACCCGAGGAGCTCACCATCCCGATGTCGATGCGTCCGCGTCCGCCGGCCGATCGCCGGGTGCCTCCCGCGCGCGACGCAGGGAACCGCTCGCGCTACGACCACGCCGTGCGGGTGCCGCATCGCGGCGGCCACGATGACCGCGGGCCGCGGCCCGAAGGTTCACCGCGCGCCGACCGCACCCCGCGCGCCGACCGGACCCCGCACGCCGACCGGACCCCGCACGCCGACCGGACCCCGCACGCCGACCGGACCCCGCACGCCGACCGGACCCCGCACGCCGACCACGCGCCACACGCCGACCGCGCGCCACACGCCGACCACGCGCCACACGCCGACCACGCGCCACACGCCGACCACGCGCCACACGCCGACCACGCGCCACACGCCGACCACGCGCCACACGCCGACCGCGCGCCACACGCCGACCACGCGCCACACGCCGACCACGCGACGCACGCCGACCACGTGACGCACGCCGACCACGTGACGCACGCCGACCACGTGACGCACGCCGACCACGTGACGGACACCGACAGCGTGACGCCTGCCTCGGGCCCGGGGGGCTCCGAGCGCGCCGAGCGTCACGACCGGGCCGAACATCGTGACCGCCATGAGCGATCGGCGGCAGCAAACCGCATCGAGCATGGCTCTCACGCCCGCCCAGCGCGCGGGGCGCACAGTGGCGGCGACGATCATCGCAAGCTCGTGTGGTTCACGATCAACATCGGCCGCTCGAAGAACGCCGATCCGAAGTGGCTGATCCCGCTCCTGTGCCGGCGCGGCGGCATCTCCAAGAACGCGATCGGCAAGATCCAGATCCTCGCCCGCGAGACCCGCGTCGAGATCTCCCACGACGTCAGCGAGCGCTTCGCGGCCGCGGTCCGCGAGCCCGACACGAAGGATCGCAATATTCACATCGAGCCGCTCGACGACGTGGCGATCTAGAGCAGCTCGCCACCGAGGTCGTGGCCGGTTGTCACCGGGACGTCGGGTCAGGAACTGAATTTGATCGGCCGGTGAAATCTGGTCCGTGAGCACGACAACGCGCAGCGACACGGGTTGGTCCTCGCGGAGATACGTTGCACCGCCGGGTGGTTTTACGTCGGTGCGTCGTGGAGATGTCACGAACGGTCATCGTGATACGGCGATCAGCGGGTGAGACCGATGGCCGGCGGGCGGCATCCCGTGGACGAGAATGCGGGTGAGACCGATGGCCGGCGGGCGGCATCCCGTGGACGAGAATGCGGGTGAGACCGATGGCCGGCGGGCGGCATCCCGTGGACGAGAATGCGGCTGAGACCGATGGCCGGCGGGCGGCATCCCGTGGACGAGAATGCGGCTGCACGCGAGCCGTTTTCCAGTGTGTTCCGCGAGGACGTCAACGCGCAGCGCAGCGACGCGGGCTGGGTTCGGCGCGAGATAAATTGCACGGCCGGGCGGTCAAGCGCCGGTCGGTCGTGGAGATGGCACTGAGGTCAAATCGCAATCCGGTGGTCGACGGACGAGCGACGGGCCCAGACCCGCGGCGCAAGCAAGCGTGTGCGCGGTCTCCAGGAACGGGGCGCGGAGGAGAACGCGAACGTTCTATTTTCATGGCAGCGATGGCCCAGACCCGCGGCGCAAGCCAGCGTGCGCGAGGCGCGGAGGTGCTACGACGCGCTGGCGCTGGCGCCGGCGGCGGGCGGCGGGCGGGGCGTCAGCGTCGGCCAGGTCTCGCCGGTGTTCGGATCGATCAGCGTGGTGTCGTCGCGGTAGACCCGCGCGGTGCGGTGCAGCCGGCGGATCGCGGCCGGCAGCGGTAGCGACTGATAGCGCTCGGGGAACCGCGCGCGCAGCGCCTGGCGGACGAGCCGGCCCTGGCGCGTGCTCATCGTCGGGAACAGGTGATGCTCGACGTGGAAGCCGAAATCGAGCGTGAGCCACTCGAGCACCCGGGGCAGCGTGACGCTGAGCGAGTTGACGAGCGGATCGTTGATCGGCGACAGCGGCGACAGGTTGTGGTTGGTCATGATGAAGGTCATGACGATCGTGTTCGCGACCACGAGCGGCAGGAGGTAGACGAACACGAACGCCAGCGGGCCGACGAGGAACCCGACGGCGGTCCACACCGAGACCCCCATCGCCGTCTCGATGATCGCGCGGCGGTGCAGGTTCCGCCGCAGCGTGCCGGTCTTGCGCGCCTTGAACAGCATCTGCAGGCTCTGGCCGGTGAACCCGAACAGGAGGCTGGCGGCCCCGGTGATGCGCTTGCGGCCGAGCCCGAAGTAGTTGGCCATGATCCGCGCGGCGCGCTGGGTCTGGTACTCCTCGAGGGTCGGATACATGTCCGGATCGATGCCCGGCTGGCCGCAGTGGTTGTGGTGGACGCGGTTGTGCCACGCCATCCACAGCTGGGGCGACACGACAAACGGCAGGAAGCCGAGCCAGCCGATGACGCGGATCAGCGCGCGGCCCCGGACCACCCCACCATGCAGCGCCTCGTGGGCGACGAACGTGACGCCGGCCATGCTGCAGCCGATCACGAGCGAGACCACCGGCCACAGCGGCCACGGCACGCGGTGCGTCGCGAGCGCCCACGTCGCCAGCGCAATGATCGCGTAATGGACGGGGACCCACAGGGCGCGCGAGCGAGCCGGCGCGAACGCCGAGGCCGGCAGCAGCGGCTTGACCTCCCGCACATACGCCGACACGGTCATGAGCTCCATCGGGCCAGGTGGGCGCGGATCGGTGATCTGCACGGTGCTGCTTGAACTACCGCGCCGGTCGGCGCTTGTCACGTCCAGGTGGAGCCACGATGCGGCCCGATCGGTCATCAGAACGACCGTCAACCGCCGCGGTCACCGGCGAGCTGGTCGAGCGCACGCGTCGCGCCGGCCACCGACCCGGCTCGGGCGCGCAGGTCGCGCCACGGATCGCCGCGGCGATCGAGCCGGGCGCGGACGTCGCGCAGCCGGACCCCATCGGCGGCGAGCGCGTCGTCGTCGACCTCGCTCCACGCGATCGGCGCCGACAGCGGCGCGCCCGGCCGGCCGCGCAGGGAGTACGGCGCGATCAGCGTCGCGCCGGGGGCGTTGCGCATCACGTCGACGAACAGCCGATCCTTGCGATCCTTCTTGTAGAACTCCATCGTCAGGAGCTCCGGGTGGCGGCGGCAGAGCAGCGCGCCGATCCGCGTGCCGAGCGCGGAGGCCTCGACGAACGTCGCGGCGTCGTCGAGTGGCGCGACCACGTGCATGCCCTTCGAGCCGGTGAGCTTGACGAACGCCGGCAGCCCCAGTTCGTCGAGCAGCTCGCGGACCAGGCGCGCGGTGCGGCGCACCAGATCGAACCGGCCGTCCGGCGGGTCCAGATCGAACACCAGCAGGTCGGGCCGATCGAGCGCGTCCTTGCGGCTGGTCCAGATATGAAACTCGATCGCGCCCTGGTTGGCCATGTACACGACGCCGGCCGCGGTGTCGACGATCGGATAGTCCACGCGGGTCTTCGTGCCGGCCACCACGTGGTCGAGCCACGCCGGGAAGTGCTTCTGATAATGCTTCTGGAAGAACCCGCCCTGGTCGATCCCCTTGGTGTAGCGCACGACGCTGAGCGGCCGGCCGCGCAGCTCGGGGACGATCAAGTCGGCGACGTCGCGGTAGTAGGCGAGCACGTCGCCCTTGGTGACACCCTCGGCGGGGAACACCACCCGATCGACGTGGGTGCACGCCACCGTGAGCTCGCCGAACACGTAGTCCACGCCGCGAGCATACGCCGCGATCTGCCTCGGGATCACGCGGCGCGTCATGGCCGGTGCTCTGGAGCTTCCAGCGGCGATGACCTGGTTGAGCTCGATGTCACACTGACTCGGAAGCGGCTGACTCGACAGATCGCTACGCTCACCCGCGGACAGATCCGGTGATCGTGACGTCAGACGGTGTAACGCTCTGATCACATCATCCTTCATCGGCGCCAACGTGGTCATTGTAATGTCTCGAGCCATGTATCGACTTGTCCTCGCCTGGTCGTTTGTGGTCTGTGCTTGCTCCGGTAGTACGCCGCCATCGCCGCCCGATGCGGCGGGACCCGCGCCGGGGACGTTCGGCGCGACATGCATGACCCCCACCAACACGTCGACCGAGTGCATGAGCGGGATTTGCACCAACAGCTTCGACATGCTCGGTCACTCGGTGTGTTCGCAGACCTGCACGTTCGGGATGAACGACACCTGCCCAGCCGGCTCGATGGGGACGAAGATGTGCAACATGAAGGGCTACTGCAAGCCCTGAGCGGCGCGGCGGCCGGCCAGCCAGGTGCCGGCCGCAGCTGATCTGATCGCGTGGCCGTGCCATGCTCCCGGCCGGAGGACACGGTATGCCCGACGTGATCGTGATCGGCGATGGACCAGGCGGCCTGAGCGCGGCCCTGTTCCTGGCCAAGAACCAGCTCGACGTGGTGGTGTTCGGTCAGGACAAGACCGCGATGAACTACGCGCTGGTCAAGAACTACCTCGGCATCCCCGAGATCCTCGGGACCGAGTTCCAGCGCGTCGCGCGCCAGCAGGTCACGGGCCTCGGGGCGAAGCTCCGCGACCAGGCGGTCGAGACGCTCGCGGCGGCCGGCGGCCGGTTCACGGTCACGCTCGAGGGCGGTGAGCAGCTGACCGCGCGCTACCTCGTCCTGTCCGAGGGCAAGGGCCCCCGGCTGGCCAAGCAGCTCGGCCTCCAGTTCGACGACGCCAACGGCATCGCGACCGATCGCAACGCGCGGTCGAGCCTCGAGGGCGTCTACATCGTCGGCCGGTCGGCGCGGCCCGGGCGCAGCCAGGCGATCATCAGCGCGGGCGACGGCGCCGCGGCGGCGATCGACATCCTGTCGCGCGAGAAGGGCGAGAACTTCGTCGACTGGGACGAGCCGCCGAAGTCGTGACCGTCGATCCGCCGTCCATCGCGCGGCTGCGGGCGCACCTCGCGGTGCAGGTCGGGCCGCCGCTCGTGGTCAGCGCCGGCTCGCGGCAGTACGTCTTCGATGAAGACTCGGCCGCGTACGCCGAGATCGATATCAAGCGCGGCGACGCGTTCGCCGTCGTCGTCGTGATCGGATCGCTGCCCTCGGAGCAGTTCGTCGTGGAGGTCTGGCATCGGTTCGCCACCGAGGTCTGGCTGGTCGCCACCCACGAGGAGGCGGTCTACGTGGCGCGCGCCGGGGTGCCGGTCCGCGTGCTGGATCGCGCCGCCACGCTGCGCTCGGCCGAGCTGCCGGGCGTCGCGATCGCCGTCGATGCGCTGTTCGCGCTCCCCAGCTAGTACCAATGCCGATCAGTTAGCGCTAAGTCCTCGAGGAGAATCCGGAATTCGGCAAGTGGTCCCAGGGCCTGGTTTTGGTCCATCCGGAGGATCAT